>Ga0207713_1000273_pt1 | contig 62832 bp, 68 predicted proteins | sample KBSS64metaG_FD_184404 | JGI IMG/M metagenome (GOLD analysis project Ga0207713, IMG submission 184404) | Switchgrass rhizosphere microbial communities from Kellogg Biological Station, Michigan, USA - KBS S6-4 metaG (SPAdes) (version 2) | ecosystem: Host-associated > Plants > Roots > Rhizosphere >...
ACCAGATCATTTCCGAAGCCGCCCGTCTGCGTTATCGCTCGGCCGGCGAGTTCACCGCCCCGATGACCCTGCGCATGCCTTGCGGCGGTGGCATCTACGGCGGCCAGACCCACAGCCAGAGCATCGAGGCGATGTTCACTCAGGTCTGCGGCCTGCGCACCGTCATGCCGTCCAACCCGTATGACGCCAAAGGCCTGCTGATCGCCTCCATCGAAAACGATGACCCGGTGATCTTCCTCGAGCCGAAACGCCTGTACAACGGCCCGTTCGATGGCCATCACGACCGCCCGGTAACCCCGTGGTCGAAACACCCGCAAGCCCAGGTGCCAGATGGTTACTACACCGTGCCATTGGACGTTGCCGCCATCACTCGTCCGGGCAAGGACGTGACCGTGCTGACCTACGGCACCACCGTGTACGTGTCGCAAGTCGCCGCCGAAGAATCCGGCGTGGACGCCGAAGTCATCGACCTGCGCAGCCTGTGGCCGCTGGATCTGGAAACCATCGTCAAATCCGTTAAGAAGACCGGCCGTTGCGTCGTGGTTCACGAAGCCACCCGCACCTGCGGTTTCGGCGCCGAACTGGTGTCGCTGGTGCAAGAGCATTGCTTCCACCACCTGGAGGCGCCGATCGAACGCGTCACCGGTTGGGACACCCCCTACCCGCACGCGCAGGAGTGGGCGTATTTCCCTGGGCCGTCCCGAGTGGGCGCGGCGCTGAAACGGGTCATGGAGGTCTGAATGGGCACGCACGTTATCAAGATGCCGGACATCGGCGAAGGCATCGCAGAAGTAGAACTGTCGCAGTGGCACGTCAAGGTTGGTGATCTGGTCGTTGAAGATCAGGTGCTGGCGGATGTGATGACCGACAAGGCGATGGTCGATATTCCGTCGCCGGTCCACGGCAAGGTGATTGCGCTGGGCGGCCAGCCGGGCGAAGTGATGGCGGTCGGCAGTGTGCTGATCAGCATCGAGGTAGAGGGCGCCGGCAATCTGAAGGAGTCGGACAAACCGGCGCCAGTTGCGGCGAAAGAAACGCCAGTCGCACCCAAAGTTGAAGCTGTCGTTGAAAGCAAACCCGCCGCGCCGCGTACGGCTCCGGTTTGCCAGGGCCCGGTGGTCGCTCGCGAAGCCGATGAACGCCCGCTGGCCTCGCCGGCCGTGCGCAAACACGCGCTGGATCTGGGCATTCAATTGCGTCTGGTGCGTGGTTCCGGCCCGGCCGGTCGCGTGTTGCACGAAGACCTCGAGGCGTATCTGGCGCAAGGTCAATCGAACGCTTCGGCGCCGGTCGCTGCCGCGTACGCCCAGCGTCACGATGAAGAACAGATTCAAGTGATCGGCATGCGCCGCAAGATTGCCCAGCGCATGCAGGACGCCACCCAGCGTGCCGCGCACTTCAGTTATGTCGAGGAAATCGACGTCACCGCGATTGAAGAACTGCGTGCCCACCTGAACGAAAAACACGGCGCCAGCCGTGGCAAGCTGACCTTGCTACCGTTTCTGGTGCGTGCACTGGTCGTCGCCCTGCGCGACTTCCCGCAGATGAACGCCCGTTACGACGACGAAGCCCAGGTCATCACCCGCCTCGGCGCCGTGCATGTTGGCGTCGCCACTCAAAGCGATATTGGCCTGATGGTGCCGGTGGTGCGTCACGCAGAAGCTCGCAGCCTGTGGGACAGCGCAGCGGAAATCTCCCGCCTGGCCACCGCTGCGCGCAATGGCAAGGCCAGCCGCGATGAGCTGTCCGGCTCGACCATCACCCTGACCAGCCTCGGCGCCCTTGGCGGCATCGTCAGCACCCCGGTGCTGAACCTGCCTGAAGTCGCGATCGTCGGCGTCAACAAAATCGTCGAACGCCCAATGGTCGTCAAAGGCCAGGTGGTGATCCGCAAGATGATGAACCTCTCCAGCTCCTTCGATCACCGCGTGGTCGACGGCATGGACGCGGCGCTCTTCATCCAGGCCATTCGTGGTCTGCTCGAACAACCCGCGACCCTGTTTGTGGAGTGATCGCATGCAAACTCTGAACACCACGCTGCTGATCATTGGTGGCGGCCCCGGCGGTTACGTGACGGCCATTCGCGCCGGGCAACTGGGCATCCCGACCATTTTGGTCGAGGGCGAATCGCTGGGCGGCACCTGCCTGACCATCGGCTGTATTCCGTCGAAAGCGTTGATTCATGTGGCCGAGCAGTTTCACCAGACGCAACATCACAATCAGCATTCGGCACTGGGCATCAGCGTTTCGGCGCCGACCCTCGACATCACCAAGAGCGTCGAGTGGAAGGACGGCATCGTCGATCGCCTGACCACCGGCGTCGCCGCGTTGCTGAAGAAGCACAAGGTTCAGGTCATCAATGGCTGGGCCAAGGTCATCGACGGCAAGACCGTGGAAGTCGGCGATACCCGCATCCAGTGCGAGCATCTGGTGCTGGCCACCGGCTCGAAAAGCGTCAACCTGCCGATCCTGCCGATTGGCGGGCCGATCATTTCGTCGACCGAAGCGTTGGCACCGAAGTCGGTTCCGAAACGCTTGATCGTGGTCGGCGGTGGTTACATCGGTCTGGAGCTGGGCATTGCCTATCGCAAGCTCGGCGCCGAGGTCAGTGTGGTCGAGGCGCAGGATCGCATCCTGCCGGCCTACGACGCCGAACTGACCCAACCGGTGCACGACGCGCTGAAGCAACTGGGCGTGAAGCTGTACCTCAAGCACAGCGTGCTGGGCTTCGACGGGACATTGCAGGTGCGCGATCCGAACGGCGACACCTTGAACCTGGAAACCGATCAGGTGCTGGTGGCCGTCGGTCGCAAACCCAACACCCAAGGCTGGAACCTTGAAGCGCTGAACCTGGACATGAACGGTTCGGCGATCAAGATCGACAGCCGCTGCCAGACCAGCATGCGCAACGTCTACGCCATCGGCGACCTGAGCGGCGAACCGATGCTGGCCCACCGCGCCATGGCTCAGGGCGAGATGGTCGCCGAGCTGATTAGCGGCAAGACCCGCGAGTTCAACCCGACCGCCATCGCTGCCGTGTGCTTTACCGACCCTGAACTGGTGGTGGTCGGCAAGACCCCGGACGAGGCCAAGGCTGCGGGACTTGACTGCATCGTGTCGAACTTCCCGTTTGCGGCCAATGGCCGGGCGATGACCCTGGAATCGAAAACCGGTTTCGTGCGGGTGGTCGCTCGTCGGGACAACCATGTGATTGTCGGTTGGCAGGCGGTGGGGGTCGGGGTTTCGGAATTGTCGACTGCGTTCGCGCAAAGTCTGGAAATGGGTGCGCGACTGGAAGACATCGGCGGCACCATCCATGCGCACCCGACCCTGGGTGAAGCGGTGCAGGAAGCGGCGTTGCGTGCGCTTGGGCACGCGTTGCACCTGTAAGAACCCGACACGGGGGAGTTTTTTCATAAGCAGGCTAATAAATCTGCTGCTCCCCCCATCGCCCGGGCTGCGAAACCGCTCAAGAATGAAGTATTGTTGTGCCCATCCAAAAAAACGTCAGAAGCCTTGAACCGCTTCGGCGGTTGTTCAGTGATAGAGGGTGTCATGGGTAACGAAAGCATCAACTGGGACAAGCTGGGTTTTGACTACATCAAGACCGACAAACGCTATCTGTCGTACTTTCGCAATGGCGAGTGGGACAAAGGCACCCTGACCGAAGACAACGTGCTGCACATCAGCGAAGGCTCCACTGCCCTTCACTATGGCCAGCAATGCTTCGAAGGCCTGAAGGCCTATCGTTGCAAGGACGGCTCGATCAACCTGTTCCGTCCGGACCAGAACGCCGCGCGCATGCAACGCAGCTGCGCCCGCCTGCTGATGCCGCATGTCTCCACCGAGCAGTTCATTGAAGCATGCAAGCAAGTGGTACGCGCCAACGAGCGCTTCATCCCGCCTTACGGCACCGGCGGCGCGCTGTACCTGCGTCCGTTCGTGATCGGCGTGGGTGACAACATCGGCGTGCGTACTGCACCTGAGTTCATCTTTTCGGTATTCGCGATCCCGGTCGGCGCCTACTTCAAGGGCGGCCTGACCCCGCACAACTTCCAGATCTCCACCTTCGACCGCGCCGCGCCACAAGGCACCGGTGCCGCCAAGGTCGGTGGCAACTACGCTGCCAGCCTGATGCCGGGCTCCCAGGCCAAGAAAGCGCACTTCGCTGACGCCATCTACCTGGATCCGCTGACCCACAAAAAGATCGAGGAAGTCGGTTCGGCCAACTTCTTCGGGATCACTCACGACAACAAGTTCGTGACCCCGAACTCGCCGTCAGTACTGCCGGGTATCACCCGTCTGTCGCTGATCGAACTGGCCAAGTCCCGCCTGGGCCTGGAAGTGGTCGAAGGTGATGTGTTCATCGACAAGCTGTCGGACTTCAAAGAGGCCGGTGCTTGCGGTACTGCTGCGGTGATCACCCCAATCGGCGGCATCAGCTACAACGACCACCTGCACGTGTTCCACAGCGAAACCGAAGTCGGCCCGGTCACCCAGAAGCTCTACAAAGAGCTGACCGGCGTGCAGACCGGCGACGTCGAAGCGCCAGCAGGCTGGATCGTCAAGGTTTGACCTGACGGCCAGATGCACAAAAGCCCCCATCGAGTAATCGATGGGGGCTTTTTCATTCGCCTCGCTCGCCGGCCTTCATGGCAATCCGCTTGCCCGCACGACCGGCAATCCCGCTCGCCTGTCCGTTCTGCTGCTTGCCCATTCGCGCCTGGGTAATCAATCCGGGGATCAGCTCTCCTTCCGGCAGGTTCTTCCAGAACCGCGTCGGCAAATGCCCCTGCATGACTTTCTCGTTCAAACGCGCCGGGTTGAAAATGTGGCTGTAGTACGTCAGCCATAAATCACCGTGGGGATCGTCGACGTTCTGCGCCAGTTGCTGCCACTCCAACGGACACTGCCGTTCGTGGATCAGTTGTTCACCATCGTAATAAACCCCGTCGCGGGGCGTGGCGATCAGCCAGCGATGCCGGCCCATGCGCCCGATGAAGTGTTCGCTGGCGCTGTGCAGAATGTCGTGGGCCGGTTCGTGCCATGCGACGTATTGCGGGCCCGGCAGCTCTGGCGGGCGCTCGATGAAACGCACGAACGCATGCAGATGATGGGCTTCGCGCTGCACCTGCTTGATCCGCCGCTGCAACTCGCTGCCCAGTTTGTCGCCGGCCATCATTGCCGTGCGGTCGCCATGGCTGACTCGCCACAGCACTTCATACAGCAGACTCCAGCGTTGATCGCCACGGTATCGCGACGCTTGTTCCAGGGTGTCGAGCAACGCACGCGGAATCCGCGCCTGAACCGGCCCCTGCCCTTCGGGCACCGCCACGTCACTGGCAAACAGATCACTCACCCCTTCCGACGCCCAGCTCACCAGACTCGGGTCGATTTCATGGCTGAGCAGCCAGCGCGCCTGCTGGCGCCAGGTGTCGAACAGGTCGTCGCAATCGAGGTTGATCATCCCCATAGCCCCATCTGCTGCGGCATCGGTCGGTCGCGCAACTGCTGATAAAGCATCTGGCTAGTGACCTCCGCCTGCTGCGGGTGGTAATCACTGGTAATGATGAACGGTTTGGCTTTGGCCAGCACACAGCGCATGCGCGCCACGTCTTCGTAGCGAATGCGCCGCTGCCGGCGCAGCTCCACCAGACGTTCGGTGGTGCGCAGGCCGATGCCGGGAATGCGCGAGATCAGCGCCGGTTCAGCGCGATTGAGGTCCAGCGGGAACACCTCGCGATTCTGCAGCGCCCAGGCCAGTTTCGGGTCGATGTCCAACGCCAGATTGCCCGGCCCCGTGAGCAACTCATCGGCGGTATAGCCATAACCGCGCAACAGGAAATCCGCCTGATACAAGCGGTGCTCGCGCATCAGCGGCGGTGCGGCCAACGGCACGCTTTTCGGGCTGTCGGGAATCGGGCTGAACGCCGAGTAATAGACCCGGCGCAGACGGAAGTTGCCATACAAAGCTTGAGCGCTGTGCAGGATGGTGCTGTCGTCGGTGTCATCGGCACCGACGATCATCTGCGTGCTCTGCCCGGCCGGGGCGAACTTCGGAGCGCGGGGTTCGTTGAGCACGGTCTGCACGCCGGTGTAGATGGTATTCATCGCCTGCTTGATCGAACCGATGTGCTTCTCCGGCGCCAGGGTTTGCAGGCTGGCATCCGTGGGCAATTCGATGTTGACGCTCAAGCGATCGGCATAACGCCCGGCTTCTTCGATCAGCGCAGGATCCGCATCGGGAATGGTCTTGAGATGAATGTAGCCACGGAACTCATGCTCTTCGCGCAGCAGCTTCGCGACACGCACCAGTTGCTCCATGGTGTAGTCCGCCGAACGGATGATCCCCGAGCTGAGGAACAACCCGCTGACGCAGTTGCGCCGATAGAAATCCAGGGTCAGCGTCACCACTTCCTCGGGCGTGAAACGCGCACGGGGCACGTCGCTGGAGCGGCGGTTGACGCAGTATTGGCAGTCGTAGAGGCAGAAATTGGTCAGCAGAATCTTGAGCAGCGACACACAACGCCCGTCCGGCGTGTAGCTGTGGCAGATGCCCATGCCATCGGTCGAGCCCAGCCCGCTCTTGCCCTCGGAGCTGCGCTTGGGCGCGCCACTGCTGGCGCAGGAGGCGTCGTACTTGGCGGCGTCGGCGAGGATGCTGAGCTTGTCGATGATTTGCATGGCACGGACTCGATACTGTTCGCATATACAGTATAGAGAGCGGTTGGCTCATACAAGGTGCAATGCAGCTCTTCGTCGGAATGTCGCACCGCAGGAGTCAGGTCAATTTGACTCAGCAGCAGTCAGATTGACTCGACTCCACAAGCGTCATTATGACTATCAACCCTGCGCAGCCCTTGATATTAAAGGCTGTCCGGCATGGCCCGAAAATTGACTGGCTCCCGGTAGCCATTTGGCTGAAGACCAAAAACGGGAGTCGAACATGGATCATGTTTTTCAGGGCAAGCTTGCCGTCATCACCGGTGCCAGTTCAGGCATAGGCCTGGCCGCTACCGAGCGTCTGCTGGATCAGGGCGCGCGCGTATTGGCCATGTCGCGAAAACTCGGCGCACTGGCCGAACTGCTTGAGCGGTATCCGCAGCAACTGGTGTGGAAACCCGGCGATGTCACTCAAGCTTCCGACCTAAACGCTTTGGCCGAACAGGCTGCACGCCTCGGTCCGGTGAATTTCGTAATCCCTAACGCCGGTATCGCAGAACTGGCCGACGGACTCGACAGTTCGGCATTCGATCGCCAATGGGCGGTAAACGGCGCCGGTGCCCTGAACACCTTGGCAGCCCTGCGCCCGCACCTTGCAGACAGCGCTTCGGTGGTATTCATCGGTACGTTTCTGGCCGGCATCAGCTTCGCCGGGCTGGCCGCCTATATAGCGTCAAAAGCAGCATTGATCGCCCACGCCCGAACCCTCGCGGTCGAGCTGGCACCCCACGGCGTGCGCATCAATTGCGTCTCCCCCGGCCCGACCGCAACGCCGATCTGGTCAACGCTGGGCCTGAGTGACGAAGCGCTCGGCGACGTGGCCCAAGGCGTCAACAAACGGCTATTGGGCGGACAATTCCTGGAACCTGCGGCGGTGGCCGACGTCATTCTTTTCCAGTTGGGCAATGGCGCACGCGGCGTCGTTGGGCAGGATTGGGTGGTCGATAGCGGATACACCCTGAGCTAACGCGCATGCACCGATCCGGGCGTGGAATCAGCCAACTGGCGACCTGACGAATCCCGCCCGGACTCGAGCAAAACCAGACCCCAGCGCGATAACAATTCTCGGCGCCCCTGCACCGTCAACGTCAGTGCGCGACTGTCCAGATCCTGCGTCACCCATTTGCGCTTCAACGCGGCCTGCAACAACGCGGCCCCGAGCGAACCGCCCAAATGCGGCCGACGCATGCTCCAGTCCAGACACGGGCAAGCGAAGCGGCGGCGCAGCGTCGACAGATCCTTGACCTCAATGCCCAGCTCTTCAAAAAACGCCTCCCCGCTTTCACTGAGGCGATAAACCTGCTCATCGGTTTCCACCAGCCATCCCGCCTCAAGCAGGCGGTCATGCAACAACACCGCGAGCGTCCCGGCCATATGGTCGTAGCAGGTGCGGGCGAATTGCAGGCGATCCGGCGTGTGCGACTTGAAGGGCGGCGCGGGGTTCTGACCGATCACCATTAGCGCTTCGAGCGCCTGGGCCACGCGCTTGTCGGCGAGGCTGTAATAACGGTGACGGCCCTGCACATGCAGGCGCACCAGGGCCAAATCCTTGAGCTTGGCCAGGTGTGCGCTGGCGGTCGAGGCGCTGACGTCGGCGAGGATCGCCAGCTCCGTGGCGGTGCGGGCGTGGCCGTCCATCAGCGAGCACAGCATTTTGGTCCGCGCCGGTTCCGCGATGGCGGCGGCCACTTGCGAGACGCCGAGGTCTTGATGTTCTGCGTGCATATTTCGCTCCCGGACGAATCATCGCCCTCAAGGACTGGAGATAGTAGCAACACTTTCCCCACCGACAAGGATGCGATCCATGGACCCGATCATCGCTGCGACTCACGCCGATCCCTACCCTTACTACGCAAAACTACGCGCGGAAGGCGGGCTGACTTTTCATCACGGACTGAAACTGTGGGTCGCCAGCAGCGCCCGGGCGGTTTGCGCGGTGCTGGCGCATCCGGATTGCCGGGTGCGTCCGGTGCAGGAGCCGGTGCCCAAGACGATTGCCGAGGGCACGGCGGGCAAGGTGTTCGGCCAGTTGATGCGCATGAATGACGGTGAAGCGCAGCGCTGCCCGCGTTCGGCCATCGAGCCGCCGCTGGGATTGATTGATCGGGAAGAAGTCAGCGCTCTGGTGTCCGCGCGGTTGATCACGAACGATGCCGACGGCCTCTATAAAGCAATGTTTCGTGGCCCGGTGTGCGTGGTTGCGTCGCTGCTCGGTTTCACCCCGGCGCAGGCGCGGGTCATCAGTGAACTGACGGCTGATTTCGCGACGTGCCTGTCGCCGTTGAGCAATGACCTACAACTGGCGGCAGCCCATCGGGCGGCGGAACAATTGCGCGGGTACTTCATTGAATTGCTGGCGGATCCGAACCCGTTTCTCGCCGACATCCAACAGCGTTTTGTCGGCGAGGAGGATGTGCTGCTCGCCAACCTGATCGGCCTCTGTTCGCAGACGTTCGAGGCCACTGCCGGGTTGATTGGCAACGCGCTGGTGGCGTTGCAGCGGCAGCCTGAATTACACAATGCGTCCTTAGATTCGCTGCTCGCCGAAGTCCAGCGTTTCGATCCCTCGGTACAGAACACTCGCCGTTTTGTGGCGAACAGCTGCGAAATCGACGGCGTGCGGCTGGAAGCCGGCGACGTGATTCTGGTGCTGCTGGCCTCGGCCAATCGCGATCCGGCACTCAATGAAAACCCGGATCGTTTTATGCCGGATCGCCCGAATCGCCGCAGCTTCACGTTTGGCAGCGGTCGGCATCAATGTCCCGGACAAATGCTGGCGATGACGATCGCCCGCGCCACGCTCACTGAAATCCTCGCCCGCGACATCGATCCGGGGCGACTCGCGTGGCACTACCAGCCTTCGTTGAATGGGAGAGTTCCGATGTTCAGCGAGGTGCATGTTTAAGTACCGCAGCAATCAATCATCAGGTGGCCCATTCCAGGGATGCAGGCAACTGGAAACAGAGGTCTACTTCCAGTTTTGCGGCCGCCGACAGGTTGACCAGCGCATCCAGCGAGAACTTGTCGATTTTGCCGTTGAGTACGTCGTTGAGACGCGGCTGAGTGATGCCAAGACGCTTGGCCGCCTCCTTTTGGGGAAGCTCCCACGCACGAATCGTTTCGCAAAGCGTGCGCATCAGTTTGGCCCGCAGACGCATGTTGGCCGCTTCCTGCGGCGTGTCTTCCAGTGCGTCCCAGATGCTTGAGAAACGCTGGGGGGGATTTTGATGATCCTTCATGGATTAACATGTTCCTGGCATTTGAATGTGCCACGCAGGCTATATCGAAACCGATATAAATCAAGCTCGAAGTGGCTTATTAAATATTCGGTATCACAAAGAGGATGTTTACAAGCAAGCACGCTTCACAGGCCGGCGGCGACCTCTTATGTGAGCCATAAAGCCTGACAAATGAAGCATCATTTTGCCCTCATCCGCGAGGCTACATCGCCTTGCGCCTTTGCCTACAACTACGCCAGAATCCGCCGGCTTGTGCGGTTTTGAGGGCGTCGGTAACTTGGTCCGCGTCACTGAATGGTCAGTGATCGGGTTTAGTCGCTCGATGATTTCTCAAAACTTTACATGTGCTCCAGACAGTCAGGTGACCTTCATCTGCACTCTATGGCGGCTGTGTGCAGGGCACCCTCGGGTGCGCCGGTTTTGGGAAGTCGCCGGTCGACTAACCTGCGTACAGCTGCCACCTTTTCGTTTAGTCGCGAGGTGGTGTCGGCATCACTTTGAGGCTTTCCCGAATGTTCAAATACGTCCCCGATCCACCCGAAACAGACAAACCCAGCGAATCCGATCCGGCCTCGCCCTACGCCTCCGCCGATTCCAGAAAACTCCACGAAGCCGCCGAGCGCGCCCTCGACCATTACCTGAAACCCACCGCCCCGAAACAACACTGCCCCGGCCGCATGTTCCTCGTCGCCCCCGACCTGGATCAGCATGCCCTGCTGGCCCACGCCTGCGAATCGATGACTTCGGCCAGCGTGATGCTCAGCGACTTCGCCGCGCTGCTGGACCCGCCCTACCGCAGCACCGTGCTGGGCATCGCCCAAGTGGTGATGTGTGGCGAACTCGCGGTGAACCGGGCGCTGGACACTCTCGATGCCACGACCTGAGGAACACCCATGGAAAGCAAATCCGATGCACACATCGTCGCCGCCCTGATCTCCATCGGCCTCAACGAGAAAGACAGCCAATGGGCCCAGAAAGCCTGTCTGCTATTGCTCGAGAGCGAACGAAAATCCATCGTCAGCGCCGCCCTCACCGCCCTCGTCCAGATTGCCCGCGACCATGGCGAACTGGACCGCAACCGCCTGCTGCCGGCACTCGCCAGCGTAAAACGCAGATTCCCAAGCCTGACCGGCACGGTTGCCGCGACGCTGGATGAGATGGCAATGGCTGCGTAATAACCTGCGCACAAGGCAAGAAAAACCCGCTGTCTCCGTGAAGGGAGGCAGCGGGTTTTTAAGACTTCAGCGATGAAACGGGCAATCAATCCTCCCGCGTCAAAACCTCAAGCAACTCAATCTCAAACACCAGATTCGAATTCGGCGGAATCTTGCCCATCGTCCGTTCGCCGTAACCCAGATGCGCCGGCACCAGCAGCTTGCGCTTGCCGCCCACCTGCATCCCCATAATCCCCTGATCCCAACCCTTGATCACACGGCCCGTACCGATCACACACTGAAACGGCTTGCCCCGGCTCCAGGACGAATCGAATTCGGTGCCGTCTTCCAGCCAACCGGTGTATTGGGTGGTGATCAACGCGCCTTTGACGGCGGCTTTTCCGTCACCGGGCTGAAGATCGATTATCTGCAGTTCATCATTCATAACATTCGCTCTATTGTTCCGCTGGCCGCCGTTTTCCCAGAAATGCCGGCCATTGGCAACCGTTTGACCCAAGGTTGCCGCTGTTTCCGGTGTTGACCGCGAATGAGGATTGTGTGGCGGACAGGCGCTGAGTCATGACCACGCTGACTGAGTTTCAGCGCTCGGGCGTACCGAATACAACGCCATTAAAGGTATGCGTGCAGCACTGGCACGTAGGCGTCATGTCTTCGGCTTTCAGGGCTGGATTGACGATTTGCAGGCGCTTGTTCTCATCGACGTATAACCCACTGTAGATGCTGGACTCACCCACCCCCACCACATCCCTTCGCTCGTGTTCATGCAGAGCGACCATCCAGAACACCGGTTCCTGCCGATCCAGCCGCGACACGGCTTCACTGAAAATCTCGTCCCAATCACCGCCGACACGCGACAACAGAAAGCGAAACAACGGCGTGTAATCGTAGCCATGGTGCTTGATGCCATGCATCGAACCGCGTGTAGCTTCGCTGTGGATTTCAGACTTGGTGTTTCGTTGATGCCGGTAATGCCCGCCCAGGTTGTTGCGCCAAACGTTGTGGGCGGTGGTGTTTTCTTTGCGATAAAGGGGTTTCTTGTCCAACGAATTGCTCCTGACATCCAGTCACTCGAAACGCCCCTCGCGTTTTACCGGAACGGCGCTCGAATGCAATCAACCGTCCATGGCCAATTGTTGCTTGAGGTCAGCGCTCCACCGGTTGAATCGCCACAATCGTCCCGTTGGTAATCATCACCATCACGTATTTGTCATTGATCTGCACCCACTGCGCCTGCGGTTCCGGCTGCTTGAGGCCTTTCTGTTTCCAGTTTTTGATGGCTTTTTCGCTGCGCTGGTAGATATCCGGGGCGCGGTCGTTGACGTTCAGTTCGCGGTTTCCGGTCGGTGATTGCTCAACAGTGTCGTTCGAGGTTTGCGCCGCTTGAACGAGGGGGCTGATCCCGGCGATGCCGGCGACGAGGGCCAGGCTGGCGATTAGGGTCTTGTTGTTCATCGGTGAACCTCCTGAGATTTGTGATACCTGAACTCCGACTGCGGGGTTCTGGAATCATTCCTTGTTTTTTGATGATGCTGAACCGGAGATTGTAGTCGCGCCCCGGAACGCGATCCGGGCTCGTCCGCCACCGGGCGAATACAGTCAACGGCATCCATTTGCGATAAGATCGCGCGCCCCCACAGAGTGAACAAGGACATCACCGTGAAAATCTATCTCATCGTCAATCTGGTGTTGCTGGCGCTGCTGGGGCTCTACGCTGTCAGTCTTTTCAACAAACTTGTTGCCCGGCGCAACGAGATCAAGAACGCATTTGCCCAGGTCGAAGTGCAGCTCAAACGCCGCTATGACCTGATCCCCAATCTGGTCAGCATCGCCAAGGGTTATCTGGCCCATGAGCGCGAAACCCTTGAAGCGGTGATCGCCGCGCGCAATGCCGCCGTGGCCGGACTTGAGGCTGCGCAGGCGAAACCGGGCAGCGCCCAGAACATTGCGCAATTGGGGCTGGCGGACAACGCACTCAGCAGTGCCGTGGGGCGATTGAACCTGACGCTGGAGGCTTATCCGGAACTCAAGGCCTCGCAGAACATGCAACAACTGAGCGAAGAGCTGAGCAGCACCGAAAACAAGGTGAGCTTCGCGCGCCAGGCGTTTAACGACGCGGTGATGACCTACAACACGCTCAAGCAGAGTTTTCCGGCGGTGCTGCTGGCGGCCAGTTTTGGCCATCGCGAGGATGCGGTTCCGTTGAAGTTCGCCGATACGCTGGCCATCAAGACCGCGCCCAACGTTTCTTTCTGACTTCTTCTCTCCATGGATGGCCCGATGAATTTTTTTGAACGACAAACCCAGGCCCGAAACCAAACGTCACGGCTGGTTTACCTGATGATTCTGGCGATTGTCATGCTGATCGGGATGACCAGCCTGCCCTTCGTCTTCAATGGTTTTGAGGATTACCTGAGCGGGACCGGCACGCTGGCGGATGCGTTTCTGGCAATGGCCGTTATCGCATCGTTCATCAGCAGCATCGTGGTGATTGGCGGTCTGCTCAAATATCGGCAACTGCGCGCGGGCGGCAAGGTCGTCGCGGAGAAACTGGGTGGCCGCCTGCTCAATGGCAATGTGCGAACCCTGGATGAGCAGCGGTTGATGAACGTCGTCGAAGAAATGGCGATTGCCTCCGGCACCTGCATGCCGGCGGTGTATCTGTTGCCCGACGAAAGCATCAACGCCTTCGCGGCCGGATTTAAACCGGAGGACGCGGCCATTGGTGTGACCCGGGGCGCAGTGAAACTACTGACCCGAGAAGAACTGCAAGGGGTGATCGCCCACGAATTCAGCCACATCTTCAACGGTGACATGCGCCTAAACACGCAACTGGTGGCAGTGGTGCACGGCCTGTTGGTGTTGGGGCTGGCTGGCACTTACATAATGGCCAGCCTGCTCAAGCGCGACAAACGCGACGTGCGGTTGATGCTGGTGGTTTTTGCGCTCGGTGCCGCACTGTGCGTGGCCGGGTTTATCGGGAATCTGTACGGCAATCTGATCAAGGCCGCTGTCAGTCGTCAGCGTGAGTTCCTCGCTGATGCCAGCGCGGTGCAGTACACGCGCAATCCGCAAAGCATTGTCGGTGCCCTGAAAAAAATCGGCGCCCATGCACAAGGCTCGGTGATCAGCTCGCCCCGTGCCGCCGAGTTCAGCCATTTGTTTTTCAGTACCGGCGGCTCAGGTTTGCTGAGCCGGATGTTTGCGACCCACCCTGATCTGAGCGTACGGATTCGTCGGATCGATCCGCAGTGGGACGGGAGTTTTACGACGGCTGCCGCAGCGGGCAGACCGGTGCCAGATCAGATGGCGGCAACGGCGGATTGATTCAGACTAGATGAATTTCTTTGAACAACAGTGCCGGGCCAAACGTCGCTCGGTGCAGCTCGTGATCTTGATGTTTCTCGCCGTACTCGGCTTGATTCTTGTGTCCTGCATGCTCCTGATTCTGCCGTTCTCATACGGCAAAACGCTGGAGAACATGGCGTCGAACTGGCAGTTTTTCGCGACCGTCGCGACGCTGGTAACGGGTGTTGTGTTGCTCGGCGGGCTAATCAAATACGTCGAACTGACAGGGGGTGGAAAAGTGGTCGCGCGCCGTTTGGGTGGTCGTCTGATCAACCATGACGCGCGGACTCTGGAAGAGCGCCGCCTGGTCAACGTGGTGGAGGAAATGGCCTTGGCGTCTGGCACCGCCGTTCCTTGCGTGTATCTGTTGCCGGATCAGGGCATCAATGCATTTGCCGCCGGTTTCACCCCTCAGGATGCAGTGATCGGCGTCACTCAAGGTGCGATAAGCCTGTTGTCACGCGATGAACTGCAAGGCGTGATCGCCCACGAATTCAGCCACATCTACAACGGCGACATGCGCCTGAACACCCAACTGGTCGCGATCGTCTACGGGATCATGGTGATCGGGCTGGCGGGAAACCATCTCTTGCGCGGTCTTGAAGACACACCACACTCATCTGCCAATCGTAAGCAGCCGACCATCCTGGTCAGCATGTTTGGCACTGCACTGTGCATTGTCGGATTCTCCGGGACGTTCTTCGGCAACCTGATCAAGGCTGCGGTCAGCCGGCAACGCGAATTCCTGGCCGATGCGACCGCCGTGCAATACACCCGCAACCCCGACAGTATCGCCGGGGCGCTGAAGAAAATCGGCGGGTACAAAATCGGCTCGACCCTCAAAGCCGCCCGCGCCGCCGAGTTCAGCCACCTGTTTTTCGGCCCTGGCACTTCCAGCGCTCATCTGCTCTCGGGCCATCCGGATCTGCGTGAACGCATTCGCAGGATAGACCCTGACTGGGACGGGGCTTTTGTGAGCATCGCCGCACCAGCGCAAGACTCGATGGTAGCCAGAACCATACGGGCAGCGCCGCCGAAACAGCTGCCATAGCACGCCATTGATCTGCATAGCGCATCAATCCATGCCAACAATGCAATTAACAAATCGATCCCTGCGCGCCACTATCCGCCCCAATAAGAACCGTGCGCCGCCTCCCCGTCGCGCACGTCATAAAAGCGGTGGAGTACTTTTCAATGACAGCCTCAATCCCACACGGCGGCTCGCGGGCCGGCGCCATTTTCCGGGTGACCTCGGGTAACTTCCTCGAACAGTTCGACTTCTTTCTGTTCGGCTTCTACGCCACGCAGATAGCGGCGGTGTTCTTTCCGGCGAGCAGTGAGTTCGCGTCCCTGATGATGACTTTTGCAGTGTTCGGCGCAGGCTTTTTGATGCGTCCGCTGGGGGCTATCGTGCTCGGCGCGTACATCGATGACGTCGGTCGTCGCAAAGGTTTGATTGTCACCCTGTCGATCATGGCCAGCGGCACGATACTGATTGTGCTGGTGCCCGGATATGAAACCATCGGCCTGTTTGCCCCCGCGCTGGTGTTGATCGGGCGGCTGCTGCAAGGCTTCTCCGCCGGTGCCGAACTGGGCGGGGTTTCGGTGTATCTCTCGGAGATCGCCACACCCGGTCGCAAAGGCTTTTTCACCGCCTGGCAGTCGGCCAGTCAGCAAGTGGCCATCGTCGTCGCCGCTGCGCTGGGTTATGGCTTGAACCAGTGGATGGCGCCGCAAGCCGTCGCCGATTGGGGCTGGCGGATTCCGTTTTTCGTCGGCTGCATGATCGTGCCGTTCATCTTCTTTCTGCGGCGCAATCTCGCGGAAACCGAAGAGTTCGCCGCTCGCAAACATCGTCCGAGCATGAAGGAAGTGTTCCGCACCCTCGGTCAGAACTGGGGCGTGGTACTGGGCGGGATGCTGATGGTCGCCCTGACCACCACCGCGTTTTACTTGATCACCGTGTACGCGCCGACCTTCGGTAAAACCGTGCTGCACCTGAGCACATCGGATGCGTTGCTGGTGACGCTGCTGGTGGGCGTTTCCAACTTCTTCTGGCTGCCGATTGGCGGCGCATTGTCCGATCGCGTCGGCCGCCGTCCGGTGCTGATCGCCATGGCGCTGCTGGCGCTGGCCACCACGTATCCAGCGCTGTCGTACCTGGTGCAGGCGCCGAGCTTCAGCCACATGCTGCTGTCGCTGTTGTGGCTGTCGTTTATCTATGGCCTGTACAACGGCGCAATGATTCCGGCGCTGACCGAAATTATGCCGGTGGAAGTGCGGGTGGCCGGTTTCTCCCTGGCTTACAGCCTCGCCACTGCCGTGTTCGGCGGATTCACTCCAGCGATGTCGACCTTCCTGATCCAGTACACCGGCGACAAAGCCGCACCGGGTTACTGGATGAGCATCGGCGCGCTCTGCGCATTGGGCGCGACGCTTTATCTGTATCGCCGGGCCGGCGGTCGTCTGCAACCTGTTACTGCCTGAGAACATCACCATGAAAAAACTGTTTACCGTTTCAGCCCTGCTCGCCGGTCTTGCGTTCAACGTTGCGGCCCAGGCCGAAGAACTGCGGGTCATGACCTCCGGCGGCTTCACTGCCGCCTATAAAATCCTCGGGCCGAAATTCGCCGCCGCCACCGGCAACACGCTGGACACCCAACTCGGCCCGTCGATGGGCAAGGCCCCCGAAGCGATCCCCAACCGCCTCGCCCGTGGTGAAAAGGCCGACGTGGTGATCATGGTCGGTTACGCCCTCGACGATTTGATCAAGCAAGGCAAGGTCGACCCGGCGTCGCGGGTGGAACTGGCGGATTCGCGAATCGGCCTGGTGGTGCGCGAAGGCGCGCCGAAACCGGACATCAGCAACGTCGACGCCCTGAAGAAAACCCTGCTCGACGCCCAGTCGGTGGCCTACTCCGACAGCGCCAGCGGCGTGTACATCGAGCAGCAATTGTTCAAGAAACTCGGCATCGAAGATCAGCTGAAACCCAAGGCGAAGATGATCCCGAAAATCCCGGTGGGCTCGGTGGTCGCCACCGGCGACTATCAACTGGGCTTCCAGCAGGTCAGCGAATTGCTGCCGGTGCCGGGTGTGAGTTTTGTGGCAAAGATTCCTGAATCGGTGCAGTCGGTGACACGATTTGCAGCGGGGGTTCCGGTAGGTGCGCAGCATCCGCAGGAAGCCAAGGCGTTGCTCGCTTATCTGGCCGCACCTGCCGCCCAGGCCGACGTGCAGGCCACCGGGCTCGACTCGGTCAAGCGCTGACGGTCGGCGGCTGGACTTTCATCTCCACCACCAGCCGCTCCAGTTCCAGTGCCGCCGGGGTCAGCGTACGACCCCGGCGTTTGATGATGCCGACACTGCGCATCACTTGCGGCTCAGTCAGCGGCACCCGCGTCAGGATCGGATGATCCGCCGCCGGCATCGCCATCAATGGCACCGCTGCCACCCCCAACCCCGCTTCCACCAGACCAATCATGGTCGTCACATGCCGCGTCTCGCAGATGCTCGGGCGCTGCGGCACCACTTTGGCCAGGGCCTGATCCAGCAGAAAACGGTTGCCCGAGGTCTTGTCGAGCGAGATGTAATCCTGCCGGTAGAACTCGTCCCAGGTCACGCTGCTACGCCCGGCCAACGGATGATCGCGGCGGCAGGCAACGACGTAGCTTTCCTGTACCAGAGGCTCAAAATCCACGCCCGCCTCCTGGGTGCCCATGAAACTCAGACCGAAATCCGCCTCGCCGTTGACCACCGCGCTCAGCACGTCGTGGGCGCTGGAATCGAGGACTTTGACTTTGATGCGCGGAAACTGCCGGTGATAACGGGCGACCACGCTCGGCATGAAGTAGTACGCCGCCGACGGCACGCAGGCAACGGTTACGTGGCCCTGCCGATTCGAGGCGACTTCGCTGATGCCCAGCAACGCGACGTCCAGATCGTCGAGCAAACGTTCGACGCTGGGCATGAAACCGCGTCCGGCCTGGGTCAGGCTGACCTTGCGCGTGGTGCGTTCGAACAGCTTCACGCCGAGGGCGTCTTCGAGCTTTTCGATGCGCCGGCTCAGGGCCGGTTGCGACAGGCGCACGGTGTCGGCGGCCTTGCGGAAACTGCCCTGCTCGACCACGGCGCGAAAGGCTTGCAGGTCGTTGAGGTCGAAGTTGATGGCCATGGAGACTCGAAAGGAATTGATTCGCTGAGGCTATAAATGTAACCAATTGATGCAAATTATTACAGAAGCACATCTGCTCAATCAGGCTCTGCGCTGGATCTGCAATCATTTCAGCCTTTATCCTTGTCGCCCCCCGCCGTACCGCGTTACTGGAGTTCCGCTCATGCCCCATGAAGGCAATCTGTTACAAGCCGCCGTCGTCTTTCTCTTCGCCGCCGTGCTCACCGTTCCCCTGGCCAAGCGCCTGCAACTGGGCGCGGTGCTCGGTTATCTGTTTGCCGGGGTGATCATCGGCCCGTCGGTGCTGGGCCTGATCGGTAATCCGCAAAGTGTCAGCCACATTTCGGAACTGGGCGTGGTGTTGCTGCTGTTTATCATCGGTCTTGAGCTGTCGCCGCGACGTTTGTGGGTGATGCGCAAATCGGTGTTCGGCGTGGGTCTGGCGCAGGTGCTGCTGACCGGTTCGGTGATCGGGGTACTGGCGTTGTCGGTGTTCGGTCAGCCGTTGAACAGCGCGATTGTCTTGGGCCTGGGTCTGGCGCTGTCGTCCACCGCGTTCGGGTTGCAAAGCCTCGCCGAGCGAAAGGAACTGACCAGCCCCCACGGTCGTCTGGCGTTTGCGATTCTGCTGTTCCAGGACATCGCTGCGATCCCGCTGATCGCGCTGGTGCCGATGCTCGCGGGGGTCGATCACCACACCAGCACCGCCGACGACGTGCGCCACAGTTTGCAGGTGCTCGGCGGCATCGCGGTGGTGGTGATCGGCGGACGTTATCTGCTGCGTCCAGTGTTTCGCATCGTGGCGAAAACCGGTCTGCCGGAAGTCTCCACCGCCACCGCGTTGCTGGTGGTGATCGGCACCGCGTGGCTGATGGACATGGTCGGTGTGTCAATGGCGTTGGGCGCGTTTCTTGCGGGCCTGCTGCTGGCGGATTCGGAATATCGCCATGAGCTGGAAGCGCAGATCGAGCCGTTCAAGGGCCTGCTGCTGGGACTGTTTTTCATCAGTGTCGGCATGGGCGCCAACCTCAGTCTGCTGCTCAGCGCGCCGATCACGGTGCTGGGGCTGACGCTGCTGCTGATCGCCCTGAAGTTGCCGCTGTTGTTTGTGGTCGGGCGTCTGGCAGGCGGGTTGAACAAGGTCAGCGCGATTCGCCTCGGCATCGTGCTGGCGGCGGGCGGTGAATTTGCGTTTGTGGTGTTCAAGATCGGTCGCGATCAGGGGCTGTTCGAACCGCGTCTGTACGATCTGCTGGTGCTGACCATCACCCTGTCGATGGCGGTCACGCCGCTGTTGCTGTTGGTCTGCGCACGACTGGTCAGCCCGAAGGTGCAGCCGGTGGAAGTGCCGGAGAAATTCCGCCAGATCGAGACCGAAACCCCACGGGTGGTAATCGCCGGCATGGGTCGGATGGGCCAGATCGTGGCGCGGATCCTGCGGGCGCAGAACATCAAGTTCGTGGCGCTGGATACCTCGGTGGAGACTATCGAACTGTCGCGCAGTTTTGGGGGTGTGCCGGTGTTCTACGGTGACCCGATGCGTCCGGAAATCCTCAATGCGGCCAAGGCCGGGGAAGCGGAGTATTTCGTGATTGCCACGGACGATCCGGAAACCAACATCAAGACCGCCGAGATCGTGCGCAAGCTCTACCCGCACATGAAGATCATCGCTCGGGCGCGTAACCGGCAGCATGTGCATCGGTTGGTGGATGTGGGGGCCGATCCGATCCGGGAGACCTACTACTCAAGCCTGGAAATGAGCCGCCGTACCTTGGTCGGCCTCGGTTTAACCCAGGCCCAGGCCGATGCGCGGATCAAGCGCTTCAAGCACCATGACGAACAGGTGCTCGAGGCGCAACACGCGGTGTACGACGACGCGGCCAAAGTCCTGCAGACCGCCCAGGAAGCGCGGGCGGAACTGGCCCGGTTGTTCGAGTCGGATCAACTGGAAGAACAATCGGGCCAGTCCTGAAGGTTGCAGAGTTCCAAATGTGGGAGCCAGCCTGCTGGCGATTGCGACAGCTCGGCCACCATCAAGGGTGGCTGAACCGGCCTCATCGCCAGCAGGCTGGCTCCCACAAGTTCAGGCTATCTCCAGCTCCCTCTCTTCTTTGGCCGGCGCCACTTCAAACCGATCCGCCAGAAACGGTGTGATGTCCAGCGGCAGCGGTTCATCGTTGACCAGTTTGTCCAGCAACACCCCGGTGATCGCCGACGTCAGCACCCCGGTGCGGAAATGCCCGCAGGCGTTGAGATACCCCTCCACCCCGGCCATCGGCCCGAGAATCGGCAATTCGTCCGGCGAACCCGGCCGCAATCCGGCCCAGGTACGCTTGAGGTTGATGTCCGCCAATTCCGGCAAACAACGCACGGCGCCCTGTACCAGCCCGGCGATTTCCGGCCAGGTGGTGGTGACGTCGAAGCCCTTGTCCTCGGTGGTGCTGCCGATCAGGATTTCGCCGTTGTCCTTCTGCGCCATGTAGCAATCGCTGGTGGTCAGGCAACCGTTGAGGATTTTCGGCAGGCGCTCGGTCAGCAGGATCTGGCCTTTCACCGGTTTCACCGGAATCCGGATGCCCGTGGCCCACTCGCTCAAGTCCGCTGCCCACGCGCCCGCTGCGTTGATCAGGGTCTTGCAGTGAAACACCCCGGCTTCAGCCGTCTGCACCCCGGTCACTCGTGTGCCGTGATGCAACACGCCAGTGACGTTGGTGTTGACGAACATGTCCACGCCATTCTGCCGGGCGCCTTCGGTGTAGGCGTCGGCCAGGCGGAACGGGCTGACCTGATGGTCGCAGAGAAACTCCAGCGCCCCGCGCGCTTCATGGCTGACGCTCGGCTCGGACTCGCGCAATGCCGCCTGATCCAGCCAGCGCACCTGATCGGCCAGATGCGGAATGCAGCCGACGATATGCTCGGCGTACAACCGGTCTTCATCGTCATAGATCACGAACTTGAGCCCGGTCTTTTCGAACTTGAAATCCATCCCGTGGTTGTCTTTCAGCTCACGGTGCAACGCCGGGTACAACGCATTGGATTGCAGGGCGAAATCGAAAAATGACGGCGGCAGAATGTGCGGCGTGCTGGCGTCCACTGCCACCGCCGCGCCCTGGGTTTCGCGCTTGCGGTTGGCCGACATCATGCGGAAGAAAATCACCCCGCAGCCCAGCCCCACCGACTCGCCGATGGCCCACAAGCCACCGGCCGAAGCGCGGGTCGCGTTGCCCGGGCGCTTGGCGTCGATCAGCGCGACCTTGAGGCCTTTGCGCTTGGACAATTGGTAGGCGATGGACGCGCCGATCACACCGCCGCCGGCAATGACCACGTCATAGAACTTACTCATGGGAAACGGCCTCCGTGCCGAGGGACTGGAACGCGGAAAAAGGAATCGGATCGATCGGGAAACGCGGCCGCAGCCAGCCGACATCCTGGCGCCCGGTGGCCTGCCGCAAACGGTCGCTGCAATAGCCGACGCACATCCGACCCTGGCAGTCGCCCATGCTCACGCGAGTGCGCATTTTCAGGCTGGCGATGTCTTGCACGCCCTGCTCCAGCGCGCGGTCGATGTCGGCGCGGGTCGCGTGTTCGCAACGGCAGATCACCGTGTCGGCCGCCGGCAAGGCGGTCTGCCCGACGCCGCGTTCGGTGTAGCGATCCACCGCTGCGCGGAAACGCACGATGGCTTTGAGTTTGCCCAAGTAGCGGTCGCGACGGACGCGCGCCAGCTCTTCTTCCAGCACGCCGCGTTGCAGCAGGATCGAAGTGGCAGCGATCTTGCCGGCGAGCATCGCCGCTTCGCCGCCGCGAATCCCGCCCATGTCACCGGCCAGGTGCACGTGGGGCTCGCTGCTTTGCTGCCAGGTGTTGGCATTGGCGCGCAGGTAACCGTCGTCGCTGAAGCCGTGATCCAGGCCCATTTGCTGACTCAGTTGCGTACGCGGAATGAAGCCGTAACCGACCGCCAGCGTCTTCGCTTCGAAGCGCTCAACGCGGCTCATGTCCGGCTCCCACGTCGCCGAATACGGCGCCACGCTGACGCTTTTCAATTCGCCTTCGCCGTGCGCCTCGACCACGCCCCAGCCGTAGTGCATCGGGATGCCGTGTAATTTCAGGTAGGCCAGCATGCTCAAACCATCAAGGAACAGCTGCGGCTTGTTCAGCAGCGCCAGACTTTCCTTGGCGATCTTGCCGAACGCGCAGGCCTCGTAGACGCCCGCCACACTCACGCCTGCGGCGTGCAACTGGGTCGCCACCAGCGGCAACAACGGCCCGGTGCCGGCGATCACCACCGGACCCTGCGGTTTGACCACGCCACTTTTGATCTGCAATTGCAGGCCGCCGAGCATGATCACACCGGGCAAGGTCCAGCCGGGAAACGGCACGCTGCGCTCATGGCAACCGGCGGCCAGCAGCAATTGCGGGTATTCGATTTCGTGCAGACGCTCGTCGCCGTCCAGCACCACCAGCGAGCGCGTGCCTTCGGCGCCGACCACGCGATGGTTGAGGCGCACGTCGATCAGCCCGGACTGCTCCTGGAAATCGCCGTGCAGTTTGCCCAGCGCCTCGGCATAGCGCGGCCCCAGGTAATCCAGCTGCACACCGTCACGCAACGGCCCGCGATAGACCACGCCACCGAGGCGCGAAGCCTCTTCGAGCAAGGTGCAGCGCACCCCGTGCCGGGCCAGTTCGATGGCCGCCGCCATGCCCGCCGGACCACCGCCGACGATTACCGGATTGAGGCTCATACCACCTCCTGCCCGTGAATGCGGTTGACCTGGGTCTCGATCAGCATGCCGTCGCGCACCACAGTCTGGCAGGCGCGGCGCTTGTGCCGACCGTTGATTTTCACCAGGCAGCACTGGCACACGCCCATGCCGCAATAGGCACCGCTGATCTGGTTGTGATCGTTGCGCGCGACCTGGCGCACGCCGAGGGACTGAATGACGCTGAGCACGGTTTCGCCGATGGCAGCGCTGACCGGCTGGCCGTTGACGTGGACAGTCATATCCGCCTGCGTCAAAGGCTGGATATCGAAGGTTCTTTCTAGGCAGTGCATTGCAATGATCATCCGTGAAAAGTTCAGGTGAGGTTGAAACAGCTCCTTGCTGCACTACACCTCGCCGGCTCGTGGGGGTTATCGCTCTCTATCGGGCCGACAGGCGGGTTTTGCTCGCGCAGCAAAGTGCGCGCAAGCAATGTAGTCGATCCAGCGGCAAGGGCCTGGAAATTTCACGGTAGGGGATATTGCGCCGACGAATATTGATCCAGGCCATGGAAATGACTGGTCGGTTCTGCGCCTTCGGCCCCGCGCAGAAAGCAAAAAGCCGCTTCAACCCGAAGGTGGAAGCGGCCAAGGCATGTGCCTCAAGGAATCAGTGCACGAACAGGGCGATCAGGATGATGATCGGGATCGGTACGCCGAGGAAAAACAGCAGTAGTGAGCGCATGGTGAGTCTCCTTGATTAACGGACTGGCGGCAGCGTGGTCGTGGTGTAGGTTTCGACTTCGACGTACTCGACCGCATCCCGGCGGCGACCGCCGAAGGTGGCCGAGAGGCTGGCGAAGAACGCACCGGCCAGCAGCGCAATGAACATCCACAGCGAAGTCCAGGCGGCGACTTTGGCGGCGGTGTCGGCGGCTTGCTGCGCTTTCACCTTGGCGTCGGCGATTGCCTTCTGGGTGCGGGCGTAGATTTCATCGACCCGACGTTCGGCGTCAGCCTGGGTCAGGTTGGTACGCTGAGCGACCAGTTGGGCGAGGTAGGTACGATCTTCGGCGCTGAGCTGACCGTTGGCCAGGCTCTGGGCGAAGATCCGGGTCACGGTGCCACGGGCCGCGTCATCGCTGACGGCGGCGGGACGATCGTCGCGGAACAGGCTGTCGACGAAGTAGCCGTACTGATCGCCGTCAGTGTTGGCCGCTGCGGTGCCGGCTGCTTGGGTCATCGCACTGGCTGCGCCACCGGCAACACTTGCACCGGCCTGCACGCCACCGCTGACAATGCTGCTGACCGAACCGACCACCAGCGTAGCGGTGACCAGCGTGGCCACGCACCAAGCGAGGAAGCCATGAGCGGTGTCGCGGAAATACACCTCGTCACCGTGCATGTTGGCCCACTTCACCCGCAGGCGACCGGCGATATAGCCACCGAGCCCCGAGGCAATGATTTGCGTGGCGGCCAGCCAGATGATGGTGGAAATGCCCAGGCCTTTGGCGCTGACGCCCTCCCCGGCCCACGGTGAAACGGCGGAGAAGCCCAGACCGAAACCCAGCAGCACGAGAATCAGCGACAGCGCCGCAGCCGCGGCCGCCCCGGCGAAGATCGCGCCCCAGGACACGCCCGAGACGTTGCTCGACTCTCCTTCGTAGGCAGGATAAAACCCATCAGAGGATCTATTCATTGTTGTAGTGCTCCAGGCATGAAAAATGGTGTTACAACTCGTCAACAGAGGAATTGCAGTGACCGTGCCAGTCGCCCACATTAAATAAATCGTTTTAATTCAATAGCTTAAAAAGTCTGAACTTCCTAAGACCATGCAAATTGCAACAACGGGTCGATAACAGCGGGTTTTATGCATTGGCACAAAAGCCCGGCCGTGGCGTTTGTATCCGCTACAACATGAAAGTTAATTTAAAGCGCCCGCGTAAAATCTTGGCAAAATGCTGCCATTGCGTTTGAACAGACCAGCAGGCCCACCATGACTCGCATCCTCACCATCGAAGACGACGCCGTGACCGCCCGGGAAATTGTCGCCGAACTGAGCAGCCACGGCCTCGACGTGGACTGGGTCGACAATGGCCGTGAAGGCCTGGACCGCGCCGTCAGCGGCAACTACGACCTGATCACCCTTGACCGCATGCTGCCGGAGCTTGATGGCCTGGCCATCGTCACCACGCTGCGGACCATGGGCGTGGCGACGCCGATCCTGATGATCAGCGCCCTCTCCGACGTCGACGAGCGCGTGCGTGGCTTGCGCGCCGGCGGCGATGACTACCTCACCAAACCGTTCGCCACCGATGAAATGGCCGCCCGGGTCGAAGTATTGCTGCGTCGCCAGAACAGCAACGGCGCACAACCGACCACGTTGCAGGTGGCGGATCTGCAACTCGACCTGATCAGCCACGAAGCCCGCCGCGCCGAGCAGGTGCTGACGCTGTTGCCGACCGAGTACAAGCTGTTGGAATTCCTGATGCGCAACAGCGGCCAGATCCTGTCGCGGATGATGATTTTCGAGGAGGTCTGGGGCTATCACTTCGACCCTGGCACCAACCTGATCGACGTGCACATCGGCCGCCTGCGCAAGAAGATCGACCCGCCGGGCAATGTCCCGCTGATCCGTACGGTGCGAGGCTCGGGTTATGTCATTGCCGAACCCGTCTGACGGTTGGCGTTCCTCCAGCAGCCGTTTGCTGGCGCTGTACAGTTCGTTGTTCGTGGCCTGGAGCGCGATCCTGATGGGGGTCATGTACTTCGAGGTCTCCGGTTACCTCGACAACCTGGCCAAGCATTCGCTGATGCAACGTCAGCATCTGTTTTCGCACTTTCGCGGCGATCAGCTGGAAGACGCGCTCGCCGCCAGCATGACCTTCGACATTCGCGGCATCGACGCCTACGGTCTGTTCGACGCCCAGCATCGCTACCTCGGCGGCGCGCTGCAGAGGATCCCCGAGGGCCTGCCGCTGGACGGCAAGATCCACATGCTCAGCGAATGCGCCGACTCCGACGACCCGACCCTGCCCGCCGACAGCTGCGACGCAGTCGCCACCCCGACCCGCGACGGCCGCTGGCTGGTGCTGCTGCGCGACAACGGTTCGCTGTTCGCGGTGACCAGGATCATTCTGCATGCGTTGCTCTGGGGCGTGTCGCTGACGATTGTGCCGGGGATCATCGGCTGGCATCTGCTGCGTCGGCGGCCGTTGCGGCGGATCCGGGCGATCCAGGACAGTGCCCAGTCGATCGTCGCCGGCGACCTGACCCATCGCTTGCCGCTGTCCAATCGCCGCGATGAACTGGACATGCTCGCCGCCATCGTCAACGCCATGCTCGATCGCATCGAGCGCTTGATGAACGAAGTCAAAGGCGTGTGCGACAACATCGCCCATGACCTGCGCACCCCGCTGACCCGTTTACGTGCGCAGTTGTATCGCATGCAGCAACAGGCCGGCGAAGGTTCGCCGGAAGCGGCGCAACTGGATCTGGTGCTGGCCGAGGCCGATACGCTGATGGCGCGGTTTCGCGGTTTATTGAGGATTTCCGAACTGGAGGATCGTCAGCGGCGCTCGGGGTTTGTCGAGCTCGATCCGGTGTTGTTGCTGCAGGAACTGCACGAGTTCTATCTGCCGCTGGCCGAAGACGACGAGTTGCGTTTCGAACTGAACATGCCGGAAACCCTGCCGATGCTGAACGGTGATCGGGCGTTGCTGTTTGAAGCGCTGGCGAACCTGTTGAGCAATTCGATCAAGTTCACCCCGGCCGGTGGCACGGTGGTGTTGCGCGGGGTCAATGATGCGGGGCATACGCGGATCGAGGTGCATGACTCCGGGCCCGGCATTCCCGAGTCAGAACGGGAGGCGGTGTTCCAGCGGTTCTACCGCGCCGAGGGCGGGCAGCTGCAGAATGGCTTTGGCCTGGGACTGTCGATCGTCGCGGCGATCGTCAACCTGCATGGGTTCAGTCTTGAGGTTGGACGCAGTGATCTGGGCGGGGCGAAGCTGGTGCTGGATTGTCGGCAGAGCTTGATTTCACAGTCTTGACGGTTTGATAGATCGTTCCCACGCTCTGCGTGGGAATGCAGCCCGGGACGCTCCGCGTCCCTTCCAGAACTGGAACGCAGAGCGTCCCTTGAGGCATTCCCACGCGGAGCGTGGGAACGATCATCAACTAAGCGGGATAGTTGGCGCGCAGTGCTTCGAGGCCGCCCTGATAGATCCCGCTGAACAACGCCACCACATCCTCATCGCTCACGCCCTTGGCCGTGAAGCGCCCCGACCACGTCACCTTCGCGCCCTGCCCCTGGGCTTCAACGCGAATCGTCGCCAGATAATCGGTGGCCGGAAACGGTGCCTGCAGAATCGAATAGCTGTAGGTTTTGCCCGCGTTATCGAACGTCTCCAGACGCTCGACCACCACCCCGCCGTCAGCGGTTTGCAGGGTGCGCACGCGCCCGCCTTCACTCAGTTCGCTGTTGGGAATGAACGGCAGCCAGTCCGGCAGGGTGTTGAAGCCGCCAATCAATTGCCAGACCTGATCGGCCGAAGCCGGGATGTCGATCGTTGCTGATGCTGTTGCCATAGATAAAAAGTCTCTCTCGATAAATTCAGATAGTCAGGCTGTCGACCACGCCACCGTCGACCCGCAACGCGGCGCCAGTGGTAGCTGAAGACAGCGGTGAAGCGATGTAGGTGACCAGGTGCGCGACCTCTTCGACATCCGCCACGCGCTGGATGATCGAGCTCGGACGGGCCCGGCGCACAAAGGCGTCAGCCTCGTCCCGCAGGCTGCGGCCAGATTCGGCGGCGGCATCCTTGAGCATTTCCTCGACACCGTCGGTGAAGGTCGGCCCGGGCAAAATCGCATTAACCGTAACCCCGGTGCCAGCCAGACGTTTAGCCAGGCCATGGGACACCGCGAGGTTGGCGCTTTTGGTCACGCCGTAGTTGATCATGTCGGCCGGAGTGGCCACGCCGGATTCCGAAGACAGGAAGATCACCCGGCCCCAGCCCTGTTCGACCATCGCCGGTACGTAATGCCGCGACAGGCGAACGCCGGAGATCACGTTGATTTCGTAGAAGCGCGTCCACTCATCGTCCGGCGCATCGAAGAAATCCACGGCGTTGTAGATGCCGAGGTTGTTCACCAGGATGTCGGCTTTCGGTTCAGCGGCGAACAGTTTCTGCGCGCCATCGGCCGTGCCCAGATCCGCCGTCAGACCGCGCAGTTGCGCCCCCGGCACTTTGCCTCGAATGCTTGCCAGCGCCTGCTCGACCTTGGCCGCGTCGCGACCGATCACCACCACCGTGGCGCCCGCCTCGGCCAGCGACTGGCTGATGCCCAAACCGATGCCCGCCGTGCTGCCGCTGACAATCGCCAGTTTTCCGCTCAGATCGATCTTCATGCTTTCACCTCGTCGATGGGTAATGGTGCACGTTCGGACACCAGTTTCGCTTCACGCATGGCCTGCCAGAAATCGGCCGGAATGACCGCCGACAGTGCCGCCACATCTTCAGCGATGCGCCCCGGTTTGCTCGCGCCGGGAATCACGGCTGCCACGGCCGGATTGGCCAGCGAGAATTGTAGTGCAGCCGCTTTGACATCCACGCCATGGGCCGCAGCAATGCGTTTGATCTGCTCGACCTTCGCCACGATCTCAGGGCTGGCCTTCTGGTATTCGAAGTGCGCGCCGCCGGCCAGGATCCCCGAGCTGTAGGGGCCGCCGACCACGATTTCAACATTCTGCGCCCGCGCCGAATCCATCAAACGCTGCAAGGCGCGGTCGTGGTCGAGCAAGGTATAGCGGCCGGCCAGCAGGAAGCCGTCAGGCTGCGCCTCGGTCAGGTCCAGCGTCAACTCGCACGGCTCGACCTTGTTCACGCCCAAGCCCCAACCCTTGATCACGCCTTCTTCACGCAGACGGGTCAGGACTTTGAAGGCGCCGGTGCGGGCCTGATTGAAGTACTCGAGCCATTGATCGCCGTAGAAATCCTGAGCGATGTCGTGGACCCAGACGATGTCGAGGCGATCGGTTTTCAGACGCTTGAGGCTGTCTTCGATCGAACGCAAGGTGGCGTCGGCGCTGTAGTCGTTGACGATCTTGTTCGGGCGGCCGTGTTCGAACACCCCACTTTTCTCGCCCAGATCCCGGGCGGCGGCGTCTTCGACTTCATCGAGTATCACCCGGCCGACCTTGGTGCTGAGCACATAGTCGTCGCGCTTGTAGCGGGACAGTGCTTCGCCGAGGCGGATTTCCGAGAGGCCCGAGCCGTAGAACGGTGCGGTGTCGAAATACCGCACGCCGGCATCCCACGCCGCGTGTACGGTAGCCTGGGCTTCTTCTTCAGGAATGGCGCGGAACATGTTGCCCAGTGGCGCGGTGCCGAAGCCGAGTTGGCCGGGGAGTTTGTCTTTCAAGCTCATGATGCTGTCCTCCTAGTTCGTGGTCGGTGTTGACCGTTGAGCAGATCCTAGATTGCGCTATTCAGACCGTCCAAGACATAATCAGCAGTACTTGAGTCCCTGAAGGTCTGACATGATCGACATCCGCCAATTGCGCTACTTCGTCGCCGTCGCCGAGGAAGAACACGTCGGCCGCGCCGCCGAGCGCCTGCACATTTCCCAGTCGCCCCTGAGCCGACAGATCGCCCAGCTCGAAGAACGCCTGGGCCTGACCCTGTTCGAACGCAGCCAGCAGCGCATACGCCTGACCCGCGACGGCCAGACCTTTCTCGCCGAAACCCGCGCCCTGCTGACCCACGCCAATCGCCTGGAATCCCTCGGCAAACGCCTGGGCCGTGGCGAAGAAGGCGGCCTGTGCATCGGCTACATCGAGAACGCGATGCACGCCGGGGTTTTGCCCAATGCCTTGCGCGTACTGCGGGTCGACCGGCCTAACGTGCATGTCGCGCTGTACAACCTGAGTTCTGCCGAACAACTGGAAGGCCTGCGTCAGCGTAGCCTCGATATCGCGCTGGTCAGTGAACCGCCGACGATCGACGATCCCGACCTGCTGGGCTTTCAGGTGCTGGACGACCCGATGCTGCTGGCGCTGCCCGAAGGACACCCGCTGAACCAACTGGCGTCGCTAACCCCGGCGGATCTGGCCGATCAGGAATGGATCGGCGTGCAGCCACGCCAAGGGTCGGACGATGAGTTCGTCAGCGCCTGCATCCGTGCAGGCTTCACCCCGGGTGTGCGGATGCAGGCCACCGAGCCGTTTACCGCGCTGGGGCTGGTCGCCTCGGGCCTGGGGATCGCGATGATCCAGAAAGGCCTGAGCCACAACGCACCGCCGGGCGTGGTGCTGCGGGAAGTGCCGTGGCTGGCGTTCACCACACCGTTGTGGGCGGCGTGGCACCGGATCAACCTGCGGCCGCTGGTGGAAACGTTTCGCAAGGTATTGACCGGCGTCGATCCCGCCCAGTGACCCGACAGCGAAAGACTTTGCTGCTTTACTGAAAAGACTCAAAAAACCAGCGAGTCTTCCGGCATGAACCGCAATGACCTGCGTCGCGTGGACATGAACCTGTTGGTGATTTTCGAAACCCTGATGTTCGAAAAGAACCTGACCCGCGCCGGGGAAAAGCTGTTCCTTGGCCAACCCGCCGTCAGTGCTTCACTGGCGAAACTGCGCGACCTATTTGACGACCCGTTGCTGGTGCGCAACGGTCGCGTGCTGGAGCCGACCCAGCGGGCGCTGGCGATCCTCAAGGAATTGCAGCCGGCGATGGACACCATTTCCGGCGCGGTCAGCCGGGCCAAGGATTTCGACCCGCTGAGCAGCCGCGACGTGTTTCGCATCGGTCTGTCGGACGATGCCGAGTTCGGCCTGCTGCCGCCGCTGCTCAAGCAATTGCGCGAGGAAGCGCCGGACGTGGTGGTCGTCATCCGCCGGGTTAATTTCCTGCTGATGTCGTCGATGCTGGCGTCCGGGGAGATTTCCGTCGGCGTCAGTTACACCACTGAACTGCCGGCCAATGCCAAACGCAAAAAACTGCGGGACCTGCGCTGCAAGATCCTGCGCGGCGATGATCGTCCCGGCGCGCTGACCCTCGACGACTACTGCGAACGGCCCCATGCGCTGGTGTCGTTTTCCGGCGATCTGGGCGGTGCCATCGACAGCGATCTGGCGCGAATCAACCGTGCACGTCGTGTCGTGCTGGCAGTGCCGCAATTCGCTCCGCTGCGGGCGATTCTGGCCGGCACCGACATGCTCGCCACCGTGCCGGATTTCGCCGCTTGTGCGCTGGTCGAAGGCAGCAGCGTGCTGCGCGCCGACGACCCGCCGTTCGACATCGTGCCTTCGGAGCTGTCGATGGTCTGGAACGGGGTCAACGACAACGATCCGGCGGAACGCTGGTTGCGCTCGCTGATTGCCCATCACATGTCGGCGCCGCTACCGCCACAGGCGCACTGATCGGCTTGAACCCCGGATCGACCTCGCGCAGGTACACCGGCAGGTCGGTCATCGGCGGCATCTGCGGGATCTCGAAATACATCTGCACCACCCAGCCACGGTGGTAGTTGTTGTGGTTGATCACGTGCATCAGGATCGCCCCGGCGTTCATGGTGCCGCCATCGCCGGAAACAAATTTGAAATCGATCGAGCGGTTCAGCGAGGCTTCGGTCTGCTGCGCGCTCCAGGTGCGATACCAGCCATCGACTTCCTGCTGGGCCTGGCGCAACTCGCCGAGGTCGGCGTGCACCAGATCATGGGACGTCGTGAAACCGTGCTCGCGCCCTTCGAGGTGCGCCTGCCAGATCCGGTCGACCACGTAGATGTGGTTCAGCGTACCGATCATGTTCTTGAAAACCGTCTTGCGCTCCCTCGTCGTCTCCCCCGCCGGCAGCGCTTGCAGGCTGTCGAACAGACGCTGATTGGCCCAGGTCTTGTAGTCCGTGAGCAGATGGGCCGTGGCCAGATTGATCATCGCGGGTCACCGTAAGCACAAAAAAGGGCTTCGCCTAGGATAGACCTCTCTCGCGGGAATGGCGGTGGTGCTGACTATTGGTCGAAGGTGAATACCTTCCGCTTTCGCTCAAGCCCCCAACCGCGCCCACCCCGCCACCAGTTGCGCACTGATACTTACCCCGCCACAAACAATGATCACCACATCCCGTGCCCCCGCCAGCGCCGGGAGGTCAAGATACGCCACCGCCAGTGAAATCCCACACGCCGTTGATCCTCCATACGCCGTTGCCAACGGCTAAACGCCGTGGATCGTGCCGGGATCTACACTGAACGGAACAGCCCGTGAGGTGCCTATGAAAATGTCTGCGCAAATGACCGTGGTCGCAGTGCTCGCCACCCTCGCCTATCTGGGCCTGGCGATGTGGGGCATCGGTGGCGTGGCGGTGTTTTTTTCTCACGGCGCATTGGTCGTGGTGGCCCTGGCCACGCTGGCCATGGTGGTGGCGTCGCTGTTCACGGAAGTGAATCTGAGCACCGGCGAGCGCGAGGACCGGGCCAATCGCTGGGTGATTCCGGCGTTGGCCGTAATCGGATTGGTCAGTGCCTTTCTGCCGGCTTACTGCGACCGCATCGGCTTTTGGACCATCGGCCGCGAAGGCACCCGTTGGCTGGGAGCGCTGTTGTTTATCGTCGGCGGCGGATTGCGTTTATGGCCGGTGTTTGTGCTGGGCCATCGGTTCAGCGGGTTGGTGGCGATTCAGCCGGGGCACAGGTTGGTCACCGAAGGCATCTACCGGCATCTGCGCAACCCCAGTTATCTGGGGCTGGTGATCAATGCGATCGGCTGGGCGCTGGCGTTTCGTTCGGTGGTCGGCCTGTTGCTGGCGGCGCTGACGCTGATCCCGCTGATCGCCCGCATCCACGCCGAAGAGGCCCTGCTGCGTGCGCAGTTCGGCCCCGAATACGACGCTTATTGCGCGCGCAGCTGGCGACTGGTGCCCTGGGTTTATTGAGGTTGCAGGCGCAGCTGGCCGCCGCTGTCGATGCTCAGCGCAATGTCGCGGTAACTGGCGATGGTCGCGTGTGCAGTTTCAAGCGGATGCTGGTGAGTCGTGGTGATGATCATCAACGGCGCACCGGCGGCTTCAGCGGCCTGGATGCCGACGGTGGCGTCTTCGAAAATCAGGCAGTCCGCCGGCTCAAGGCCCAGGCGTTTGGCCGCCAGTCGATAACCGGCCGGATCCGGTTTGCCGGCGCTCACGTCTTCAGCGGTGATCATCACCACCGGTTCAGGAATTCCCGCTGCCGCCATCCGCCGCAACGCCAGATCCCGTGGCGCCGAAGTCACCATGGCCCAGCGATCCGCCGGCAATGATTTGAGAAATGCCGCCGCGCCGGGGATCTCGACAATGCCTTCGACGTCTTCGATTTCCGCCGTGGTGATGAACGCCGCTTGCGCCTCGGCGTCCACGCCCGGCAGGTTCAAACGCGTGATGGTGTCGATGGCGCGCACGCCATGGATGGTCGGCAGGAACGTTTCGACGTTCACCCCGTGGCGCACGGCCCAGGCGGACCAGATCCGCTCGGCGGCGGCGATGGAATTGAGGACGGTGCCGTCCATGTCGAACAGGAACGCGCCGAACGCGCGGTTGAAAACAGCATCGTGAGCAGACAAAAGATCACTTCCTCGCAAGGGGCCGGGCAACGATGCCCGGCAATGTAGCACCTGCGGGATGCTTCAGTGCAGACGCGGCGCCTTGGATTTGAACGCACCGTCCACGCAATCGAGCAACTGGCCGATGGCCCAGGGCTTCTTGATGAACGCCACCGGATGCTTCACACCCGAGGTTTCCGGTGTTTCATAACCGGACATGACCATCACCGGTTTGTCCGGCCAGCGCTCGCCGACCAGATTGGCCAGGTCCGCGCCGTTAAGCGTGCCGGGCATGGTGATGTCGGTGAGCAGCAGCGCCACTTCCGGCGCATGCTCCTCCAGATAGACCGAAGCCGCATCGGCGCTGGTCTGCGGCTCGACCTTGAAACCTTCCTCCTGAAGAATTTCGCACAGAAACTCCAGAATCAACGGATCGTCCTCGACTACCAGAATCAATCCGCCAGGAAGGTGCGCGCTCGACGTCGAAATTGGACACATGAACTGGCACTCCCTGAATTGCATGAACGATTTAGCGGCTTGATTCCGCTACTTATCAGGTATGAGCGGCACCTTCTACAGAAATTCATTTTTGATACAGGTCTTTTCGATAACAGCCGTTCGACGGGCAGTCGCCGGCGCATAATTGCGGTTAAAATGCGCGCCCTTTTGCTGGCCGATCCTGATTGATGAACCCTCAAGCCCTCGCCGTTCTCCATGCCCACCTGCTCACTGCGCTGACTTCGGCCCCGGCCGAAACCCGGCGTCTGTTCCATGGGCGCGGGCGTTGCTGGCCGGGGCTGGAGCAAGTCACTGTGGATTGGCTGCAGGGCGTGGTGCTGGTGTCCTTGTTCAAGGAGCCCGAGACTTCGCAGCTGGAAGACCTCAAGCGTCTGTTGCTGGAAATCACCGCTTCGGCGCCATGGCAGCAGTCCGGCGCCCACACTTTGTTGATCCAGCACCGTTACCTGGCGCAAAGCACCGCCGAATGGCTATTGGGTGAAGAGATCGACGAAATGACCATCGTCGAGGGCGGGCTGAAATATCGGGTGGATCTGGGCCGCAAGCAGAACGCCGGGCTGTTCCTCGACATGCGTTACGGGCGCAACTGGGTACGTGAACAGGCGGCGGGCAAACGGGTGCTGAACCTCTTCGCCTACACCTGCGGCTTCTCGGTGGCGGCCATCGAAGGTGGCGCCAGCCATGTGGTCAACCTCGACATGTCCCGCGCTGCGCTGAGCCGGGGCCGCGACAATCACCGGTTGAACGGGCACGACCTGAGCAAGGTGAGCTTCCTCGGCCACGACCTGTTCAAGTCCTGGGGCAAAGTGATCAACAGCGGCCCGTACGATCTGGTGATCATCGATCCGCCGTCGTTCCAGAAAGGCAGTTTTCTGCTGACCAAGGATTACCAGCGCGTGCTGCGCCGTCTGCCGGAATTGCTGACTGCCCAAGGCAGCGTGCTGGCGTGCATGAACGATCCTTCGTTCGGTTCGGACTTCCTGATCGACGGCGTGACCCGGGAAGCGCCGAGCCTGCGCTTCGAGCAGCGGCTGGAGAACCCGCCGGAGTTTCCGGATATCGACCCGGAAAGCGGTCTGAAAGCGCTGCTGTTCAAGCAGATCGGCTGACCCGCTCAGCGCGGCCGCAACACCAGCGCAAACAACTCGCCATGCCCGGTGACGTTGAGCTTGTGATAGAGATTGCGCCGGTGCACCTTCACGGTCTCCGGCGAAATGTTCATGTGCTGGGCGATGGCCTTGCTGGAAAAGCCCTGAAGAATCAGACGCGCCGTATCGATCTCGCGCGCGGTCAGACGGGCGTCGAAGCGGTCGAGCAGCGCCGCAATATCGCCGACCGGCGCCTCGACCGCCGCGCCTTGCGGCGGCATCAACTGCACATGCCGACGCATCGCTGACAGCACCCAATCCCGCACGCAGAGCAGGCGCCCCTGCTCCTGCAAACTGAACGCCGTCGAGCGGCCCATCGACAAGCCGAGCACGCCGTCGTCGAGGTTGACCAGAAATTGCAGCTCATCTGCGCCGACCACCGAACGGAAGTAGCTCTGGTAGTACTCGCTGTGCAGAAACTGGTCCGGCGCCACGGATGCAAGGCTGTGCAAACCGTCGGAGATCCCGGCGCAGGCGGCCTGATAGAACGGATCAAGCAGGTACATGCCGGCACAGTAACCAGCCAGTTCTTCCTGCTCGTCGGCGCGGCCCTGGCTGTCGAAGTCGATCAGCAATTGCGGCGACCGCCCCGTCTGCATCACCGCCACCAGCGCATTGTCCAGCGGCACCAGCAACCGCAGCGTATCGACCAGCGCCCGCCAGAAACCGTCCTGACCTACCGTAGCGAACACTCGCGACAGGCTCTGATGCACCGGCAATTCCTGCAGCAACGCGTCCACGCTCTACCCCTTTTGAGTAACCCATGATGGGAATGGGTGCGGCGCGGCCCGCCCGATAGGCTGACCACTCCTGTTCATCACCGGCCTGCCAACAGGCCAGGAGTGCCGCATCATGCGTGGTCATCGTGGGTATATCAACCTGGGTCTGATGGGCATTTTGTCCGCGGCGCTGAGTGCGCAGGCGGCCGATGCGCCGAGCGTGCATGTCTATAACTGGTACGACTACATCGGCCCGAACACCCTGCATGATTTCAAGCGTGACAGCGGTATCGAACCGGTCTACGACACCTTCGACAGTGCCGAAGTACTGGAAGGCAAACTGATGACCAGTCGCAGCGGCTACGACGTGGTGGTGGCGAGCAACTTCAGCCTGCCGACCCTGATCAAGGCCGGCGCCCTCGCCCCGCTGCCCCGCGATCAACTGCCGGGCTGGAAGAACCTCGACAACGATCTGCTGAGCAAACTGGCCAACAACGACCCCGGCAACCAGTACGCCGTGCCTTACCTGTGGGGCACCAACGGCATCGGCTACAACGTCGACAAGGTGCGCGCCGTGCTGGGCGATAAGGCCCCGCTGGATTCCTGGGATCTGGTGTTCAAGGAAGAGAACCTGGCCAAACTCGGCGAATGCGGCGTGGCGATGCTCGATTCGCCGTCGGAAATGCTCCCGGTCGCGCTGCACTACCTCGGCCTGCCGCCGAACAGCACCAAGGCCGAGGACTATCAGAAAGCCGAAGCGCTGCTGCTGAAACTGCGCCCGCACATTGCCTACTTCAATTCCTCGAAATTCATCAGTGATCTGTCCAACGGCAACATCTGCGTGGCGGTCGGTTGGTCCGGCGCGATGCTCGAAGCCAAGACCACCGCCGAGCAGGCCGGCAACGGCGTGAAGATTCAGTACAGCCTGCCGAAGGAAGGCGCGCCGGTGTGGTTCGACACACTGGTCTTGCTCAAGGACGCGCCGCATCCGGCCCAAGGCCTGGCGTTCATCGACTATTTGCTGCGGCCCGATGTGATTGCGCCGGTCAGCGATCACCTGTCCTACCCCAACGGCAATCGCGCCGCCACGGCGCTGGTTGCCCAGATCACCCGCGACAACCCGGCGGTGTACCCGTCAGCCACGGCGATGGCCACGTTGTACACCCTCGAGCCCTTGCCCAAAGCCACCGAACGGGTGCGCACGCGGGTGTGGAGCAAGGTCAAGAACGGTCAATAAAAGCCCTCGAATCACTGCCTTCAACAGAGAGAACATCAATGAAACCACGTGCCCGCGATCTCCATATCCGCATCGGTCAATTGCAGCCTGGCCCGCTCAACGCCATCACCGACGTACCCGGCGTACGAATCGGCCATAGCAACCTACGCGGCCGCACTGCCAGCGGTCGTGACATTTGCAGCGGCGTCACCCTGATCGAACCACGCGCCGGTTCGACCAATGCCCAGCCGTGTTTCGCCGGGGTCCATGTGCTTAACGGCAATGGCGATGCCACGGGACTTGAATGGATTCGGGAAGCCGGCCTGCTGACCAGTCCGATCGCCTTCACCAACACCCACAGCCTCGGCGTGGTGCGCGATGCCTTGATCGAACTGGATCGCGCGCAGCAACCGGACGACGGTCGGCTCTACTGGAACATGCCGGTGGTGCTTGAAACCTTCGATGGGTTGCTCAACGACATCAACGGCTTTCATGTGAAACCCAAACATGTGGCCGAAGCGATGAGCAATGCCGCTGACGGCCCGGTGCAGGAAGGCGCGGTGGGCGGTGGCAGCGGCATGATCTGCCATGAATTCAAGGGCGGGATCGGCACCGCGTCGCGCCGCTTGAGCAAGGCTCAGGGTGGCTGGACAGTGGGTGCCATCGTGCAGGCCAACCACGGGATTCGCAGCGAACTGCGAGTCGACGGCTACCCGGTCGGGCGATATATGGAACAAGTGGATTCGCCGTTCCTGCGCGCTTCGTTGCCGCATCCTGGCATGGGCTCGATCGTAGTGGCCCTCGCCACCGATGCACCGCTGTTGCCGCATCAATGCACGCGACTGGCGCAACGGGCGAGCCTCGGTCTGGCGCGCACCGGCGGCGGCAATGAGGATCACAGCGGTGACATCTTCATCGCCTTCGCCACTGGCAACGGTCATATCCCGCCCGCCGCCTACGAAGGTAAAGGCGCATCGACCTGCGACGGCTTGCGGATGGTCAACAACGATCACATCAGCGAGCTGTTTCTGGCGGCGACCGAGGCGGTGGAAGAAGCGATCATCAACGCCTTGCTTGCCAGCGACAGCACCGAAGGCAACGGGCATTCGGTGCCGGGGCTGGATGCCGCCACCCTGCTCGCGGCCCTGGATAAAGCCGGGTGGCCGGGCGCTCGCTGACACCGCTCCCAAAACGCTTCAGCGAAACAGCCCCTGTCCGAGTTCGCGCGCAGCCTGCAGTTGCATCGCAGGATCGCTCGACTCGGACTCCAGCAACAACGCCGAACCCGACACCGTCGCCCCGCAGTAATCGAAAATCCCGTGATCGATCTGCGTCTTCATCGCCGCGCCGTAGCCGTGGCGTTCGTAAGTGCGCGCATCTGCCCCGCCGAGTGCGACCAGATGCACGCGCAGTCGTCCGAGCTTCTTCAGGGTCTTATCGCCGTCAAAATCGTACGCCCAGCCATTGCTGAACACCCGGTCGATCCAGCCTTTGAGCATTGCCGGCATCGACCACCAGAACACCGGATAGACCAGCACCAGCGCGTCGGCGCGTTCAATGCGGGCCTGCTCGGCCAGCACGTCCGCCGGTGGCGCGGATTCGCGGTGGTGCACCGCCCAGTCGGCCACGCCAAAGCGCGGATCAAATTCTTCGGCGTGCAGGTCGGCGATTTCGAAGGTGTTGGATGGATCGCTTTCCGACAGGCTTTTGGCAATCTGCTGCGCCAACACGTGAGTCAGCGAACGTGGATCATCGTGGTCTACAACAATCAATGCGTGCATGGGGAAATCTCCGGTTGGTGATTGCTGACCAAGGGCTTATCCTTTCGATAAGCTACGATTGGTAATCTACTATTAGTAAGTTACCTTCAGTAAGTTACGTTTGGTATATAAGCAATGTCAACCGCTGAAATCCCCGAACCCGCACAACCCCGTCGCCGCCTGTCCCGGGAAGATCGCCAGCGCCAGTTGCTCGACATGGCCTGGCAGCTGATTCGCGAGGAAGGCACCGATGCCCTGACTCTCGGCTACCTGGCGGAAAAAGCCGGCGTGACCAAACCGGTGGTCTATGACCACTTCACCACCCGCGCCGGTCTGCTCGCGGCGCTGTACCAGGATTTCGACCGGCGCCAGACGGCGCTGATGGACGCGGCGCTGGCCAATGCCGAAGCGACCTTGAACGGCATCGCGACGGTGATTGCCACGGCGTATGTCGATTGCGTGCTGAGCCAGGGCAACGAGATTCCGGGGGTGATTGCCGCCCTGGCGAGCACGCCGGAACTGGAGAGGATCAAGCGCGAATACGAGGCGATCTTTCTGGAGAAATGCCGCAATGTGCTGTCGCCTTTCGCTGACGGCGCAGAGATCGGACAGCCAGGATTACGCGCCATGCTCGGCGCCGCCGAAGCCTTGTCGCAAGCAGCCGCCACCGACGAAATCAGCGCAGCACAGGCCCGTGACGAGCTATTGGCAACCATCATTGCGATGGTCGAAAGAGCCGCCGCCCAAGCAGGTGACTGATGGTACTTGAGCCCGCCCTCCCGGCTTCCTACGATGAAGCTACGCAGCTTCTTGGTCCGCCAAGCCGTTGCGTAGGTGCGGGTGCTCTGAACCCCAATCAAGCCCGCACCTGGCTTCATGCGCATCTTGAGCCTCGCGGGCTCTACTTCCTCCCCATCAAAGAGTCTTGAGGCTCTTTTTTTGTCTCTGAAAATCAGCGTTCGGGTTCGCGGCGGATCGAACGCCACGTGGCCTGCGCCAGCAATTCGCGATAGGCCTTCGGACTGCCCTGCACTCGCCCGGACAACCACGCACGGCAATAGCTGTCGGCCTGCCCGACGATCAGCGACGGCAACAGTTCGGCCGGGCATTGGTTGAGTTCATCTGCGCGCCCGGACTCGCCCAGCCAGGTGCGCAGGCCCACGTTGCGGGTCTTGTTGCGCTCGGCCAGTTCATCCTTGTGCGGGCCCCGGGTGACGGCGAAGCGCGCGTGATATTGGAACCGCGCCCATTCCGGCTGGTTCTCGACCCAATCCACATAGCTGTAGACCAGCGCCTGCACGCCCTCTTCGGTGGTCGTCGCGTCGGCCAGATAGGCGTCGCGCAGGCGCGCCTGGTCCTCCAGCGCAGTGAAGAACAGCGCGGCCACCAGCCCTTCCTTGTTGCCGAAGTGGTGGTAGATCGCCCCGACACTGGTGTCACACTCGGCACGGATCATTTCGATGGTGGTGGCCTCGATGCCCTGCTCGTTGAACAGGCGCAGGGCCTTGCGAAAGATGTCGCGCTTGAGTTCGGCGCGGCGGCCGGGGTAGCTGCGTTCGAGTAGATCTGCGGTGTCCATGGGCCTTGAAAATCCGGGTAAAGGGCACGTCCGTGCCGGTGATCCAAACGCGCACAGGTTGACAGATTTCCCGCGAACAGAATACCGTTCCGTTACAGAACAATATTCTGTTACGGAACATGATTCTGTAAATCCCCTAACCGCGAGGCTCCCCCCCCATGAGTCAGTTTCTCAGCATGTTCAACAGCGTCGGTTCCCAGGCGTTCAGCCAGATGGCCTGCCAGGTCGCGCCGTACTTCAGCACCATCAACCCGCTGGTGACCGAATTGCGGGCAGGTTCGGCGCAGGTGCAGGTGCCGTTTCGCCGCGAGATCACCAACCACCTCGGCACCGTGCACGCCATCGCGCTGTGCAACGCCGCTGAACTGGCGGCCGGGATGATGACCGACGTGTCGATTCCCGCCGGCGCACGCTGGATTCCAAAAGGCATGACCGTCGAATACCTGGCCAAGGCCAAGACCGACGTGACCGCCGTGGCCAACGGCGAAGGACTGGACTGGCAGACCGAAGGCGACAAGATCGTGCCGGTGGATGTCCACGACGCTGAAGGCAAGAAAGTGTTCACGGCGCGGATCACCATGAACGTGAAACTGTCCTGAAATCACCGGCACAAAAAAACCCTTGCTGCGCTAAGCGCAACAAGGGCTTTTTGTCGCTGCCCGGATCAGTGAACGGTCAGGCGCTGACGAACAAATTCTTCGGTGCGGCGGGTGACCTGATCCAGATGCCGGTCGCGCTGTTTCTCGGCATCGAGCATCGCGCGCTTGCCGTGCTTTTGCAGAAGGTAGGTGTGGATTTGCTGCACTTCCAGCGAACGGTAGATCGGTGTCGTGTCGATAAAACCGCGCAACCCGTTGCTGCGGTAATGCCGAGTGCTCATCAGCACCTGCGTTTCGAGCTGGCCCAGCACCTCGAAACCCAGCGCTTCGAAATACGGCACCTTGCCGACGCTGCAGGTCAGTTCGGCATGGGGGTAACGCGCCACCATATCCGCGATCAACGAACGGGCCACACCCTGACGCCGATGCCCCTCGCGCACCGCCAGATAGGCCACGTTGCACGCCTCCCAATCACCCTGCACCGGCAGGTACAACAGGAAGCCGATCACCTGCTCCGGATCATCGTCGTCGGTGGCCACCAGCAGTTCCACCTCGGTGCCCTTCTCGCCGTTCAACGCCTCCAGGTACAGATGAACCTCGTAGCCGATCGCGTACTGATAGACGTTGTACAGCAGATTGCTCGGGCCCAGCCCTACAGCGCTGATGTCGGTCAGATAGTCGACCACCATCTGCAGGATCTGGCTGTTGACGCCTTCGGGGCATGGGGATTTGTAGTGGGTGATGCGGGGCATGGCGGGCGGACTCCAACGGTAAAACACAGGTTGCCGGGAGAGTTGAGCGACCGGCGAACCGCGACATCATACCTTGTGCACGCCTGACAAAAATTTCATCTGCCCAAGAACGGATCTTTCGCCGATTTGGCGTCCAATTTTTCAGCTGCGTTCATTTCCCGACGCAGGCCTTGAGGAGTTGCCATGAACGTTCTGCGTTCCGCGAAAACCATCAAATCCTTGCTCGCTGCCGCGCTGGTAGCGATCACCCTCTCGGGCTGTGTCGTCGAACCGGTTCGCCCGCATCGGCCACCACCGATCGTTGAGGTGGTTCCGGTCATGCCTGCGCCGGGTTATCACTGGGTTGCCGGGCATTACCGCTGGGCCGGCAACCAATGGCGCTGGATGCCAGGGCATTGGCGAGCGTACTGAGGCCGGTCACTGCGCGGGGGCAACGACCTTGAACTTGATGTCGATGTCCTTGGAAACCACGGTGTCCGCCCACTCCCCTGCACCGAGCCCGAACTGGTCGCGCTTGAGCACCAGTTCGCCGTCGAAAATGCCGATGCTGCTGTCGGGTTTGAGTTGCACCGGCACCTGCACCTCACGGGTGATGCCTTTGAGCGTGAGATGGCCGTCGACCAGATAACGGTTATCGCCGGCCGGGCTGAAGCGGGTCGATTCGAACAACGCCACCGGGAATTTCTCGGTGTCGAACCATGCCGGTTTCACCAGCTCGGTGTTGGCGTCTTCACTGCCGGCGTCGATGCTGGTCAGGTCGATGTGCAGCGTGGTGCGGGCATTGGCGAGATTGTCGCTGTCGAAATCCAGCGTCGCATCGAACTTGCCGAACGTGCCGTACATCCGCGAGCCCATCTGGTTGTAGGTGAAACTGATCTGACTGGCGGTGGTATTGACGCGGGTGTACTCCACCGCTTGCACAGCAGGGACGACAATCAGGCAACACGCGGCAGCCAATAACAATCGAATCGACATGGAATGCTCCGGCGCCCGATGGGGCTCGAATGACTTAAGCAAACATCCGGCACTTGCGCCAGCCCCGCCAAGGCCCACCCGGCCCGTCACACCAATCGCTCGATCTTCTGATGCTGCCAGACCCGTTTGTAATACAGCGTCTGCAGCACCAGCATCCCCAGATACGCGATCGGAAACGCCATCCACACACCCTGCAGACCGAACTGCCCGTCCAGCCAGTAGGCCGCCGGCAACTGCACACCGAGCACACAGATGATCGCCACGCCCACCGGCACCAGCACCGTGCCGCTGGCGCGCATGATGCCGCCGATAATCGCCTGGAAACCGAAGATCAACAGGCTCCACAACATGATGTGCAACAGGTGCTCGGCCATCGCCCGGGTCGAGTCTTCGGTCAGGAACAACCCCAACAACCAGTGCGACAACAGGTAACCCGACAGGATCAAGCCACCGGTCAGGCACACGTTGATCCACAGCCCGGTGCGCAGGATCGGGCCCATCCGCTCCAGCCGTCCGGCACCGATCGCCTGGGCGCCGAGGATCGACGCGGTGATCGCAATCGACAGCGCCGGGAACTGCACGTAGTTGACGATCTGCGTCACCGCGCCATAGGCCGCCGTCGCCTGCGAGCCGTGCTGGTTGACCAGCGCCAGAATCACCAGCTCCGACAGCGACAGCACAATCATCTGCACCCCGGTCGGCAGGCCGATACGCAACACCTTGCCGAGAATTGCGCCGTCCAGTCGCAGCGCCGCGAAGAACTCACGATCAGGCGCCAGCGGATGACCCTTGCGGATCAGGCTCCATGACAGCCACGCCATCGACGTCAGCGTGCCGGCCAGACCTGCAACCGCCGCGCTCTGGATGCCCAGTTGCGGCAAGCCGATCCAGCCGCGAATGAACGCCGGAGTCAGCGCCAGCCCGACAACGGTCGACAGCAGCAGCGCCAACATCGGCGACAGTGTGTCGCTCACCCCGCGTAACAACTGGGTGAACAGCACGTACACCAGCACAAACGGCAAGGTCCACATCATCACCCGGGCATAGGCCACCGCATCGTCCAGCACATCCGCCGGCGTGCCCAAACCCTGCAAGGCCTGACGCGCAAACACACTGCCCAGCACCGCCGCCACCAGCCCGATCAATACCCCAAGCAACAGCGTCGCCCCGGCAATCGCCTTGACCATGTGCGACTCACGCGCGCCCCACGCCTGACCGATCAACACTCCTGCCCCGGCGCCCAGGCCGATGACCAGCGCGATAAAGAAAAAAATGATCGGAAACATCCCCGACACCGCCGCCAGCGCCTGCGTACCAAGCATCTGGCCGATGTAGATGCTGTTGACCGTGCCCGACATCGATTGCAGGAAGTTCGACAGCACCATCGGGGCCAGGAACAGCAGGTAGGTTTTCCAGAGGGGGGATTGAGCGGGGGTTTGCATTGAGGATCCGTCTCGGGTGGGAGCTGATGACAGAGTCTAAGGTATGCGATGCCGTTCAGGTCGTACCGGTTTGCATTAAAACTTCGTAATCTGCACCTCGACCAATGTGCATAGCCTCCCCATCACGACAGGAAGTGAATCCCCCCCATGCGCCGTTCCCCATTTCTGCTGAGTTGCACCTTATTGACTGTTCTGACGACGACTGCCCACGCCGCTCCCGCCCCCTCGCCCGAGGTGGTGCAAGGATTGGTGAACACGTTGAACGAACGCCTGAACATCGGCGACCTCGTCGCGCTGACCAAATGGGACAGTGGCAAGCCGATTCAGGACAGTCCCCGTGAGGCGCAGGTGATCGACAACGCCCGCAAACTGGCCACCGAACGCAAGCTCGACCCGGAAGACGTCGCGCAACTGATCGCCGCGCAAATGGAGGCCAACAAACTGGTGCAATACGGTTTGCTCGCACAGTGGCAGGCAGCCGGTGCCGCGCCGGACACGCCGCGCCCGGATCTGGGCAAGCAGATTCGCCCGCGTCTGGATCAGTTGCAAACCCGTCTGCTGCAGCAATACGCCGACTTCACGCCCTACCGTCAGGACCCGAACTGCCCGGTGTGGCTGGCCAAGGCGCGCACCGGTCTGACCCGCGATGCGCTGCATGATCTGGCCCTGACCCGCGCCACCGGAGAGCTGTGCATTCGGCCGCTGGTGCCCTAGAACAAGGGTTCCGGCGTCCATTGCTGGCGTCGATAGTCACCATCAGTTCAATGAAGTTCTCATAAAAAATCCGCGGCGTAACATCGGCTCCATACCAAACAAACAACACCCCTGGAGCACACGATCATGAAACGCCAAATCCTTCTCGGCATCGCTTTCTCGGTTCTTGCAGTCAACGCTTTTGCAGCCAAACCCGCCCACACCATGATCGCCGAAGGCGGTTCGGATCGGTTGATTGAAAGTCGCTTGGCTGAGGGTGGTTCGGATCGTTTGATCGAACGCCGCGTTGCTGAAGGTGGCGCTGATCGTCTGATTGAACGCCGCGTTGCTGAAGGTGGCTCGGATCGTCTGCAAGAACGCCGCGTTGCCGAAGGTGGTGCTGATCGTCTGCAAGAACGCCGCGTTGCCGAAGGTGGCTCGGATCGTCTGCTGGAACGCCGCGTTGCCGAAGGTGGCTCGGATCGTCTGCTGGAACGCCGCGTTGCCGAAGGTGGCGCTGATCGCCTGCAAGAACGCCGCGTCGCCTGAATCAAACGCTTTGCCGCTGTACAAACAAAAAGCCCGGCCTGATCAGCCGGGCTTTTTCACGTCCAACCGGTACTTATTGCACGGTTTTCAGTTTGACCACGTCACCGGAGACCTTGGTGGTGTAGCCGCTCAGGACCCATGCCCAGAACCAGTTTTCCTGAATCTGAGTGTTGATCATGGCATCGCCGCCCTTGGCCTGGATGGCGGCCTCTTGCGCACGGACGAAACGGCTGTTCTGCCGGATCGGGATCACGCCGAACAGCATCAGGCCGGTGGCAGTGGCTTCGCTGTGGCCAATCACGGTGTATTGGCTGCTGTCGTAATGTCTGGTGTTCATCGGGGTGCCGGTGCAACCTGCCAGAACCACACCGAACAGTGCGGCGGCGACTACTTTGCTGAGGTATTTCACTGCAAGACTCCATGGGTAAACGCCCGGGATCCGTCTCTCGGGCGGCGCACACTTTACCGAACGAAGTGGCTCATTGATATCAGCCTCGGCAGATTTTCATTAAACGCCTTGCTGGCAGCCCGTCCGCGATGTCGCATACCATGGCGCCACTTCAATAAAGACAGACATTTCTCCATGCTCAAAGCCAGTCTGCGCAGCCACCTGACCCTTTGGTTTGCCGGTTTGTCTCTGCTGACGCTATTGAGCGTGGGCTTTTACGTCGGTGATATCGCCACTGAACAAATGAAACGCGCCAGCGGCAATGCGCTGCTGAGTACCGCGCGGTCGGCGGCGACGCTGCTGGGCGAGCAGTTGCGCGAGCGGCAACTGGAGGTCTATCTGCTCAGCCGGGCGCCACATCTGGAACGCGGCGATCTGGACAATCCGACAATTCTCAAATCGATGCAGCTGCGCACCGAAGCCCGCTCCGAGTATGCGTGGATGGGGGTGACCGATGCTCAGGGGCTTGTGCATCAGGCAGTCAACGGTTTGCTGGTCGGTCAGGTCGTGCAACAGCGCCCATGGTTTCAGGCCGGTCTGCGCGGGGAATACACCGGCGATCCGCACGAAGCCGTTTTGTTGGCGAAACTGTTGCCAGGTCTGCCCAACGGCGAGCCACTGCGCTTCATCGACTTCGCCGCGCCCATCCGCAACGCCGATGGCCAGGTGATCGGTGTGCTCGGCGCCCATGCGCACTGGAGCTGGGTCACGCACATCGTCGAATCGGCAGCGATGTCGCACAAGGGGGCGGAGCCGGATATCGAAGCGCTGATAATCGATCACGACGGCAAGGTGCTGTACCCGGAAGCGCTGGTTGGCCAACAAATGCCGGCCAAGGATCCGAAGTCCCCAGGCTGGGTCGTCGGCAACGGGTACCTGACCAGCGAGGTGACTGTGCCGACGCCTACGGGCACTGCGCTGTCGTGGTCGATTGCGGTGCGTCAACCACTGGACACTGCACTGCAACCGGCGCGACTGCTGTTTTATAAATTGCTGTTGCTGGGTGTTTTCGCTGCCGTGGCATTCGGATTCGTGGCGTATTACCTGGCGCTGTACCTGAGTCGGCCCATCGAGCACCTCGCGCGCTCAGCCCAAAAAGTGCAGAACAACCAACCGGGGGCCCACTTCCCTCTCCAGCATCCCGTGCGGGAAATTGCCCAGCTCGGCCAGTCCATCGATGCCATGACCCAGTCGCTGCTTGCCAAGGAGCGTGAGCTGCAAGAGACCAACGCTTCGCTCGAAGCCACCGTCGCCCAACGCACGGCGGCCCTGACCCTGGCCAACGCCGAGCTGCTGAACCTGGCCACCCACGATGGCTTGACCGGTGTCTATAACCGCCGCCGCTTCGACGAAAAACTCACCGAATACAGCCTGCTGTTCCGTCGTACCGGGCGGCCGTTTGCATTGCTTCTGATTGATGCCGATCACTTCAAGCACATCAACGACACTCACGGCCATGCGGCCGGCGACGACGTACTGCAGCAATTGGCGCAGCTGATCCAGATCAGCATCCGGAGCACGGATTTCGTCGCCCGTTACGGAGGCGAAGAATTTGCGGTGCTGCTGCCGGAAATCGCCAAGCCCGATACGCCCGATATCGTCGCCGAAAAGATTCGATCAGCGATTGCCGCAGCGAGCTTTCCAACGGTCGGCCCGGTGACGGTCAGCATCGGTGTCGGCCTTGCCGACCCGGCCGACAATGCTCCGACAGCACTGCTCAAACGTGCTGATCAACAGTTGTATCAGGCGAAAGCCGCGGGTCGTAATCGCGTAGCCTGCCAGACGTCACTCACCGAAGTGGCCGGACTCGGCTGACCTGCAATTGAATCAGGTGTTGGTCTTCAACCGGGTCCAGAACCGTGTCATCAACCGGGCAATCACTGCCGGCAGTTCATCACAGTGAACGGGAACTGCATCGCGCAGCCCCTGCACAGATTCTTCATTGCCGAGAAAAGGTCTGCAGATACGCCAACAAATTATCAATCTTCTCCTCGTCACTCAGCCCCCAAAAGATCATCCGCGTCCCCGGCACCACGCCCTTCGGATCCTTCAGATACTTCGTCAGCGTTTCACGATCCCAGGTCAAGCCGGAGTTTTTCATGGCGTCGGAGTACACGTAATTCGCCGACGTCCCCGCCGGGCGGCCGATGATGCCGTTGAGTTCCGGACCGAATCCCGGCCGGGCAGATTCGCCGACTTGATGACAACCGCCGCACAGGCGCGGGAAGATTTTTGCGCCGGCCTCGGCGTCACCGGCAGCCAGTGTCGGCGTGCAGAACAGGCCAGCGTTGAGGATCAGGGCGAAAGTCAGTGCAGCGTTTTTCATCAGGGATTTCCAGGTCTTCGGCGGCGCCAAGGGTAATCCTGCGCGGTCACTTGCGCTACAGGTAGGCGCCCACGACCTGGCGGACTTTGAGCAAGGCTTGACGCAGGGCAAGCATGTCCACGGAGCCCAACGCCAGACGAATCGCGTGGGGCACATGGGTGGACACGGTGAAGGGCTCGGCGGTGGTGACGGAAACCTGTTCGTCCATCAACTCGACCACGATGTGGTCGGCCCGAATATCTTCCGGCAGCGGCAGCCAAAGAAAATACGAAGAGGGATGGCCGACAGTCGGCAGGCCTTCGAGGATCTGCGCGGCCAGAACTTGCCGGGCTTGGGCGTCGCTGCGCTTTTGCGCTTCGAGCAAGGTGACGGTGCCGTCGTCGAGCCAGCCGCAGGCGATGGCGGTCATCACGCCGGGGGTGTTCCAGGTGGTCGCGCGGATGATCCGCTCCAGCGCCGCCACCCGTTCGACCGGCGCGGCGATGAAGCCGACACGCAGGCCGGTGGCGATGTTTTTCGACAGGCCCGACACGTAGACCGTGCGTTCCGGTGCCAGAACCGCCAACGGGGGTGGCGGGTTATCGACCAGAAAGGCGTAGGCCGCATCTTCGATGATCGTCAGATCATGTCGGCGGGCAATCGCGATCAAATCCTCACGTTGCTCCAAAGGCATCACCCAGCCCAGTGGATTGTGCAGGGTCGGCATGCTGTAAACCGCACGCACCGGTCGTTGGCGGCAGAGTTTGTCGAGGGCCGCCAGATCGGGGCCCTGCTCATTGACTGGAATCGCCACTACTTCCAGGTGCAGCGCTTCGGCCAACACTTTGAATCCCGAATAGGTCAAGGCGTCGGCGGCAATCACATCGCCGGGTTTGAGTAGCGCCATCAACGTGACTGCCAGCCCTTGCTGCGCGCCGTTGACGATCAGCACCTGCTCGGCCTCGACACTCAAACCGCGTGTTTGCAGATGCCGCGCCACCGAGGCCCGTTCATGCTGGCGACCGGCATGGGGCTGATAGCGCAACAGCGCTTCAAGGTCGCCGGACAACGCCAGCTGCCGCAACGCGGTGCGCAGCAGCTCGGCCTGCCCCGGCAATGACGGGTAGTTGAAGTTCAGATCGATCATGCCCACCGCGACGTCTTTCTGGTCAATGCCTTGCCCCGGCAACAACGACGTTTCCCGCACGAACGTGCCGCGCCCGGCTTCGCCGCTGACCAGGCCCATGGCCTCAAGCTCGGCGTACACCCGCGAGGCCGTGACCAGCGCCAGCCCTTCGCTGGCTGCCAATTGCCGGTGAGTCGGCAAACGCGTGCCGGGCAACAGGCGGCCAGCGCGGATGTCGGCGGCATAGGTGTCGACGAGGGTCTTGTAGCGGGAGCGCGGCATGTCGGCTTGTATCCATGACAATTTTTTGATTGTGCTGATTCTCAGCCCTAGGATCGATCCAACGCAACCCACCTCCGAGCGCCACACCCATGGAACGAACCACCCACCTCGGCACCCCGGCCCTGGAAAAAACCAGCGGCTGGATCAATGGCCTCATCGGCGTCGTGATTTTCAGCGGCTCGCTGCCCGCCACGCGGTTGGCGGTGCTGGAGTTCGACCCGGTGTTTCTCACCGTCATCCGCGCGACCATCGCCGGCGCCCTGGCGTTGTGCCTGTTGTGGCTGTTTCGCGAACGACGTCCGGCGCGGGATCAGTGGTTGTCGTTGTTGATCGTGGCGCTGGGCGTGGTCGTGGGTTTCCCGCTGTTGACGGCCCTGGCGCTGCAATACGTGACGTCGGCGCATTCGATTGTGTTTGTAGGATTGCTGCCGCTGGCGACGGCGATTTTTGGTGTGTTGCGCGGTGGCGAACGGCCGCGTCCGGTGTTCTGGATTTTTTCGGTGCTGGGCAGTTCGCTGGTGGTCGGCTTCGCGATCTCGCAGGGCCTGACTGCCTCGCCCACCGGCGATCTGCTGATGCTGGCGGCAATTCTCGCCTGTGGGCTCGGTTATGCCGAAGGCGCCAAACTGTCGCGCACCCTCGGCGGCTGGCAGGTGATCTGTTGGGCACTGGTGTTGTCGTTGCCGGTGATGGCTGTGCTGAGTGTGTGGCTGGCGCCCGCCTCGTTCAGCGGTATCAGCGTGTCGGCGTGGGTGTGCCTGGCTTACGTTTCGCTGTTCAGCATGCTGATCGGTTTCGTGTTCTGGTATCGCGGGCTGGCTCAGGGCGGGATTGCGGCGGTCGGGCAACTGCAATTGCTGCAGCCGTTTTTCGGCCTGGCACTGGCCGCGACCTTGCTCCATGAGCATGTCAGCGTGGGCATGCTGGTGGTTACGCTGGGGGTGATCCTGTGCGTGGCCGGGGCCAGGAAAGTCTCTCGCTAGTGAGGAGGCAGGTGCCGCACCCGGTCCTAGAAGGACTGGACACACTCATCCAGTGTGGCGCTGAACTCGGCAACACTGGCACGGTAAAGCTCGCTCGTTTTGAAGTTCAGCGCCTCGGACACTTTCCTGAACTCTCGATCTTTCGATTGCTGTATTTCCGGACCCAGCTCAAGGAATTCTGAACTGGACATTTGTGACTCCAGTTTCTCTTTGTCTTCTTGGATACTCGCTAACTGTGCTTGCTTGACCGCCTTTTCCTGTTGATTTTCCTGAGTTCTTTTCAATGCCCCCTTCAGGGCTTCAGTGTCAGGGGGTAGCAATTTTACTTCCCACTGTGCCTCGAACAATTTGGCTCGCACCTTATCGATCATGACGTTGGCTACAGTCACCTCGTCGACATTCATGGAATCGCGCTGCGTAACAGGATTTCTGAGGCAGCTCATGGCTTTGGAAGCACGGAAGTAATTACTGGATTGAACTTCAAATTGATAACGCTGGGAATAAATCGAAGACCCCGCTGCCAGACCGGCACCACCGTAGATCGCACCTGATTTGTCGAACAGTCCGCCAAGGACACCTATGATCCCACCCAGCACAGTTGCATCCCCGGACATAAAGGATTGTCGTTTGAAGTTGACTGCACTGTTGCGGTAGGAATCTTCATAAAGTTCAAGATTGCGCAAGACTCCCGCGCGATTCTCAGCCGGATCCAGTCCGCCATCAGTTTTCACCGGCGTGTTGGTCCTGAGTGTTCCCCCAGCATCCACTATTTTTTCCGGAGGCTCCTTGACCGGTAGTGGATAGTTCATACAGCCCGAAATCGAGAACGTCATCACAAGTGCAAGCAATCCAATAGGGAGAGATTGGGAAGTAGACATTCCATTGCGCTCGGTGAGTAGACATCGACAAAGGCTAGCCCAATGCCATCACCTGTCAAAAACGAAGTTCAATTTCCACGCGTCTGCTCAAAGTGGAGATTCTCCATACATGTACGACTACAGGGGCGCTGTTCGCTACACCGTGTTTTTCCATTCTCGCGGACTAAGCCCGGTCTTGCGCCGAAACGCCCGGGCCAGCGCCGAAGGGCTTTCATAACCGACCTCTTCGGCGATCAACGCAATCGGCCGTCCCTCGCGCAGGCGTTTCTGCGCGAGGCTGACCCGCCAGTTCACCAGATAATCCACCGGCGTCTGCCCCACCACCCGCCGGAAGTGGTCGGCGAAACCGGCGCGGGACAGGTTGGCGGCGCTCGCCAGTTCGGCGACGCTCCAGGCCTTGGCCGGCTGGTCGTGCATCAGGTTCAAGGCGCGGGAAATCTTCGGATCGGCCAGCCCCGCCATCATGCCGGGCTGCTGGTTGCAACTGCTGATGAGGTGGCGCAGCAACAGGATCACCAGCAACTCGAACAACCGATCCATCACCGCTTCGCGCCCGCAGTGGCCGTCGAAAGCTTCCTTGAACAGCCACTCCAGGGTGTTGGCCATTTCCGGAAGGTCGGCGAGTTTCAGCACCAGATAATCCGGCAGCGCTGCTGCCAAAGCATTGCCAGCGCCGCCGTCGAAGGTCAGCGAAGCACACACCAGTTGCGTGCCCATGGCTTCGTTGGCGAACAAGCGATGGGCCATGGGGCGAGGGAAAAAGATCAGGGTCGGTTCTTTGAGCGAGATTTCAGGATCATTTCCCGGTTTGAGCAACAGCTCTCCCGCCTGGAGCAAATGCACATGCCCGCACACCTGATCGCCGCCGTAGGCGCTCACCCCGCAGAACGTGCCGCTGTGAAAGGTGCCGGCATTGACGCCGAAATGGCTGAGCAACGTAGAAAGGCGATCCATGACTGATTCTCGCAAGGACAGGTTTGGACGATCTGTCGCATATCCTCGACGATTTGCACCCAAAGCACCAGCCGCGCTCAATAACATGACCTCCATCCCCGGTGCACTTCGCACCGGACTTTCGGAGAATCACCATGAGCCGCATCGCCCCTCTCAGCCTCGAAACCGCCACCGACGCCACTCGCCCGACACTTGAAGGCGTGCAGAAAAAAATCGGTTTCCTGCCCAACCTGTTCAAGACCCTGGCCGTTGCACCTGTCGCGCTGGATGCCTACGTGCAAATCTCGGCAACCCTGGGCAAAACATCCCTGAGTGCCAAGGAAAAAGAGGCGGTGTACCTGGCCACCTCGCAAGTCAACGGTTGCGACTATTGCCTGGCGGCGCACACCCTGTTCGCCAGCAAGGCCGGGCTGGCAGCAGAAGAAATCATCGAAGCGCGTCACGGTCGGTTGAATTCTTTTGCCACCCTCGCCCATCAGCTGACCGAAACCCGTGGCCACCTGAGCAATGAACAGATTGCCGCCGCCCGCGCTGCCGGCATCGACGACAAGAAGATCATCGAAGTGATCGCCGTCGTCGCCGCGCAAACCCTCACCAACTACCTTAACAACGTGGCGCTGACCGACATCGATTTCCCTGCCATCGATGCCTGATTATCCATGGGCGTAAGCGCGACTTGATCCGTCTTGATAGGCAGATCAAACGCTTGCTCCCGTAATTGTCCATTTTGTGCCCTGCACGCTACTCTGCATACCAAACGACTGCACACAAAAGGATTGATGCATGCCAGTTTTATTTTGCAACGTTGGCTGGATGGACTTCTACGATGGTATCGACGGGGACACTCTTCAGCGCGGAGGGTCTTATAACAATGACTTTACGGGACATGAAGTGTGCAACTTCACTGACGCCAAGGGGACCGTCTTCGGATATGTCCGCCCTACAGGCCGTTTGAAAATTGAAAAGCTGGGGGCAAACAAGGAAGCGGAATCAGTTGAAGGCGTGACAGTTGTCTGGACAGCCGGACCTGATGCCGGAGGAACAGCAGTCGTGGGCTGGTATAAAAATGCCACGGTTTATCGCGACCCCCAGCCACTCAAAAAGAAGTCAGGCACCCATAAAAAAAACGGAATAGAGATTTACCAGATTTCTGCATTGGCGAGCGATGTCCATCTGATACCTGTGGCAGATCGCGATCTGATGATTCCTCGCTCGGTTAAAGGCGGGATTGGTCAAAGCAATGTTTGGTATGCGGACGCACCCGAAGCTGCCGAACTGGTAAAGCGCGTCCTTGCACGAACCGAGCAAAGTACAAACGACACCAGGCTCCCGGATGTGGATGAGGACCCTTCAGGGAAAGAAGGAAACCCAAGGTTCGTTGCACATTTGAGAAGGGAAAGAAATCGCGGACTTGTCGCCAAGAAAAAAGCACAGGTTTTGAATGACAAAAAATCTTTGAGCTGTGAGGTTTGTGAGTTTGACTTTCATAAAGTCTACGGTCCCCATGGCTTGGAATTTTGCGAAGTTCACCACTTGACCCCTCTGCATCAGTCGGACGGTGAAAAGGAGACAAGGCTCAGCGATCTGGCAGTGGTGTGTTCAAACTGTCATCGAATCATTCACCGCATGAAAAAAATGCCCAGCATCGCGGAGTTGAAGGAAATCATCGCCAATCCATCTGCCGAGCTCCCCAAAGTGCGAGACAAGTCTTGCGTCGGATGAGCAAGACTTATTTGTGAGCCCCACCAGAGCCGACCTCAGTCGTGATCGACCCCGGCGCGTTTCAGCAATTTCTTGCAGCGCTCGGACAGGTGAAACACCTGCAACTGCTTGCCCGCCTTGGCGTAGCGTTCGCGCAGGGTTTTCAGCGCAGCGATGGCCGAGTAATCGACAAAGCTCAGGTGCCGACAATCCAGCGTCACCCGTTGCGGGTCACTGGCCGGGTCGAACTGATTGAGGAACGGCGTGGTCGAGGCAAAAAACAGCGTGCCGTGCAGGCGATAGAGTTTGCTGCCGTCCGCTTCCAAATGCTCATCGGCGTACAGCTCGCGCGCTTGCTGCCAGGCAAAATTCAGTGCGGCGATGATGATCCCGCACAGCACGGCCGTGGCCAGATCGGTGAACACCGTGATGGTCGTTACCGCGATGATCACCAGCACATCGTTGAGCGGCACTTTGTTCAGCACCCGCAACGAAGCCCAGGCAAACGTCTGCTGCGACACCACGAACATCACCCCCACCAGCGCCGCCAGCGGAATCCGCTCGATCAGCGGCGACAGAAACAGAATGAACAGCAGAATCAACACACCCGCCACCACGCCGGACAAACGCCCGCGCCCGCCGGAACTGAGGTTGATCACGGTCTGGCCGATCATCGCGCAACCGCCCATACCGCCGAATGCACCGGAGACCACGTTTGCCGCCCCCAGCGCCACGCATTCGCGATCCGGGTAGCCACGGGTTTCGGTGATTTCGTCGGTGAGGTTGAGGGTCAGCAGGGTTTCCAGCAAACCGACCAGCGCCATCAGAATCGCGTAAGGCGCGATGATGCGCAGTGTGTCGAGATTCCACGGGATGTCCGGCAGCGCAAATTTCGGCAGGCCGCCGGCGATGTGCGCCATGTCGCCGAGGGTGCGGGTCGGCAGGCCAAGCAGATAAACCAGCAAGCCTACGCCGAGGATCGCCACCAGTGCCGGCGGCACCGCGCGGGTCAGGCGCGGCAGGATGTAGACGATGGCCATGGTCAGCAGCACCAGCCCGGTCATCACGTACAACGGCGTGCCGCTGAGCCACTGTTCACCGCTCTTGAAATGCTCCAGTTGCGCCAGCGCGATGATGATCGCCAGGCCGTTGACGAACCCCAGCATCACCGGGTGCGGCACCATGCGCACCAGTTTGCCCAGCCGCAACAGCCCGAACGCCATCATGATCAAGCCGCCGAGCAACACCGTCGCCAACAGGTACTGCACGCCGTGTTGCACCACCAGCGCAACAATCACCACCGCCATCGAACCCGCCGCCCCGGACACCATGCCCGGCCGGCCACCGAACAGCGCGGTCAGCGTGCAAATGATGAAGGCGCCGTACAGGCCCATCAGCGGATTGAGGTGAGCCACCAGCGCAAATGCAATGCATTCGGGCAACAGGGCAAACGAGGTGGTGAGTCCGGCCAGGACATCGGCGCGCAGACGAATCGGTTTCATGGCTTACCTGACAGAGTGGCCGACGGGCGCGGCGGCATGCATTGGCGCAAAAGAGCGCCGAGGAAAAAGAGGGTTGCGGATGTTACGCAAATGCACCGGCGTGGGCCAGTCATCGCTGACAACCGCCGGCGCGCGCTCTATGCTGGCGCGCAGTTTTTGCCAGTGGAGCCTCGGATGCCGAGCGAATTGACCAGCCGCGAAGTGTGCCAGCGATTGCGCGATGCCGCGCTGGGCGTGTGTGCCTTGCGGGTGATGGACGCGCGAGCGGATCGGGTTGCGGTCGACATTGAAGGCTGGCGCTTGCAGCTGGACTTCGACGGCCAGCGTCTGCATCACTGCGCTGATTGTCTGTGCCCGGACGGTCGCGAATGGACGCTCGACACCCGGCAGCGCTTCGGCACCGATCCGGTCAGTCTGTTGAGTACCTGGGAACTGGCGCAGATCGAGGGCCTGTTGCGACAACGTGAATGAGGGATGGCATTCAGAGTTGCCCAATGATGGCACTCTGCCCATAATTCGCCCCCCCTCTTCTACGCGCAAGGAACTGCCGTGAAAAAATCGCTGTTGTTGATCCCGTTGTTTGCTCTGCTCCTGCAAGGCTGTGGCATGACCATGGCCCGTTACGAGCCAAGCTTCGACAACGTTCAGAAGCTCAAGCAGACCCCGCCGCTGCACGCGATCAGCAATCCACAGGTCACTGCTGAATCGGGCGAAGACTCGTTGATGGTCCGCGCCAACCCGATCAAGTCTCCCACCGGCAGCATCCCGGCGCACATCCAGGACGCGATCACCGAAGAACTGCGCAAGGCCGGTCTGCTTGATCCGCAGGCGACGCGTCATCTGCAAGTGCTGGTGGTGAAGAACCAGCTGAACGCCGGCATGGGTACCGGTGACGGCACCATCGCTGCACGCTTCACCCTGCGCAATGGCAACGACGTGGTGTACGACGCAACCAAAGATGTCAGCCATCAGTGGAACAGCAGCTTTTTCGGCTTTATCGCGATCCCCAACGCGACCAACGCCTACAACCCGATGCTGCAGGACTTGCTGAAGAATCTGTACAGCGATCCACAGTTCATTCAGGCCCTGAAGTAAGGGCCAAAAAAAAGAGCCGCGATTGCGGCTCTTTTTTTGCCCACTCGCTGGAGTGAGTCAGATACCCGAATACTTCGGACGGTTGCTGTCGGCCCATTCCTTGAGCAACGCATTGACCTGCCGAGTGAATGTATCGGTCACCGCCGCTTTCGGCGTATTGAACGCAAGCGGGAGGAACCAGATGCCCATCCAGGTGCCGACCGCGTCATGGTTGCTGGCGGTAGACAACGGCTGGCCTTGCTGATCGAGGGTTTCCAGGCTCATGGTGTACTGGTCGGTGGCATAGGCTGGAATGATCGTCATGCTCAGACCACTGATGAACGCCAGCACCAGCTGACCGCCATTCGGTGGATGGTTGTACATTTTCAGACGCAGGCTGTAGTCACCTGGCTGCTTCTCGAACTGGTCGAAGGTCACACGACCGAACAAACCCGAATCCTTCAGAACGGTTTGCAATTGCGGTTTGAGCATGTCCCGAGCTTGTGGCATTTCCACGGCGGAAGCGCTTTTCGGCTCGCCCTGGTAAAAGTCGAAATCGACATAGACGTTTGGCTTGTTGGCATAGCTGGCCATCGATGGCAGCGTGACCGGAGCCACTTCGTCCTGGGTGAAACTGGCACAGCCGCCCAGCGCGAGCACCAGACCCAGCGCCAGGATTTTCCCGAATTGCATGATGTCTTCCCTAAAGTGATATCAAAGAGCCTCCATTACGGAGCGCCGGGGGCGGATTCTAGTGATCGTCTACGTTCGGGGAAAGACCTGATTCGGGAAAACCCTGAAAAAGAGTGCGCCGGCTCAGCTTTGGCGCAAATCGAGGGTGTACGTGTAATAGCCCATATCGCGCACCCAACCGAGTGATTCGTACAAACCCTGTGCGCTGAAATTATCGGTGGCGGTTTCCAGCACAAGTCCCTTGGCGCCGGTTTCGACGGCGTAGTCGCGGGCGGTGTTCATTAATAGCCGCCCCACTCCACAGCCACGGGCGGCCGGCGTGGTGAACAGGTCACTGAGCAGCCAGGTGCGATGGGCATCAATCGAGGAAAACGTCGGGTACAGCTGCACAAATCCCAGCGCCTCACCGCCTTCATCCTCAACCAGAAAAATCGCCGATTCATTGCCGACCATGCGCTCGGCGATGAAGGTCCGTGATTGCTCGAGATTCGATGGCTGGCCGTAAAAGCCGCGATAGGCGTCGAACAGCTTCGCCACTGCGTCGAGGTGAATCGTCGTGGCGCGCAGTGCCTGAAGTGTCATTGTCATTTTCCTGATGTGACTGAAATTGAAACCAGCATAGCGCTGAGGAACGAGTTCGCTGGCCTAATCGCTATATAGTTTTGTATATTGCGAACCCAAAATGGCCAGACCTTCATGCCGTCCATGAGCAGTATCCGCGAACGCAACCAGCAACTGATCCTGGCCGCCGCCAGTGAAGAATTCGCCGCCAACGGCTTCGACGCGACCCAGACCCGCGACATCGCCGCCCGCGCCGGTGTGCCCAAGGCCAATCTCTATTACTACTTCCAGAGCAAAGAAAACCTCTACGGCAAAGTGCTGCTCGGCTTCGTCGAACCGTTGCTGGAAGCTTCGGCGGTGCTGCGCGAAAGCGACGATCCGCTGATCGGCCTGCGCGCCTACGTCGCCGCCCGCATCCGCATCGCCCGCGAGCACCCGGCGATCGCCAAAGTGTTCAGCGGTGAGTTGCTGCTTGGCGGCCGCCAGTTGCCCGACGAATGCCGCGACCTGCTGCACGGCGAAGCCCGGCGCAATGTCGAGTGCCTGCGCAGCTGGATCGACCGCGGCTTGCTGGCGCCGGTCGATCCAGAGCATCTGATGCTGTTTATCTGGTCGGCGACGCGCACCTACACCAACATTGGCTGGCAGATGGGGCGCATCACAGGGCGGGAGGTGCCGCAGGATGAGGATTATGCGGTGGCGGCGCAGACGATTACGCGGCTGGTGTTGAGCGGTGCGGTGTCCGAGCCGGTGAGTGATGTTCGCAGGTTGATGTTTGCGACTTGAACGGGAGAGTCAGGGCATCAGGTCCAGAGGCAGTGTCGCCTCTCCCGCCAAGCGTTCACGCCACGCCAGCAGCACATCAGGCACCCGCTTTTTCCATTTGGGAACGTTGGTGTAATACCGCGCCCTGACTTTGCGTTGCTCATCGAAAACCAATAGCACCAGCCAAACTCGGCCTCCCGGCGCGCTCATCAGAATCGCCGCGTTGCTGGAAGCCAAGCCTCGCAGCCAGAACTCATTGACCTCCCCCCCCGGCACATCACTAGAGGTCTCGCCGGCTGCCATTGAGCCGCTATTTTGCAGCAGCGTCTGATAGTCATTTTTGAGCAACGTGCGTAATGCCTGATCTTCTTGCTGCGTACGCACGACGCCAAGGCTCAGCAAGTCGTATTCAATCGCGACCGGTTGGTCAGATGCCACATACCTTCCATCGTAGTAAACGCCCATCCCGCCACCACAAGCCCCCTCACCGCCATCGGAATCAACATCCAGCAAACCGTTGAGGGCGCTGAATTTCAGGGTGCAGTTGCCTTCAGCGAAATGCGCTACGGCACCGTCGATTGTGGCCACACCGTCCATGTCACCAGAGTTGCCACCATTTGACGCAGAAACATCAAAGGCAATATGCGTGGCGTCCACACGCTTGGTTATGACTTCTGCCGCCGATGAAACGCCCCACGGAATCATCTGCCAGGTGGCATCCCAGCTGAAAGGCTTGGCCACGTATTCAAGTGCTTTCAGACGCATCAAATATTCACGGCGCAGGCAGGAGCTATTGGCAGCGCATTGATTGCGCTGTTTCAACCATGAACGCTGATCAGCCTTGAGCGCTTGCGGGTCAGCCACCTGCGCCAACGTTGTCCGCCAGAGCGCCCCGAGTTTCTCATCGAGACTCGAGGTATACGGATCCGCACAAACGGCTTTTTCAACGGGGCTGGAAGCGCCGGCGCAGTCAAAACTGGCAGCGTGGGACGTGGTAGCAAATACGAGACACGTCAGCAGCAAGGCGTGACGGAGATTGAAAGCGAGCATCGACAGATTCCATTCCTGAGGCGGCGGCAGTATGCCGGGCCCGGGCTATCGATGCTCTGGTTTTTTCACTGGTTGCTCGCGAGCAACCGCGCTCTTGTGCAAGCAAGCATCAGAATGTGATCCCAGCCGCCGGCTTCACATCGATCCGCGCCACTGAACCGGTCAGGTGCGCCCAGTCCTTGTTGTGTTCGGCGATGATGTCTTCGGCGCTCATGTTGCCGTTGTCGACCGTCGTATGGGCGTCGGCCGCCAGCTCCACGTCGTAGCCCAGTTGATGGGCCTGACGCACGGTGGCGTTGACGCAGTAATCGGTTTGCATGCCACAGATCACCAGGCGGTCGAAGTCTTCCCGGGGGATCAGTTTCTGCAGATTGGTCTGGTAGAACGAGTCGTTGGCAGTCTTGTCGACGCGCAGATCGCCAGGTGCAGTGTTCAGGCCTTCAGCCAATTGCCAGCCTTCGGCACCGTGGGCGAACGGGCTGTCCTTTTCGTTGTGCTGGATCAGCACCACCGGCACACCCGACTGGCGCGCGCGGGCGGAGAGGCCGTTGATGGTGTCGATTACCCGTTTGGCGTCGTGGCACTCGTATTCGCCCGCGCACAGGGCGCGCTGGACATCGATGATCAGCAATGCGGTGGTCATGGTGAGCCTTCCTTGATCGGTCCTTGGATAGGGGCGGACCTGTGCCCGCCCCCTTTTTACTCCGCTCAGTAACCCAATGACAACCCGGTGTTGCGCCGTGGATCGTTGGCGCCGTAGAAGCGGTTCTTGCCGACCGGTTTGCCACCCAGCGACGGTGCGCCGACCAGAATCGCAGCGATGTGGTTGGCGTCCTGCGGACCCGCGAACTTGTGGCCCCAGCTCTCGAGAATCTTCTTCGTGTCGGGGCTGGCGGCGAAGTCTTCGAGGTTGGTTTCCTCCGGCATCCACTGCTGGTGGAAACGTGGCGCATCGACCGCTTCCTGCAGGCCCATGCCGTAGTCGATGACGTTGAGCATGGTCAGCAACGTCGCGGTAATGATGCGACTGCCGCCCGGCGTACCGACCACCATCACCACTTTGCCGTCCTTGGTGACGATAGTCGGGCTCATCGAGGACAACGGTGCCTTGCCGGGAGCGATGGCGTTGGCTTCGCCCTGCACCAGGCCGTACATGTTCGGCACGCCGACCTTGGAAGTGAAGTCGTCCATTTCATCGTTGAGGATCACCCCGGTCTTGCTCGCCATCACGCCTGCGCCGAACCAGTCGTTGAGGGTGTAGGTGACCGAGACCGCGTTGCCCCACTTGTCGACGATCGAATAGTGCGTGGTGTTGCTGCCTTCATGGGGCGCGACGCCGGGTTTGAGTTCTGCCGACACACCGGCCTTCTGCGGCTGGATCGCGTTGCGCAGCTTGGTCGCGTAGTTCTTGTCCAGCAGGTGCTCGATCGGGTTCTTCACGAAATCCGGGTCGCCCAGATAACTGTTGCGATCCACGTATGCGTGGCGCATCGCCTCGATCTGATAGTGCATGCCCTGGGCCGAATGAAAGCCCAGATCCTTCATCGGATAGCCTTCGAGGATGTTCATGATCTGGCAGATCACGACGCCACCGGAGCTTGGCGGCGGAGCCGAGACAACGTGATAACCGCGATAGTCGCACTCCACCGGGGCCAGTTCACGGGTCTTGTATTTGTCGAGGTCGGCCTGGGTGATGATGCCCTTGTTGGCCTGACTGGAGGTGACAATGGCGTCGGCCACCCAGCCTTTGTAGAAGCCGTCGGCGCCTTTTTCGGAAATGGTGCGCAGGGTTTTGCCCAGGTCCTTCTGCACCAGTTTCTGCCCGACCTGCATCGGCTCGCCGTTGCTCAGAAAGATCGCGCCGGAATCCTTGATGTCTTTCTTGAACACGTCCGTGGCGTACTCCAAAAGCTCGACGTCGCCCTGTTCCAGTTCAAACCCGTCTTCGGCCAGTTTGATGGCGGGAGCGATCATTTCCTTGCGCGGTTTGGTGCCGTACTTGCTCAGCGCCAGCTCCATGCCGGACACGGTGCCCGGAACGCCGACCGCGAGGTGGCCACGGGTGCTCAGATCAGGGATGACGTTGCCGTCCTTGTCGAGGTACATGTTGGCCGTCGCGGCCAGCGGGGCTTTTTCCCGGAAGTCGAGGAAGGTCTTGCGTCCGTCCGCCAGTTGAATGGTCATGAAACCACCGCCACCGAGGTTGCCCGCCGCCGGGTAAACCACTGCCAGTGCATAACCCACGGCGACCGCCGCATCCACCGCGTTGCCACCACTTTTCAGCACGTCGACACCCACGTGAGTGGCCAGGTGCTGGGCGGTGACCACCATGCCGTTTTCGGCGGCCACCGGGGCAACCGAGGCGGCGTGGGCCATGAGGCAGCTGAGCGCCAATGAGGTCGCAATCAGTGATTTGGCAAAAGGTTCGTACTTCATGAGTCGGTCTCTTCTTTTTATAAGGTAGGAAAGCGCTTCAAGAGCATCAGCCAGTATGGTCGCGATTGCGGTTTGCGCCTCCCCGATCCGGCAGTATGCTGGGCGCAGTTTCCGCCCCGTCCCGGAGTTTTGCCCATGGCCTACACGTTCATCACCCTGCCCTCGCCTGTCGGCGAGTTGAAGCTGGTCG
>Ga0207713_1000275_pt1 | contig 61536 bp, 53 predicted proteins | sample KBSS64metaG_FD_184404 | JGI IMG/M metagenome (GOLD analysis project Ga0207713, IMG submission 184404) | Switchgrass rhizosphere microbial communities from Kellogg Biological Station, Michigan, USA - KBS S6-4 metaG (SPAdes) (version 2) | ecosystem: Host-associated > Plants > Roots > Rhizosphere >...
GCACTTGGCGTGGGACGTGCTTAAGTGGATTGACCACTTCACTGCGAAATCGATCCGATTTTGTAGCGCGGCAAATCCCTGTGAACTTTTCCCGGCGACGGCCGCTCGGAACCTGAGAGAGTTCATCCGGGCCCAGGCCCGACCGTGACCGCCAAACAGGCAAACGAGCGTCCTTGGGGCGTTAAGGAGAGATGCTCAATGACTGCTGAAAAACCTTCCGAACAGAGCTACAACCCGCACATGCCGCTGTCGCAGGCCTTGCTGTTGCCGCGCATCGTCATTGAAAACACCATGCCGACCCTCGACGGCGGGCAGTTTGCCGTCAAGGCGATCGCAGGTCGGGAGATCGTGGTCACCAGCAAGGTGTTCGCTGACGGTCACGACAAACTGGCGGTGCGCATCCGCTGGCGCGAAGAGGGTGACGAGACCTGGCAGACCGAAGTCATGAGCGATCAGGGCAACAATGGCTGGCGCGGTGTGTTTCAGCCGCAGCGCATGGGCCGTTATCTGTTCCTGATCGAAGCCTGGATCGACCAGTTCGCCAGTTTTCAGTACGAACTGGAGAAAAAGCACACCGCCGGCGTCCCGGTCAGCCTCGAGCTGCAAGAGGGACGCACCATGGTGCAGCAGGCCGCCGAGCGCAGCGAAGGTCAGCTCAGCGAACAACTGGCCGGCTTGCACCACGAATTGTCCGGCCTGCTCGAAACCGAGCAGGTCGCGTTGTTTCTGCACTCGCGCAGTGCGCAACTGATGGCCGAGGCCGATCACCGCGCCTACCTGAGCCTCAGCCCGGAATTCCCGGTGGACGTCGAGCGTGAATTGGCGGAATTCGCCAGTTGGTACGAACTGTTTCCCCGCTCGATCACCGACGATCCCACCCGCCACGGCACCTTCAATGACGTGCACTCGCGCCTGCCGATGATTCAGGACATGGGCTTCGACGTGTTGTATTTCACGCCGATCCACCCGATTGGTCGCAGCCATCGCAAGGGTCGCAACAATTCCCTGACCGCCGGCCCGGACGATCCCGGCAGTCCGTATGCGATCGGCAGCGAGGAGGGCGGCCACGAAGCGATTCACTCGCAACTCGGCACCCGTGAGGACTTCCGTCGGCTGGTGGCCGCTGCCGCTGACCATGGTCTGGAAATCGCCCTCGATTTCGCCATTCAGTGTTCCCAGGATCACCCGTGGCTCAAGCAGCATCCGGGCTGGTTCAACTGGCGACCGGACGGCACGATCAAATACGCGGAGAACCCGCCGAAGAAATACCAGGACATCGTCAACGTCGACTTCTATGCGCCGGAAGCGATTCCGAGTCTGTGGGTCGAGTTGCGCGACATTGTGGTCGGCTGGGTGCAGGAGGGCGTGAAGATCTTTCGCGTCGACAACCCGCACACCAAGCCGCTGCCGTTCTGGCAATGGTTGATCGCCGATGTCCGTACGTTGTACCCGGAAGTGATCTTCCTCGCCGAGGCTTTCACCACCCCGGCGATGATGGCGCGGCTGGGCAAGGTCGGTTATACCCAGAGCTACACCTATTTCACCTGGCGCAACACCAAGACCGAACTGGCGACCTATTTCAGCGAGCTGAATGAGTCGCCGTGGCGCGAGTGCTACCGGCCCAACTTCTTCGTCAACACTCCGGACATCAACCCGGCGTTCCTGCATGAGTCGGGACGTCCCGGATTCCTCATTCGCGCCGCGCTGGCGACCATGGGCTCGGGCCTGTGGGGCATGTACTCGGGGTTTGAACTGTGCGAATCGGCGCCGGTGCCGGGCAAGGAGGAATACCTCGATTCCGAGAAGTACGAGATCCGCGTCCGCGACTTCAACCAGCCCGGCAACATCATCGCCGAGATCGCCCAGCTCAACCGCATCCGCCGCCAGAACCCGGCGCTGCACAGCCATCTGGGCCTGAAGATCTACAACGCCTGGAACGACAACATTCTGTATTTCGGCAAGCGCAGTGCGGATGGCAGCAACTTCATTCTGGTCGCCGTCAGCCTGGATCCGCATAACGTACAGGAGGCGAATTTCGAGCTGCCGCTGTGGGAAATGGGCCTGCCGGACGATGCCACCACCCACGGCGAAGACCTGATGAACGGCCATCGCTGGGACTGGCACGGCAAGTACCAATTCATGCGGATCGACCCGGCGTATCAGCCGTTCGGAATCTGGCGGATCACTGCCTGAACACAGAGCCCCTGTGGGAGCGAGCCTGCTCGCGAATGCGGGCCAACATTCAATACATAGGTTGCCTGCCAACTCGAATTCGCGAGCAGGCTCGCTCCCACAGGGTGCTCATCGTTTTGCGAGCCAAGTGATCGGCTCACCGTGTTTATAGAATTGAACAGGAGTTTCACATGGCGAAGAAACCCAAGGCTGCCACCTTCATCAAAGACCCGCTCTGGTACAAGGACGCGGTTATCTATCAAGTTCACGTCAAATCCTTTTTCGACTCGAATAACGACGGGATTGGCGACTTTCCCGGCCTGATCGCCAAACTCGATTACATCGCCGATCTTGGCGTCAACACCATCTGGCTGTTGCCGTTCTACCCCTCGCCACGCCGCGACGACGGTTACGACATCGCCGAATACCGGGGCGTCCACAGCGATTACGGGACGATGGCCGACGCCAAACGGTTCATTGCCGAAGCACACAAGCGTGGCCTGCGGGTGATCACCGAGCTGGTCATCAACCACACCTCCGATCAGCACCCGTGGTTCCAGCGAGCGCGCAAGGCCAAGCCAGGCTCGGCGGCGCGGGACTTCTACGTGTGGTCGGATGACGACCAGAAATACGACGGCACCCGGATCATTTTTCTCGACACCGAAAAGTCCAACTGGACCTGGGACCCGGTGGCGGGCCAATACTTCTGGCACCGCTTCTATTCGCACCAGCCGGATCTGAATTTCGATAACCCGCAAGTCATGAAAGCCGTGCTGTCGGTGATGCGTTACTGGCTGGACATGGGCATCGACGGCCTGCGCCTGGACGCGATTCCGTACCTGATCGAGCGCGACGGCACCAACAACGAAAACCTTCCGGAAACCCACGACGTCCTCAAGCAGATCCGCGCCGAGATCGACGCCAACTACCCGGATCGCATGCTGCTGGCCGAGGCCAACCAATGGCCGGAAGACACCCAGCTGTACTTCGGTGACACCGACGCCGAGGGCGTGAATGGCGATGAATGCCACATGGCGTTCCACTTCCCGCTGATGCCGCGCATGTACATGGCGCTGGCCCAGGAGGATCGCTTTCCGATCACCGACATCCTGCGTCAAACCCCGGAGATCCCGGCCAACTGCCAATGGGCGATTTTCCTGCGCAACCACGATGAGCTGACGCTGGAGATGGTCACCGACAAGGAACGCGACTACCTGTGGAATTACTACGCGGCCGACCGTCGCGCACGGATCAACCTGGGCATCCGCCGGCGTCTGGCGCCGTTGATGGAACGTGACCGCCGCCGCATCGAACTGCTCAACAGCCTGTTGCTGTCGATGCCCGGCACGCCGACCCTGTATTACGGCGATGAGATCGGCATGGGCGACAACATCTACCTCGGCGACCGCGACGGCGTGCGTACGCCGATGCAATGGTCGATCGACCGCAACGGCGGCTTCTCTCGCGCCGACCCGGCCAGTCTGGTACTGCCGCCGATCATGGACCCGCAATACGGCTATCAGTCGGTCAACGTCGAAACCCAGGCCGGCGATCCGCATTCGCTGCTGAACTGGACCCGACGCCTGCTGACCGTGCGCAAGCAATCCAAGGCGTTCGGTCGTGGCACCTTGAAGATGTTGTCGCCGGCCAACCGTCGCGTTCTGGCCTACACCCGCGAATACACCGGGCCGGACGGCAAGCATGAAATCATTCTGTGCGTAGCCAACGTGTCACGCAGTGCACAAGCGGTGGAACTCGACCTGTCGGCTTACGTCGGCATGGTGCCGGTGGAAATGCTCGGTGGTAACGCGTTCCCGCCCATCGGCCAGTTGAGTTTCCTGCTGACCCTGCCGCCTTACGGGTTCTACTGGTTCGGCCTGGCGGCGGAAAACCAGATGCCGAGCTGGCACGTGGAACCTGCGCAGAGCCTGCCGGACTTCACCACGCTGGTGCTGAAAAAGCGTATGGAGGAACTGCTCGAGGCGCCGTCCCGGGCCACCCTCGAGCAGGCGATCCTGCCGAGCTGGCTGCAGAACCGCCGCTGGTTCGCCGGCAAGGACGCTGCCATCGAACAGGTGAAACTGGCCTACGGCGTGCGCTTCGGCGATGCGCAGCATCCGGTGTTGTTCAGCGAAATCGAAGTGCAGAGCGGCGGGCAAACCAGCCGGTATCAACTGCCGTTCGGCTTCATTGCCGAAGATCAGGTCGGGCCGGCATTGCCCCAACAACTGGCCCTGGCCCGAGTGCGCCGGGTTCGCCAGGTCGGCTTGATTACTGATGCCTTCAGCCTTGAAGCATTTGTTCGCGCGGTGCTGCAAGGTATGCAGGGCGGTACGGTGCTGGAGTCCAGTGATGGCGAGATCCGTTTCGAGGCGACGCCGCAACTGGAAAAACTCGGCCTCGGCGCGGAATCCGAAGTGCGCTATCTGTCCGCCGAGCAATCCAACAGCTCGGTGGTGATCGGCAACAGTCTGGTACTTAAGCTGATCCGAAAAGTCGCTTCTGGCGTACACCCGGAGCTGGAGATGAGCGCTTACCTGACCGCGGCCGGATTTGCCAATATCTCACCGCTGCTGGGTTCGGTGATTCGCCGCGGAGCCGATGGTGAAGACAATCTGCTGATGATTGCGCAGGGTTATCTGAGCAATCAGGGCGACGCCTGGGAATGGACGCAGAACAACCTCGAACGGGCGCTGCGCGACGAACTGGCGGACGCCGTGTCCGAGCAGGCGCAGCACTACAACGCCTTGGGCGAACTGAAGGATTTCGCCGGGATGCTCGGCCAGCGTCTGGGGGAAATGCATCAGGTATTGGCAGCGCCGAGCGACAACAAGGACTTCGCGCCGCAAGTCAGTTCGGCCAAGGATGCGCAGACGAGCGGCAAAGATGTCGCGGCGCAGGTCGAGCATGCGCTGAAGCTGCTCAAACAGCATCAGGGCGAGCTCGATGCGGCGGATCAGAAGCTGGTCGCTCGTTTGCTCGACAACAGGAAAACCATCCTTGCCCACGTGCAGGAACTGGCCAAGCAATCCGCCGGCGGTCTGCGGATCCGTGTCCACGGCGACCTGCATTTGGGGCAGGTGCTGGTAATCAAGGGCGATGCCTACCTGATCGACTTCGAAGGTGAACCGGCGCGGCCACTGGCCGAACGCCGAGGCAAGCACAGTCCGTACAAGGACGTCAGCGGAGTGCTGCGCTCCTTCGACTATGCCGCGGCGATGGCGCTGAATGTGCACAACGTCGACAACAGCCCCGAGGCCGAAGCCGCGCGTCGGCGGGTCACGGAGCGTTACCTGCGCGAAGCCCGGGAAGCATTTCTCCAGGCATATCGCCAAGCGGCAGCTAGTCTTGATCATGCCTGGCAAGATCCTGAAGGTGCCGACGCCGCACTGGCGTTGTTCGGTCTGGAGAAAGCGGCCTACGAAGTGGCCTATGAAGCCGAAAATCGCCCCACCTGGCTGCCCGTGCCGCTGCACGGTCTGTATGGGTTATTGACGGGGCTCAAACCCTTTTCCGATCTTGGTGGAGAGTAGTCATGAGTTTCTCGAACAGGGAACAGGGTCACGCTAAAGAAAGATTGCTGCCCACTGCAAAAGACATTGATGCCTTGGTGCGCGCAGAACACCACGACCCGTTTTCCATTCTTGGCCCCCACGGCGATGGCGCCGGCGGGCAGTTTATCCGGGCGTATCTGCCCGGCGCGTTGAGTGTTTCTGTTGTCGATAAAAACAGTGGCGAAGAACTCGGTCCGCTGGAGGCTACCGAAACGCCGGGGCTGTTTGTCGGGCATTTCGAGGGCGCGCGGCCGTACCTGTTGCGCACCCGCTGGGCCGGTGGTGAACAGGTCGCGGAAGATCCCTACAGCTTTGGTCAGTTGCTCGGTGAAATGGACTTGTATCTGTTCGCCGAAGGCAATCACCGCGACCTCAGCAGCTGCCTCGGCGCGCAGCTGAAAACCGTCGATGGCGTCGACGGTGTGCGCTTTGCCGTGTGGGCGCCGAATGCCCGGCGGGTGTCGGTGGTCGGCGATTTCAACGTCTGGGACGGCCGGCGGCATCCGATGCGCCTGCGACATCCGTCTGGCGTGTGGGAATTGTTCATTCCGCGCCTGCAGGCGGGCGAGCTGTACAAATACGAAATCCTCGGTGCTCACGGCATCCTGCCGCTCAAGGCCGACCCGATGGCGCTGGCCACCAGCCTGCCGCCGGACACTGCGTCAAAAGTCGCCGCACCGTTGCAGATCGACTGGCAGGATCAGGACTGGATGAGCAGCCGCCACGAGCGACAGCAGCACAGCGCGCCGCTGTCGATCTATGAATTGCACGCCGGATCCTGGCAGTGCGAACTCGATGATCTCGGCGAAGTGGCGCGTCAGTACACCTGGCCGGAACTGGCCGAGCGTTTGATTCCCTACGTGAAGGAGCTGGGCTTCACCCACATTGAACTGATGCCGATCATGGAGCACCCGTTCGGCGGTTCGTGGGGCTATCAGTTGCTGTCGCAGTTCGCTCCGAGTGCGCGATACGGCACGCCCGAGGAGTTCGGCGATTTCGTCAATGCCTGCCACCAGGCTGGCATCGGTGTGATTCTCGACTGGGTGCCCGCGCATTTCCCCACCGATACCCACGGTCTGGCGCAGTTCGATGGCACGGCGTTGTATGAGTACGGCAATCCGCAAGAAGGTTTTCATCAGGACTGGGACACGCTGATCTACAACCTGGGCCGCACCGAAGTGCACGGCTACATGCTGGCGTCGGCGCTGCACTGGTTGAAGCATTTCCACGTTGATGGGCTGCGGGTCGATGCGGTGGCGTCGATGCTCTATCGCGATTATTCGCGCAAGGCCGGCGAGTGGGTGCCCAATCGTCATGGCGGTCGCGAGAACCTGGAAGCCATCGACTTTCTGCGGCACTTGAACGACGTGGTGGCACTGGAAGCGCCGGGCGCGCTGGTGATCGCCGAGGAGTCCACAGCGTGGCCGGGCGTCAGCCAGAGCACCCAGCAGGGCGGTCTCGGTTTCGCTTACAAATGGAACATGGGCTGGATGCACGATTCGCTGCATTACATCCAGCAGGATCCGGTGTACCGCGCCCATCACCACAACGAGTTGAGTTTCGGTCTGGTCTACGCCTGGTCCGAGCGGTTCATCCTGCCGATTTCCCACGACGAGGTGGTGCACGGTAAGCATTCGCTGATCGACAAGATGCCCGGCGACCGTTGGCAGAAATTCGCCAATCTGCGCGCCTACCTGAGCTTCATGTGGACCCATCCGGGCAAGAAGTTGCTGTTCATGGGCTGCGAGTTTGGCCAATGGCGTGAGTGGAATCACGACCAGCAGTTGGACTGGTATCTGCTGCAATATTCGGAACACCAAGGCGTGCAGAAACTGGTCGGCGACCTCAACCGGCTCTACCGCGAAGAGCCAGCGCTGCACGAGCAGGACGATGCGCCGCAAGGCTTTCAGTGGTTGATCGGTGATGATGCGATCAACAGCGTTTACGCCTGGTTGCGCTGGAGCAAGGACGGCACGCCAGTGCTGGTGGTGGCCAACTTCACCCCGGTGCCGCGCCAGTCCTACCGGGTCGGTGTGCCGTTTGCCGGGCGCTGGAAGGAATTGCTCAACAGTGATGCCGACACCTACGCCGGTTCCAACTATGGCAATGGTGGCGGGGCGTTCACCGAAGAGGTGGCCAGCCATGGGCAGGCGTTGTCGCTGGAGCTGAACCTGCCGCCGCTGGCGGTGTTGATCCTTAAACCCGAAGTCTGATCCATAACCGAGTCGCTGCTTTCGCCAGCAGGCTGGCTCCCACAGATAATCAGTCGACGCTGACAATCTACCGTGGGAGCTAGCCTGCTAGCGATATCGTCTTTACCAGCGCATCCGGATCCCCAGGCTGCCAATCAACCCGTTCAGGTCGTTGTCGTCCACGTCGCTACTGTAATCGGCGCTGACGTACAGGCTCACCGTCGGTGTCATCCTCGCCACCAGCCCCAGGCCGACTTCCACGGTCGAGGACTTGCGGCTGCTGCTGATCTTGTCCACCTGATCCAGCGTCACCGTGTTGCCGGTATACACCGTGTGCCACAGGTTCGTGCGCACGTAGGGTTCGACCGGCAAGCCGTTCAGGTCATAGCTACCTTTCAAGCGCGCACCGACTCGGCCGCTCCACGATGAAATGTCGCTGGAAGACGCATTGCCCGAGCCCGCATAGGGTGTGTCCAGGGTGATGCGCTGGTTGATCAATTGCGCCTGCGGTTCAACCACCCAGTTTTCACCCAGACCGATCGGGAATCCGCCTTCCACCGACAGCGTCATCGCGCTGCCTTCGGTGGCCAGGCGTGCGCCTTGCTCGTTACGGCTAAAACCGCTGACCCGGCCGCCACTGGCCGACAGATCGACGTGCCAGCCTTGTGGGCCAATCAGGCTGTAGTAAGCGCCCAGGCTCTGGCCTTGCAGGTTGAGAGTGTCGGTGGTCGGGTCGGCGAGGGCGCGGCTGGTGATCAGGCCGTTGCCATTGCCCTGGATCTGATTGACCCCGCCGATCAGCCCGACCTGCTGGGTGTGGCCGCTGTTGCTCTTCAGCGTCAGTACGGCGGGACCCTTGGATTCGCCCGTGCCGGGCATGGCGAAGCCCGAATTGATGACGTCGGTTTGCGCCTGGCGGGAAGTCGGTCCGTAAAGCTGCTCCCAGGCCGAGGGGGCGAGGTCTTCGGTAATCAGGTTCGTCCCGCGCAGATCCGGCTGTGGGCTGAGCCGTTGCGGGCCCGGAGTCACGACCGTGGCGGGGAGGGTCATGACGGGAATGTCCTGGCGATACCAGGGTGTTGCTTCGTCCGCCACAGGACCCGCCTGCGCCTCCATGGACGAGCACAGCAAGATAGAACTTGAAACGGTGCAAAAGGTAACTTTGATCTCTTGTGAGGTGAGTGAGGTTTTCATGGAGGTCTACCTTGCTAGCGCATGCAGTATCTCGCCTTGGCGTCTCTCCTACCCCGAACGAGGGGCGACCGAATGGAGCGTGGCGAATCCGTGGCCGCCCGTTTTTGACGAGTGACCTGGGGTTCGCCCCGAGTAGTGTTTCCGGGGGTAGTAAGGTAGAGCTAAGAAGACCCGAGCCGCTGCGTCAAGAAATTGAACGATGAGCGGTCGAGTCAAAACAGGTGATGCAAGTTTTTGTTTTTGCGTATTTATCTAAGTTCTTGTTTGTAGGGCTAATCGCTGTGGAAGCCGCGAGGCAGAGACTTTTTGCAACCGACAGTCGGTCTGCGAAACCGGGCCTGGCGACCAATTTCGCATCTTTGCGTATGTAAGGACAGCTGTCAGTATCGCGCTATAAATGCACTTCAACCGCCAGCGGCAAATGATCCGAAAGATGTGTCCACGGTTTGTTGCCGAGGATCTGCGGGTCGTGGCTGCTGGCATTGCGCAGGTAGATCCGATCCAGTCGCAGCAACGGGAAGCGCGCGGGATAGGTCTTGGCCGGGCGGCCGTGGTGGCGTTCGAAGGCTTCGTGCAGGTAGTCTCGGCGGGCGAGAGCGACGTTACCCTGCAACTGCCAGTCATTGAAGTCGCCGGCGATGATCACTGGCGCGTCGTCGGGCAGGGATTCGAGCAACTGACAAAGCAACTGCAACTGCAATTGCCGATGGCTTTCGAGCAGGCTCAGGTGTACGCAGATGGCATGCACTTCGGCATGTCCCGGCACATCCAATATGCAGTGCAACAGCCCGCGCCGTTCCGGGCCGGTGATCGAGACGTCGAGATTGCGATATTCGCGGATCGGGTATTTCGACAGCAGGGCGTTGCCGTGATGGCCATCGGGATAGACCGCATTGCGGCCGTAGGCAAAGTCACTCCACATACTGTCGGCAAGGAATTCGTACTGCGAGGTTTGAGGCCATTCGTGGTAGCGGCTGGAATGCCGCTCGTGTTCGCCCACCACTTCCTGCAGAAACACCAGATCGGCCGAGGTGCTGCGCACCGCTTCACGCAGTTCCGGAAGGATGAAACGTCGATTGAGCGCGGTGAAACCCTTGTGCGTGTTGACCGTCAGCACCCGCAGGCGATGGATGGCGGACGGGGTGGAAGTCTGCGCGTCGACGACATGACGCTTGGGATCGCTGGACACGTTCACTCCTCTGAATCATGACTGCCTGTTCATGCGACTGATCCGGGCGCGGGCAGTTCACTTTGACTGGCTGCCCGCGCCCGATGGACAGTCAATCGACGAAGACGATCTCGTAGGGCAGGCGCATACGCTCCAGAATTGACTTGGGCAGCAGCGGCGCGATACCGATCGCCGGTTCGCCATTGAGCTGGCTGGCGTAGGCATGGGTGGCGTGGCTCTTGCGCGCGACGGTCCAGGTGTCGAGGCGCAGCTTGCGCGCGCGATGCCACGGAATCTGTCCCTGATCGCGTTCCGGCCAGTGCCAGGCCCAGACCGGCACGTCGTGGTAAGTGGCGCCGACCTGTTGCGCCGCTTTGGCACTGGCCCGACCGACCACTTCATGATCAGCGGTGCCATCTTCGCACCAGGTGCTGAAGACCACATCACCGGGGCGCAGGTAGCGGGCGATGAAATCGGTCAGTTGGGTTTCCTGGTCGAGCAGGGCCTTGTCGGTAAAACCGCCGCGCACCCATTTCAGGCTGTGCATCGGCAAACCGAGGCGGCGCAGGGCTTCGACGCTTTCCTGCGGGCGGAAAACGCTCAGGCGTTTTTCCGACCACTGGCGCGAGCCCGGATGACTGGCGCTGCCATCGGTGATCGACAGCAGTTGCAAGGGATGTCCGAGGCTGGAAAGCAGTTGCAGCAAACCGCCGCAGGTCACCACTTCATCGCCGGGGTGCGGGGCGATGACCACGGCACGGGCGCCGGGTGGCACCAAGGTGTGGGTATTGATGACGGGAATGTTGTCGAGCTGCGGGGCGCTGTTCCAGATCTGCGCCGGCAGGCCGTTTTCGCTGAGGGATAACGGTTTCATGAGTGATACGTCCTTGTTGTGTCTCGCCCTCAGTCGCACAAGCGCCGGTCTCCAGGCGTGTTCGACCCGTGAAGGCTGGTGGATAGCCCTGCAGCGCTCCGAACCCTGGATTGCTGCGCAGCAGAGTATTGCTCAAGACGGGCGGTTCGTCGCGTCACAGATCAATCTGATCCGCTTTTTTTTATTCAGTCTGTGCCAACTGTCGCAGATAGTCGCCAAAACCACCGCGTGCGCGGCTGTCCAGACGGGCGCTGGTAATGACCTGCGGCCGATGACTCCAGGCGATGCTGGCCCCGCAAAGCTCCAGTTGGCGCACCAGCCGCACATCTTCGTCACAGGTCAATGGTTCGAAGCCTCCGGCACGCACGTAAGCTTGTGCGCTGACGCCCAGATTGGCGCCATGGATGTGCCGGTGTCCTTCGCAGGCCTGGTAATGACCGTGATAGCGAATCTGCGCGGCTTCATCGAAGGTGTCATGCCAGCGCTCGACCGTCACCGTGCCGCACACGGCATCGGTGCCTAATCCCAGTTGTTCCACCAGCCAGTCTTCGGCGACGCGGCTGTCGGCGTCGGTGCAGGAAATCCAGCGAGCACCCCGATCAAGCAGCTGTTGCGCACCGATGGCTCGGGCCTGGCCGACATTGCGTGCCTCGATGCTCAGCGCCCGCACAGGGTACTGGCTGACGATATGCGCCGAACGGTCGGTGCAACTGTCGAGCACCACCAGGATCTCCACCGGTTCACCTGCCAGCATCGGATGCCCGGCGGCGCGCAGGGCGGCCTGCAGGCAGTCATCGAGCCACTCTTCTTCGTTGTGTGCCGGGATCAGGATGCCAATCATCGCAAACCCTCCAGCGCGGCCACCGAACGCGGTTCGCGGCTCCAGACTTCCAGCAGGAAATCTGCCTCCTGATGCAGGACCAATCGTGACAGGTGCAACTGTTCATGAATCAGGTCATGGACCTGGCGAGCATTGAGCGGGCAGCCATCGATGGGCGGGCGCCAGTGACAGGCCAGCAATTGACCGTCTGCCGTCAACGAATCGCTGATGCGACGGATGACCTCTGTCAGATCCTGTCGATCAAGGTAGTAGCCGATTTCGCTGAATACGATCAGGTCGAATTTTTCCTCAGGCCAGTCAACAGGCAGGCGACCCTGCCGCACCTCGGCGTGGTCGAACAGGCTCAGCCGGGTACGCGCCAGATTCACCGCGGCGGCGCTTGTGTCGCAGCACAACAGCCGATCGCAGCGCTCGGCCAGCGCGGCACTCAGTTCACCGTTGGCGCAACCCGGTTCGAAGATCGCGCGGTAATGCGGGCGGGGCAGTGCCGCCAGGGTCACCAGGCGTTTACGCTGCTCGTACCAGCGCTGGCGAAATCCCCAAGGGTCGTTATTGCCGGCGAACAGGCCTTCGAAGTAACGATCCTCGACGCTCATAGAAAGACCACCTCGAACGGTTGCAGCAAACGGTCGATGACATAGGGCGCGAGCACCGGTGGCAGTCCCGCGTCGGGATCACCCTCCAACTGACTGGCGAAGGCATGCACTGCGTGACGCTTGCGTGCGACCTGCGCCGGGCTGAGCAGAATCTTGCGCGCCCGTTCCCAGGGCACGATGGCGTCTTCCGGCGTCGCCCAGTGCCAGGTCCAGACCGGCAGCTCGTGGCAAATCGCACCCACGCGGTACGCTGCTTCGACGCTGGCGCGGCCGACGGCCTCATGGTCGCTGTGGCCGTCTTCGCGCCAGGTGGTGAAGATCACGTCGTCGGGTTGCAGGTAGCGGGTCAAGTAGTCACACAGCATCGACTCGCGCGCGGCGACCTGAGTGTCGGGAAAGCCGCCGCGCAGCCATTGCACCTGATGCATGGGCAGGCCGAGACGACGCAGGGCTTCGGCGGATTCCTGCGGGCGCACCACACTCAGGCGCTCCACCGGCCAGCGCTCCGAGCCCGGATGGCTGGCGCTGCCATCGGTGACCGAAATCAGTTGCAGCGTGCGTCCCGCGGCGGCGAGCTGTTGCAACAGCCCGCCGCAACCGAGCACTTCATCATCCGGATGCGGCGCGATTACCACGGCCCGCGACCCCGGCGGAACCAGGTCGAGAATGTCGATGCTCTCCACCGCTGCCAGATGACGCGAGCCCTGCCACTCATGCAAGGAGGTTCCTTCACCGATGATCGGATTGCGCTTCATAGGGCCCAACCCTCGCGCGGTTGCTGCGCAGCCAGTTGGCCCAGTACTGCCAGATCCCGTTCGGCATGGCTCTGGCGCAGATACACCGGCAGGTCGGCCGCCAGGCGGGCAAAGTGCAGGTCCTTGCAGAACGGCCCGGCGCCAAGTGCCCGGCCAGTCTCGCGCATGACCTGTGCAGCGGCGTCCTCGACCACGGCACGCACACGCCGGGCCAACAACTCGGCGTCGGCTCCGGGATTGCTGTCGATGTTAAGGGCACTGACACGCAGCACCTGTGCGGCGCCGTGCAACGCGCTGTCGACGGCGCCGAGACTGGCCAGTGCGTGCGGTTCTTCACGCCGCGCACAGTGCTGGCGCAAGCGTTCGCCGATCTCCCTCGCGGCGCCGTACCAGCACGCGGCGATCCCGATCCCGCCATGCCAGAAACCCGGACGTTGCAGGTAGTCGCCAGGATCGCCGATCGCCTGCGCCTCGACCTCATCGAACAGCACCTCGACGCTGCCGGTGGCGGCCATGCCGACCGCTTGCCAGCCTTGATCGGTGACGGTCACACCCGGTTGGTCGAGGGCCACGGCCACCAGTTGCTGATGATCGTCCTCATCCCACGCCGTCAGCAGGGCATGACTGAGCACTGCCGCCCCGGAGCACCAGGCCTTGCGTCCATTCAGCCGCACCATTTGCCCCGAACGGCTGACCCGAACCCGCGCCTGCGGTGGTTCAGCCGCCCACATGCCCCACATGCTGCCGGGCGTCGGCGAGCCACCGAGTTGTTCGATGATTGCCAGCGCATCGGTATGGCCTTCGTAGAGTTTGCACAGCCCCAGATCTTGCCCACCGACCTCGGACAGCCTCTGCCAGCGCTCCAGCGTACGACCGCTACCGGGTAACGGCAGGCGATCGAGGCCGGCCTCGACCAGTTGCCGCAGACACAGGCCGAGGGCGGCAGTGTCGCGGTAGTCCGGCGCGTGCCGTGAGAGATAGACGGGCAAGTCCATGTCAGTCCTCTTCTTCGCGTTGCAGTTCAAACAGTAACAGCGAGCGTCCGGTGACCGAGTACTCATGACCGAACTCAAAACGCTCCTGGCCACGGATCGATGGCTGGTTGGTATCGATCATGCACGTCCAGAAACTGCCTTCAGGCACTTCCGGCAAGGTGAAGTTGACGATGTCGTGATGGGCGTTGACCACCAGCAGCAACGTGGCGTCGCCACCCTTGCGGCGGATCCCGGTTTCCTGGGCACGGCCGTCAAGCAACATGCCCATGCAGCGATTCTGCGCGTCATGCCAGTGTTCGGTGGTCATTTCCGTGGCGTCCGGCGCAAGCCAGGTCACGTCCTTGACGCCGATGTCCTCGTTGTATTCGCCGACCAGGAACCGCCCGCGTCGCAGGATCGGATACGCCAGGCGCAACTTGATCAGGCGTTTGACGAATTTCAGCAGCGCCTTGCCGTCCTCGCTCAGGTCCCAGTTGACCCAGCCGATCTCGCTGTCCTGGCAGTAGGCATTGTTGTTGCCGTCCTGGGTACGAGCGAATTCGTCACCGGCCACCAGCATCGGCGTGCCTTGGGACAGCAGCAGGGTGGCGAAGAAGTTGCGCATCTGCCGGTGGCGCAGCGCATTGATTTCCGGGTCGTCGGTGGGGCCTTCGACGCCGTGGTTCCAGGACAGGTTGTTGTTGCTGCCGTCCTGATTGTTTTCGTCGTTGGCCTCATTGTGCTTGTCGTTGTACGACACCAGATCGTTGAGGGTGAAACCGTCGTGGGCGGTGACGAAGTTGACCGACGAATAAGGCCGCCGACCCCGCTGATTGAACATTTCCCCGGAGGCGGTCATGCGGCTGGCGAAGTCGGCGAGCTGGCCGTCGTCGCCTTTCCAGAAGGCACGCACGGTGTCGCGGAACTTGTCGTTCCACTCGACCCAGCCCGGCGGGAAATTGCCGACCTGATAACCGCCGGGGCCACAGTCCCAGGGCTCGGCGATCATTTTCACCTGACGCAGCACCGGGTCCTGGCGGCAGGCCACGAGGAAACTGTGCCGTTCATCAAAGCCGTCGTGATAGCGACCGAGGATGGTCGCCAGGTCGAAGCGGAAGCCGTCGACATGCATTTCACTGGCCCAGTAGCGCAGCGAGTCGGTGACCATTTGCAGCACGCACGGGTGGCTCAGGTCGAGGGTGTTACCGGTGCCGGAATCGTTGATGTAGAAGCGCTTGTCGTCCGGCATCAAGCGGTAGTACGAGGCATTGTCGATCCCGCGCATCGACAGGGTCGGGCCTTGCTCGTTGCCTTCGGCGGTGTGGTTGTAGACCACGTCGAGAATCACTTCGAGATTGGCGTCGTGCAGGTGCGCGACCATTTCCTTGAACTCGGCAATCTTGCCGCTGGCCAGATAGCGCGGATCCGGGGCGAAGAACGCGATGCTGTTGTAGCCCCAGTAATTGGTCATGCCCTTGTGCAGCAAGTGCTGGTCATTGACGAAGGCATGGATCGGCAACAGTTCGACGGTCGACACCCCGAGTTTGCGGATGTGCTCCAGCACATCGTCGACCATCAACCCGGCAAACGTGCCGCGCACATTCTCCGGCACCGAAGGGTGGCGCATGCTGATGCCGCGCACGTGGGTCTCGTAAATGATGGTCTTGTCCCACGGCACGCTGACGCGATGGTCGTGGCCCCAGGTGTGCGCCGGGTCGATGACCTTGCACTTGGGGACGAAGGGCGCGCTGTCGCGCTCGTCGAAACTGAGGTCGGCGTCCGGGTGGCCGATGGTGTAGCCGAACAGCGCTTCGGACCATTTCAATTCGCCCACCAATTGCTTGGCATAGGGGTCGATCAGCAACTTGTTGTGGTTGAAGCGGTGGCCGTTGGCCGGGTCGTAGGGGCCGTAGACCCGGTAACCGTAAATCAGTCCCGGATGCGCATCGGGCAGATAGCCGTGGTAGATCTCGTCGGTGTATTCCGGCAGTTCGATGCGTTCGAGTTCGACTTCGCCGGCATCGTCGAAAATGCACAGCTCGACCCGGGTGGCGTTGGCGGAGAACAGCGCGAAGTTCACCCCCAGACCATCCCAGGTCGCGCCGAGCGGGAAGGGCAGGCCTTCACGGATGCGCGAGGGTTCGGCGTGCGCGGCGGGCTCGGCTTTCTTTGGACGGGTCATAGGTGCTCCTGCAAAAAATCGGGGGGTAGAAGTTTTTCGAGGACGAGTAAGCCCTCGGTGGCGAGCGAACCCGCCACACGGTTATTCAAATCAATGGTTCGGGGAGCGTCAGACCGCAGGCGGCCTGCGCGGCGCGCGGGGCTTTTTCTCGGCGGCTTTTTCGCCCGGGGGAATCACTTTGGCGGCACCGGCAGGCTTGGCCTTGGCCGTCGTGGCCTTGGGTTTGGCGGCAGTTGCCTTGCCCTCGACAGCTTTGCTGGTGGTGGTCTTGCCGGCGGTTTTACTGCCGGCAGCCTTCGGCGATTTTTTCGGCGCCAATGCCTCGGCTTCGGCCAGTTTGCGCGCCATCTCCCAGTGGCGGGCGTCCTGGCCCTCGGGTTTACCTTCCGATTCCCAGATCTGATAGGCGAATTCGCGGATGCGTTTATCGTCGGTACTCATCGCAATGCTCCTGAACTGAACTCATGCTGCTAGACGTGTTGGATAAGCAGATTGACCGGGAAATCCCCCAGCGCGGCGCTGACCTGCAGCTCCCTGTTTTTTGTGACTGCGGTGCTCGAAAAAAGTCCCTTCGGATTTTCGTCAGAGGTGTCGAACGGTAAAACCACCCGCGTATCGCCCCAGCGCAGCGCGTCAACCATCGGCACAGCACTGTTTTCCAGCAAGGTTGCGCAACGGATCGGCACGATCACGATGATCCGTCGCTCCCCATGCTCGCGGGCAAACGCGAGCACGTTGTGCGCCTGGCTGCCCAGCACCTCGAGGGCCTGGTACGAACCCTGGCGAAACAACTCGGTGTGGTCGGCGCGCAGACGCAGCACCTCGGCGATCAATGCTTGCTTGATTCGCCCGTCGCGCCAGTTCGCCAACAGTTCCTGAACCGGCCCGGGTGCCTCCAGCGCCTGCTGCCTGGCGGCGTAGTCCACTGGCCGGCGGTTGTCCGGGTCGACCATGCTGAAGTCCCAGAACTCGTTGCCTTGATACAAGTCCGGCACTCCCGGCACGGTCATGCGCAGCAAGGTTTGCGCCAGACCGTTGAGGGCGCCGGCGGCGGCGATGCTGTTGACGGTCTTGGCCAGCGCTCCGCGCAGCAGTTCGCCTTCAGGAGCCAGCAGTAATTGTTCGGTGAACGCCTGGGCTGCGTTTTCGTAGGCTTCGTTCGGCGCGCTCCAGCTGCTTTGCAGCTTGGCTTCGCGCAGGGCTTTCTGCTGCCACTGCCAGACACGTTTGGCGTAATCGGCGAAGCCCGCCTGATCGTCGTCACGTAACTCCAGCGGCCAACTGCCGAGCAGCGCCTGATAAAGGATCAGTTCGTCCGCAGACGACGGCAGCTGATCGTCATTGCGCAGCGGCCGGGCGAGGGCGCGCCACAGCTCGATCTGTTCGGCGTACCAATGGCTGCGCTCGCTGAGCACGGCCAGCCGCGCTCGGGTGTCTTCCCCGCGTTTGTGGTCGTGGGTGGCGGTGGCCAACAGATTGTCGGGAAAGCTCTCCAGACGTTGCAGGTTCACCGCGTGAAAGTCGCTGACCGGCGCACTGAACTGCTCGGTGTTGTAGCCGACGTCATTGCGCGACAGCAGCACCGCCGAACGATACAGCGCGGTGTCTTCCACCGCTTTGGCCGCGGCCGGCGAAGTGAGCTGTTGAAAGCGCACGCAGGCATGGCGCAGGATTTTGCGCGAGCGCCCACGGGGTTTGCGCCGCCATGGCTGACCACCGAGCCAACCGGCTACGGAGTCCAGCACTGGCCAATCGGCTTCGCTTAATGTCTGCCGTGCACCGTCCATGGCCTGCTGGAAAAACACCTCGTCCCGGGCCGAGCGGCCCATCGGGGTGATGTAGGTGCGATAGACCGGGAAGTGCACGATCAGCGCCTGCAACACCCGGCGGATCGAACCGAGCGTGAGGTCGCGGGTCATCAGGTCGTCGCGTGCCACTTGCAGCAGGGCCTGGGCGACGCTTTCGCAATCGCTGGCCAGCGAGCCGTTGAGGATCTGCTGGCGCGCCAGTTGGGCTTCTTCGATGAACGCGGCGGGGCGCTCGGTACGGCGTTGCCACAAGTCACCGAGCACGTGTTCGCCGTCCGGGTCGTGTTGCAGCAGCGACAGCTGGTTCATGAATTCGTAACCGGTGCTGCCGTCCACGGCCCAGTCGGTGGGCAGGGTTTCGCCGTCGCCGAGAATCTTCTCGACGTAGATCGGCAAGTGCCGGCCCGGCGCCAGATGGTCGAGGCGGCGGCGCAGCTTGCGGCAGTAACCGCGCGGGTCGGCGAGGCCGTCGATGTGGTCGATGCGCAAGCCGTCGATCAAGCCCTCGCCGATCAACTGGAAAATCTTGCCGTGGGTGGCCTCGAACACTGCCGGACGCTCGACCCGCAAACCGCCGAGTTCGTTGATGTCGAAGAAGCGCCGCCAGTTGATGTCATCCGCTGCCGTGCGCCAGCTCGCCAGACGATAACTTTGCCGCTCCAGTAATTGGTGCAGACGCTGAAAGCCGTCTTCGGTCTTCGAATCGTAGTGCGTCAGGTTGCGCTCAATGGCCTGCAGAATCTGCGGGTCGCTGGCCAGTTGCTGAAGTTCTTCCTTGAGCGGAATCGCCAGCGCGCGAGCGTCGGTCTGATAACTGAGCGCGCTGAAACGTTCAGCGAGGGCCCTGAGGGCTTCGTTCGGTGTGTCAGCGGACCTGAGCAGTTCGCCGTAGTCGCCGGGGCAGATGGGGAAGTGATGCTCGTAATGCTCGACGTGAAAGGTGCCGCTCTCGGCGTTGAACACCAGCGGCAGAGTCGCGTCCTGCAACGCGACGCCATAGTCACTGCCGAGAAACGGCAACAGCAACTGGCCTTCCATCAATGGGTCGGGCGAGTGCCACTGAATGTCGAAGAACTCGCCGTAGGGGCTGAGACGGCCCCATTCCAGCAGGTCAAGCCACCACGGGTTGTCGCCGCCACCGACTGCCATGTGATTGGAGACGATGTCGAGGATCAGCCCCATACCGTGCTCGCGCAGGCTGGCGACCAGACGACGCAAGGCTGGCTCGCCGCCAAGTTCCGGATTGACCCGGGTCGGGTCGACCACGTCGTAGCCATGCATCGAGCCCGCACGGGCGGCGAGCAACGGCGAGGCATAAATGTGGCTGATACCGAGTCGAGAGAAATACGGCACCAGCGGCACCGCCTGATCAAGGGTGAAACCGCGATGAAATTGCAGGCGGACCGTGGCGCGCAGTGTCGGGATAGGCAATGCACTCATTGGTCACGCTCGGCTGCTTGAAGGCGGGCACACGCCAATAGTTCCAGGCGTCTTGCGGCGTCTACACCGTCGAGCAGTGTCTCACTGGTGGCCGGCAAGCGGCGCGACCAGTTCGGGTGGGTGTCGATGGTGCCGGGCAGGTTGGCCTGTTCGTCGAGCCCCAGCGCATCTTCCAGTGGCAACAGCACCAGCGGCGCGCGAGTGTGGCCGAGGAAACGCACAGCAGCGTCGACCACCTGATCGGCCTCGTGGGATTCCTCGCGAAAGTTCTGCGGGTCCTGGCTCAAGGCACTGCGCAGGCCTTCACGCTCGCGTTCACGATAACGGCGCCAATCGATTTCGCCATTGGCATCGACCAGCCCGAGCCGCGCGTTCCAGTCGATGTCGCGGCCATGCCACCAGCCATTGAGCGTCGGCAGATCGTGGGTGCTGGTAGTGGCCAGTGCGTTGTCCGGCCAGTCGAGGATCGGTTTGAAATGGGTGTTGTCCTGTTCGAACAACAGCACGCGCATGCCGAGCATGGCGCGGGCGATCAGTTTCTCCCGCAGGCCGTCGGGTACGGTGCCGAGGTCTTCACCGAGCACGATCGCTTGATGACGATGGGATTCGAGGGTCAGCAGACGCAGCAAGTCGTCCACCGGGTAATACAGGTACGCACCGTCTGCCGGGGCGGAACCGTTGGGGATGACCCATAACCGTTGCAGGCCCATGACATGGTCGATGCGCAGCCCGCCGGCGTGGGCGAAATTGGCGCGCAGCATGTCGATGAACGCGCGGAAACCGTTGCGCACCAGGCCTTCCGGGGAAAACGCGGAAATACCCCAGCCCTGTCCGGAGCGATTGAGAATGTCCGGAGGCGCACCGACGGTCAGCGAGGCGAGCAGTTCGTCCTGAAAACTCCAGGCCTGGCTGCCGGCGCCGTCGGCACCCACCGCCAGGTCAGCGATCAGGCCGATGCCCATGCCGGCGCTGCGAGCTGCGGTCTGGGCACGTTCCAGGCAGCGGTGAATCAACCATTGGCAGAACGCGAAGTAACTGATGCGCTCGGCGTATTCCTCGGCAAATGCGCCGAGCGCTGCGCCGCGCGGGTCGTGCCAGTGTTCCGGCCATTCGCGCCAGTCGAGGCTCTCGCCACGGGCGGCGCGCATTTCCTGGATGGCTTCGAAGCGGCAGTGGTTTTCCAGCGCTTCACCGCCGGCATCGCGGAAACTGGAGAAGTCGGCATGCAGGGGGTGTTCGCCGTTGATGAAACCGTCGTACAAGGCTTGCAGGAGTTTCAATTTGGCTTCGGCCGCTTTCGGCCAGTCGACCAGTTTCAGGTCTTCCAGTTGCTTGAACTGGTCGGTCAGGCCGGCGGCGTCAATCGCATCACGCAGCGCGCGCTCGCCGAGGATGGTCCCCGGTGCGGCATACAGCGGATTGAGAAACAGCCGACTGGACGGCGAGTAAGGGCTGTAGCGCCCGGTGTCGGCGCTGAACATCGCGTGCAATGGGCTGATCGCCAGTGCATCGGCACCCCGTTCGCCGGCCACCCGGGCCAGTTCTTCCAGGGCCTGGGTATCGCCGAAACCGCCATCGCCAGGGCGACGCAAACCATAAAGCTGCACGCTCAGGCCCCAAGCGCGCGGGATCGGACTGTCCACCGCGTCGCCTACGCTGAAGCAGCGTTCCGGCGCCACGGCCAGGGTGAATTGCTGATCGGCGATGTGCACTTGCTGATAGCCGACCGGAATCTCTCCGGGCAGTATCGACTCCGCATCAAGCCGCAGGCTCAAGCGCGAGCCATCTTCAAGGTGAATCTCACAAGGGGTTTCTGGTTCGAAATAGCGGGCCAGGTCCACGCCCACGCCAACATCGGCAGTGAGCAGTGGCGGCAGATGGCGATTCTCCTGTACCTGTTGCAGTTCAAGCAGGCTGGCGTCGATTTCCTGGGCAGTGCCGGCCGGGTGGCCGAGACCGATCAGCACATTGCGAAGCACGGCCGGGGCGACTTTTTGGGCTCGCCCGTTGGCGTCGATCCAGTCGACGGCAAGGCCGGCTCGGCTGGCGAGAATTTCCAGTTGCGCATCGCTCATAGGCGCTCTCCATCCAAGGGGGGCAAAGGGGTTGCGGCCGTGAGGCTGACGAGCGCGCAATACGGGGGCAGAAGGCCTTTATCCGACATCTCGGCAGCGGGGGGCTGTTGAAACAGCCACACCGCGCCGGTCCGTGGAGGGTTGACCACTGCCGTCCCGCTGAGGTTCAGGTCAATTCGCAACTCACTGCCATCGCCCAGACGCCAGCGTGCGCTGACTGCACCACGGCCCAGCATTTGCGCGCCAAGGGCCTGGGTGCCGGACAGGTTCGGGATGATGTAGCGGTGACGCAATTGCAGCAGGTGACGATAGAGCTCATTCGTTGCCTGCTGGCGCGGCGTGCCATTACCGGACCGCGTTGGCCGCGAGGCGTGGAAGGTCGATTCGGCGTTGGGATCGGGAATCCGCTCGCGCTTATTCGGGTCGGTGAACGCACTGAATGCAGCGAACTCGTTGCGACGGCCTTCTCGTACCTGTTTCGCCAGTTCGCCGTGGTGGCTGGTGAAGAACAGAAACGGTTGCTCGGCGGCATATTCATCGCCCATGAACATCAGCGGAATCATCGGCGACAGCAACAGCAGCACCGTCGCCGCCTCGAGCGCGCGCGGATCGGCCAACTGATGCAGGCGCTCGCCGAAGGCACGGTTGCCGATCTGGTCATGGTTTTGCAGAAACAGTACGAAGGCAGTGGACGGCAGATGCTCGCTCGGTTCGCCGCGTGGTTCGCCGTGGCGGGTGATATGCCCCTGAAACACGAAGCCCTGGCTCAGGCAGCGGGCCAGTTGTTCGGTCGGTTGCAGAGCGTAGTCGGCGTAGTAGGCATCGGTTTCGCCCGTCAACAACACATGCAAAGCGTTATGGCCGTCGTCATTCCATTGGGCGTCGTAATTTTCTTCCAGCAGGCTCGATTGGTTGAGTTCGTTCTCGACGGTCAACCATACATGACGGGCAGGGTCGACCTGCTGGCGGACACGCTGCGCCAGTTCGGGCAGGAAGTCCTGACTTTCTATTGCATGGACGGCATCCAGGCGCAAACCGTCGAAACGGTATTCCAGCAGCCACATCAGTGCGTTTTCGACGAAGAAGTCCCGCACCTCACGACGGCGAAAGTCGATGGCCGCGCCCCACGGGGTGTGTTTGTCTTCGCGGAAAAAGCCCTTGGCGTAGCGATGCAGGTAGTTGCCGTCCGGACCGAAATGGTTGTAGACCACGTCGAGAATCACCGCCAGACCGTGGCCATGGGCGCTGTCGATCAGATGCTTGAGTTGTTCCGGAGTGCCATAGGAGGCTTGTGGCGCAAAATGCAGCACGCCGTCATACCCCCAGTTGCGATAGCCGGGGAATTGTGCGATCGGCATCAGTTCGATAGCGGTGATGCCCAGGGCGGCCAGTCGGGCCAGATCCTTTTCGACCTCATCGAATCCGCCTAGCGCACCCACATGCAACTCGTAGATCACCGCTTCATTCCACGGCCGACCTCGCCACGTTACGTGTTGCCATGGATAGGCGTGGGGATCGACCACCACGCTGTGACGGTCGATATCACCGTCCTGCGCCCTGGAGGCCGGGTCGGGCACCTCCAGTTCGCCGTCGATGTTGAAGCGGTAGCGGCTGCCGGCAGGGCAGCGGGTCTTGATGACAAACCAGCCATCGCCCTGGGGCAGCATGGGCAGCGACTGGCCGTTGCCCAGCTCGACGCTGACGTAAAACGCATCCGGCGCCCACAGCGCAAATTGTGTGTGGTCGGCATCCAGCATGATCGCGCCGTGGGGCCAGCTTTCAGGTGTCCGTGACGGCATTGTTGTAAAGCTCCCTGGTTATTTGTGATGCGTTTTTCCCAGCGACTTGGCCACCAGTTGTTCGTAGAGTTCGGCGTAGGGTTCGACCGCCTTGCACCAGTTGAATGGCGCGGCCATTGCCCGGCAGCGCATGGCGTTGAGCAGTTCGGGAAAGGCAAATACCTTGAACGCGCGGCTCAGGGCTTCGCGGTAGCTGTCGGCGGTCGATTCGTTGAACAGGAAACCGGTGACACCGTTTTCGATGGTGTCGGCCAGCCCGCCGGTGTTGCGCGCGACCGGCAACGAGCCGAAACGCTGGGCGTACATCTGGCTCAGACCGCACGGTTCATAACGCGACGGCATCAGCAGGAAATCGCTGCCGGCGAACATCCGCCGGGCGTCGGTTTCGTTGAAGCCGATGCGCACGCCGATCTGGCCGGGGAAGCGCAGCGCCAGTTCGCGCATGGCTTGTTCTTCTTCCGGCTCGCCACGGCCGATGATTGCGATCTGGCCACCGTTCTGCACGATGTATTCCGACACCGCCTCGGTCAGGTCGAGGCCTTTTTGATAGACCAGCCGCGAGACCACGGCAAACAGCGGACCTTCCGATTGTTCCAGGCCGAACAGTTCGCGAACGTGGGCGGCGTTGATCGCTTTGCCTTCCCAGTCGCCGATGGCGAACGGTGCGAACAGGTGCGGGTCGGTGGCGGCGTCCCAGCTTTCATCGATGCCGTTGGGGATGCCGCTGAGCAAACCTTGCTGGGTCTTGGCGGCGAGAAAACCGTCGAGACCGCAGCCGAAATCCGGTGTGGTGATTTCCTGCGCGTAGGTAGCGCTGACCGTGGTGATATGGCTCGAATAGGCCATGCCGGCCTTGAGGAACGACATTTTGCCGTAGAACTCCATGCCTTCCTGTTGCAGGGCATGGGCGGGAATCCCGAGTTCCGGGCACGAGCCCAGGCTGGTCACGCCTTGATAGGCCAGGTTGTGAATGGTGAACAGGGTCGGCGTGCGTTGCCCGCGCCAGTGCATATAGGCAGGCGCCAGCCCGGCCGGCCAGTCGTGGGCGTGCACCAGATCCGGGCACCAGTGGATTTGCGCGAGGTTGGCGGCGATATCGGCAGCCGCCAGGCCCAGACGAGCGAAGCGAATGTGGTTGTCCGGCCAGTCGCGACCATTGTTGGCGCCATACGGGCCACCGTCACGGGCGTAGAGTTCAGGGCAGATCAAGACATAAATGACCAGACCGTCGGGCATGTCCATGCGCCCGATCTTGCAGGGTGGCAGTGCAGCGTGGCCACCCAGTTCGCCGATGATGTGGATCGGATTTTCGCTGTTCATGACCTGCGGGTAACCCGGGATCAATACCCGCACGTCATGCAGATGTGCCATCGCGCGGGGCAGGGCGGCAGAAACGTCTCCCAGACCGCCGGTTTTCACCAGATCGGCGATTTCCGAGGTCACGAACAACACTTTTTTCTTGTTGGGGTTCTGACTGGCTATCGGCGTCAGTGTCTTGGTGATCGGGACGCTGATCGATCGGCTGCCGGGAACGCTTAAAGTGCTCGATTCACCCATCGGCTGATGAGCCCGTTCTCCCTGAATTTCCAATGCCGCACTGATCATATGAATCTCCCGTCTTTTTGATCTGATTCTTGTCTTGAACATGCGATGTCCATGGCCAGGTCCTGTGGCCGGGCGCAAACACGCCACGCATGAGTGAGCAAATCGCTACCCAACACGTGCAAGCAGAATGGGTGAGGGGGCCATTGCAAGACTTGAACCAGTCGCTTTGGCCCTGCCTATCAGATGACCCGCCGCGATCTGCAAAAGTTTCGACGAATTTTTGACTTTGTGACCGGCCGGTTTTACCCCGCGAAAACCAGTCTAGGCCAGATCCTAGAGCGGGCCAGGGCAATTGGATGAATTGTTCGACAATCTGTTGCAGGCTCACGAAATCCGTGGCTTCGGGAGGGGGTGCGCCCCGACGAAGTGCATGTCTGGCGGGTTCGGTGACGCAAAATGGTGACCGACCAGTCACGATTTCGGGCGCCGGGAAAGTGCGGGCGCACTGTTGCGGTGCGGACAGTTGTGTTGGCGGGCAGGCAGTGGGTGCTGCTTCGCGGGCAGGGATTGCCCGCGAAGGCGAGGTGACTCAGTTAAGCAGGCGGATAGGTTCCCCGGCTGACCACCCTTGAATGTCTTCGATCATCTGCGAAAAGAACAACTCATAGTTCTGGCGGCTGACGTAGCCGACATGAGGCGTGGCCAGCACATTGTCGAGGGTGCGAAACGGGTGCAGTGCCGGCAGCGGTTCCTGATCGAACACGTCAAGGGCCGCACCGCCGATACGCTGTTTCTGCAAGGCCTTGATCAGCGCCGCTTCGTCGACAATCGGCCCGCGCGCCGTGTTGACCAGCAGGGCGGTCGGCTTCATCCAGTCCAGCGCCTGGGCATCGACCAGGCCCCGGCTGCGATCGCTGAGCACCAGGTGCACCGACAGCACGTCAGCCTGTTCGAACAATTGCTGCTTGCTGACATAGGTGACGCCAGCCTGTTCGGCGCGTTCGGCGGTAAGGTTTTCGCTCCAGGCGATGACGCGCATGCCGAACGCCTGACCGAACTGCGCCACCCGCTGGCCGATGCTGCCGAGCCCGAGGATGCCCAGGGTCTTGCCGTGCAGGTCGCCGCCCAGACCTTGCTGCCACTGGCCGGCGCGCAGGGCGTTGGCCTCGTTCAGCAGATTGCGGCTGGCGGCCATGATCAGCGCCCAGGTCAGTTCCGGCGCTGCGTGTTTGTAGCTGTCGGTGCCGCAGACCTTGATCCCGAGGCGGGCCGCGGCCGGCATATCCAGCGCCGCGTTACGCATGCCGCCGGTGACCAGCAGCTTCAGGTTCGGCAAGCGTTTGAGCAGGTCTTCGTCGAAGCGCGTGCGTTCGCGCATCACGCAGATCACTTCGAACCGGCCCAGACGTTCGGCCAGCGTGGCGTTGTCCGCCGGGTACTCATGAACGAAGGTGACTTCGCCGAGACTGTCGAGCACCGACCAGTCGACTGCGCCCCGCGCGACGTCCTGCCAGTCATCGATCACCGCAATCTGCACCGCCATCAGCGTTACCTCTTCAACGAACGGGATTGGTTTTGTCCAGCCAGCCGAGCAGCGCCTCGTGGAACTTCGCCGGCTCTTCCATCTGCGGGGCGTGGCCCATGCCGGGGAATTCCACCAGCGTGGACTGAGGGATCAGTTTCGCCACCTGCTTGCCCAGCACCTCGTAGTGACCGATTTTCGCCTTCACTTCGGGCGGCGCGATGTCCTTGCCGATGGCGGTGGTGTCGGAGGTGCCGATCAGCAGCAGGGTCGGCATCTTCAAATCCTTGAACTCGTAGTACACCGGCTGGGTGAAGATCATGTCGTAGATCAGCGCCGAGTTCCATGCGACCTGAGTCTTGCCCGGACCGTTACTCAGGCCGGCGAGCATGTCCACCCAGCGGTCGAATTCGGGTTTCCAGCGGCCGTCGTAATAGGTCGTGCGTTCGTAGTCGCGAATGCCCTGAGCGGTGACTTTCAATTCGCGCTGATACCACTGATCGACGCTGCGGTAAGGCACGCCAAGGGCTTTCCAGTCTTCCAGGCCGATCGGGTTGACCAATGCCAGTTGCTCGACCTGATCCGGGTATTGCAACGCGTAACGGGTGGCGAGCATGCCGCCGGTGGAGTGGCCGAGCAGGGTGGCCTTCTGGATGCCCAGCGCCTTGAGTAATTGCTGGGTGTTGGCCGCCAATTGCTGGAAGGTGTACTGGTAGTGATCGGGTTTGCTGGAGGTACAGAAACCGATCTGATCCGGGGCGACCACCCGGTAACCGGCTTCGCTGAGGGCCTTGATCGAACTGTCCCAGGTCGCGCCGCAGAAATTCTTGCCGTGCATCAGCACCACGGTGCGCCCGTTGGCCTTGCCGTGGGCGGCGACGTCCATGTAACCCATCTGCAGCGACTTGCCCTGAGACTGAAAGGCAAAGTGCTTGAGGGTGTAGGGATACTCGAAACCCTGCAATTGCGAGCCGTATTGCGGGCCTTCGGCGTGAGCGAGCAGGGGCAGGGCGGCGGTCAGCAGCAGGCCGGGCAGCCAGCGGGTCAGCGATACAGACATAGGACAACTCCACAAGAAATCGGCCGATGCTGGAACGGCCGGATTAGGGCGACGTTAAACACAGGCAATCCCCGGGCCCGATCGTTCAACCGAGCCAGCCGAGGGTGAGCATCGCCAGCACCCCGTAGCGGGCGCCTTTGGCGAGAGTGACGATCAACAGAAAACGCCCGAGAGGTTCGCGCATGACCCCGGCGATCAGCGTCAGCGGATCGCCGATGACCGGCAACCAGCTGAGCAGCAACGACCAGTGACCGTAACGCTGATAGTGAACGCGGGCTCGCTCCATATGCCTGGGGCTGATCGGAAACCAGCGCCGGTCCTGAAAGCGTTCCAGCCTGCGCCCCAGCCACCAGTTCACCAGCGAACCGAGGACGTTGCCCAGCGTCGCCACGGCCAACAGCCCCCAAAGCCAATAGCGCTCGCTGATCAGCAGCCCGACCAGCACGGCTTCCGATTGCAGCGGCAACAGCGTCGCCGCACCAAACGCGGCCACAAACAGCCCGAGATAACCCGCCGCCATCAATGGGCCGGGTAATCCGCCACCACCACATCGGCACCGTCTTTGTTCAGGCCGATCACTTGATACGCATCGCTCATGCCGTCCATTTCCATGCCCGGTGAGCCCATTGGCATGCCCGGTGCGGCAACGCCCAGCAGGTCGTCACGCTTGCTCAGGGCCAGCACCTGTTCCGCCGGTACATGGCCTTCGACGAATTTGCCGTTGATGATTGCCGTGTGACAGGACGCCAGACGTGGCGGTACGCCGTGTTGCTGCTTGAAGCTGCTCATGTCGCTTTCGACGTGGTCTTCGACCTTGAAGCCATTGGCTTCCAGATGACTGATCCATTTTTTGCAGCAGCCGCAGTTGGCGTCGCGGTGGACTTCGATCGGAATAAGGTCGGCTGCTTGCGCCAGGGAGGAGATGAACAGGGCGCTCAGGGCGGCCAGACGCAGAAGGTTTCGCATGGAGGGCTCTCGGCTTAGAGGAGAAACGGTCAAAAAAGGAAGGCATTTTGACCGGTTTTTCCTGCCGGGCATCAACGGAGTGTTTCCAAGTGATACGAGGCAGGCCTGCCAACATGATCGTAGATCAAAGCTGACAGGCCACTGAGCGCAAGATGACAAAACGGTCAGCGAACCTTGAAGCGCCCCATGATCGCGCTGACCCGGCTGTTGGCTTCCAGCAACTGGCGGGTGTTGAGTTCGCTGGCCTGACCGCTTTCCACCAACTCATCAACCATGTGGCGGATCTGCACCATGCTGCGGTTGATCTCTTCGGTAACCGCGCTCTGCTGTTCGGCGGCGGTGGCGATCTGGGTGCTGAGGCTGTTGATGTGGCTGACCGAACCGGCCATCTCGTCGAGGCCACTGTTGACTCGCGCCGTGGCATCGGCGGCCGACTGGCAGCTGGCCTGGGTGTTTTCCATGGCGCTGACCGACGAGCTCACGCCCTGGGTCAGACGGCTCAACATCTCGTTGATTTCCGAGGTGCTGGCCTGGGTGCGGGCGGCGAGGGCACGCACTTCGTCCGCCACCACTGCAAAACCGCGACCCTGTTCACCGGCGCGGGCCGCTTCGATGGCCGCGTTGAGCGCCAGCAGGTTGGTCTGGCCGGCAATGGCGCCGATCACGCCGAGGATTTCGGTGATGCGCTGGGCGTCCTGCTGCATGCTTTCGACCTTGTGGGTGGCGCTGGCCACTTCGTCGATCAACGCCACCACGCTGCCGGACGCTTCACCGACCACAATGCGGGAACGGTCGGCGTTTTCATTGGCCCGCTGGGTGAAGGCGGCGGTTTCGGCGGCGTTTTGCGCGACGCTTTCGGCGGTCGAACTCATTTCGTTGATCGCGGTAACCGTCTGATCGGTTTCCGAAGCGTGGCGCAGCAGAATCTGGCTGGTGTGCGCCGAGGTGCGTTGCAGGTTGTCGAGGCTTGAGGCCATGGCGCCGGTGGCCTGGGTGACCTCGCCGATCATGTTCTGCAGGTAGGCGATGAAGGTGTTGACCGAGTGCCCGATGGCGCCGAGCTCATCTTCAGCGCGGATGGTGATGCGCCGGGTCAGGTCGGCATCGCCGCTGGACAACGAATCGATGTTGGCTTTCAGCGCTTTCATGCGCGAAACCAGTTGGCGAATCGCGTAGACCTGCAGCAGCACCAGCAGGATCACCAGCGGAATCTGCAACAGGCTCAGGCTGCTGAGCACGTCATCACGCTGGGCGGTGAGCATTTTGGTCGGCAGCGCGGTGGCGAGGAACCACGGGGTGCCTTCGATCGGGCGCATGAAGAAGGTGCTGGCTTCACCGTGATTGTCGAATTCGACGCGCTGCGCCTGCTCGCGGTTTTGCAGCCCGGCCTTGACCTGGCTGGCGAAGGTCGAGCCACCGGCCAGTTCGCTGATGTTCTTCAGCACGATCGGCCCGCTGATGCGCGAGCTGTTGCTGATGATCTTGCCGTCAGCCTCGACGATCAGCATTTCGGCGTTGAGGTCTTTTTCCTTGCGCGCCACCAGATCGTTGAAGAAGCCCAATGTCACGTCGATGGTCGAGACGCCCCAGGCGCTGCCGTTTTTCTGGATGGCCATGGCGCAGTTGGTGCGCGGTTCGGCGCTGGCGTCATCTTTATAGGCAGCGGCCCACGCGCATTGGCCGCGCGGGGTCTGCATGCCGCCCTTGTACCAGCTCTGGTCGTAATAGTTGGGGGCTGCGTCGCTGTTCCAGAAGGTGTTTACCGCCAGTTTGCCGGAGGCGTCGCGGTGCCAGAACGTACTGAACTTGTTGCGTCCGGCCTCACGCTGGCCGGGCAACGGCCAGATGCCGCCGCCGAATACTTTGAGCTCGCCGTATTGATCCACCAGCCCCGGCAACACGGTGTCGATGGCTGCGCTGTCGAGCAGCGGGATGGTCTGGGTGATGCTGCGCTGTTGCGCCTGGACCTTGTTCAGTTCGCCCTGGATCTGCTCGGCCACTTCAGCAATGCGATTGAGCACCACCTGTTCTTCGGTATGACGCAGCTTGGGCGCGACCAGCTGGCTGATGCCAACCACGGTCAGCACCGACAACAACAGAATGAACAGAACCAGAAACAGCGTGTAGCGAGCCTGAATGGTGCGGAATGCGGGCATGGAAACCGGTCCTTGAGCAGGGATTCTTATTGTGGGCAGGGGGAAAACAGCGCAGGTTTCCTAACGTATCGTCGCGACTTCGGGAAGCTTTAGGTACTTGCGTCCTAAAAGATGCAATCCCGACCGATGGAACGTATCCGGCCTGATACACGAGAACTAACTGTCCCGAACATTAGAGCGATAAACCCACTTTCATCACATTGTCATGAACGCTCTGGTCCCGTATTTCCGAGCTGTTACCGGTTTGTATCGTGAATGTACGAAAATTGTAAAAAAGTGCAGAAAGGAGTTGGTGCCATTAGTTTGCCGGCCGATACTCCGGGCAACTCAAAAGTCGTCCAACAAGGAATTTTTCATGTTTTCCTCGCAAGGAGCCTGCACATGACTATCGGCTATACCGGTGCCTGGCAACCCAAGGCGGGTTTGCTGGTTCGAGACACAGGAAGCTCGAGCAAACCGGTTTCCCAAAGCGTGAAGGTCAAGCAGATGCTGGCTCTGGTCGGCAACGACCCCAACGCAATCAGCATCGCCGAGATGGACAAGCAGGGTCTGCACAAGAACATCAAGGGTTTCGATCCCACCAATGTTTCGGCCAAACAATTGGGCAGCCTCAGTGCAATGCTGCGCAGCCGTGGCCTGATTTCCGAAGTCACGTCCATTACGCTGCTCAACGCCGGCGACAAGTTTGATCGCTTCGGCATTCAGAAGGATCCGGATGCCAAGTTCAATGCGCTGGAGTACTTCGCAACGCAACTGGATACCATCCAGAACAACAATCTCAAGGGCAACAAGTACGCCAATACGTTGATCCCCGAGTACAAGAAAGCCATCTATGTGCTGCAGAACCTGCAGACTTATGGACAGGGCGGCGAGCGCAAGCCTCCGACCGACAAAGGCGTCAGCGCCAAGGCGTGATCAGGCAGGCCCGCCCCGGCAACGGAGCGGGCCTCGTCGTTTACGCAGCCTTGAGTTTGCGCTGTCGCGTGTCGTCCTGCAGAACCTGCATGCGCGGGCAGTGCAATGTCAGCGGTCCTGGTTGAAATCCGCGATGAAACAACGCCAGCCATCCGGACCCTTTTTCATCGGGTGCCAGCCCGGTGAAGGTGAAGTCCATGGTCGACAACTGGCGCCAGGCACTGTCGAAACCCTGCGCGAGTCTGAGCCTGATCGAAATCAGCCAATGGTCCGGCAACTGCTGCAATTGCTTGAGCAATCCGTCGTCAAGCGCCTCCAATACGCAGTCATAGCGCCCCCAACGCTGATCCAGTTGGATGGGGTCGCCGACCCAGGGTGATGGGTTGTCCCGTGTCCCGAACATGTCGACCATCTGCTGCATGAACTCGCGGCAGCCATCCGGCCATGCGAGGCTTGGCAACGGTCGCTGGTATCCGTCGATCTGGAGATAGCCGAGCACCAACGACTCCGGCACCGGTTCGCCAAAGGGCGAAGGGGCATGATCGGGTAGCAGCCCGGTGTTGTGAAACCCCAGACGGGCGGCCATCCGTTGCGTGTAGAGATGATGGGTCATCTGCTTGATCGTCACGCCGTGGCATCCGAGCGCCTGGGCATGAATCAGTAATTGTCGGCTCAGTCGGGTGGCCACGTTCTGGCCACGGCTCTGTGGATCCACCACGCTCAATGCAAGTTCGGCGATGCGCGACTCCTTGTCGCGAATCAATGCCGCGTGTCCCAGAATCCGCCCCTGCGACACCGCCACCAATGAATGCCAGCGACCGCCGACATGGTTCTGCGTAATCATGCGCGGCAGGTAAACATGGGGCTGAGCGTATTGGTTGCCGTAGACCTTTCTGAACAGTTGGCTGACGGCACGGGCGTCGCTGTTACGGTAACTGCGCAGGATCAGGGTTTCCATCAACGGTCCTCCCGGTGCAGATTGTCGTATACCCGCAGATCGACTACACGCTGCTGTTTACCTGACCGTGGATGGCGTGACAGTGACTGAATCGTGCAGCGCCGGATCTGCAATTCGAGCAAATGCCCGGTGCTCAACTCTTCGATCAATGGATAGGCTTCGATCAACGCACGGTGCAGTAACCGGTCTGCCTGCTCACCCATCGCAGACAGGGCATCCGGTACCCAGCGCAGGCACAGAATATCCCTTGTGCCTTCCTGTTCGATCACCAGTTGCCAGTCTTCACTGCAGGTAATCCGCTGTACGGTTTGGCCGATGGCCTGAGGCAGGAGGGTCAGTATGCCGACACGAACCCGCTGACTGTCGGCACAGCGTCCCATCAACGCGAATTTGCGCCGGGGAACATTACCGGGCTCTCGCCAACAGGCACGATCGCCGACCGGATAGCGAATCAAGGGCATCAAGCGACGGGTCATGTTGGTCACCACCAGTCGTCCCACCCGGTTGCACCCGTCAATCACCTCTCCGGTTTCTTCGTCGAGAATCTCCAGCACGCTATGGTTGTCCGCCGCATGATGTTCGCCCAACGCGCAATCCCGTTGACTGGCGCCGATGAAACCGGCGTCGACACTGGCATAGCCGAGAGACGCAATGCGCGCACCGGGAAAGACACGCCCCAATCGTCGCAGTTGTGCCGGAAACAGACTTTCCCCGGCATAAAGCAGGGTTTTCACGCCCTCGAGTACCCGCCCGTGCTGTTCCAGCCAGGCCGCGAAGGTCAGCAAATGGGCGGGCAGTCCGGCCAGCACATTGATGCGGTGCCGGACGATGGCATCGGCGAGGATGAGCGAGTCGACATGACCGGTGAACGGAAATTCGACGATGTCCGTTTCCACCTGTGCCAGCGCATCGTGGGTGAAGATGAAACTGGCGTAAAGGTCGCCAGCGAAAAACAGGTTGGCGATGCGGTCGCCCGCGCTCAACTGCCCGCCGAGACTGCGACCGAAGTCCGCTACCAGTGTTTGCCATTCCTTGCGCTGAAAAACCGAAAATTTGCCGGTGCTGGTGGTTCCTCCTGTCTTGAATACCAGTGCGTTTTCCAGAGAACCGGTCAGTACAGGCCAGTGGTCGAGATCCTGGCTGCCTTCCCAGTAGGCCGCAGGATCGATCACCGGCAATTCAGCCAGCGAAGTGACGTGCTCGGGCACATCAGCGAAGTGGCCTGCGTAAAAGCTTGAATGGCGACGGGCAAACGCCACGAGCTCGTTCAACTCAATCCTTGTGTTCATGTTGCATTCCTTGCAAGTCAGTGGGCGGGACCACGCTGCGGTTGTCGATCACCTGCGGCGTCTTTCCGCTGTGTTTGTTTCGGGCGAACTGATCGATCGCACAGTGTTCTGCGTCCACCGTCAGCAGTCCCGTGCGGATGAGGGTCGCCAGCGTCGGGTAATCCAGCAGGCGGTCATGAACTTCGCGGGCGGGCAGCGAACTGCGAAACCGCATCCGCTCCAGCCCGTCGGGTGCGTGTTCCAGGATCAACTGGAATTCGACCTGCAGATGCCGAGCCAGTGTTTCCAGACAGATAAAGTCCGTGCCGATGCGCAGCAGCCGGCCGTGACGTTGCAGCAGCTCGAAGCGTGGAGCCGGCAGCCCGCATGGACACCGGCCGGGTATCCAGCGGCCGCTGTCGCCAAGGTCGTATCGCTGAACGTCCTGGCCTTGTCGTTCTATCGAGGTGAACACCAGACGGCCGATTTCATCGCCATTCACCGGCTGATCGGCTTCAAACGCGACGATTTCCAGGTGTTGAATAGCGCTCATCAGATGGAATACGCCATCAGACGTTGCCGGGCAGGCATGGCCGAGTGGTCCGGCGTCGACGCTGCCGTAAATGGCCGAACGGATCAGCCTGACGCCGCAGCTGCGCATCAACGCACGGCTCTGTTCGCCGGGATGCTCACCGCCGAGAAAGACCTTTTCGATGCCGCCATAGTCACGCAATCGCGACTGCTCGTTTAGAAACAGGCGATGCAGGGTGCTCGGCATGCCGACCAGTGTGGTGACGCGTTGTTCGATGATCAAACGGGCGATTTCGCGGTAATCGTCATCGGCTGGCGCCCCCATCGGCAGATGAGTGACACCCAGTAGCTCCAGCACTTTGGAAAAGCTGAAGAAGCCGCCATACAGCCCGCCACTGAAGAACAGGTTCATCACGCGGTCGCGGGCCGGGTCGAGGCCCGCCGCAAACAGGCCATCGGCGGCGGCACGCATTTGCCGATCAAAATCGCGGTAACTGAAACCCGACAACACCGGAACGCCGCTGCTGCCCCCGGAGCGGAAGTACAGGCGGGCCGCCGGATTGATCGGTCGGGTGACAAACGTTTCCTTGTTCATGATCGGGCGAGCTGCGATGCACGGCGGTGCCGGTAGCGGATCAAGCGTGGCACAGGTAGACAGCGTCGCAACCGGCAGGCTGACCGACACCCGTCGACTCAGGCGCTGCAAGGCATAGACACCGTCGTGGGGTTCGCCCTCGTAACCTTCGTGAATCGATTCAACGGGGGCGATTCGCGTGACGCCCGCTGCGATCAGCATCTGCGAAAGTTCTGCTGTCTCGTGTTCGGAGCAGATCAGGGCGCAGCTTTGCAGCATGTTTCGCCAAGGCACGAGCGCCTCGATGACTTGCGTTCGTGGCAGTGGTTTGAGCAGCACACTGCGAAACAGCGGCGAGGGCGCGAGTTGCTGGTCATGCGTCCAGATCACCCGCCAGCCCGGTGCTTTCCAGACATGTCCGGGGGGGCCGACAAAACTCTGGGTCAACTGCGCGATCGCCGTGTCTGTGGTGATTTGCGACGCCTCTTGAAGTGACGGCATCAAGGCCGGCCAGTGCTGGGCCCGACGTTCCAACGCCTTTGCCAGGCCCGCGCCGATGATGCGCAGAACAGCTTCGTCATCGCTGTCCACCAGCAGCCATTGCGGGCTGGAACAGGCCTGTTGGTCGAGACGACAGACTTCATCCGCCACCGCGTCCAGCGCCTCTGGCGAGGCGGTCTCGGGAGTCAGGTAAACAAAACTGATCCGATGACCCCAGTCGATCCAGCGACAGCCGGCCGGGATCTGTCGGCGGATGGATTGAAGCGCCGATTCGCCGCCCCAGGCTGAAATGCCGTTGGCGCGTTCGCAGAGTTGGCCGATTTGCTCGGTCGTTGCTGGTATGACCGCGACGTGTCCTGCGATCTGGCCGGTGGCGTCGCACTGAGTCAGCGCATGGAGCAAGCGAGCGGTCAGGCCCTGATCACTGCTGCTGGGACGCAGCCAGTTGACGTTGCCGGCCAGCAGGCTTTCGATCACGGCGCAGAAGGCCAGCAGCGGCGCATTGCCAGGGGTGATGTGCACCACCAGACCCAGCGGGCTCCAGCGTTCGAAGTGCGACTCGCGATAGTCGATGCGGCGCAAGGCATCCGGTTGCTCCCCCAGCTCACGTTGCAGTTTGTGCTGCAGGGCATCAGGCTGGCAGAACTCAATCAGGGATTGACGGTGTTCAGGTTCAAGAGGCAGATCCGGATCGTGCAGTCGGGTGGAGAAAACCGCGACCGCATCGAGGACTGTCCCACGCTGGAGTGCCGTGCCCAGTCGCTGTGGCAGGTCCAGATGAAGTTGCTCCAGTGCGGCGTCGAGCCGGTAGTCGGGGTGAAGCTGTCCATTGATCAGATACATGTCAATGCCTCCCCAGCAGTTCAGCGGCGGCCAGGGCGCAGCTTCTGCCGGCCGTGGTCGCGGCGCGGCCATGCAGTTCGAACCAGTCTGCAGATAGACCGCAGCCACAGCTGGCGCCTGGATGCAGGGTGGCCAGATCGCTCATGACCACGGCGTGGGCCGGACTCGATGAAATGTAGGGCGAGACGAAACTCAGCAAGCCTTGACGGCCATACGGCAGAACCGTGAAGTCGGACGGATTGCGCACGAAGACCTGCGAATAGACGGGCACATGGAAATGATGATGAGCACATTCAAGGTAAGGCACCGGATGCTCGACCGCGCCGTAACCGTCACGGCAGCGAGAGACCTCAAGGCCCAGTTGTCGGTGCATGCGCTCGTACAGTTGCTGACGGGGAATCTCCTGCGCGGCATGGGTTTTCCAGCCACCCCCGAAGAGCGCCAGCGAGTCCGGTGTCAGTTGCAGTTCGCGAACGCCGGTGGCCCGCATGCGTTCAAGGGTCTGCCAGAGAAAGGCGGGAAAGCCGAGAATCCGTACGGGCAAGCCTTCTTCGGCGAAGGATTGCAGGGCAACAATGACGCCGAAACTGTCGAACTCGTGGCCGCCGCCGGTACGGCGCAGGGCATAGGCCACTCGATTGACGGGGGCGAACCGGCACAGGAACTGGTCGGTAAAGGAGGTTCCCAGGCTGATCGTCTCTTCCGGCTCATAGCTCAAAAGCAAGTAGTTGCAAGGGGTTTGCGGGTTGTTCCAGCCATAATGGTGAAAGATGCGTTCGACCATGTACTGAGCGGCGCCCAGGCTGCGTTCGTCGTAACGCATGCGACTTTTCTGACCGCTGGTGCCTGAGGATGTCAGCTCCAACGCGTGGGTACCGGTGGGGCTGAGCAATAGGTGCTGCTTGAAAAAACTGGCGAAAATCGGCGGTAGACGCGACCAGTCGTCGAGGCTGTCCAGATTGTCCACGGTCAGCCCGTTGGCGTTCAGCCAGCGTTCGTAGCCCGGGGTATGCAGGCTGTGGAAACGGCTGATCTCGACCATGGCCTGATCGAACAGCCCGTCCGGCACGGAGTCCGGGCAATAGGGTTGCGTCAACGCGCAGAGCTTGTCGCTGTGGGGGAAATGGAACATCAGACGTCCTTATCGTTATGGTGAACGGTCGGCCTTGCCGCAGCAGGCAAAAACCGGTTGAGCAGGGGCAGGCACAGCAGGCCGCCGACCGCGGCCCACAGCGCAAAGAAATCGAGGCGAAGGCCGCCGCCGATGGCGGCAATCAACGATCCACCGGCACCCATTACGGCAATCGAAATCATGCCGATCGCGGCCGAGACCAGTCCTTTGCTGTCATCGCTGCAAAACAGCGCCAGCCGATACAGGGCTGCGTTGCTCATGCCCAGCCCTATGGCGTACAGCGCGAGGCCGGCAATCAGTGCGGTGAGGGAGAGACCGGTCATGGCAACGGCCACCAGGGTCAGCAGCCCCAGGCAGTACGGCCACAGTGCCAGGCGAATCAATTGCGGCAATTCACGTTTGGGCAGCAACCGGTCGAGAATCAGATTGCCGAGAATGACCGCCGAGAAAACCGGAATCTGCCACAGGGCATATTCCCGCGTTGTCAGCCCCAGTGACTGGATCAGCAACAGCGGTGCAAGACCGATCCAGGCGATCAGCGGCAGGCTCATCAGGCCAAGTGCAACGCAGGTCCCGAGAAAGTTTTTGTTGCGCGCCAACGCAAGGTATCGAACACCGATCTGGCGAAGGGAAAAGGCCATGGGCGGTTGCTGAGTGCCATCACGACGGACCACGCCGATGGTTTCGGGCATGCAGGCGTACAGTCCGGTCCATGCAAGTACGGCAACCAGGGCCAGGCCGAGAAACCGTTCGCGCCAGCTGAGCCATTCCAACAACAGACTGCCCAGCAGCGGACCGATCAGCGGCGAAAGCAGTGCAACATTGCCGAGCAGCGCCATCAGGCGCACCGCATCGGCTTCGCAGAATACTTCCTGAAGTGCGGGATAGCTGACAGCCACCACAAACCCCAGCCCCATGCCCTGGATCAGTCTTAATGCGTTGAAAACTTCAATACCGGGCGTAAAGACTGTCGCTGCACACGTTGCACCGAACAGTGCGCAACCGGCCAGCAACAGCGGGCGTCGGCCGAACCGGTCGGCAAGCGGTCCGATCAGCCATTGCAGGCACACACCACCGATCAGGTAGAGATTGAAGGCGTTGGGGATATGACGGGCATCGGCTTCAAGATCCCGAGTGACGGTCAGCATCGCCGGCATGACCATGTCGCTGGCCATGTAGGTCAGCCATTCGAACAGCATGATGGCGAGGCAGAAACCGAGCGCCTGCCGCGGCGAGAGATTGATGAGAGTTCTTTGCATACGCTTCCACGAGATTCGAGAGAGAGCGCAAAGGGTAGAGTCGGGAGTCAGACTGTTCCTACGTCATTGCTGTGACGCTCTATGACGGGGGGTTGCGTGATGTTGCACAAGTCGGGATGCCTACTCGCAAGCGCGAATTGCCTGACAAGATAATGAATAGAGTCTTAAGAAAAATGCCCACATTTCTGTGGGCATTTCGGCTGACACTAAATCAGTTGTTGCATTTGAATGAATGGACGCTGGCATCCTTCTCGCGGCATGACTTAACGATGGTCGTAGTAGCCCGGACCTTGCGGCGCGTAGTGGCGATGATCGCCATGCCAGCCGCCGTGGGGAAAAATGATGCAGCCGCTCAGGGTGAGCAGTGCAAGGACAGGAATCAGCCAGGTGATTCGACGCAGCATTTCGAAAATCCTCATGGTTAAAGCCGCCTGAAGCCAAAGCTCTTCATCGGCTGTAACATGAGACCCCGTTTGCAGCGGCATATCCCCGTGAAAGGGTATGTGCATGGCATCGACGCCGATACAAACCCGATACATTCCAACGGTTCAGGAACCTGTAATGACCCAGAAGCAACGCTTGAAATATTCGATTCTGATCGCCCTCGCCGTACTGCTGATCATGCTTGGCCTGTCCTGGCTGCAAAACGCCGGCAAGCTCAGCGAGCAAACATTTCAGTACATCGCCATCGGTGTGGCGGTGGTGGTTGTGGTGATCAACGGCGTGATGCGCCGCAAGGTCAAGCCCTGACGGCATCTGCCGGGCGCTTCAATCGTGGTTGAGCACGGCGGCAGCCTGGGGATGGAGGCTGTAGCTCTTGTCGTCGTTGAACGTGATGACACCTTCGGCGCACAGGCGTTTGAGGACTTCGCGCACGCTGAGAAAGGACAAGGGAATGTCCAGATCCAGCAACTGGCTGTGAACACCACGCACACCCAGACGACGGTCGTCCTCGGCGGCGACCAGCAGGGTGTCGATGACTTTGAGGCGAATCAGGCTGGTGCGCAGGCCGAAGCTTTTAAGCAGCATACGGATGCGATCATTGCCGTGACGCTCGACCCGTTGCCCGAATACGTCGGCGTGTGAACCCATGGGCGCTCCTTGTGGGGTCGGGCTACCTTCCGATGGTAGTAGTGGGTTGTACATGCGATTTCTCCTTTCAGAGCCTGATCAGGAAAGGTTTTTCGTGCTCTCTCTAAACAAGACGTTTCAGCCCGACAAATCATGAAGCGGAAAATGTAGAAAATTTGTCGTGGTTTTGTCTTTTCCCCGTGATTGCGGCACGAAACGGGTGTGTGACCGACTAAATTTTTTTCCGCAGCTTCGTTTTCTGAACAGGCTCATTGCGCGTGACGCGTGGGTGATTTCAGAGCGAGCCGGGTCCGACGTGTTCACGGTGGCTGGCGGTTCGCTCTTCGGCATTTCGATCAGGAGCGAGCGTGACTATTTCCAGGCAATTCACCGGACTGACCCTTGCCGGCCTCTTTCTCGGGCTGAGTCTGTCGGCGCAGGCGTTCAGCCCTTCCGGCCAGACCGGCGCGGATATCCGTCGCACCGGTTTTGGCGTACCGCACATCCGCGCGGAAAACGAACGTGGTCTCGGGTTCGGCATCGGTTATGCCTATGCGCAGGACAACCTGTGCCTGCTGGCCAACGAAGTCGTGACGGTCAATGGCGAGCGGTCGCGGTACTTCGGGCCGGAGCAACTGACAGTCGAAGAGCGCGAGAACCGAGTCAGCGACGTGTTCTTCCAGTGGCTCAACACGCCGCAGGCAGTGAACGCTTTCTGGCAGGCCCAGCCGGTCGAAGTGCGTGATCTGGTGGAGGGTTATGCCGCCGGCTACAACCGTTATCTGGCCGAACGCCGTCAGCAGGGCTTGCCACAACAGTGCCAGGGTGAATGGGTGCGCGATATCGCCGTCGAGGACTTGGTGAAGCTGACCCGTCGTCTGCTGGTCGAGGGCGGGGTGGGCCAGTTCGCCGAAGCGCTGGCGGGTGCTACTCCGCCGCAGGCCACTGCGAAGATTGAAAACGATGCGCGGGCCTATCAACTGGCGGACACGCGCCTGCAACGCTTCGCACTGGACCGTGGCAGCAACGCGGTGGCGGTGGGCAGCGAGCGTTCGTTCAATGGCCGTGGGATGCTGTTGGCCAACCCGCATTTCCCGTGGGTCGGCGGCATGCGCTTCTATCAGATGCACCTGACCATTCCTGACAAACTCGACGTGATGGGCGCGGCGCTGCCGGGCCTGCCGATGATCAACATCGGCTTCAATCAGCATCTGGCCTGGACCCACACCGTCGATTCGTCAAAGCATTTCACCCTGTATCGCCTGCAACTCGATCCGAAGGATCCGACCCGTTACCTGCTCGACGGCCAGTCCTTGCCGATGAACAAGCAGACGGTCACCGTGCAGGTCAAACAGGCAGACGGTCAGGTGGTGCCGGTCTCGCGGGATGTCTACAGTTCGCAGTTCGGCCCGATTGTGCAATGGCCCGGCAAGCTCGATTGGGACAATCAGTTCGCCTATAGCCTTCGCGATGCGAACCTCGACAACGATCGGGTGTTGAAGCAGTGGTACGCCATGAACCGCGCCGGCAATCTCAAGGATCTGCAGGATTCGGTGCACACGATTCAGGGCATCCCGTGGGTCAACACCCTGGCCGTGGATGACAAGGGCCAGACGCTGTACATGAACCTGTCGGTGGTGCCGAACGTCAGCGCCGACAAACTGGCCAGGTGCAGCGACCCGCGCGCCGGTCTGAAAATGATCGTGCTCGACGGCTCCAACAGCGCCTGCGCCTGGGACATCGACCCGCAAGCCGCGCAGAAGGGCATTTACGCTTCCAGCCAGTTGCCGCAGCTGCTGCGCAAGGACTTTGTCCAGCACTCCAACGACTCGGCGTGGCTGGCCAACCCGGCGCAACCGCTGACCGGCTTCTCGCCGCTGATCAGTCAGGACGGCCAGCCATTGGGCCTGCGCTCGCGCTTTGCGCTGGATCGTCTGGCGACCCTGAGCAAGAAAGGCTCGGTGTCGGTGCAGGATCTGCAACACATGGTGATGGACGATCAGGTATTCCTGGCGACTCAGGTGGTGCCGGACCTGCGAAAGTTCTGTGCTTCGCAGTCTGAGGCCGCGTTGAAATCGGTATGCAGCAGCCTGAAGGCGTGGGATGGTCGGGCGAATCTGGAGTCGGGCGTCGGCCTGGTGCATTTCCAGAACATCATGCAAGCGATGCAGGAATCGCCGCAGGCCTGGCGCGTGGCGTTCGATCCCAAGGATGCTCAGCACACCCCGCGCGGGCTGGCCGTTGAAAAGCCCGAAGTGGCCAAAGCATTGCGCGAGGCGATGCTGGCGTCGGCCGAAACTGCCGCCAAAATGGGCCTGACCGAGAAAACCCGTTGGGGCGATGTGCAGGTGGTCAGCAGTGGTGGCCAGCAAACGCCGATTCACGGTGGCCCGGGCACGCTCGGCATCTACAACGCCATCCAGAGCGTGCCCCGTGAAGACGGCAAGCTGGAAGTGGTCAGCGGCACCAGTTACCTGCAAGTCGTGACGTTCGATGACAAGGGACCGCATGCCCAAGGCCTGCTGGCATTCTCGTTATCCAGTGATCCGGCGTCGAAGTATTCCCGGGATCAGACCGAGGCCTTCTCGAAGAAACAGTGGAGTGTGTTGCCGTTCACCGACCAGCAGATCGAGGCCGATCCGCAATATCAGGTGCAGACCGTGCGCGATGACCTGGAAAAAACGGGGAAAGTCGCGGCGCAGTAATCAGCTGTTCAACCTGCGGACAACCGCAAAAGCACAAGGCCGCTCCCTCACGGGAACGGCCTTCAGTTTTTTGGCGGTTGCTGCGGCATCGGGTTGATCACCGGGTTGCCGTCCTTGTTGCGGGTCAGGAAGACCGGCAACACTTTCGGCAAAGAACTGGCGAAGCTGTTCAGCTCCTTGATGTTGTAAATGCCGCCGACCCGGATCGAACCGGTGGCGTTGTCGGCCAGCATCAAGGGTTTGTCCAGATACCGGTTGATCTGCGGCAACGCTTCGTTCAGCGGCAGGTTGTCGAGCACCAGTTTGCCGCTGCGCCAGGCCAGTGCGTTGTCGTTGGCATAGGTCTGGCTGATCTGCGGAGTGAAATCGCCATGCCTGTAGCGTGCCTGCATCGAAGGCCCCAGGCGCAGACCATCGCCGGGCAATTGAGTGTTGCTGGTGACCAGCACGGAACCCTCGATCAGGTTGACCTTCACCTGATCCTCATACATCCAGACGTTGAAGCGTGTGCCGGTGACGCGAATCCTGCCTTCGGCGGCCCTGACGACGAACGGGTGGCTCAGGTCGTGGCTGACTTCAAAGAACGCCTCGCCCTTTTTCAGGGTGACGCGACGCTCGTCCTTGTAATTGCTGTAGGTCAGTTCGGTGTTGAGATTCAGCTCGACCTGGCTGCCATCGCCCAGGGTGACATGGCGGACATTGTCGGTGGCCGCGAAATGCTGATAGCTGTCAGGCAGCCAGCCGAGGTTCCATCCGGTCCAGGCCGCCAGCGGCAAAGCCAGTGCGCAGACGCACGCCGCTACGGCGTACTGGCGCCATGACCGGGTCGCCGTCGGGTGAATCGGCAGGGCCGGTGCCGTTGCCGGCCGGGGCAGGTGTTCAGCGACGTCCCAGATTTCCAGCATCGCCTCATACTCGAACGCGTGAAGCGGGTGCGCATCGCGCCATTGTTCGAACGCCATGCGCTCTTCAGCGGTGCAGTCAACGGCGTGCAGGCGCATGCACCAATGCGCGGCGGCATCGGTGATTGCATCGTATTCGGCTTCCGAGAGAGGGTTCTGGGTCATTGACTCATCCTGATTTCGCGCATTCTAACCTTGGGCGGAAGGCGCCGAGAACAGCCGTCATGGCATTTACCCATCAAACGTGGAACTTTTTTTCGCTGCAGCGCCCCAAAAAACAGGACATCCCGCGAACATTAACCATAAATGGAGTGAAAACATGATCAAAAGAACCTTGGCCGCTGTGGTTGCAACCGCCAGTCTTCTGAGCGCAGGCGCGGCACTGGCCGACCGCCCGGGCGCGGGCTGGATCACCATCGAGAAGGCCATCGAGATCGTGAAAACCAAGGCCGGTTATGTCGAGGTCTACGAGATCGAGGCCGACAACAATGGTTATTGGAAAGGCGAAGGACGCAAGGCCGACGGGGTGGTGTACGAATTCCGTATCGACGGCGCCTCCGGCAATGTCCTTCGCGATCAGAAAGACTGACCCCCACGGTTGTGGAGCGATGCGCAGGTGTCGAGCCTGCGCATTTTTTATGCGTGAATCAAACGCTCGGATCGGCTCCAGCTGGCCGACCCTTTCTACCCGGTGCTCTGGGCGACATTGATGTGATCGAGGGCAAATTCGACGAGGTTTCTGGCGGGGCCGGCCAGTGTCAGATTGGGATTGATCTGAATGTGAAGGGTATTGAGCCCGCTGTCTGGAAATCGGCTGTCCATTGCGGGGTTGACAGGCCACCGGCCAGCCGTGGTTAATCCTCTGGCGGGTTGTCCGTTCGCTGTTGTTCCCTCCAATAATTACTCTGGAGCTTCAGATGTCTGCGCCACACGATCATTCGCTCTCGTCCACGGTGTCCCTGGACGAGCTGACTCAACTGCTGGAAACGATTTTCACCCGTCACGGCACCTCGGCCGAAGTCGCCAGAACCCTGGCCGCCAATTGCGCCAGTGCCGAGCGGGACGGTGCTCACAGTCACGGCGTATTCCGGATTCCCGGTTATGTCTCGACGCTCAACAGCGGCTGGGTCAACGGCAAGTCCGTGCCGAAAGTCGAGGACGTGGCTTCAGGGTTTGTCAGCGTCGATGCCGGCAACGGTTTTGCCCAGCCTGCGCTGGCGGCGGCACGTCCACTGCTGATGGAAAAGGCCCGCGGTGCCGGGATTGCGGTGTTGGCGATCCGCAACTCCCACCACTTTGCCGCGCTGTGGCCGGACGTCGAGCCTTTTGCCGACGAAGGCCTGGTGGCGCTGAGCGTGGTCAACAGCATGACTTGCGTGGTGCCGCACGGCGCCGACCGGCCATTGTTCGGCACCAACCCGATCGCTTTCGCCGCACCACGGGCCGATGGCGCGCCAATCGTGTTTGACCTGGCCACCAGCGCCATTGCCCATGGCGACGTACAGATCGCCGCGCGCAAGGGCGAGAAACTGCCGGCGGGCATGGGCGTCGACAGCCTCGGCCAGCCGACCTGCGATCCGAAAGCGATTCTGGAAGGCGGCGCGTTGCTGCCGTTTGGCGGGCACAAAGGTTCGGCGCTGTCGATGATGGTCGAGCTGCTCGCCGCTGCGCTGACCGGCGGCAACTTTTCGTTCGAATTCGACTGGAAGAATCACCCCGGTGCCAAGACCCCGTGGACCGGCCAGTTACTGATAGTGATCGACCCGAGCAAGACCGCCGGGCAAAGCTTTGCCGAGCGCAGTCAGGAACTGGTGCGGCAGATGCACGGGGTAGGGCTCAAGCGCTTGCCGGGGGATCGGCGGCATTTGCAGCGGGCCAAGTCACTGGCCAAAGGGATCGAACTGGATCAGCAGACCCTGGCGCAGTTGCGTGAACTGGCCGGCGAATGAGTTTTTGCCGGGCATGAAAAAGGCGAGCCCGAGGGCTCGCCTTTTTTGTTCGCGCTCAGCGGCGACCGAACAACAATCCGACTACCAGGCCGAACCCGGCGGAAATCGCCACGGTCTGCCACGGGTGCCCGCCGATGTAGCTCTCGGTGGCGTCCACCGCCGGTTTGGTGCGGTCACGCACACTGGTGACCGAATCCAGCGCCTGCTGCAATTTCTGGGCGATTTGCCCGCGCAGGGTCTCCGCTTCCTCGCCGACCAGGGATGCACTGCTCTTGAGCAGTTTTTCCGACTCTTCGATCAGCGCCTGAAGTTCGCTGAAGGCCTGGTCCTTGATTTGGTCTTCGGCGGCTTGAACGGCGGTTTTCCGGGCCATTGGGTGACTCCTTGCAGGTGAATGGACAGTGAACAATGGAGTGTGGCGCGCCTTGAAAAGTTGCAGCGATTTTCCATCCGGAACAAAAACCAGCGTCAGAGGTTTCCGTCCAGCGTGTAAGATGTCGCCATTTCATGCAGCAGGTAATTCCCGATGAGTTTCAATCTGGCCGACAAATCCCTCGCAGAGCGCGCCGCGCTGGAAGATGAGAAATCCCGACTGTTCGAACTCTGGCAGAACAATCTGGGCAAAGCCAAGGGCGAGGCCGCGCGGTTGTTCGGCGAGCGCTCCAAGCGCAAGGGCAAATGGGCCGAGTTCGTGCGCGCGGAACTGGACGGCATGTCGCCGCCGGAATTCGCCAACATGGTGCGCAGTGAAGTCAATCGCCTGATGGCGGCCAACAAGTAATCACTCGGTTCTGAAGCTGGCGCCAATCGCTTCGCGCACCGTCAGCACCACCGGATCGATCTGGGTGCTGGTGCGCCAGCCCAGTTCGATCGGGTAGCGCGGCAGCGCCAGCGGGCAGGGCAGCAGCACCAGCCCGCTCAGTGAGGCAATGGCCTGCGCCGCGTGGGTGGGAATGGTCGCCACCGCCTCGCTGCCCTTGAGCAGATGCGGCAACGCGGCGAAATGCGTGGTCGAGGCGCAGACCCGGCGAGTCCGGCCCAGCGCCGCCAGCCCTTCATCGGTGATCCCGATAAATCCGCCCGACGACACCAGCAGGTGCTCGCGGGTGACGAATTCTTCCAGATCGATCTGCTGCTGACCCGGCGCCAGGCTCGCCGGATCCACCAGACACGCGTAACCCCCTTCACCCAACACCTGACGGCTGAGCAGCCGCTCGGCAAATCCGCCGGCGGTGATTGCCAGATCGATGCTGCGTTCCATCAGCGCCCGGGCGACGATCTGGCTGTGGGTCTGGCGGAAGATCAGCCGCAGTTTCGGTGCGCGACGGGCGATTTCCTCGATCAGCCGACGGCCGTAAGCGATCTCGAAGTCATCCGAAAGGCCCACAGTCACCGAACGTCCTTCGTAATGATTGGCGGTCGGGTCGACCATCGCCAGGCTTTGCCGGCATTTGTTCAGGGCATCGCTGACCACCGGTTTCAATTGGTTGGCCTTGAGCGTCGGCGCCAGGCCGCGGCCGGTGCGCACGAACAATTGATCGCCATACACTTCGCGCAACCGGCGCAAGGCCGCGCTGACCGCCGACTGGGTCACGCCCAGGCGCAACGACGCGCGGCTGGCGCTGGACTCTTCATGCAGGGCTTCGAAGACTTTCAGCAGGTTGAGGTCGACGGTTGCGATATTCATTTGGCTCATATCAATCAGCAGTGGATCGGTCTTTATTCATGATCCCGTGGCGCCGGAGAATGAGCAACACCTGAACTTAATGGAGTGACCACCATGCCCAAATCAATCGTTGCCGCCCTGCAGATCGGCGCCTTGCCCGGCGGCAAGACTGAAACCCTGGAACAGATCCTGAGCTGGGAAACCGCGATCATCGAATCCGGCGCCGCGCTGGTGGTGATGCCCGAAGCCTTGCTCGGCGGTTACCCGAAAGGCGAGGGGTTCGGCACGCAGCTGGGTTATCGCTTGCCGGAAGGCCGCGAGGCCTACGCCCGATACTTCGCCAACGCTATCGATGTGCCCGGTGCGGAAACCGAAGCGCTGGCCGGGCTGTCGGCACGTACCGGGGCCAACCTGGTGATCGGCGTGATCGAGCGGGCCGGCAGCACCTTGCATTGCACGGCGCTGTATTTCGACCCTCAGGCAGGCCTTGTAGCCAAGCACCGCAAACTGATGCCCACCGGCACCGAACGGCTGATCTGGGGCAAGGGCGACGGCTCGACGCTGCCGGTGCTCGACACTCAGGTCGGCAAGCTCGGCGCAGTGATCTGCTGGGAAAACATGATGCCGCTGATGCGCACGGCGATGTACGCCAAGGGCATTGAGGTCTGGTGTGCGCCGACCGTAGATGAACGCGAGATGTGGCAGGTCAGCATGCGCCACATCGCCCATGAAGGGCGCTGTTTTGTGGTCAGCGCCTGTCAGGTCCAGGCCTCGCCGAATGAGTTGGGCGTGGAAGTTGCCAACTGGCCGGGGGATAGACCGCTGATCGCCGGCGGCAGCGTGATCGTCGGGCCGATGGGCGATGTGCTGGCCGGGCCGTTGCGCGGCGAGGCCGGCTTGCTCACCGCCGAGATCGACACCGCCGAACTGGTGCGCGCCCGCTACGACTACGACGTGGTTGGCCACTATGCGCGGCCGGATGTGTTCGAGTTGAGTGTTGACGAGCGGGCCAAGCCAGGCGTGCGTTTCACGGTTTGACGGATTGTCGGCGCCGCCATTCTTCGCGGGTGATTTCCCAGATTTCCCGTGGGAAGCGGCCGCCGACAAAGTCATCCTCGTCCGTGCGAATCAAGCGCATGCCGCTACGCTCCGATAGCTTTCGCGAGCCAAGGTTCGGTGCGGCTTTCGGTACGCGCATCAACGGTTGATCGAGGGTTTCGAACCAATACCGGGTCACGGCTTCGCTGGCTTCGGTCATCAGGCCCTGACCCTGCCACGCCGGGGCGAGCCAGAACCCACGGTGGTTATCCGGCTCGTCCATCAGGCTGATGTTGCCGATCAATTGCTTTGGCGTCGATCTGAGGCGAATCGTCCAGTGCCACTCTTTGCCGGCTGCAACGGCAGGCAGCGCTATGTCGCGCAGATAGGTGAGGGCACCGTCGTCCGGATACGGCCAGGGCACGAAAACGTTCAGATAACGCACCACTTCCCAGTGGGGAAATTGCTGCTGGATGGCCTCGGCATCCGCGAGTTCAAGCGGACGCAAAATCAGCCGTTCGGTGTACAGCGTGGGCGTGTCTTGCATAAACCACACTTCCATGTTCTGACAGTGGGCCGTGCAGACTACCGCATCTTTACCAGGTTGCGGCACTGGCCCTCGGCAGACTGAGCTTGCCGGTATCGACAAAGCGCATCGTGCCAAACAGCCCGCCCGCCAGTTTTCCGCGCAGCACATAGGGCAGGTTGTCGAGGGTTTGCGTCTGGCTCAGGCCGAGAGTCTGGCGCAGCACCGAGAACGCGGAAATGCTCACCGGGACGCTGACAATAGTTTCGGAAAACCGTGGAATCGAGCCGCTCTGATCGCTCACACCCGACGCCAGCGAATGGCCGTTGACCTCCAGATCCAGCGCGATGCCGTTGTAGTCGATGGGCGTTTCATTGGGGTTCTGCACGCGCAGCTTGATCGCGAAGCGCACTTCCAGATCCTGGCTCGGCAGCGGTTCGAGGCCGACCACGTTGATGTTCACCGGGTCGCGGTTGGGGAACAGCGCGCAGGCGCTGAGGGAGAGCAGAAGCAGGGACAGGATGACGGCTTGGAGGCGGCGCATTGATGCTCTCTCATTGAAAAAGGGCTGAACCGTTGCCGGTATCAGCCCTTTTTTCATCGAGCGGACAGGATCAGCGGTTCAACTGTGCGACAGCGGCCGGCGCGGCGGGTTCAGCTTTGGCCGGCAGGTCGGGGTTTTCCATGACCTGAAGGATAGAGGCTTCCGGATCGAAGTCATCTTCTTCCAGTTCGATGAATTCTTCCGGCAGGAAGATATTCAGCACGATGGCACACAGCGCGCCGACGGTGATCGGCGATTCGAAAATATTGCGCAGCGCCTGCGGCAGCTCGCGCAGCACTTCCGGCACGGCGGCGATGCCCAGGCCCATGCCGACGGAAATCGCCACGATCAGCATGTTGCGCCGATGCAGGCCGGCCTCGGCGAGGATCTTGATTCCGGCCACCGCCACAGTGCCGAACATCACCAGCTCTGCGCCGCCGAGCACCGGTTTCGGCATCAGTTGCAGCACCGCGCCGATCATCGGGAACAGTCCCAGCAGCACCAACAGCCCGGCAATGAAGAACGCCACGTAGCGGCTGGCCACACCAGTCAGCTGAATCACCCCGTTGTTCTGGGCGAAGGTCACCATCGGCATGCTGTTGAACACCGCCGCCATGGCCGAGTTGAGGCCGTCGGCGAGCAGCCCGGACTTGATCCGGCGGATGTACAGCGGGCCTTTGACCGGTTGCCGTGAGATCATCGAGTTGGCGGTCAGGTCACCGGCAGCCTCCAGCGGCGACACCAGGAAAATCACCGCCACCGGCACGAACGCCACCCAATCAAAGTTGAAACCGTACTTGAACGGCACCGGTACGCTGACCACCGGCACTTCGGGCAGGTTGGCGAAATCCACGGTGCCCATCAGCCACGCCACCACGTAGCCGAGGGTCAGGCCGATGACGATTGCGCCCAACCGCAGGAACGGCACGTCGACCCGGTTCAACACCACGATGGTGCCCAGCACCAGCGCTGCCAGGAACACGTGACTGGCCGCGCCCAGATCCGCCGCGCCGAAGCCGCCGGCAATGTCGGTCATCGCCACTTTGATCAGCGACAGGCCCATCAGCGTGATGATGGTGCCGGTCACCACCGGGGTGATCAGCATGCGCAATTTGCCGATGAACTGGCTCAGCACCACTTCGATGAACGCGGCAAAGAAGCACACGCCGAAGATCGTCGAGAGGATTTCATCGGTGCCGCCGCCCCGGGCCTTGACCATGAAGCCGGCGCTGAGAATCACGCTGATAAAGGAAAAACTGGTGCCTTGCAGGCACAACAGCCCCGAACCGACCGGGCCGAAGCGCTTGGCCTGAACGAAGGTGCCGAGGCCGGAAACGAACAGCGCCATGCTGATGAGGTACGGAATTTCGCTTTGCAAGCCGAGGGCGCCGCCCATGATCAGGGTCGGGGTGATGATGCCGACGAAGCTGGCCAGCACGTGTTGCAGGGCGGCAAACACCGTTGCGGTGAAGTGCGGACGGTCGTTGAGGCCGTAGATCAAATCGTTGTTGCGCGGGGCTTTTTCAGAGACGGTCATGGTGGTTTGCGTGCCGCAATGCGGGGCCGGGTCGGAAAATGGGTGCGCAGGATGCCGTAAGCGGGAGACGAGGGCAACGCATTAAAACTGCCCAAAAGGTCAGGTTCGACCAAAGGCTGACAGCAGGTCTTCTTCAAAAGCCTTCTGCGCATCGCCGGGCACTTGCGCCCGATGCCGGGCCAGATGGAACGCCACGTCAAAGCTCAACTCGCCTTCGCGCACCGGGCGCAGCAAGCCTTTGTCCTGCCATTGGCGGGCGTAGTGGTTGGGCAGATAACCGACATGCTTGCCGGACAGAATGAAGGCGAGGGTGCCTTCGACCTGTTCCGAGCGTGCCGAGCAGACCTTGCCCTGAAATGGCTCGTCACTGCGCAAAAACCGGTAGGGGTGATCGACCCGGTCGCAGGCCTGCAACGCCGCGTCATCAGGGGCCTCGTCGGTAAACAGCGGATGGCCGGGGGCGCAATACAGATGCTGGGTTTCGCTGAACAGCTCGCGGTAGTCGAACGCGCTCTGCACCTGGGAGAAGTAGCCGATGGCCAGGTCCAGCCGCTGTTGCAGCAGCAGGCGCTCCATTTCGCCGGGCATGGCGCTGATCAACTCGATGCGCACCGATTCGTCCCGCTCGCGAAACCGACGGATCGCCTCGGCCACCCGTTGCAGCACCGTTTGATCGACCGCTTCCGACAGACCCAGGCGCACTTCACCAATCAAGCGCCCGGCGACGCCGTTGGATTGATGGCGGAAGGTTTCAATCGAGTCGAACAGCGCCCGCGCGGCAATCAACAGTTGCTCGCCCTTGGGCGTCAGGCTGAAACCGCCCTTGCCCCGGTTGCACACCCGATAGCCGAGACGCGTCTCAAGCTTGGCCATTTGCTGGCTGATGCTCGACTGGCTCAGCCCCAGTTCACCCTGGGCTGCGCTGAAACCATTGGATTCGACCACGCCGAGAAACAGCCGCAGAAGCTGAAGATCGACATCGTGGAGCTGACCGAGCATCACATTAATCCTGGATAAAGTCAGGTTAACAAACTTGATATTTCTCGAATGTATCCGACGGCGCATCCTGCCACCACTTCCTTCGGTCAGGTGTTCGTCATGGCTCCCGTCTTCAAGCTGTGTTTGCCCGCTTTGTTGCTTACCGTCTCCATCGCCGCCCAGGCCGAAGAGAAGACGCTCAATCTCTACAGCTGGGCCGATTACATGGCGCCGGAAACCTTGCAGCGCTTCGAAAAGGAAACCGGCATTCACGTGCGCTACGACACCTTCGATACCTCAGAGGTGTTGGAAACCAAATTGCTCACCGGTGGCAGCGGTTATGACGTGGTGGTGCCTTCGTCCAGCGTGCTGGCCCGTGGGTTGGCCGCCGGCGCATTGAAGGAAATCCCTCGCGACGGGCTCAAGGGCTACGCCAATCTCGATCCGGATCTGCTGGAAAAACTGACGGCAGTCGATCCCGGTAACCGTTACGGCGTGCCTTACACCTGGGGCACGCTCGGTCTGGGCATGAACGTCGAAGCCGTGAAGCAGCGGCTGCCCGACGTGCCGCTCAACAGCCTCGATCTGCTGTTCAAGCCCGAATACGCCAGCAAGCTCAAGGATTGCGGGATCGCGATTCTCGATTCGCCACAGGAAGTGATCGGCCTGGCGCTGCACTATCTCGGGAAAGATCCCTACAGCACCGACAAGAACGATCTGGCCGCCGCCGAAGCCTTATTGCAGAAGCTGCAGCCCTCGGTGCTGTACGTCGCCACCGGGCGGCAGATCAATGATCTGGCCAACGGCAGCGTCTGCCTGGCGCTGACCTACAACGGTGACGCGAGCATGGCCGCCGATCAGGCGCGCAAGGCCAACAAGCCGTTTGAAGTGGCTTACCGGATCCCCAAGGACGGCACGCTGGTGTGGCAGGACAACCTGGCCATCCCCAAGGACGCGCCGCATCCGGAAGCCGCACGCACCTTCATCGAGTTCATGTTGCGCCCCGAATCCGTGGCGGCGCTGACCAATACGCTGTTCTTTGCCACCGCCAACCAGGCCGCCACGCCGCTGGTGGATGAGGCGGTGCGCAACGATCCGGACATTTTCCCAAAACCCGAAGTGCGCGAGCGGCTGTACGCCGACCACAGCATGAGCCTCAAGGACATGCGCCAGCGCACACGCCTGTGGACCACTTTCCGTAGCCGCCAATAGCCTTTCATAACAACAGGAGCACACCGATGGACATGCCAGTGCAAAACGATCAGGCCCTGACCCGTGACAGCCCTTACGGCACTGCTGCCGAAAGCACTTACGCCGGGATCACCAGTTTCATGCGCCGACGCTACAGCCGCGACCTGCGCGGCGTGGACGTGGCGGTCAGCGGTGTGCCGTTCGACACCGCCACCAGCAACCGTCCTGGCGCTCGTTTCGGGCCGCGCGGGATTCGCGCAGCATCCACCGGGATTGCCTGGGAACGGCACTGGCCATGGACGTTCGACCCGTTCGATCATCTGGCGGTGATCGATTACGGCGACTGCGACTTCGATTACGGCTCGCCGCACACCATCCCGGAAAGCATCGAAGCCCACGCCGAGCACATCCTCAGCTCCGGCAGCGCCATGCTCACCTTCGGCGGCGATCATTTCATCAGCTATCCGCTGCTCAAGGCCCATGCGCGCAAGCACGGCACGTTGTCGCTGATCCACTTCGATGCCCACAGCGACACCTGGCCGGACGAGGGCGGCAAACGGGTCGATCACGGCACCATGTTCTGGCACGCAGCGCGGGAAGGGTTGGTGGATCCGGCGCGTTCGGTGCAGATCGGTTTGCGCACCACCAACGACGATCATCAGGGCTTTCAGGTGCTCGATGCGCGGCAGGTGCATCGCCGTGGTTGCGAAGCCATTGTCGAAGCGATCCGCGCGCGGGTCGGCGATCACCCGGTGTACCTGACGTTCGACATCGATTGTCTGGATCCGGCCTTTGCGCCGGGCACCGGTACGCCGGTGTGCGGCGGCCTGAGCACAGTGCAGGCGCTGGAGATCCTTGGCGGCCTGCGCGGGATCAATCTGGTGGGCATGGACGTGGTGGAAGTGGCGCCGGCCTATGACCATGCGGATGTGACGTCGCTGGCGGCGGCAACCCTGGCCATGGAGATGCTTTGCCTGTACGCGGCCAGGCACAAAGTCGACGCGTGATCCCCTCCGAGCCTGGTGAAAGCTCCTGACAATTTCTGACACCAGGCTCTGCTAAGCTCCGGCAAATTTCTGCCCAGAGCCTCACACCGTGTCGCGAACCACTCGACTGTTGACCCTGTTGCAAGTGCTGCGTGGCAAGAAGCGCCCGGTCACCGCAGCAACGCTGGCGTCCGAACTGGAAATCTCCGAACGCACCCTCTATCGCGATATCGCCGAACTGACCGCCCTCGGCGCGCCGATCCATGGCGAGGCGGGCATCGGGTATGTGCTGCGCAGCGGTCTGTTTCTGCCGCCGCTGATGCTCAACGCCGACGAGACCGAAGCCATCGTGCTGGGCCTGCGTTATGTCGATCAGCGCGGCGACGAGGTGCTGAGCAAAGCGGCTGCGGATGCACTGGCGAAAATCGCTGCGGTGCTGGACCCGCAGGCCCAGGAAGCGCTGCGCAATCCGACCGTCATGCCCGGGCCGCCGGGTTACGGTTTTCCGCAAAACGCCGTGCCGTTGAACGTGTTCCGCCACGCCATCCGCGATCAGGCCAAGCTGCACATCGATTATGCCGATGCGCAGCAGGTGCAAAGCCAGCGGTTGATCTGGCCGCTGGCGCTGGGCTTTCTCAACGAGGTGCGGATCATCGTCGCGTGGTGTGAATTGCGCGGTGCCTATCGCACGTTTCGCACCGACCGGATTGCCGCCGCCAGCCTGCAGGGCGAGCGCTATCCGGGGCGTCGCAGCGACCTGTTGCGCACCTGGCAGCGGCTGATGCAACTGGACGAAAACGGCCGTTTCACTCCTGACAGGAATTGACGCAGGGCTGTTCTAGGATGGCGACAGAACCCGAAAAAAGGAGCTGCACTCATGTTCCATCCCACCTCGATACTCGCCCCGGCCATCGTTGAGTACATCAATGCTGCCAATGCTCGCGATACCTCCCGGGTCGGCAGTTTTTTTGCCGAGGATGCCCATGTGTTCGATGAAGGCCATCATCAGGTCGGCCCGCAGGCCATCGCCAATTGGATGCAGGACACCGCCCAGCGCTATCAGCCGCGGGTCGAAGTGCTCGGCGTCCAGCAGCGCACCGGCAAAGTGCTGGTGCAAGGGCTGATCTCCGGAACGTTTCCCGGCAGCCCGCTGGAGCTGCGCTACACGTTCCGCCTTAACGAACAGGGCAAAATCGCTCGGCTGGATATTTCCCTGTAGCCGTCGTGGCATACTGCCGCGCATGACTTTCGACTCCCCCCTGAGCGCCTGGCAATATGCCGTCGACCACAAGGGCTTCATCCAGGATGAAGCCCAGGAACACGCGGTCTGGGCCTTGCAAAAATGCCATGAAGCCCTGCACGCCGGTGCCCGTTCGGTCACCGGCGTTTACCTGTGGGGCCCGGTCGGGCGCGGCAAGACCTGGCTGATGGATCAGTTTCATCAGAGCCTGCGGGTGCCGGCGCGGCGGCAGCACTTTCATCACTTCATGGGCTGGGTGCACCAACGCTCCTTTCAGTTGACCGGGATCGCCGATCCATTGCGGGCCCTGGCCTGTGAGCTGGCGGCCGAGGTGCGAGTGCTGTGTTTCGACGAACTGTTCGTCAACGACATCGGTGACGCGATCATTCTCGGGCGACTGTTTCAGGTGATGTTCGACGAAGGTGTGGTGGTGGTCTGCACTTCCAACCTGCCGCCGGATCAACTGTATGCCGACGGCTTCAACCGCGACCGCTTCCTGCCGGCGATCACCGCGATCCAGCAGCACATGCAAGTGGTCGCAGTGAATGGTGCCGAAGATCACCGATTGCATCCCGGTGCCATCGAGCAGCGCTACTGGGTCACTCAGCCGAGGCAGGGTAGCGCGCTAAGCCAGGTGTTCGACGCCTTGGCGGCCGGGCAAACCGTCAGTGGCGAACCGGTGCCCGTCGGTTACCGTGCCCTGAACGTGGTGCAGGCCAGCGATTCGGTGCTGTGGTGCCGTTACGCCGACCTGTGCGAGCAACCGTTCGCCGCCATGGATTTCATCGCGCTGTGCGACACCTACCGGGCTATCCTGTTGAGCGAGGTGCCGAACCTCAGCGCGAAAAAACGCGAAGGGCGGATCGCCCGTGGCACCGAGGATGGCGCGGAGCGGGTGGTGGCCGGCGATCGCGAATTGCCGCAGTTGTCGGTGCATGACGACGGCGTGCGCCGCTTCATCGCGCTGGTCGACGAGTGCTACGACCGCAAGGTGCCGCTGTTCATCGAGGCTGAAGTGCCGATGGACGCGCTGTATACCGAGGGCTATCTGGAATTCCCGTTCCGCCGGACCCTCAGCCGCTTGCAGGAGATGCAGCTGCAACGCTTCGCCGAGACCTGAAACACGGAGGCGCCACATGACTCAGCCCCTGTCCCACCATTTGCTGACCATGGCTTATCAGAATGCTTGGGCCAACCATCGACTGGCCAAGGCCTGGAGCCAGCTCGACGACACGGAGCTGGCGGCGCCACGGGCCAGTTTCTTCCCGAGCATCCGCCTGACCCTCAACCATATCCTCACCTGCGACTGGTTCTACGTCGACGCGCTGGAGCGGGAGTTGCGCGGTGACGAACCGCATCCCGATTGCTACGTGTTCTTCAACGCTGACGAACCCTTCACCGAGTCACAGGCCTTGCGCCGGGAACAGGCCCATGTCGACCGCAGGCTGATCGCCTACTGCGAGCAACTGCGCGATGCCGATCTGGGGCGCATTGTCACCATTGCCCGCGACACGCCACAGCACGACAGCCGTCTGCGGATGATCTCGCACCTGTTCGAACATCAGATCCACCATCGCGGCCAGGTTCACGCCATGCTCAGCGGCACCTCGGTAAAACCGCCGCAACTGGACGAGTTTTTCTGTGCCGGCGAATCCGGTTTGCGAGCCGAGGATTTTGCCGAGCTGGGCTGGACCGAAGAACTCATCTGGGGCCACTGAAAACGTCGGGTTGTCGCCGGGACCTGCCTCGCGCTAAGGTCGCCGAGCCTATCAGTGCGTATCAAACGCGCCGGGGCCCCGTGCGATCGAGGAAGGAAATGGATTCCGCAGAAATTCTTGTGCTTCAAGCCAGTTACACCAATCCGGTGCATGCCGAAGCCATCGGTGTCGTACTCAATCATTACGCCGAGGACCCGATGGGCGGCGGCCATCCGATTGCCCCTGAACTGTTGCAGCAACTGCCCGCCGAACTGGCCAAACGGCCCCACGCGTTCAGCGTCCTGGCCTTTGTCGGTGGCGAGCCGGCGGGGCTGGTGAACTGCTTTGAAGGGTTTTCCACGTTTGCCTGCAAACCGCTGGTCAATGTGCACGACGTGTCAGTGGTGACGAAGTTTCGCGGTCTGGGGCTGAGTCAGAAAATGCTGCGCAAGGTCGAGGACATCGCCCGTCAGCGTGGTTGCTGCAAGATCACTCTGGAGGTACTCGAAGGTAACGCCATAGCGCAAAATTCCTATGCCAAATTCGGCTTCGCGCCAGGCATGTTCGACCCGAATCACGGGCGCATGCTGTTCTGGATCAAGGATTTGCAGGCATAAAAAAAGGCGCCCGGAAAGGGCGCCCAACTGTCATCTGCGAGGCCAGAGCCGGGCCAGCGCAGGTCCATCGGTACAGCGTTCGCTCAAGGGCGATAGGACTCGGTGACCTGGGCGGTCTGGTCGTCCGGGACCTTGAGTTCGTTGGTCTTCGCGTCAGCCTGCCGACTTTGTGCGGAATGGACCGGGAAGTTGGCCCAGTAATGTCTCATGCGCTCGGCGCCGCCTTCGGCGAATGCGCTGGCGGATGCCAAGGTGAGTAGACCGGCAAGAATTGCAGTCGTGGTTTTCATGGTGCCTCCTACGAAAAATGTCGGAGCCGTTCATCCATGAATCTAAGCCTCGGGGCGCAGTGTCCGTCGAGGGCATTAACAAGAGGTTAACGCTCGTTCAGTCTAGGTTTTACAGCGTATTTCCACGGCGTATCGGACGAACGCTGCACGCGTGAATGACGCGTGCAGGTTGCAAGGGAAGGGGCGGTACGATTGTAAATGTTGAAAAGGGCCGGTTCCGGCCCTTTCTGTTACTCCTGCAGCACCACTTCCGTAGTGGTGGCCGCGGGTTTTTTCGGCTTCATCAGGCTGAAGTCGATCAGGGCCCGCTGTTCGCGTTCGTAAGGGTTGCCGATCAACAGCGGGCGTGGCTTGAAGCTGTCGCTAACCAGGCTCTTGCTGCGATCCAGTTCATCGAAACTCAAACCGGCCAGGTCCGCCCAGGTGTGGATCAAGTGCGAGCTGCTGTACGGCCGGCTCAGGTCCCCGGCGAAACTCCAGTCGTGGTTTTCACGCCACTTCGGCGACGCCCAGGCCATGAACGGAATGGTGTACATCGGCGCCGTCGGCTTGTTTTCGTTGCGACCCAGCGTGCTGTGGCCCACCGAGTCGAACACGTCTTCACCGTGGTCGGAGAGGTAGAGCAGGAAGCCGTTCGGATCGGACTTGGCGTAGTCCTTGATCAGGCTCGAGACCACGAAATCGTTGTACAGCACCGCGTTGTCGTAGCTGTTATAGGTCGGCACCTGATCGTCACGCACACCGGCCGGAACGCCGTTGCGATCCTGGAACTTGTCGAAGCTCGGCGGATAACGGTACTGGTAGCTCATGTGCGTACCGAGCAGGTGCACGACGATCAACTTGCGCGGCGCCGCGTCGGCCAGAGCCTTGTTGAACGGCTCTATCACGTCGCCGTCGTACTGCGCGGCGTTCTGGTTGCGGTTGTTGTTCAGGTACACCTGCTCGTCGGCCTGTTCGGAGAAGGTCGTGAGCATGGTGTTGCGTTTGGTCATGGTCTGCTGGTTGGTGATCCAGAACGTCTTGTAACCGGCCTGTTTCATCATGCTGACCAGCGACGGCGTGGACAGGTACAGGTCCGGGTTTTCTTCGTCGGCGAAGGTCAGCACCTGTTGCAGCGCCTCGATGGTGTAAGGGCGCGGGGTGATGACGTTGTCGAAAACCGTCAGTTGATCCTTGAGCTTGTCCAGTTCCGGCGTGGTTTTGCGCGGGTAACCGTAGAGGCTCATGCGCTGGCGATTGGTGGACTCGCCGATGACCAGCACCAGAGTCGCCGGCTGATTGGCGCCCGAGTCCTTGAGGTTTTTCAGCGGCGGGATCTTGCTCGCGCTGTGCAGCATGCCCTGCATGTCGGCCAGGGTTTCCTGATAACGGTGATAAGCCACGGCCATCTGCCACGGCACGGCGGGTTCGATGCGGGTTTCGAACTTCTCGAAGCCTTGCTCGAAGCTGCCGGTACGCATTGTCTGCTTGACCAGCGGATAACCGATCACGGCCACCAGGATTGCCATGGCGGCGACGAATGCCCGGCCACGGGGCAGGTACACCGGACGCAGGCGGGTCCACAGGAAATACGCGAACGCAGTATGTGCAAGGAACGCCGGAACCATCCACCAGGCGAAGTACTGGGTCATGTACTCGCCAGCTTCGGACACGTTCGACTCGAACATGATGAAGATCACGCTCTGGGAGAATTCCTGCTGGTAGATGAAGAAGTAACCCAGGCTGGCCATCGAGCAGGCCCACAACACCACGCCGATCAGCGCGGCGAGCAGACGGGTGCGTTTGGGGAACAGCAGCATCGGCGCGAGCCACACGGCGCTCATCACGAAGGCCTGGCGGAAACCGGTGAACCCAGAGGTGCCCGTCAACTGGATCAGCAGTTGGGTGATACCGGAGAAGTACCAGAAGAACACGAACAGCCAGATAAAACCGGCCCAGTCGAAACCTGTCGCAGTCGTATTGCTGCGTTTGAACACCGCCATTCAGCACTCCAGCTCAGTCGTTACATCCACCACCGGGCGTTTCATGCAAAGGACGCATGAGCCCGACGAACGGAGGCCATGCGCACAGACGCACGGCCAGAATGCGCGGGAGTATCAACAAGCGAATGTGAAAACTTTGTTAGTTGCCGAAAAGGGCAGGAGGTGCAGCATGTCGGGAACAGCAATGGCTGCTCCCGAAGCGGGCGGGGATCAGGCGTGGGGCGAGCGCTGTACGCGTGGCAAGGGCTGCGGCTCGGCGCCTTGGGTCAGCAGGCGCAATTGCGCGAGTTCCTGCTTGAGCTGGTCGCGTTCATCTTTCAACTGACGCAATTCATCACGACGGATGGTGACGTACAGGGTTTGTGGCGGCATTGCTGTGTGTACTGTGCCCATTGCTCACCTCGCAAATGGCGTGTCTCAACTGTAGTTCAGCCCCGAATTCGGTTGCTGACATACTATCGGCGCCGATTTTGATTTCTTTTGCTCGTGAATGGAACTTTTTTATTTTTCATGGTCGTTGTGTCTTCGGCACGTTTCCCGACGTTATCAGTCTGGATCGGGCACAATGCCCGGAAACTTCACACCGACGCTCTGGACTAAGCTCCATGATTCACGTTGGGCTATAACCTTTGACACACTTTTATTTGTAGTAAGGAGCATCAGCACATGCAACTCGGGATTATTGGACTGGGCCGCATGGGCGGCAATATTGCGCGACGTCTGATGCTCAACGGTCACACCACCGTTGTTTACGACCGCAATACTGCCTTTGTCGACACCCTGGCCGCCGAGGGCTCTACCGGCGTCGCCGATCTGCCTGCACTGGTTGCAGGCCTGGCCAAGCCGCGTGCCGTGTGGGTCATGCTGCCGGCCGGCGCACCGACTGAAGACACCATCGAAACCCTGAGCACGCTGCTCGAAGCGGGCGACACCATCATCGATGGCGGCAACACCAACTACAAGGACGACATCCGCCGGGCCAAAACCCTGGCCGAGAAGGGCCTGCACTACATCGACGTCGGCACCTCCGGCGGCGTCTGGGGCCTGGAGCGCGGCTACTGCATGATGATCGGCGGCGATGCCGAGACCGTTAAGCGTCTGGATCCGCTGTTCGCCGCTCTGGCGCCGGGCATGGGCGACATCCCGCGCACCAGGGACCGCAAGTCCGATGACCACCGCGCCGAGCACGGCTACATCCACGCCGGTCCCGCCGGTGCCGGTCACTTCGTGAAGATGATCCACAACGGGATCGAGTACGGGATGATGGCTGCCTTCGCCGAAGGCTTCGACATCCTCAAGACCAAGTCCAGCGAGCTCCTGCCGGAAGATCAGCGTTTCGACCTGAACGTGGCCGACATCGCCGAAGTCTGGCGTCGTGGCAGCGTGGTGGCGTCGTGGCTGCTCGACCTGACCGCCGATGCCCTGGCGGTCGACCCGAAACTCGACGGTTTCTCCGGCTCCGTGGCCGACAGCGGCGAAGGTCAATGGACCATCGAAGCGGCCATGGAACAAAAGGTGCCGGTACCGGTGCTGTCCAACTCGCTGTTCTCGCGCTACCGCTCCCGCGGCCAGGGCACTTTCGGCGACAAGATTCTTTCGGCCCAGCGCTTCGGCTTCGGCGGCCATGTGGAGACTGCGAAGAAATGACCCATACGATCCGCAGGAAATCCAAGGCAGAACCCGCGCCACCGACCACGCTGTTTCTGTTCGGCGCCCACGGTGATCTGGTCAAGCGCCTGCTCATGCCGGCGCTGTACAACCTG
>Ga0207713_1000277_pt1 | contig 61296 bp, 58 predicted proteins | sample KBSS64metaG_FD_184404 | JGI IMG/M metagenome (GOLD analysis project Ga0207713, IMG submission 184404) | Switchgrass rhizosphere microbial communities from Kellogg Biological Station, Michigan, USA - KBS S6-4 metaG (SPAdes) (version 2) | ecosystem: Host-associated > Plants > Roots > Rhizosphere >...
TTTCGTAATGACGCATCGAATTGCTCCTTACGGATTATTCAGCCTCCTGTCTGGGTCAGCCGAGGCCCGGGGAGGCAAGGAACGTGTTAAAGGTCGGCTGAAAAATTGACGCGTCATAATACTTGCGACCCACGGGAAACTCAAGCTGATTGCGCAAAAAATTCGCACAAAGCGCAAAGATGGTCTAAGTGGATGATTTACTATTAATCACATCAGAAAGCGTTGTTTTTTTGAACAACTGCATCAGAAATGGTCACCAATCGCGAAAGGATAAGCGATTAAACTTTAATCAGAGCGAATCTGAAAGCCAAAGGAGACATACAACCCCCTCACACAAAACGCAGTCGTGGAGCGCATATCATGAAAAAAATCGCAATTGCCGTAATGGCTGCGCTTTTGCTCAGTGCAAACGCGATGGCAGCCATCAAGATAGACGGCCGACAGGCCAGAAACATGGACGATGTGCAAAGCTTGGGCGTAATCTACATCAATCACAATTTCGCCACTGAAAGTGAAGCAGATCAGGCACTTAATGAAGAAACCGACGCCCGGGGTGCAAAATACTACCACGTCATACTGATGCGTGAACCCGGCAGCAACGGCAATATGCACGCCAGTGCAGATATCTACCGATAACGTTTTAACGCTAGCACCAGGAAAGCCAACAAAGAGAATATTGCCATAGTTTGACTTGCCCCCTGCCCGGGGGCTTTTTTTGCGAATGGCTCCGAAATACCACCGGTTACAACTGTTTTGGTATTCCGGAGCACTTATTCACTTCTGCCCGTAGTAGGCATTAGGGCCATGCTTGCGCATGAAATGCTTATTCATTAGATAATCATCGATGCCCTGAAGATGAGGGTTTATCCCACAGGCAATCCACGCCATCCGCGCCACTTCTTCCATGACGACCGCATTATGCACAGCGTCATGCGCATCGACTCCCCAGGCAAACGGGCCATGCTGATACACCACAATTCCCGGCGTATGCAGAGGCTCACGTTCGTTCAGCGTTTCAATAATCACTTTTCCGGTGTTGAGCTCGTACTCGCCTTCAACTTCACCCTGCGCTAGTGCACGCGTGCAGGGAATGTCGCCAAAGAAGTAGTCTGCGTGCGTCGTTCCCAGCGCTGGGATCGGCAGCCCAGCTTGGGCCCAGGCGGTGGCATGCGTCGAGTGGGTATGCACGACCCCACCCAGCGATGGATACTGCCGATACAGCGCGAGATGAGTGGCGGTATCTGAAGAAGGCCGCCATTTGCCGTCGACAACGTGGCCATTGAGGTCCACGACAACCATATCCTCAACGCGCATCGTGTCATACGCCACGCCACTGGGCTTAATGACGACCAGCCCCTGTTCACGCTCGATTGCGCTGACGTTGCCCCAGGTAAAGGTCACCAGGCCATAACGCGGAAGATCCATGTTGGCCTCATACACCTGCTTTTTAAGCTTAAGCATGTTCAGCCTCCCGTAATCCTGCTCGCGCCATGCGCTCAAGCACCCAGTCGCGGGCTTTTGCCACTTCACCGGCCGGGTCATCTGAGGTTTCACTCCACATCTCGATCAAATACGGGCCGCAATAACCGGTCTGGTTGAGCGTCTGGAAGCAGCGTTCGAAATCCACCACCCCGGTGCCAAACGGCACGTTCTTAAATACGCCGGGACGCGTATCTTTCACGTGTACCGCCACGATATGCCCGATCCCCGCCTGCAGTTCCATTTGTACGTCGTTATCCCACGCCGACAGATTGCCGATATCGGGATAGAGCTGGAACCACGGGTTGTTCAGATAATGCGCATAGCCCAGTGCTTTACTAATAGAGTTCATTAACGGGTAATCCATGATCTCCATTGCCAGCGTGACCTGCGCACGGCTTGCCATGTCGACACTTTCTTTCAGGCCATCACGAAAGCGCCGGCGCGTTTCATCGTTAGCCTCCTGGTAATAAACGTCATACCCTGCCAGTTGGATCACACGGATACCGACGTCCTGCGCAAAGCGAATGGCTTTACGCATGATCTCCAGCCCTTGCCTGCGCACCGCATCATCTTCGCTCCCAAGAGGGAAGCGGCGATGGGCGCTCAGACACAGGGAAGGCACACGCACACCCGTTTCCGCGATGGCGGTGACCAATGCCAGCCGCTGTTCTTTACTCCAGTCGAGGCGAGAGAGACGTTCGTCCGTCTCATCCACTGACATTTCGACAAAATCGAAACCCAGTGTTTTTGCCAGCTGCAGCCGCTCCAGCCAGCACTCCCCCGCGGGGAGCGCCTTTTCATAGATGCCAAGCGGGACTTGTTTAGACAACATAGCCGCCCCTTAGCCCCAAAGCTGAGCGATTGAGCGTTTGAACTGACGCGCGGCTTCCACCGGCGAAACGGCATCGCGGATGCTACGGCCAGCAATAAAGACGTGAATTGGAATGCCCTGGAACAGCGGCAGATCTTCCAGCGCCAGGCCACCCGTAACGGTCACTTTAAAGCCCATATCCGCCAGGCGTTTGATGGCGCTAATATCCGCGTCTCCCCACGCCACACCCGCGGCCTGCGCATCACGGCTACGGTGATAAACCACCTGCTGGATACCCGCGTCACGCCACTCCTGCGCCTGTTCCCAGGTCCAGAAGCCGGTCAGTTCAATCTGCACGTCGCCGTTATACTCTTTTGCCACGTCCAGCGCGCCTTTCGCGGTATTGATATCTGCACAGCAGATCACGGTGACCCAGTCAGCGTTGGCTTCAAAGCACATGCGGGAGAGGATTTTGCCTGCATCAGCAATTTTGGCGTCGGCCAGCACGATTTTATGGGGATAGAGCGCTTTCAGATCACGCACGGCGCGAACGCCTTCTCCCACGCACAGAATGGTGCCCACTTCAATGATATCCACTTCTTCCGCAATCAGGCGGGTGGTTTCGTAAGCGTGAGACAACGTCTGGTTATCCAGCGCGACCTGCAACATTGGTAATGACATTTTCAATTCCCTCTTAAACTGCCGCCGCAGTGGCGTTATCAATTAAATCCAGCACGTCCTGCTCGGTACGGCAGGCGCGTAAACGGTCAAAATTGGCTTCATCATCAAACAGATTGACGATCTGCATGATGCCCACTTCCTGATGGGTATTGGCATCCACAGCCGCCATGGTGATCAGAATATCGACCGGGTCGTTATCTTCATGGTTAAACACCAACGGCGTTTTCAGCGTCACCAGCGCGAAGCCGGTTTTTTTGACGCCCTCTTCCGGACGGCCATGCGGCATCGCCAGGCCTGGCGCGATAACAAAGTAAGGGCCATGCTGCGCAACCCCATCTAGAATGGCCTGGTAGTAACGCGGCTCAACAACGTCAGCCTTAACCAGCAGATCCACGCTCAGCTTGACCGCTTCCTGCCAGGTGCTCGCCTCGGCCTGTAAGAGGATGGCGTTATTGTCTGCCAGAGAATCACGTAATTTCATGCGGCGTCCTTACTTCACGTCTTGTGGGAAGTGCTCTTTGATCACTTCCAGCAGCTTTGGCCCGAAGTCCGCAGGTGACAGCATGTTGCGCACGCCCACGACATATTTGTTGCCTGTTACGGTGATTTCACCGGCAATATGGGTAGAGGCGATGATGATATCCGCGCCGCTCAGTTCGCTTTTGTATTCGCCCACTGCACAGCTGTTCACCGAGTGGTCAATGTTTGACTGGGTTAAAAATTGGTCCACTTTCATCTTCATGATCATGGAGCTACCTTGCCCATTGCCACACACAGCCAGGATACGTACGGTCATAATCGAAACTCCTTAGTGAGCAGAAACTTCTGCTGTTTGTTTTTCCGCATCTTCTTCAGCCCGCAGAGAGCGGCCAGCGAAGAACATATAAGCCAATGCAATCAGGATGATGGCGGCCATAAATACCAGCCCGACGGAGGCAAAGCCCTGCATCATCGGCGGTGCCAAGATGGACCAGTCCGCCATGCCCATCCATGCGCTCATCCCGGTAAGTTTCACCGCCCACACACAGCCGAAGATTTCGACCATACCCATCACCAGGCAGATTTTTAGCGCCGCACGCCAGCCGCCGAAGTGGTTAGCAAAGACGCCAATGGTGGCGTTGGAGAAGAACATCGGGATAAAGCCAGGAATAATCAGAATGGACGAACCGCAGCCGACCAGGATGCCAACGGCAATCAGTTGGCCGATGGTGCCCCACATAAAGCCCCAGACCACCGCGTTTGGCGCAAAGCTATAGATAGCCGCACAGTCAATCGCCAACACAGCACCAGGGATCAGGCGTTGAGAGATGCCGTTGAAGGCCTCGGACAGTTCAGCGACGAACATGCGCACGCCCTGAGTAATGATGAAAATCGCCACTGCGAAGGAAAAACCGGTCTGAAGGATATAGACCGTCCAGTGGGTTTTACCCGCCATCGCCTGCACCACGTCGATGCCGAAGGAGAGCAGAATGGCGCCGAAGAAGATAGTCATCACAATCGCCGTAGAGACGATGTTGTCGTGGAAGATATTCAGCCAGCCCGGCAGCTTAAGGTCTTCAACACTCTCTTCTTTTTTGCCCAGATATGGCGCAACTTTGTAGGCAATCCAGGAAGCAAACTGCTGCTGGTGACCAATGGAGAAACCGCAGCCGTCAGTCACTTCCTGGGTCGGCTTGTACATCATGTTGGAGGTGATACCCCAATAGAGCGATACCAGCACGGCTGTGCAGATAATCGTGGTCCACATTGGGTAGCCGAAGATATAGAAAGAAACCGCAATTAGCCCCGCCTGCTGGAACATGATGTGTCCGGTCAGCATGATGGTGCGGATACCTGTAATTCGGCGCAGCAAAACGTAGCTGATGTTCAGCGCCAGCGCGAGCAGCACGGCATATCCCACCCAGCTGTAGGCATCCCCCATACGATCAATGGTGGCCATCATGGACGCGTAGGTATCAGAGATCGCACCGTTGATGCCGTACACCTCCGACATTTTGGCGACCACCGGCTTAAAGGTACTGGTCAGAATGCCTGAACCCGCCTGCAACAGCATGAAGCCAATAATCGTTTTGATGGTGCCTTTGATGATGACGCTGACGCTTTTTCGCAGAAGGATGTAGCCCAGGCACGTCACGATACCCAGCAACAGCGGTGCGTTAGTCATTACCTGATTAAAAAACACGGTAAAGACGTTGTAGAGGATCTCCATAACACTCTCCAGAAATGAGAACACGAGGGGCAATCCCTGTGCGGTTGGTGCCACCACTCTAGTAATCACAAATAATCATCACAAGATTGCATTTGATTATTTGTGACGCATCACGCACTTTATTTCCATGTCGTTAGTAATGATTTTCACTACCACTCTAAAAAATAAAATTTACTCATATAATTCATTGAATTAATGATTGATAACGAAATACTTAACAGCTTAAAAGTCGATTTAGCCGTAAGTCATGACGATAAATTCGCGTAATTTAATCGTTGCAAACTGGATAAAAGAGTGCCAGCATTAATCACAACAAATCATTAAATGATTACTTTTGATTAAAACCAGGAGTCAAAACGATGAGTAAAGTGAACACCATTACCCGCGAATCATGGATTCTGAGCACCTTCCCGGAATGGGGTTGCTGGCTGAATGAAGAGATTGAGCAAGAACAGGTTGCTCCTGGTACCTTTGCAATGTGGTGGCTGGGCTGCACCGGTATCTGGCTGAAATCAGAAGGCGGGGCAAACATCTGCGTCGATTTCTGGTGCGGTACCGGCAAACAGAGCCACGGTAACCCGCTGATGAAAAAAGGCCATCAGATGCAGCGTATGGCGGGCGTTGAAAAACTGCAGCCAAACCTGCGCACCACCCCGTTTGTGCTTGATCCGTTTGCCATTCGCCAGATAGATGCCGTGCTGTCCACCCACGATCATAACGATCATATTGACGTGAACGTAGCCGCAGCAGTGATGCAAAACTGCGCTGACGATGTGCCGTTTATTGGGCCGCAGACCTGCGTGGACTTATGGATTGGGTGGGGTGTGCCAAAAGAGCGCTGCATCGTCATGAAACCCGGCGATGTGGTGAAAATCAAAGATGTTGAAATCCACGCGCTGGATGCGTTTGACCGTACCGCCCTGATTACTCTGCCTGCAGACCAGAAAGCCGCGGGTGTGCTGCCAGACGGTATGGACGAGCGTGCAGTAAACTACCTGTTCAAAACCCCTGGCGGCTCCCTGTATCACAGCGGTGATTCGCACTACTCAAACTATTACGCGAAGCACGGTAACGAGCATCAGGTCGACGTCGCGCTTGGCTCTTATGGCGAGAACCCGCGCGGCATCACTGACAAAATGACCAGCGCCGATATGCTGCGTATGGCAGAAGCGTTGAACACGAAAGTGGTGATCCCGTTCCATCACGATATCTGGTCAAACTTCCAGGCCGATCCGCAAGAAATCCGCGTGCTGTGGGAGATGAAAAAAGACCGCCTGAAGTACGGCTTCAAGCCATTCATCTGGCAGGTGGGAGGGAAGTTCACCTGGCCGCTGGACAAAGACAATCTTGAATATCACTACCCGCGCGGTTTTGATGATTGCTTCACCATTGAGCCAGACCTGCCGTTCAAGTCATTCCTCTGATTATGAAGCCAGCTCGCCAGACCACTGTGTCTGGCGATTTCATATTTATTTTAGTAATCTCACGCTATTTCAAATATCATCTTTTCAAATCAATTCTTATCGGAATAGCTCATGACGGAAGCGCAACGGCATCAAATTTTACTGGAACTCCTGGCGCAAACAGGGTTTATCACCGTTGAGAAAGTGATCGAGCGTTTAGGGATTTCCCCCGCGACGGCACGGCGAGATATCAACAAGCTGGATGAAAGCGGCAAGCTGAAAAAAGTCCGCAACGGCGCAGAGGCCATCAGCCAGCAGCGCCCTCGCTGGACGCCAATGAATATCCATCAGGCACAAAACCATGATGAAAAGGTACGAATTGCCAGAGCCGCATCGCAGCTGGTAAATCCTGGTGAGAGCGTGGTGATCAACTGCGGCTCCACGGCGTTTCTGTTAGGCCAGGAGATATGCGGGAAACCGGTGCAAATCATCACTAACTACCTGCCACTCGCTAACTATCTCATTGACCAGGAACATGAAAGTGTAGTGATTATGGGCGGACAGTATAACAAGAGCCAGTCCATCACCCTTAGCCCACAGGATAGCGAAAACAGCCTCTATGCCGGGCACTGGATGTTTACCAGCGGCAAAGGTCTCACCGCCGATGGATTGTATAAAACCGATATGCTGACCGCGATGGCAGAGCAAAACATGCTTAACGTGGTGGGTAAGCTCGTTGTGCTGGTCGACAGTAGCAAAGTCGGCGAGCGTGCCGGCATGCTTTTCAGCCGCGCCGAACAAATCGACCTGGTGATCACCGGAAAAAATGCCAACCCGGAGATCCTCCAGAAGCTGGAGTCTCAGGGTGTAAAAATTCTGCTCGTTTAGCCTTTAAAGATGCTGCAGGAAAAATTTGACCGTGGCATCCAGCGCGGTCGGCGTAATACGGTGGCGGACACCTGCCTCCCACAAGCAGGTTAAGTGGGTATCAAGCCCCGCATGCTGAAGTGCCTGCTGTAGGCGGAAGGTTTCGGCAGCGGGCACCACATCATCCGCTTCACCGTGCCACAGCAGCAGCGGGCGATCGGCCAGACAGGGTAAGCCACCGGAAACATCCCATTCAGCCAATGACGCGGCAATAGCGTCTGGTTCCTGAGAGGGAAACAGGGTTTGTGCCAGTGGCGTAAAGTAGCCAGACCCCATCAGACAAGCCACGGATTTGACTTCAGGATGACGTCTCATGATCCCCAGCGCGGTCATTCCCCCCATTGATGCCCCGGCGACCGCCAGGCGATCGTCAGCCACCAGCCCAGCGTGATAAAGCGCATCGCGCAACCCGGCAAACTCGGTCAGGCTGCCGTGCAGAATTTGCCAGAACTGCCCAAGCCGCGCCTGCTCGTCGCCCATAAAACGCGCGCCGTGATCGGGCGCATCCGGCATGATGACGCGAAACCCGGCCTGCGCCAGCGCTACCGCAAAATAGCTGTAGACCAGTTTGGATGAGGTAAACCCATGATAAAAAACCACAACCGGCAACGGTTGCTCACGTTTTCCCGCAGGAATAGCATGTAAAATTTCATGGTCGCCCAGGTGGCGTGTTTCAAGTTCAATCATTGTCGATCCTGTGCTAATGAATGATTCATAATGTTGAGAACTGGGTTACGCTTTCACGATATTTTCATTCGAAATCTACGCCCCAGATAACACTTCGGGAACATTCCCCCAAAACTAAATTTACAGACAACTACACTATGGCTATCAGGAAACGAGATATGGTTATGCGCAGGTTTGCTGCTTTATTGCTGGTGTTTCTGCTCAGTGGTTGTAGCGCGCTACAAGGAACGCCGCAACCCGCTCCTCCGGTTGCCGATCACCCGCAGGAGATTCGCCGTAATCAGACGGATGGATTACAGCGAATGGGTACCGTCTCCGCGCTTGTTCGCGGCTCCCCGGATGACGCAGAAGCGGCAATAAAAGCACAAGCCGTCGCCGCCAAAGCAGATTACTACGTCATCATCATGATCGACGAAACCATCATTACGGGGCAGTGGTATTCACAGGCCATTTTGTACCGTAAATAAGGATCGTCATTTGAACGACATTTACACTGCTTTGCGTCCATAGACATTTTCCTGTCCACAATAAACTCCATGTCCGCAACAATGGAAGTGAGTTTATTCGCGAAGGATTGCCCGGCGGATACCGGAGACATGTGAAATGGAGCTGACGATGAAACGAACTCTTGCTTTGACCTCTCTGTTGCTCTCAGCAGGCCTTGTGAGCACGACTGCGCAGTCAGCTGAATTCGCCAGTGCTGATTGTGTTACTGGCCTGAATGAAATAGGCCTGATCTCCGTGAATAACATTTCGGGGAGCCCGCAAGACGTTGAACGTGTAGTTGCATTAAAAGCCGATGAGCAAGGTGCTTCCTGGTATCGCATCATCCAGATGCAGGAAGATAACCACGTCGATCATTGGCGGGTACAAGCCATCCTCTACGCTTAATCCCTCCAGATAAAAGCCACTAATTTTTAGTGGCTTTTCGTTTTTGCAAATCTTTTATCTTCTAATAAACCAATCAAAAACAATTGAATAACATATTGTTACATTAATTGAATAAATGTTGTGCCTGCTCTGCCGTTGAAGAGCCATACATTTTCAACAATGAGCAATTTATGATCAATTTTTTACGCCGTGCAGGTCTGGGCGCTAAGCTATCGCTGCTAACGGGTGTGAGTGTCGCTGTTTTGTTTCTGTTATTCACTTTTCTGCTCAGCCATAAAGCCAGCCAGCAGCTTGAAAAACTTGCCGTAGAAGACCTGTACAACCAATCCACGGGCATGGTTGATATGGTGCAGATGTTTAACACGAGTTTGAGCGAAGAAGTCGAAAGCTATACCCGGCTGTTCACCACGTTCTTGCCTCAGCCGTTGAGTATCGATGCCGGCCAAACCCAGACGATTAATGGGTTGAGCGTTCCGCTTCTGAAAGGAGGCGAAACCGGGCTGCATGAAAACAACACCCTTTCAGATGACTTCCTGAAACGTACGGGCGCGATTTCTACGCTGTTTGTGCGGAGCGGTAATGACTTTATCCGTGTCGCCACGTCCCTGCGCAAGGAGAATGGCGATCGAGCCATGGGAACCGTTCTGGATGTCTCCAGCCCGGCCTTTGCCGCCATAAACAAAGGTGAGGTGTACCGTGGTCTGGCAGTGCTGTTTGGCAAGCGCTTTATCACCGAGTACCAACCCGTCATAAACGCAGAAGGTCAGGTAATTGGAATTATTTTTGTCGGCGTGGATATCACCCATTCCTGGAACGTGATGCGCGAGAAGATCCTGAATCGCCGCCTGGGCGAGAGCGGGCACTTCGTCGTTCTGGATCGCAGCAACGGCAAAACGCGTGGACAATATCTATTCCACCCCCGCGCAGAAGGGCAGTTACCCGACTGGGATAACGCCATCCAGCAGCAGCTGTTGAGCGATAAATCCGGCACGCTGGAACGCGTAACGGCCGATGGACGAACGTTTAAAATGGCCTATACTCCGCTCCCTGGCTGGAACTGGACGATCGTGGGTGAAGTGGATAAATCCGTGCTGCTTTCCAGCGTCACCGCCATGCGCGATCGTTTCCTGCTGGCTGGCGTGGCGCTATCGGCTCTGTTTGCTGGTCTGTTTATCGTCATTATTCGCCGTATGCTCACACGCCCACTGCGCGATGTTATTCACCTTGCCCGCCAGTATGCGGCGGGAGATCTCCGCGCCAACCTGCCGGTTACGCGACAGGATGAAGTCGGCCAGCTGATTTTGGCCATCAACGGTATCGGTGAAGGTCTGCAAAAAATTGTCCTGCAGGTGCGAGAAGCCGCTGGCGAAATCCATATGGGAACAAATGCGCTGGCGTCTGATAGCGGAGAAATCTCCGAGCAAATCAACAAGCAGGCCAGCAGCGTGGAAGAGACGTCCGCCAGCATGGAGCAACTGGCTGCCACCGTGCAGCAAAATGCAACCAACATGGAGCAAACGCAGCAACTGGTCGGTGAAACCTCACGCGCGGTCCATCAGGGAGGGCAGACGGTGACCCACGCAGTTGCCACCATGGATGATATTCGCGACGCATCGAAACGCATCGAAGACATCACCCGCGTGATTGAGTCCATTGCTTTCCAGACCAATATTCTGGCACTCAATGCGGCGGTTGAAGCCGCGCGCGCGGGTGAGCACGGCAAAGGCTTTGCCGTGGTGGCGCAGGAGGTACGTGCTCTGGCCGCCCGCAGCGCCAACGCGGTGAAGGAAATTGAGCAGTTGATTGGTGATACGCTGAAAAAAGTGGGCGAAGGTCACGCGCTGTCCGAACAGACGCGCCTGGCGATGGACTCCATCATTGCTCACATTGATAACATCAGCCAACTGGTCACAGAGATCAACCACGCTTCCCGCGAGCAATCTGCTGGGATTGGCCAGGTTAATCTGGCCATGACCCATATTGGCGAAGCATCGCACATCAATGCCGATCGCGTTTCACGCAGCGAGCAGACCGCGCATACGCTGCGTGAGAAAGGTTCGCACCTTGCGCATCTGGTGAGCTTGTTTCAGCTAAAAGGCTAACCTACCCTGCCCGTGGCGCGTAACAGCAGGTCATTTTGCACCTGCTCACTCATCAGCGTTCCGCCACGGGTATCAAGCATCATACGGCACCACGCCTGCGCCACCGGTGGCGACGCGTGCCGCAGCATTTGGCTCCCGGCCCCCAGTAAAAAAATCTGTTGGGTGATTTCCCTTCCCTGAGCCTCCTGCGGTTTACGCAGCTTTTGCTGAAGCTGTCGCCAGCAGCGGTCAAAGTGTCGGTCCTGTCCTTTTACCTGAGCGAAATCGTCGGCGAGGACATCAAGAATGCCCGGCTGCTTCGCCAGCACCCGCAAAACGTCCAGACACATGATATTGCCTGAGCCTTCCCAGATACAGTTAACGGGCATCTCGCGGTAAAGTCGGGGAAGTTCACTCTCTTCGCAGTACCCCATACCGCCGAGCACCTCCATCGCCTCCGCCACAAACGGAATGCCCGCTTTGCACACGCTGTATTTCGCTGCTGGGGTATACAGCCGCGCCCAGGCGGTTTCTTGCGGGTCGTTACGGTTATCCCACGCACGGGCAAGTCGGAACAACAGCGCTGTCTGCCCCTCCAGTACCAGCGCCATGCGGCTTAGTACATCGCGCATTACGGGCTGGTCGATGAGGTTTTTACCGAAGGTCTGTCGCTGATGCGCGTGGTACAGCGCCACGGATAATGCACGACGCATAAGCCCGTGGCTACCGAGGGCACAGTCGAAGCGCGTCAGCCCACCCATTTTAAGGATTTGCCGGATCCCCTCACCTTCTTCACCCAGCAACCATCCAGCTGCTTCAAGAAACTCCACTTCACTACTGGCATTAGAGCGGTTTCCCAATTTGTCTTTCAGGCGCTCCAGACGCACGGCGTTGCGCTGCCCATCCGGTAAAAACCGGGGAACAAAAAAGCACGACAGCCCGCCTTTCGCCTGCGCCAGTACCAGGTGTGCATCGCTTTGCGGCACGGAGAAAAACCATTTGTGCCCCACTAGCCGGTAGCTGCCATCGCTACATTTTTCTGCTTTGGTGGTATTGCTAAGCACATCCGATCCGCCCTGCTTTTCCGTCATCCCCATGCCGATCAGCAGGCCGCGCTTTTGGCCGCCAGGAGCCAGGTGCGGATCGTAGCGATCGCTTAACAAAGGCGTTAGCCAGTCGTGGAAGGGTTTGGGCAGCGCTTGTTGCAGTAACGGCGTGGCGGCAAAGGTCATGGTGGCGGGACAAAGCGTTCCCGCCTCCACCTGAGCATGTAGAACAAAGCGCGCGGCTCTGGCGACAAACGATCCCTTTCGCGCTTCGTCCTCCCACGCCAGATTGTGTACCCGATTGGCGCACAGCCCCTGCATCAGTAAATGCCATGCCGGGTGAAAACGGACATCGTCCAGCCGCTCCCCTGTGGGGTCATAACGCAACAGCTCCGGAGGATTGACGTTAGCCAGCCTGCCAAGCTCAAGCGACTCCGCTGTCCCTAACTGCTGCCCGATGCTGGCGAGAAGTTCGATATCCCACTCTGCCCCTTCACGTGCCACTGCATCACGCAGGGCACAATCAGAGAGGAAAAGATTGCTGTTAGAGAGCGGGGCGGGTTGATTAAAAACGGTGTGTGTTTGCCAGCGCATGCTGTCTCCCTCCTTCATTGGCAATGAACGTAAGTATGGACAGGAGGCGTGCACGCTGCATGGGAGTGGGGTCACACGGTCGCGATCTTGCTGATATCATTCGTGAAATAGCTCACAGAACATAAGAATAAACTATTTCAAAAACTCGATCTTGTTGAATAATTTATTCTTACCCTTTTCTGTGAGGATCGTTATGCAACAGAATGCGCATAAGCGTGCATTAATTGCAGGCTCCATTGGTAACTTCATTGAGTGGTATGAGTTTGCGGTGTACGGTTTTCTGGCGACCGTGATTGCGAAAAACTTCTTCCAGCTTGAAGGGGAATCGGGGCTGACCAGCCTGATCCTCACCTATGCCTCATTTGCTATCGCCTTCTTCTTCCGCCCGCTTGGCGCGGTGGTCTTTGGCCGAATAGGCGATCGGATTGGCCGAAAACCCACGCTGATTATCGTACTGGTGCTAATGACCCTGGCGACCGCCACGATTGGTCTTGTGCCGGTCTACGCCAGCATTGGGATTGCCGCTCCGCTGGCGATCACGCTGCTGCGTATCTTGCAGGGGTTGTTCGCGGGGGGTGAGTACGGAGGTGCCGTCTCGTTGATGACGGAATTCGCACCGCGTGGCAAACGCGGCCTCTATGGCGCATGGCAGTCTTTTACCGTTGCGCTGGGGCTGTTAGCAGGCGCGGGCATCGTGGCGTTGCTCTCCGCCCTGCTTACGCCGGAAGCCCTGCACGACTGGGGTTGGCGTATTCCGTTCTTCCTCGCCTTGCCGATGGGCGTTGTGGCGCTATGGCTACGGGTCAGCATGGAAGAGACGCCCAGTTTTGTGCACCAGCAGGTGAAACCGACGGTCGCACAGGCCACTACCGCAACCACCCTTCGGGCTATCGTCATGGGCATTGGCCGCGTGATGGTCTGGTCTGCCGCGGGCTATACCTATCTGGTCATTATGCCGACCTATCTGCAGTCGGCACTGCACACCGGCTTTAACCAGGCACTGTTGATTGCAGTAATTTCTAACATTGGTTTTGCGCTCACGATTATTCCGTCGGGAATACTCAGCGACAGGATTGGCCGTCGCACGGTCATGATTATCGCCACCGGGTTACTGCTGATCCTCGCCTTGCCGTTGCTGAAAATTTTGCAGGCAGAATCCAGCACGCTGGCAGTAAAAGCGGTTGTGGTGTTGATTGCCGGTGGCCTGGTGGGCATGCTGGCAGGGCCGGGCCCGGCGATGCTCTCGGAAATGTTCCCGACCCGCGTGCGCTATACCGGGCTTGGGCTCGCCTATTCCCTGTCGAATGCTATCTTCTCGGGCTGCGCGGGGCTGATTATCACCGGGCTGATTAAAGAGACTGGCAACCTGGATATTCCGGCTTATTACGTTATGGCAACGGCGGTGGTAAGTATTTTCGCGCTGATGACGCTTCGGAAGGATGACCACTTGCGGTCGCTGGAGGAGTGAGGTTTTCACCGAGAAAACACAAAAGGCCGTCCACAGGACGGCCTTACTGTTTATTCCCCGCGCTGACGTACCGCTTCGAACAGGCAGATACCCGTTGCCACAGACACGTTCAGAGACGAGACGCTGCCCGCCATTGGAATGCTGATCAGCTCATCGCAGTGTTCGCGCGTCAGACGACGCATACCTTCACCTTCCGCACCCATGACCAGCGCCAGTCGGCCCGTCATTTTGCTCTGGTAAAGAGTATGATCGGCTTCGCCCGCCGTACCCACGATCCAGATATTCTCTTCCTGAAGCAAACGCATGGTGCGCGCCAGGTTAGTCACGCGGATCAGCGGTACGTTTTCCGCTGCGCCACAGGCCACTTTTTTGGCCGTTGCATTCAGTTGCGCAGAGCGATCTTTCGGTACAATGACCGCATGAACGCCCGCCGCATCAGCACTACGCAAACATGCGCCCAGGTTATGCGGATCGGTAACGCCATCGAGGATCAGGAAGAACGGGTTATCAAGCTCGGCAATCAGATCCGGCAGATCGTTTTCCTGGTACTGACGGCCCGGCTTCACGCGCGCAATAATGCCCTGGTGAACCGCACCTTCGCTTTTCTCATCCAGAAACTGGCGATTCGCCAGCTGGATCACCACGCCCTGGGCTTCCAGCGCATGGATCAGCGGCATCAGACGCTTATCTTCACGCCCTTTCAGAATAAACACTTCCTGAAAACGCTCCGGTGCGCGCTCCAGCAGGGCCTGCACCGCGTGGATGCCGTAAATCATTTCACTCATTGATGGTTCTCATAATAGGCAATTCCCCTCTCCCATTGGGGAGAGGGTCAGGGTGAGGCGGAGACTTACTCCGCCTGCTTTTTCTTGGCTGCACGCTTCGCTTTGGTGGCGGCAGCAATTTTCTCAGTCTTAGCAGAAGGTTTTTTCGCAGAGCGCGCTTCTTTCTTCGCCGCCTTCGGTTTCTTTTTCTTCTCGCCACGGAACGCGCTGTCCGGTTCGAAGTTCACCTTCTTACCCGCCTGACGACGTTTGCCGTTTCCGTTACCGTTTGCGCCTTTTTTTACCTTCTCGCGTGCCGTTTTACCGACGTTACGCGGGCCACGCTCACTGGAGATCAGGCTGAAGTCGATTTTACGCTCGTCCATATTAACGGCTTCAACCTTCACTTCCACGCGATCGCCAAGACGATAGGTCTGGCCACCCGATTCGCCAATCAGGCGCTGGCCAATCTGGTCGAATCGGTAGTAGTCGTTATCCAGGGTGGAAACATGCACCAGACCGTCAATGAACAATTCATCCAGACGCACGAAGAAACCAAAGCCGGTGACGCTGGCAATCACGCCTTTAAAGACGTTACCCACCTGATCCAGCATAAAGTCACACTTCAGCCAATCAGCCACATCACGGGTCGCTTCGTCGGCACGGCGTTCGGTCATGGAACAGTGCTGGCCAAGCTGCAGCATCTCTTCCATTGAATAGTGGTAACCGCCGGTTTCGGTCGTGTTCCCTTTGTGGCCTTGCTCCTGCGCCAGCAAATACTTAATCGCACGGTGCAGGGACAGGTCAGGATAACGGCGGATCGGCGAGGTAAAGTGCGCGTAAGACTGCAGCGCCAGGCCGAAGTGACCGCGGTTTTCCGGATCGTAGATCGCCTGTTTCATGGAACGCAGCAGCATCGTCTGCAGCATCTCTGCGTCAGGGCGATCGCCAATGGATTCCAGCAGTTGGGCATAATCACGCGGCTCCGGCTTGCTGCCACCCGGCAGTTCCAGACCAAGCTCAGCTAACACCGAGCGGAAGGCGGTGATGGCTTCAGTCGTGGGTTTATCGTGAATACGGAACAGCGCAGGTTCTTTGGCCTTCTCAACGAAACGCGCCGCCGAGATGTTCGCCAGGATCATACACTCTTCGATCAGCTTGTGCGCATCGTTACGCTGGGTCTGTTCAATACGCTCAATGCGACGCTCGGCGTTGAAAATAAACTTCGCCTCTTCGCTCTCAAAGGAGATCCCGCCGCGCTCTTCACGCGCCTGATCCAGCGTTTTGTAGAGGTTATGCAGTTCTTCGATGTGCTTAACCAGCGGTGCGTATTGTTCACGCAACTCCTGATCGCCCTGCAGCATATGCCAGACTTTGGTATAGGTCAGGCGTGCATGCGAACTCATCACTGCTTCATAGAACTTATAGCCCGTTAAGCGGCCTTTGGTGGAGATGGTCATCTCACAGACCATACACAGACGGTCCACCTGTGGGTTCAGGGAGCACAGGCCGTTAGACAGCACTTCCGGCAGCATCGGCACAACCTGAGAAGGGAAGTAGACTGACGTACCGCGGCTACGCGCTTCGTTATCCAGCGGAGTGTGCGGACGGACGTAATAGCTTACGTCAGCAATGGCAACCCACAGACGCCAGCCGCCCCCGCGTTTTTTCTCGCAGTATACGGCGTCATCAAAGTCACGTGCGTCTTCACCATCAATGGTGACCAGCGGCAGGTCGCGCAGATCCACGCGGCCCACTTTGGACTCTTCCGGCACTTCTTCACGCAGGCTTTCGATCTGATCTTCAACCGCTTTCGGCCAGACGTATGGGATCTCATGGGTACGCAGCGCCATATCGACGGCCATACCGGTGCCCATGTTATCGCCCAGCACCTCAACAATTTTACCGACGGCTTTGGTGCGACGTGTCGGACGCTGAGTCAGCTCAACCACCACCACAAAGCCCATACGCGCCCCCATGACTTCTTCAGGCGGGATCAGGATATCAAAGCTCAGACGGCTGTCGTCGGGTACAACAAAGCCCACGCCCGCATCGGTAAAGTAGCGGCCAACAATCTGCCCCGTTTTCGGCACCAGCACGCGCACCACGCGCGCTTCGCGACGGCCTTTACGATCGGCACCCAGCGGCTGCGCCAGGATTTGATCGCCATGCATACACATCTTCATCTGTTCGGATGAAAGATACAGATCGTCTTTACGGCCTTCTACACGCAGGAAGCCGAAGCCATCCCGGTGACCAATTACCATACCTTTCAGCAGGTCGAGGCGTTCCGGCAGCGCATAGCACTGACGACGCGTAAAGACCAGTTGCCCGTCGCGCTCCATTGCACGCAGGCGGCGGCGAAGGGCTTCAATTTGCTCTTCGCCTTCAATGTTTAATTCAACAGCAAGTTCTTCACGATTGGCGGGTTTTTCGCGTTTTGTTAAGTGTTCAATGATGAACTCGCGGCTGGGGATAGGATTCGCGTATTTTTCGGCTTCGCGTTCCTGGAAAGGATCATGTGACATGTCGGTTCCTCCGTTGTCAGCTCCGGTGGAAATTTTCTTCATTCCACCAGCAATAATTTATAAAGTGGTTGATTCTCTTCAACCAAATCGGCCAGCGTGTAGTTATCCAGTTCCTTGAGAAAACTTTGCACGGCCTTAGAAAGCGCCTGTTTCAGGCGGCAAGCGGGCGTAATGTGGCAGAAGTCGCTACTACAGTTCACCAGAGTCAACGGCTCCAGTTCACGTACCACATCCCCAACACGAATACTCTGTGCGGGTTTACCGAGACGGATCCCCCCATTCTTCCCTCGGACGGCAGCAACATATCCGGCACGGCTAAGTTGATTGATTATTTTGACCATATGATTACGGGACACGCCGTAGACCTCTGTCACCTCAGAGATACTGGTCATTTTCCCATCGGGCAACGACGCCATGTAAATCAGCGCGCGTAAGCCGTAATCGGTGAAACTTGTTAACTGCACATCAACCTCAGGACTAAAGGGAAAACGCGGTTAAACCGCAGAGATATTCATTAATGATGATAAACCAGCCAGATAGTTAGCGGCTAATTTATTTGACAGGCGGGATGAAAAAGCGGAGATCCAGGAGCGTTCGCCGGATGGCGCGTCGCTTATCCAGCCTACGGGTTTCCCCGTAGGCCAGCAGTCACGAAGATTATGCGTCGAACGGGTCGCGCAGGATCATCGTTTCAGTACGGTCAGGGCCGGTAGAAATAATATCGATCGGCACTTCGGTCAGTTCTTCAATACGCTTGATGTAATCCAGCGCCGCCTGCGGCAGGCCGCTACGCTCTTTCACGCCAAAGGTCGTTTCAGACCAGCCTGGCATGGTTTCGTAGATTGGCTCAATGCCTTCCCAGTCGTCAGCAGCCAGCGGAGTGGTGGTCACTTCGCGACCATCTGGCATACGGTAGCCTACGCAGATTTTCACTTCTTTCAGGCCGTCCAGAACGTCCAGCTTGGTCAGGCAGAAGCCGGACAGGGAGTTGATCTGTACTGCACGACGCACAGCAACCGCATCCAGCCAGCCGGTACGACGACGACGACCGGTGGTCGCGCCAAACTCGTTACCCTGCTTGCACAGGAACTCGCCGGTTTCATCAAACAGCTCGGTCGGGAATGGACCTGCACCCACGCGAGTGGAATAAGCTTTGATGATACCCAGAACGTAATCCACATAACGTGGGCCCAGGCCAGAGCCGGTTGCCACGCCACCCGCGGTGGTGTTTGAGGAGGTTACGTACGGATAGGTACCGTGGTCGATGTCCAGCAGCGTACCCTGCGCACCTTCAAACATGACGAAATCGCCACGCTTGCGCGCCTGGTCAAGCAGATCGGAAACATCAACAACCATACCGGTCAGAATGTCAGCCACCGCCATGACGTCATCCAGCACTTTCTGGTAGTCAACAGCGTCAGCTTTGTAGAAGTTCACCAGCTGGAAGTTGTGATATTCCATCACTTCTTTCAGTTTTTCAGCGAAGGTGGCTTTGTCGAAGAGATCGCCCACGCGCAGACCGCGACGTGCAACTTTGTCTTCATAAGCTGGGCCGATACCACGACCGGTCGTACCGATCGCTTTCGCGCCACGCGCTTTTTCACGCGCCACATCCAGCGCCACGTGATAGTCAAGGATCAGCGGACAAGCTTCGGAGAGCAGCAGACGCTCACGAACCGGGATACCACGGTCTTCCAGGCCTTTCATCTCTTTCATCAGCGCAGCAGGAGACAGCACAACGCCGTTACCGATAATGCTGGTGACGTTTTCGCGAAGAATGCCTGATGGAATAAGATGGAGGACGGTTTTTTCACCGTTGATTACGAGAGTATGGCCTGCGTTATGACCACCCTGATAGCGTACAACATATTTAGCACGTTCAGTCAGAAGATCGACGATCTTCCCTTTACCTTCGTCACCCCATTGGGTGCCCAGTACGACAACGTTGTTACCCATTTTTCAAAATCACCGATTGCTTAAAAATGGATTCTACCATCGCTTTTTCAGATATACAGCACTTTTTGACCCCAAAATACGCCAATTACGGCTAGTTTTTGATCAGCCAATCGTTTTCCTCAACATGTAGTAGATCACGATGCCGGCAACCACAAGACCCCCGCCGAATCGACGCAAAATATTATCCGGGAGCTGGCTCATGGTCGCGACCATACGGCGCCAGGCGCGCGGATAAAGCATCGGACCGAGCCCCTCAAGGACTAAAACGAGAGCCAGTGCCAGCCAGATCGTTGAATTCATTTTGGTTCCTTATAAAAGAAAACCACCGCTCTGTTAAGAGCGGTGGTTTGAATACTCAAACGAGCCTGAGTTTATCGCGTTGCGTTAGCTGGCGTCTTCATATAACGGAAGAAATCGCTGTCCGGGCTGAGCACCATCACATCCTGGTTGCCCTGGAAGCTATTCTCGTAAGCGCGCAGGCTACGGATAAAGGCGTAGAAGTCTGGATCCTGGCTGAAAGCTTCGGCAAACAGTCTCGCCGATTCAGCATCGCCTTCACCGCGCAGGATACGGCCCTGACGCTCAGATTCTGCCAGCGTCCTGGTCACTTCGTAGTCCGCTGCTGCACGCAGCTTCTCAGCCTGTTCCTGACCCTGCGAACGGTGACGACGCGCTACCGCTTCACGCTCGGCGCGCATACGGTTGAAAATCGCCTCGGACACTTCAGTAGGCAGGTTGATCTGCTTGATACGCACGTCAACCACTTCGATACCGAGAGCCGCCATACTGTTCGGGTTGATGACTGGTACTTTGCCATTGGTTTCAGCCTGAACACGTTCAGCCGCTTTGGCAATCGCATCGTCCGCCGCAGGAGTTTCGACTTCGTCTTCTGTACCCGCTGAACCGGAGTTCAGCGCATCGCGAACTTCCAGGGTCAAACGACCACGGGAATCAGTAACGATATCTCTCACATCCAGACGACCGATTTCGGAACGCAGACGGTCAGAAAACTTACGTTTCAGCAGCACTTCCGCCTGAGAAACATCGCCGCCGCCCGTTGCCAGGAAGTATCGACTGAAATCACTGATACGCCATTTGATATAGGAATCAACGATCAGATCTTTCTTTTCTTTGGTCACGAAACGGTCGGCCTGGTTTTCCATGGTCTGGATACGGGCGTCGAGCGTTTTCACTGACTGAATGAAAGGGATCTTAAAGTGCAGACCCGGCTCATAAATCACCGGACGCTTATCGCTGTCACGCACAACGCTGCTGAACTGGAACTTGATCCCACGTTCACCCTCTTTCACCACAAAGATGGAGGTATAAAGTACGACAAGCGCGATGATGATGATCGCAATAACTGACTTACGCATCCTTATTCCCCCTGACGCTGGAAGTTGTTACGCTGCGCGTTAGCACGGCGTTGGTCCATGAAGTCACCATCGTTCGAAGAAGGCGTTGTGTTCGCACTGGTGTTGCCAGATGACGCAGGTGGGACACGCAGCAGATTGTTGGCAGCATTGTTATCCGCTTGGGCCGGTGCAGCAGCGCCTTTCAGCATCTGATCCAGTGGAAGAACCATCAGGTTTCCACCTTTGCTGTCGTTAACCAGCACTTTACGCGTATGGCTCAGCACTTTTTCCATGGTCTCGATATAGAGACGCTCACGGGTAATTTCCGGAGCCGCTTTATATTCCGGCAGGATTTTAGCGAAACGAGCCACTTCACCCTGTGCTTCCAGAACGGTTCGGGTTCTGTACGCACGCGCTTCTTCCAGAATACGCTGTGCCTGACCGTTAGCACGCGGCTGCACTTCGTTGGAGTAAGCTTCCGCTTCACGGATGTATTGCTGTTCGTTTTCACGCGCGGCAATCGCATCATCAAACGCGGCTTTCACCTCTTCCGGCGGACGAGCAGCCTGGAAGTTGACGTCCAGCAGAGTGATACCCATGTTGTATGGGCGGATCGTCTCTTCCAGCTCACGCTGGGTATCGCTACGAATAACGGTACGACCTTCGGTCAGAATGCGATCCATAGTGTATTTGCCGATCACTCCGCGCAGGGCGCTGTCGGTTGCCTGACGCAGGCTGTCATCCGCGTTGGTCACGCTAAACAGGTAACGCTCTGGATCGGTCACGCGGTACTGAACGTTCATCTCAACGCGTACCACGTTTTCATCAGAGGTCAACATCACGCCGGAAGCAGCCAGTTCACGGACAGATTCCACGTTCACCGCGGTCACGTTGTCAATGAAGGTCGGTTTCCAGTTCAGGCCCGGCTCAACCAGATGGCTGAACTTACCAAAACGCGTCACGACACCGCGCTCGGCTTCTTTGATGGTGTAGAACCCGCTGGCAGCCCAGATGATGACCACGGCAGCGGCAACAATGCCCACCACGCGGCCACCCAATTGCGGGCGCGGGCCCGGAGTGGAACTGCCACCAGAACCCGAACCTTTACCTCCACCAAGACCACCAAGCTTTTTGCTTAGCTTACGGAAGATATCATCCAGATCCGGCGGCCCCTGCTCGCGACCACCTTTGTTGCCATTTCCCCCAGAGTTGCCGCCTTGATTATTGCTGCTTCCCCACGGGTCGCGGTCTTGTCCGTTATTACCGGGCTGATTCCACGCCATGTATATGCTCCATATTTGTTATGCAAGGGCGAATTATTCAGGCATCCCCTTTCTGATCAGACGATATAGTCGACCAGCGCAGGTTCTTGTTTACAGAGGCGACGCCAGTCAACGATCGGCATACGCACCTGCATCCCCACGCTGCCGTCATCCTCCATCCACTCTTTTTCTATCGCCTGAAGCTGATAAAACCGGCTGCGCAGCCTGCCTTCCTGTGGCGGCAGTCGCAGCGTGTGCTGGGCTACCTCACCGGAAAGACGTTCTGTCAAAGCCTGGAAAAGCAGTGGCACACCAATACCGGTCTGGGCAGACAGCCAGACCCGAATCGGTTTGTTCTCTTCATCTCTGTCGATACGCGGTTCAAAATCATCCAGCATATCGATTTTATTCATCACCAACAGCGTTGGGATCTCGTGAGCGTCGATCTCTTCAAGCACCACATTGACAGCGTCGATGTTCTCCTGCAGGCGCACATCCGCCGCATCAATCACATGCAACAGCAGAGTCGCTTGTCGCGTCTCCTGCAGGGTGGCTTTAAATGCCGCCACCAGGTCATGCGGCAGGTGACGGATAAACCCTACGGTATCCGCCAGGACCGTCTCACCGACATCAGCAACGTCAATACGACGCAGCGTAGGGTCCAGGGTCGCAAACAGCTGGTCTGCGGCATAAACCTGGGCCTCGGTTATCTGGTTAAACAGGGTGGATTTACCGGCGTTGGTATACCCCACCAGCGACACCGTCGGGATGTCGGCTTTCGTTCGCGCCCGCCGTCCCTGCTCACGCTGCTTCTCAACTCTTTCCAGTCGCGAGAGGATCTGGGTAATACGGCCACGCAACAGACGGCGGTCGGTTTCGAGCTGGGTTTCACCCGGACCGCGCAAACCAATCCCGCCTTTTTGTCTTTCAAGGTGGGTCCAGCCACGCACAAGCCGCGTCGCCAGATGGCGCAACTGCGCCAGCTCAACCTGCAACTTACCTTCATGGGTACGCGCACGCTGGGCAAAAATATCTAAAATCAATCCCGTGCGATCGATAACACGGCATTCGCAAAGGGCTTCCAGGTTGCGCTCCTGGGCTGGAGACAGCGCATGATCAAACAACACGACTGACGCGCCGGTTGCTTTTACGGCATCCGCAATTTCGACTGCTTTACCTTCACCAACAAAATACTTTGGGTGCGGCGCTTTACGGCTACCGGTAATCACCTGCATTGCTTCGACACCGGCGGAAGAGACCAGAGATTCAAACTCCTGGAGGTCTTCCATATCTTTGTCTTGCGAAAAATAGATGTGTACCAGCACCGCCTGCTCACCGGCATCATAACGGTCAAACAAGCGTATAACCCTCTAAAAAGATCAGCGGGGAACGCAGGATCGCTGGCTCCCCGTGTGGATAACAGCAGAAACCTTATTCGGTGTCTTCGCTGTCCTGCGCCGGCGTTGAAGAACCCTGCGCGTTGCTGCCATGATGGTAGTTACTGCCTGTGCCGCCGCCAGCGTTATTGCTGTGATGAGATACCGGACGGGACGGAACAACAGTAGAGATAGCGTGCTTGTAGACCATCTGACTGACCGTGTTTTTCAACAGGATCACGAACTGATCGAAAGACTCAATCTGACCTTGCAGCTTAATACCATTCACCAAATAAATAGAAACTGGAACACGTTCCCGACGCAATGCGTTCAAGAACGGATCTTGTAAAGATTGCCCCTTAGCCATTCTATCTTTTCCTTATATGCTTGTTTTGTACTTAGAACCTTGCGATTCTGAAAAATTGCGCACGATACGTTTCAATTGTACACATTCAGTGAGCGATATCACCAACAACCTCAATCACTTCGTTTAGCGCCTGTTGCGGTTTTTCACTGTCTAACCAGTGAACTCCCTCCCAACCGCGCAACCAGGTGATCTGGCGCTTCGCTAACTGTCTCGTGGCGCAAACACCTCGATAAACCATTTCATCGTATGAAATCTCACCTTCAAGATATGACCACATCTGGCGATATCCCACACAACGAATGGAAGGCATGTCCGTATGCAAATCTCCACGGGCAAAAAGCGCCCGCACTTCTGCTTCAAAATCTGAAGCCAACATCTGATGAAAACGCTGCTCAATTCGTTGATGGAGCAGTTCACGGCTCGCCGGGGCGATGGCGAACTGATGCACCTGATACGGCAGAGCCTCTCCTGACGTTTGCGTCAGTTCCGTTAAAGTTTTACCCGAAATGAAAAAAACTTCCAGTGCTCGGGAAAGCCTTTGCGGATCATTTGGATGAATCCGTGCTGCGGCAACCGGATCAATCTCGGCCAGTTGCTTGTGCAAAACGTCCCAACCCTGCTCTGCCGCCTGCTGCTCAATCTTCGCTCTCACGTCCGGATCCGCTGATGGCAGAGGTGATAACCCCTCCAGCAGCGCCTTAAAGTAGAGCATAGTTCCGCCAACCAAAAGCGGTATACGTCCCGCCGCCGTTATCTCGGCCATCTCGGCCAGGGCATCTCGGCGGAAATCCGCTGCGGAGTAGGCCAAAGCCGGGTCGAGAATATCCAGCAAACGGTGCGGTGCCGCGCGCAGTTCTTCTGCGTCTGGCTTCGCCGTGCCGATATCCATTCCCCGATAGATGAGGGCAGAATCGACACTAATCAACTCTACAGGCAAAACTTTACGTAACTCAATGGCTAACGCCGTTTTACCTGAGGCCGTAGGGCCCATTAAAAAAATCGCCTTAGGCAGGCTCGCCTTGCTTGCGTCAATCATGTTTCAGGGCGGTCATCGCCGTTTGTAAATCAACAGGTTGTAATAAGCCACCCGGTGGTGTTTTCACCAGATGCGGACACAGGCGTTCAACCTCTGCGAGCACGGTAATCGCCTGCGCCATGCTCCACGGCGTGTGTTCACTTGCCAGATGGCGGGCGATCCACTGCGCGGTGTTGGCGGCATCAAACGATGTTTGTTGCGCCAGGTAGCCTATCAGTTCAGGAATCAAGTTTTGTAAATTTTGTTGGCGTAAGGGTAAAGGCACCGCGCGAATTGTCACATGCTGTGCTTCCAGCACGATTTCGATACCCATTTGTGCCAGCAGCGACGTCGCCCGCTGCAAAACACCTGTTTCCTCAGGCGTTATTTTCAGGCGAACGGGGATCAGCAGTGGCTGAGCGCAGGCAGCATTTACACCGGGCGTCAGCTGAACCTGTTTCAGCCAGCGTTCCGCCACCGGTAATGCTAAGAGCATTAGCTTGCCCTCACGTTCAAGTAACGCCACATCGGGTGCAACAATCGTCAGTACCCGACCAAAGCTCTGGCTATGCCCTTCCAGCGAAGGCGTCGGCAGGTCAATATGCTCTTTGCGTTCAACTGCGGGCGTATCCAGCAATTTGCGGTACAGCGCGCCCTGCTGCTTTTGATAACCCGGTTGAACGTTTGGATAGTTCGCCCCCGTTGGTCGCGGCGCACTCCCCGACGACGAAAAACGCGGGGCTGCCGGTTCGCGCGCGACGGCAGGCTCGGCAAAATGATTACGCCCTGCCGCTACGCGGTTTTCCGGGAGCGGACGAGGTGCCGATGCCTCATTTTCCAGCGGCAGTGCCGGTTCAGACTGCTGTTGTAATACGCTGACGACGCCCTGATAGATAAAATCGTGTACCAGCCTAGACTGATGGAAGCGCACTTCATGCTTGGCGGGATGGACGTTCACATCAACCTGATGCGGGTCGATCTCCAGATACAGCACAAAAGCAGGCTGCTGATCGGCGCCAAGTTTGTCTTCGCAGGCCTGGCGAATAGCGTGGTTAATCAGGCGGTCACGCATCATTCGACCGTTCACATAGCAATACTGGATCTCTGCAAATGCCGCACTGCTCGCCTTGGGATCGGCAACCCAGCCACGCAGGGCCAAGTCCCCATGCTGCCACTCAATCGCCAGAGCCTGTTCCAGAAACGGTGTTCCGCAGATGGCGCCCAGCCGACGCTCTTTCTGCCCACCTTCCGCCACCGCACGGTACTGACGCATGACCTTGCCGTTATGGCTGAGGTTAATGGTGACATCGAAACGCGCCAATGCGATACGGCGGATAATCTCATCGATATGGCCGAACTCTGTCTTCTCGGTCCGCATAAACTTGCGTCGGGCAGGGGTGTTATAAAACAGATCCAGCACTTCCAGCGTGGTGCCGACAGGATGCGCCGCCGGTTTAACCGTGACGTCCATATCGCGCCCTTCGGCGTAAGCCTGCCAGGCTTCCGGCTGTTCGGCGGTACGGGAGGTGAGCGTTAAGCGGGAAACAGAGCTGATACTCGCCAGCGCCTCGCCGCGAAAGCCGAGGCTAATAATCGCCTCCAGGTCATCCAGAGAGGCAATTTTACTGGTGGCATGTCTGGCCAGCGCGAGCGCGAGTTCATCTTTTTTAATGCCGCAGCCATTGTCACGAATGCGGATGAGCTTTGCGCCACCGCGTTCGATATCAATATCAATGCGGGTAGCGCCCGCATCGAGGCTGTTTTCGACCAGCTCCTTCACCACCGACGCAGGGCGTTCCACCACCTCACCGGCGGCGATTTGGTTCGCGAGCTGCGGCGGTAGAACCTGAATCGGCATGAATTCTCCTTAATTGGTTGCGGTCATCTCGCCTGGCAAAGCTGCGCTGGCCGTCTGGCCTGCCCCACCCTGCGGCGCGGACTGCAGCGGATGCGCATCAAAGTAGTTACGCAGCCCCTTATATATTGCGTCTGCAATCTGTTGCTGGTAACTGTCGCTGCCCAGTAAACGCTCTTCGCCGTTATTGCTGATAAAGCCCGTTTCGACAAGGATGGACGGAATATCCGGCGAACGCAGAACCCCCAGGCTGGCATGTTCAGGGCGACGCTTGTGCAGTACGCCAATACTTTGCAGCTGGTTCAATACGTTAGTGGCGACATCATACCCGACACGCTGGGAATGACCGAATTGTAAATCAAGAACCGCCTGGCTAAGGTACGGGTCCGATTGGCTATTAGCCAGCACATCACCCGCGCCCCCAAGCAGTTCCGACTGCTTCTCATGCTGCTCCAGCCAGCCCGCCATTTCGCTGTTCGCGCGGCGGTTCGAGAGCACCCAGACGGACGCCCCGGTCGCATCGCGGTTTGGCGCAGCATCCGCATGAATCGACACCAGGAAGTTGGCATTCTGCTTACGCGCAACGTCCGAGCGCCCCATGACCGAAATAAAATAATCACCGTCGCGGGTCAGCACGCCTTTAAACATCGGGTCGTCATTTAAAAGCGTTCGCAGCTTACGGGCAATGGCGATGGTCACGTTTTTCTCACGCAGGCCGCCAGGGCCAATAGCGCCTGGATCCTGCCCGCCGTGCCCGGCATCAATAGCAATAATCACTTTATCGCCGCTGACAACACGACGTGCGCTGGCCGCCGGGCGCGTCACCGTGTCGCTGCTGGTTGCCGCAGTAATACGGTTATCCTGTGATTTAAACGGGTTACGGGCAGGTTCAGATGGACGTGGCGTATAGACTGGCGCTTCCACACGCTTCGCCACAACGGGCGCAGGTGGGGGCGGCGGCGGCACATCGGCATTGATGGTAAAGACCACCGTATAATTCGCGCCGTTTTGCTGCTTCACGGCTTTGGTTTTGCCTTTTTCGGTCAGATCCACCACCAGCCGCAGCGACTGGGCATCCTTCGGTGTCCCTGAACGAATGCTTTTGACCAGGTTATTCCCGCTGAACTGCAGAGGTAATCCCTGGATCACCCCTGTCTGTTTGATATCCAGCGCCACGCTGTGGGCGTCTGGTTGCGAAAACGCATATTCAGGATCGCCCATAAAACTGAACGTAATCCGGGCCTGGCGATCGCCATTCGATACCTGAATATCTGAGAGGTTGGCGGCACCAGCCTGCGCGCACAGCAGTACCGTTGCAGCCAACAACCAACTTTTAACGCGATTTATCATCCCGTCATCCCTACGCTTAACCGGCGAGACGCGCCAGTAAGGAACACCCTGATGAGGAAACCGCACTGATGCGCGCCTCACGCCCTTGAGCCTGGTAATCTAAGTGAATTTCGACATCCGGGTCAGGTAGCACACCCGCACCTTGTTGCGGCCACTCCACCAGGCAGATGGCATCATTGGCAAAGTAATCACGGATCCCCATAAATTCCAGCTCCTCAGGGTCCGCAAGGCGGTACAAATCAAAATGGTACACCATGAGATTTTCAAGGGTGTACGGCTCTACCAGCGTATAGGTTGGGCTTTTCACGTTGCCGTTATGGCCTAACGCCTGTAAGAAACCCCGGCTGAAGGTGGTTTTACCCGCCCCTAAATCACCATACAGATAAATGACGGTTGCCCCCTGACAGGCCTGCGCCACGCGCTTGCCGAGATCTAAAGTGGCTTGTTCATCAGGTAAAGGAATCGCTCGATTAGTCATTTTCTATGTCAATCACATCCGGGTTAACAACACGCCGCAGCGTGCAAAAAAGATCGGTGGCCAGCATACCACGTGTTCCGTACCGCGCAGCGAGGCTGTCTGCCGCTGCACCGTGGGCGACACAGCCCGCACAGGCTGCATCATAAAGGGGAAGCTTCTGTCCAAGCAATGCGCCGATAATGCCAGAAAGCACATCGCCCATGCCGCCGCTCGCCATGCCCGCGTTTCCGGCATCAACAATGCCTTGTGCATCATCGCTGCCAATAACGGTGCCGGCCCCTTTCAGAACGGCCACACCTCCGTAACGTTTTACCAGACGTTGAGCAGAAAGTAAGCGATCGCTTTCAATTTCTGCCACGCTGCAGTTAAGCAGCCGTGCGGCTTCGCCGGGGTGCGGCGTTAGAATGCGATTGTGACGTTTATCCGGGTTGATTGCCAGAAGGTTCAGCGCGTCGGCGTCCCACAGCATCGGTTTACGGAAATTCTCGACCTTTTGCAGCGCCTGCTTGCCCCACGCCTGCTGTCCCAGCCCAGGCCCCACGACCACGACATCCGCCCATTCGAGGCTCTCCTCGAGCGTCTCTGGCGTAAGCTCATGCACCATCAGTTCTGGGCGGGCGGTAATTATCGGCGCAATATTTTCACCGCGCGTCAGCACGCGCACTAAGCCGGCACCGCTGCGCAGAGCGGCCTCACCGGTCATGCGAATCGCTCCCGCCGTGCCGTGGTCACCGCCAATAATGACCAGCCTGCCATGGTCGCCTTTATGCGATGTCGGGCGGCGCGCAGGTAGCCACTGTGCCAGTTGAGAGGCATCCAGGCGGTTAAGCTGCGTTTCCTGCTCCGCAAGCCACCGCTCCAGCCCCAGGGCATCATGGTGCAGCTTGCCCACTACATCCCGCGCTTTACCGGTAAGCAGGCCGGGCTTCAGGGCAATAAACGTGACGGTATGCGAGGCCTGGATCACGGCCCCGGGTGTTGTTCCCGTTTGCGCCATCAGTCCGGAAGGGATATCCAGCGCCACTGCTGGCGCGGGATGGGTATTAGCGTGTCCAATCAGCGCAGCAATATTCTCACGCGGCGCACTGCGCAAGCCGGTGCCGAGCAGGCCGTCAATAATCACATCAATAGCATCTGGCCAGAGACTATCAGACGCGTGGATCACCCCCCCGGCGTTCAGCCAGGCTTCTCGCGCCGCGCTCGCCTCTTCCGGCAGCGGTTTGTCGCTTTCCAGTGCCAGTAAGGTGACACGCAGCCCTGCTGCAACGGCCAGACGCGCCACAACGTAAGCATCGCCGCCGTTGTTCCCGTGCCCGCACAAAATCAGCCAGTGTGACGCAACCGGATATGCCGCGCGAGCAACGCTGAACGCCGCTTCGCCTGCGCGCTGCATTAGTTCATAAAGAGTAAGGCCGAGGCTGTCTGCGGCCTCTTTTTCGGCGTGCCGGAGGGCATCCGCATGCCAGATGGAATGTGGTATACTTGCGGGGTTTTTCTTCACCGTATGGTCCGTCATGTCACAGCCCCTCGATCTCAATCAGTTAGCGCAAAATATTAAACAGTGGGGTGCTGAACTTGGCTTCCAGAAGGTGGGTATCACCGATACCGACCTCTCTGCCAGCGAACCTAAGCTTCAGGAATGGCTGGACAAACAATACCACGGCGAAATGGAGTGGATGGCGCGTCATGGCATGATGCGGGCCCGTCCACACGAGCTTTTGCCGGGCACGCTGCGCGTCATCAGCGTGCGTATGAACTACCTGCCCGCCAACGCGGCATTTGCGCGCACGTTAAAAAATCCCTCTCTGGGTTACGTCAGCCGGTATGCCCTGGGGCGTGATTATCACAAGCTTCTGCGTAACCGCTTAAAAAAACTCGGGGAAACTATTCAGCAACACTGTGTTTCGCTGAATTTTAGACCCTTTGTTGACTCCGCGCCTATTCTTGAGCGCCCAATCGCTGAAAAAGCGGGGCTTGGCTGGACAGGTAAGCACTCACTTATCCTTAGTCGGGACGCCGGATCGTTCTTCTTCCTCGGCGAGCTGTTGATTGATTTACCGTTACCCATAGACGGCCCGGTAGAAGAAGGCTGTGGTCGCTGTGTAGCCTGTATGACCATTTGCCCGACGGGCGCAATCGTCGAGCCCTATACCGTTGATGCACGCCGCTGCATCTCCTACCTCACCATCGAGCTGGAAGGCGCTATTCCTGAAGAGTTCCGCCCGCTTATTGGCAACCGTATCTACGGCTGCGACGACTGTCAGTTGATCTGTCCGTGGAACCGCTATTCGCAGCTGACGGATGAAGAAGACTTCAGCCCACGCAAGGCGCTGCATGCTCCGCCACTCATCGAACTGTTCGCCTGGACCGAAGCCTGGTTCCTGAAAGTGACGGAAGGATCGGCAATTCGCCGTATCGGTCACCTTCGCTGGCTGCGAAATGTCGCCGTTGCGCTGGGCAATGCGCCGTGGGATGACGCCAATATTCAGGCACTCGAAAGCCGGAGAGGTGAGCACCCACTTCTTGATGAACACATAGAATGGGCGATTGCGCAGCAAATTGAGAAGCGAAATGCCTGCGTGGTTGAGGTGCAATTACCGAAGAAACAGCGGCTGGTGCGAGTGATAGAAAAAGGGCTTACGCGGGACGCTTGATATATTCACAGCCTGTGTATAAAAATCAAAACACAGTAACCATCTGGCCTGGCAAACAGGTCAAGTGATCTGAATAACATTTTGAAATCTATTTTTAATCTTTAATTTCAATTAGTTACTTTAATACTATTCACCCTGCGAAGTTTCCAGGGTGCAAGGGCAAGCGACTGCTTCTGTGGATAACTCTGTTTACAAGAGTATTTCAAAGGCAAAAGAAAACGTCCCCAACGAAAAATTCCGTTGTGGATAGTTTAGAGATTAAGAAGAATTTGGAGCGGGAAACGAGACTCGAACTCGCGACCCCGACCTTGGCAAGGTCGTGCTCTACCAACTGAGCTATTCCCGCTTGGGTGGTCCGTGCTGTGGCAGCACTTTCAAATTTTGGAGCGGGAAACGAGACTCGAACTCGCGACCCCGACCTTGGCAAGGTCGTGCTCTACCAACTGAGCTATTCCCGCTTGGGCAGTCTGTGCTGTGAAAGCACTTTCAAATTTTGGAGCGGGAAACGAGACTCGAACTCGCGACCCCGACCTTGGCAAGGTCGTGCTCTACCAACTGAGCTATTCCCGCAAATCTGTGCTGCTTTTGTTGCTGTCGTAACGCGTAATTCTCTGTCGTTACGGGAGGCGCATTATACGAGAAATCCGTTTAGCTGCAACCCCCCTGAAAGCGATTTTTTCGAAATCTTGTTCAAGTGATTAATTAATCGGCAAGCTGCACAATTTAGCGACAAAAACTTGACCGCGCAAGCCGCCAGGCCGAAAAATCACAGCTTAATAAAGTTTTCGCGATAGTACGCCAACTCCGCCACGGACTCACGGATATCGTCCATCGCCTGGTGGGTGCCCTGCTTTTTAAAGCCGTCGAGGATTTCTGGTTTCCAGCGACGCGCCAGCTCTTTCAGCGTGCTCACGTCCAGATAGCGGTAGTGGAAGTACGACTCCAGCTCCGGCATGTACTTAAACAGGAAACGGCGATCCTGACCGATACTGTTGCCACAGATAGGCGATTTACCCTCAGGAACCCATTGTTTCAGGAACTCGATGGTCGCCAGCTCCGCTTCACGGTCCCCTTGGGTACTCGCCTTCACACGATCGACCAGCCCGCTGCCGGTATGGGTACGCACATTCCAGTCATCCATTAACGCAAGTTGCTCATCAGACTGATGAACCGCAATGGTTGGCCCTTCTGCCAAAATATTCAGGTTCGCATCGGTGACCAGCGTGGCGATCTCAATAATGCGATCGCGCTCGGGATCCAGCCCGGTCATTTCAAGATCGATCCAAATCAGGTTGTTTTCATCCGCGCTCATGTTATTTTCCACCCTTCTCGCATAACCGGCTGTAGCAGGTTAACTAGTATTAATTAGAGTGTATCATAGAGGTTTTGCCCCTTATGGGCGACCAGGAGCCAGCGCGATTGAGTAAAAATAAACTCTCCAAAGGGCAGCAGCGCCGCGTAAACGCCAATCACCAGCGCCGTCTTAAAACCACTTCGGAGAAGCCGGATTATGACGACAACCTGTTTGGCGAAGCGACAGAAGGCGTCGTGATTAGCCGTTTTGGTATGCATGCCGATGTCGAATCAGCCGGCGGGGATATCCACCGTTGTAACATCCGCCGCACCATCCGTTCACTGGTTACCGGCGATCGCGTCGTCTGGCGTCCCGGTAAAGAAGCGGCGGAAGGGATCACGGTAAAAGGGATCGTTGAAGCCGTACATGAACGCACGTCGGTCCTCACCCGTCCTGATTTCTATGACGGCGTTAAGCCCATTGCAGCCAACATAAACCAGATCGTCATCGTTTCGGCGATTTTGCCTGAACTTTCGCTCAATATTATCGACCGTTATCTCGTTGCCTGCGAAACGCTGCAGGTTGAGCCGATCATCGTGTTGAACAAAATCGATCTGCTGGATGACGAAGGCATGGCTTTTGTGAACGAGCAGATGGATATCTACCGCAAGATCGGCTATCGCGTGCTGATGGTTTCCAGCCATACCAAAGATGGCCTGAAGCCGCTGGAGGAAGCCCTTACCGACCGCATCAGCATCTTTGCGGGCCAGTCCGGCGTGGGCAAATCGAGCCTGCTGAATAACCTTCTCGGCCTCCAGCAAGAGATCCTGACCAACGATGTCTCGAACGTCTCTGGCCTGGGTCAGCACACCACCACCGCCTCGCGTCTGTATCACTTCCCGCACGGCGGCGACGTGATCGACTCCCCGGGCGTGCGCGAGTTCGGTTTATGGCACCTCGAGCCGGAACAAATCTTCAACGGGTTTGTCGAATTCCATGACTATTTAGGCGCTTGCAAGTACCGCGACTGTAAACACGATAACGACCCAGGCTGCGCTATCCGCGAAGCGGTTGAGAAAGGTGAGATTGCGGAGACCCGCTTTGAAAACTATCACCGCATTCTTGAGAGCATGGAAGACGTAAAAACGCGTAAAAACTTTTCTGATTCGGATAACTGACAACTAAGCTAAGCATCGCTAAAATCGTCCCCTTTTTTCAGGTTCCGGCGCTTTGCCGCCGGATCAGGAACGACAAAACAATGGCCTGGAGGCTACCTTGTTAAACTCATTTAAACTTTCGCTTCAATACATTCTGCCAAAACTGTGGCTCACTCGCCTGGCGGGCTGGGGCGCGAGCAAACGAGCGGGCTGGCTGACCAAACTGGTCATCGACCTGTTTGTGAAATACTACAAGGTCGACATGAAAGAAGCGCAGAAGCCGGATACTGCCAGCTACCGCACTTTCAACGAATTCTTCGTTCGCCCGCTGCGTGATGAAGTGCGTCCGCTTAACACCGATCCTAACGTACTGGTGATGCCCGCTGACGGCGTGATCAGCCAGCTCGGCAAAATCGAAGACGACAAAATTTTGCAGGCTAAAGGCCACAACTACAGCCTGGAAGCGTTGCTGGCAGGCAATTACCTGATGGCGGACCTGTTCCGTAACGGCTCCTTCGCCACCACCTATCTGTCACCGCGCGACTATCACCGCGTTCACATGCCGTGTAACGGCATCCTGCGCGAAATGATCTACGTGCCGGGTGACCTGTTCTCCGTAAACCATCTGACCGCGCAGAACGTCCCTAACCTGTTCGCGCGTAACGAACGCGTCATCTGCCTGTTTGATACCGAATTTGGTCCAATGGCACAGATTCTGGTGGGTGCTACCATTGTAGGCAGCATTGAAACCGTCTGGGCGGGCACCATCACCCCGCCGCGTGAAGGCGTCATCAAACGCTGGACTTGGCCTGCCGGTGAAGCCGAAGGCTCCGTGGCACTGCTGAAAGGCCAGGAGATGGGCCGCTTTAAACTGGGTTCAACGGTGATCAACCTGTTTGCACCGGGTAAAGTGAACCTGGTTGAACAGCTTGAAAGCCTGTCAGTAACGAAGCTGGGCCAGCCGCTGGCGGTCTCTGCAGACGCTATCGTGACGCCAGACGCTGAGCCAGCACCGCTGGCAGAAGAAGAAATTAAAGCCGAGCACGACGCCAGCCCGCTGGTTGACGACAAAAAAGACGAAGGCTAACAACAGAAGGATCGCTGACGTGCGCCCGATTATCGTACTACTGATGGCCTGGTGCCTCAGCATGGGGGCGTACGCAGCGACAGCCCCCGACGCCAAACAGATAACCCAGGAACTGGAGCAGGCGAAAGCGGCCAAACCCGCTCAGCCGGAGACCGTCGAGTCGCTCCAGTCTGCCCTGAACGCGCTTGAGGAGCGAAAAGGCTCTCTTGAGCGAGCTCAGCAATATCAGCAGGTTATCGACAACTTCCCTAAGCTCTCGCAAACGCTGCGCGCGCAGCTCAATAACCTGCGCGACGAGCCGCGTAATATCCCCGCGAGCATGACCTCAGATGCGCTGAATCAGGAGATCCTGCAGGTCAGCAGTCAACTGCTGGAAAAAAGCCGCCTGGCACAGCAGGAGCAGGAGCGCGCGCGCGAAATTGCCGATTCGCTCAACCAAATTCCGCAGCAACAAACCGACGCCCGCCGTCAGTTAAACGAAGTCGAACGCCGCGTGGGTTCTCAGAGCGGCACTACCCCGCAAAGTCAGGCCCAAAATCTTGGGCTGCAGGCTGAATCCGCCAGACTCAAAGCGCTGGTCGATGAACTGGAACTGGCACAACTTTCCGCCAATAACCGCCAGGAGCTGTCGCGGATGCGCTCCGAGCTGGCGCAAAAGCAGAGCGAACAGCTTGATGCTTATCTTCAGGCTCTGCGTAATCAGTTAAACAGCCAGCGTCAGCGTGAAGCCGAACGGGCGCTGGAAAGCACCGAGCTGCTGGCGGAAAACAGCGAAAATCTGCCTGACGGAATTAACGAACAATTCAGGATCAACCGCGAACTGTCTGCCGCCCTAAACCAGCAGGCGCAGCGCATGGATCTGGTCGCGTCGCAGCAGCGTCAGGCCACCAATCAAACCTTGCAGGTTCGTCAGGCGCTCAATACGCTGCGCGAACAGTCCCAGTGGCTGGGTTCATCAAACCTTCTTGGCGAAGCACTGCGCGCGCAGGTTGCCCGACTGCCGGAGATGCCAAAACCCCAGCAGCTTGATACCGAAATGGCGCAGCTGCGCGTTCAGCGCCTGCACTATGAAGATATCCTCAACAAACAGCCGCAAATCCGCCAGATTCATCAGGCTGACGGTCAACCGCTCACCAGTGAGCAAAGCCGCATACTGGAAGCCCAGATGCGTACCCAGCGCGAGTTGCTGAACTCTTTGCTGCAGGGTGGCGATACGCTGCTTTTGGAACTGACAAAGCTGAAAGTCTCCAACAGCCAGCTGGAAGACGCGCTGAAAGAGGTTAACGAGGCGACGCACCGATATCTTTTCTGGACATCCGACGTGCGTCCAGTGACCTTCACCTGGCCTATTGATATCGTCCAGGATCTTCGCCGTCTGATTTCGCTAGACACCTTCAGCCAGCTGGGCCAGGCGAGCGCCATGATGCTCACCAGCAAAGAAACCATTCTCCCGCTGCTGGGGGCGTTGATTCTGGTCGGCTTCAGCATTTACTCACGCAGACACTTCACCCGCTTCCTGGAGCGCTCCAGTGCCCGCGTGGGCAAGGTGACGCAGGATCACTTCTGGCTGACGCTCCGTACCGTCTTCTGGTCGATTCTCGTCGCTTCACCGCTACCGGTACTGTGGATGACGCTCGGCTATGGCCTGCGTGAAGCCTGGCCCTTCCCGCTCGCGGTGGCGATTGGCGAGGGCGTGACCGCCACCGTACCCTTGCTGTGGGTAGTCATGATTTGCGCCACCTTTGCCCGCCCGAACGGGCTGTTCGTTGCCCACTTTGGCTGGCCGCGCAACCGCGTCGCACGCGGCATGCGTTACTACCTGATGAGCATCGGGCTTATCGTGCCGCTGATCATGGCGCTGATCATGTTCGATAACCTTAACGATCGCGAGTTTTCCGGTTCGCTGGGGCGCCTGTGCTTTATGCTGATTTGCGGGGCACTGGCGATGGTCAAACTCAGCCTGAAGCGAGCAGGTATTCCGCTGTATCTCGATAAATCGGGCAGCGGCGACAACGTATTTAACCGCCTGCTGTGGAATCTGATGCTCTCTGCCCCGCTGGTCGCGATGCTGGCCGCCGCCGTGGGCTATCTCGCCACCGCGCAGGCGCTGCTGGCGCGCCTGGAAACCTCGGTTGCGATCTGGTTCCTGCTTCTGGTGGTCTACCATGTGATCCGCCGCTGGATGCTAATCCAGCGTCGCCGTCTGGCATTCGACCGCGCGAAGCAGCGTCGTGCCGAAATCCTTGCCCAGCGCGCGCGAGGAGAAGATGAAGCCCACCACGCTAACAGCACTGAAGGCGCAGCGGAAACGGACGAGGTCGAACTGGATCTGGATGCCATCAGTACGCAGTCCCTGCGGCTGGTGCGTTCCCTTCTCATGCTGATTGCCCTGCTCTCCGTCATTGTTCTGTGGTCGGAAATTCACTCGGCCTTTGGCTTCCTGGAGAACATCTCGCTGTGGGACGTGACGTCTACGGTACAGGGTGTGGAAAGCCTGGAGCCCATTACGCTGGGCGCAGTCTTAATCGCCATTCTGGTGCTGATCATCACCACCCAACTGGTACGAAATCTCCCGGCGCTGCTGGAGCTGGCGCTGTTGCAACACCTGGATTTAACCCCCGGTACGGGCTACGCCATCACCACCATTACCAAATATCTGATCATGCTGTTTGGGGGGCTGGTTGGCTTCTCGATGATAGGTATTGAGTGGTCGAAGCTGCAGTGGCTGGTCGCGGCTCTTGGTGTCGGGTTAGGTTTTGGCTTACAGGAGATTTTCGCCAACTTTATTTCGGGCCTGATTATTCTGTTCGAAAAACCGATTCGTATTGGCGATACGGTGACGATACGCGATCTGACCGGCAGCATCACGAAGATCAACACCCGTGCCACCACGATCAGCGACTGGGATCGCAAAGAAATCATCGTGCCAAACAAGGCGTTCATCACCGAGCAGTTTATCAACTGGTCGCTGTCGGATTCCGTTACCCGTGTGGTCCTGACCGTGCCTGCACCGTCGGATGCCAATAGCGAAGAGGTGACGCAGATCCTTCACACCGCTGCAGAACGCTGTTCACTGGTGATCGATAACCCGGCACCGGAAGTGTTCCTTGTCGACCTGCAGCAGGGGATCCAGATTTTCGAGCTGCGTATCTATGCCGCCGAAATGGGGCACCGTATGCCGCTGCGCCATGAGATCCACCAGCTGATTCTGGCTGGCTTCCGCGAGCACGGCATTGATATGCCGTTCCCACCTTTCCAGATGCGTCTGGAAAGCCTGGATGGACGTAAGACGGGAAGGACGTTGTCGTCAGCGACGCGTAAGCGTCCGGCAGGAAGTTTGTAGGGGAAAAAGCGAGAGCCTCACCGCTCTCCCACGGGAGAGCGGTGAGCTGCCGTCAGGCGCGATCGACGGTAAAAGCAACCACATCAGCCAGCTGCTCTGCGCCCAGCGCCAGCATGACCAGACGATCCACACCCAACGCCACGCCGGAGCAATCCGGCAAGCCCGCCTGTAACGCGTCAAGCAGGTTGGTATCAATCGGCTGCTGCGGTAAGCCGCGCGCATTACGCTTACGATTATCCTGCTCAAAACGCTGCTGCTGCTCGCGCGCGTCGGTCAGTTCATGGAAGCCATTCGCCAGCTCAATGCCTTTGTAATAGACCTCAAAACGCTCCGCCACACGGTGATCTTCGGTGCTGATCTGCGCCAAGGATGCTTGACTTGCCGGGAAGTGATAAACAAACGCCGGTCGGTCTTTGCCAATCTGTGGCTCAACGCCAAAGGTGAACAGGAGCTGCAGCAGCGTGTCACGGTCTTCTTCAGTATCCGCCACATTGCTCAGATCCAGCTTTGCCGCCACGTCACGCAGCTGCATTTTATCCGCTGACAGCGGATCGATTTCCAGATAACGCTGGAAGGCCTGCTGATAAGAGAGCGTTTCCGCTTCTGAACAGTCCAGAACCTGTTGCAGCAGATCGTCGACCTCGTTCATCAGACGGTACATGTCGTAATGCGGACGGTACCACTCCAGCATGGTGAATTCCGGGTTATGGTGACGCCCCATCTCTTCGTTACGGAAGCTTCTGCACAGCTGATAAACCGGGCCACACCCCGCCGCCAGCAGGCGCTTCATGTGGTATTCCGGGCTGGTCATCAGATAAAGGTTCATACCCTGAGAGTGGCCTGGACCAACAAAACGGGTTTCAAACGGGACCAGATGAATATCCGTTACCGTCGCCTGACTCATGCACGGCGTTTCCACCTCCAGGACTCCGCGATCGGCAAAGAAACGGCGAATTTCCGCCATAATTGCAGCGCGTTTCAGTAGGTTTGGGATGGATGCGCTCGGCTGCCAGGTGGCCGTTTCGCTCATGAGTATTTCTCCGATTTCAAACAAGGGCACGAAGTCTACTCGTTAGCAGGGACAGAGACAAATTTTGCGCAGCAAAAGAGGTTTTTTCATTCGAACATGCAATTCCGTGACCGAATTCATCAATCACAATGATAAATCGCCGCACATAACGGCAAAAAAATCGAACACGTCAAATTTCCCTCACATCTACGCGGTTATACTGTTTTACCCATAAAGGAGCAGTGGAATCGCTTTCGCAATTGTCCGTTCGGACAGGTGAGCTACCTTTAGTTCAACGCGTTGCGGAAAAACAAAAATCTGGAGGAATGTCGTGCAAACTTTTCAAGCCGATCTTGCCGTTATAGGCGCTGGCGGAGCTGGATTACGCGCTGCAATTGCTGCAGCGCAGGCTAATCCAAACGCTAAAATCGCACTGATTTCAAAAGTCTACCCGATGCGCAGCCACACCGTTGCCGCTGAAGGAGGGTCCGCCGCCGTCGCGCAGGATCATGACAGCTTCGAATACCATTTTCACGACACGGTTGCCGGGGGCGACTGGCTTTGCGAACAGGATGTCGTTGACTACTTCGTACACCATTGCCCAACGGAAATGACCCAACTGGAACAGTGGGGATGCCCGTGGAGCCGCCGTCCGGACGGCAGCGTCAACGTTCGCCGCTTTGGCGGGATGAAAATTGAACGTACCTGGTTTGCCGCCGATAAAACCGGCTTCCACATGTTGCATACCCTGTTCCAGACCTCTCTTCAGTTCCCGCAAATTCAGCGCTTTGACGAACATTTCGTCCTCGACATTCTGGTTGATGACGGCCAGGCGCGTGGCCTGGTCGCGATGAACATGATGGAAGGTACGCTCGTACAGATCCGTGCAAATGCGGTGGTGATGGCAACGGGCGGTGCAGGCCGAGTTTATCGTTATAACACCAACGGCGGGATTGTCACCGGCGACGGCATGGGCATGGCGCTTGGCCACGGTGTTCCGCTGCGAGATATGGAATTCGTACAGTATCACCCCACCGGCCTGCCGGGTTCCGGCATTCTGATGACGGAAGGCTGTCGTGGAGAAGGCGGGATTCTGGTCAACAAAAACGGCTACCGTTATCTCCAAGATTACGGTATGGGCCCGGAAACGCCGCTTGGCGAACCGAAAAACAAATACATGGAGCTGGGCCCGCGCGACAAAGTCTCTCAGGCTTTCTGGCACGAGTGGCGCAAAGGCAACACCATCCCTACTCCACGCGGGGATGTGGTCTATCTTGACCTGCGTCACCTCGGCGAGAAAAAACTCCTGGAACGCCTGCCGTTTATCTGCGAGTTATCAAAAGCCTACGTGGGGGTCGATCCGGTAAAAGAACCGATTCCGGTACGCCCAACGGCACACTACACCATGGGCGGCATCGAAACCGACCAGCAGTGTGAAACCCGCATCAAAGGGCTATTTGCCGTGGGCGAGTGCTCGTCTGTCGGCCTGCACGGGGCAAACCGTTTGGGGTCGAACTCGCTAGCAGAGCTGGTTGTCTTTGGCCGCATGGCCGGCGAACGCGCAATGGAGCGTGCCGCCACCGTGGGTGAGGCCAACGGCGCCGCGCTGGACGCACAGGTTGCTGACGTCGAAAAACGTCTGAAAGCCCTGGTTAACCAAGAAGGCAACGAAAACTGGTCGAAAATCCGCGATGAAATGGGTTTGTCGATGGAAGAAGGCTGCGGGATCTACCGTACCCCAGAGCTGATGCAAAAAACCGTCGACAAGCTGGCGGAACTGCAGGAGCGCTTCAAGCGCGTGCGCATCACCGATACCTCCAGCGTGTTCAATACCGACCTGCTCTATACCATCGAGTTGGGTCACGGCCTGAACGTAGCGGAATGTATGGCGCACTCCGCCCTGGCCCGTAAAGAGTCACGCGGGGCGCACCAGCGTCTGGATGAAGGCTGCACCGAACGTGACGACGTCAATTTCCTGAAACACACCCTCGCCTGGCGCGACGCGGATGGCACCACGCGTCTGGACTACAGCGACGTGAAGATCACCACGCTGCCACCGGCAAAACGCGTGTACGGTGCAGAAGCAGAAGCCGCCGAGAAGAAGGAGAAGGCGAATGGCTGAGATGCAAAAACTGAAAGTTGAAGTGGTGCGCTACAATCCGGAAGTGGACACGGCACCGCACAGCGCTTTCTACGAAGTCCCTTACGACGAGCAAACCTCCCTGCTGGATGCGCTCGGCTATATCAAAGATAACCTGGCACCTGACCTAAGCTACCGCTGGTCATGTCGCATGGCCATTTGTGGTTCCTGCGGCATGATGGTCAACAAAGTTCCTAAGCTTGCCTGCAAAACCTTCCTGCGTGAATACACCAAAGGCATCAAGGTAGAAGCGCTGGGTAACTTCCCCATCGAGCGCGATCTGGTGGTCGATATGACTCACTTTATCGAAAGTCTGGAGGCCATTAAGCCGTACATCATCGGTAACCCGCGCACGCCGGATCAGGGGCCAAACACCCAAACGCCAGCACAGATGGCGAAATACCATCAGTTCTCCGGCTGCATTAACTGCGGCCTGTGCTACGCCGCCTGTCCGCAGTTCGGCCTGAATAAAGAGTTCATTGGCCCTGCCGCCATTACCCTGGCGCACCGTTATAACGAAGACAGCCGCGACCACGGTAAAAAAGAACGTATGGCGCAGCTTAACAGCCAGAACGGCGTCTGGAGCTGCACCTTTGTGGGCTACTGCTCCGAAGTGTGTCCGAAGCATGTCGACCCGGCCGCCGCAATTCAGCAGGGTAAAGTGGAAAGTTCGAAAGACTTTCTTATCGCTACCCTGAAACCACGCTAAGGAGTGCATGATGACGACTAAACGCAAAGCCTATGTGCGGCCAATGCCGTCCACCTGGTGGAAGAATCTGCCGTTTTATCGCTTCTATATGCTGCGTGAAGGTACTGCGGTACCGGCGGTCTGGTTCAGTCTTGAACTGATGTACGGCGTGTTCGCCCTCAAGCATGGCCCTGAAACCTGGGCCAGTTTTGTTGGGTTCTTGCAAAACCCTATCATTGTTGTCCTGAATTTGATTGTGCTCGCGGCAGCGCTGCTTCATACCAAAACCTGGTTTGAGCTGGCGCCGAAAGCGGCAAACATTATCGTTAAAGGCGAGAAAATGGGGCCAGAGCCGGTCATTAAAGGGCTTTGGGCAGTGACGGCGGTTGTCACCGTGGTCATTCTGTTTGTCGCGCTGTTCTGGTAAGGAGACTACTGTGATCAATCCAAATCCAAAACGTTCTGACGAGCCGGTCTTCTGGGGATTATTTGGTGCAGGCGGTATGTGGAGCGCCATCATCGCACCGGTTATCATCCTGCTGGTCGGCATCATGCTGCCGCTGGGGCTGTTCCCGGGCGATGCGCTTAGCTATGAGCGCGTACTGGCGTTCGCGAGCAGCTTTGTTGGCCGCGTGTTCATCTTCTTGATGATCGTCCTGCCGCTGTGGTGTGGCCTGCACCGCATTCACCATGCAATGCACGATCTGAAAATCCATGTGCCAAGCGGTAAATGGGTCTTCTACGGTCTGGCAGCCATCCTGACCGTGGTGACGCTGATTGCCGTGGTCACCCTCTGATCGAACGGGTCCGCCATTCGGCGGGCCCGTTATTTCTGCATTTTCCCCACCAGCCACTGAGCAAACTCACCCATCGCGGGGGTTTCCGCCCGTGACTGCAGCCGCGTGAGCCAATAGCTGCCCAGATCAATCTGCGCGGTAAACGGCTGCACAATGCGCTCACTGTTGAGTAAATGGGCAAACATATCGACGGGTGCGATAGCGATGCCTACGCCCGCCTGCGCCGCTTCCAGCATGGTGACGGACGAATCAAACACCATTACCCGATGCGTGGGCGACGGGGGCGGCTCTCCCGCAGCCTGCATCCATGCCGTCCACTCGTCGCGCCGGTAGGAGCGCAGCAGGGTAAATTTCAGGATGTCAGCAGGAGTACGCAGCCCGGTGGCAATTTCAGGGGTGCACAGCGGGGACAAAGGTGCCTGACAAAGAAAGACGGCCTCGGTGCCGTGCCACGCGCCGCCACCGTAGCGAATCGTATAATCAAGCCCTTCGGCCGCGGGATCGACGCGGTTGTTATGCGTGGACAGCTGAAGGTCAATATGGGGATAACAACGACGGAAATCAGCGAGCTGCGAGAACAAGATGCCGGTGGCGAAGGTACCCACCACCCCGATTTTCAACTTCTCCTGGGCACGCTGATGGGCAAAACGATCCAGCATCCCGGCAATGCGATCGAACGAATCATTCAGCACCGGCAGCAAATTTTCACCTTCTGTGGTCAGCATCAGGCCGCGCGACACGCGAACAAACAGCCGACAATTAAGGTGCTGCTCAAGCGTTTTGACGTGCTGGCTAATGGCCGAATGGGTGACATTCAGCTCGATAGCGGCGTGCGTAAAACTAAGGTGCCTTGCGGCGGCTTCGAATGCGCGAAGCGAGTTAAGCGGAAGATAGCTACGTGTCATCGGTCATCCGTTAGAAAAATTAACAGCTACTGCTAAATTTAACCGTTTGTCACGCACAGTCAATTCCAACACACTACGCTTGTCTTACGGGCCCGGACATCCCCCCTGACTTACTATTACGGAAGATAACTGATGATGAAAAAATCCTTTTGCTGCGCCTTGCTTCTTGGCGCTTCCTTCACCAGCGCTGCCGCGCCGGTGTCAGAAAAACAGCTGGCTAGCATCGTTGAAAGCACTATTACGCCGCTGATGAAAGCACAATCCATTCCCGGTATGGCGGTTGCCGTGATTTATCAGGGTCAGCCCTACTATTTCACCTTCGGCAAAGCTGATGTCGCGGCTAACAAGCCCGTCACGCCACAAACGCTGTTCGAGTTAGGTTCCATCAGCAAAACCTTTACGGGCGTGCTGGGCGGTGATGCGATTGCCCGTGGCGAAATTTCGCTCGCCGATCCCGTGACAAAATACTGGCCTGAGCTGACGGGCAAGCAGTGGCAGGGTATTCGTCTGCTGGATCTGGCAACTTACACCGCCGGCGGCCTACCGCTGCAGGTGCCGGATGAGATTACTGACAACGCCGCCCTGCTGCGCTTCTACCAGTCCTGGCAGCCGCAGTGGAAACCGGGCACAACGCGTCTTTACGCAAATGCCAGCATCGGCCTCTTTGGCGCGCTGGCGGTTAAGCCTTCCGGTATGCGTTTTGAGGAGGCGATGACAGAGCGGGTATTTAAGCCTCTGAAACTGAACCATACCTGGATTAACGTACCGAAAGCCGAAGAGCAGCACTACGCCTGGGGCTATCGCGATGGTAAAGCGGTTCACGTTTCACCGGGCATGCTGGATGCAGAAGCCTACGGCGTGAAAACCAACGTGCAAGATATGGCAAGCTGGGTAAAAGCCAACATGGCCCCAGATGCGATCCAGGATGCCTCGCTGAAGCAAGGCGTCGCGCTGGCGCAGTCTCGCTACTGGCGCATTGGCTCTATGTACCAGGGACTCGGATGGGAGATGCTGAACTGGCCGGTTGACGCCAAAACGGTCATCGATGGCAGTGACAACAAGATCGCACTGGCACCGCTGCCTGCGGTAGAAGTGAATCCTCCTGCACCGCCGGTAAAAGCGTCGTGGGTGCATAAAACGGGTTCGACCGGCGGGTTTGGCAGCTATGTTGCTTTCATTCCTGAACAGAACCTCGGCATCGTGATGCTGGCGAACACGAGTTACCCTAATCCACCGAGGGTGGAAGCGGCTTACCGTATCCTGAACGCCTTGCAGTAAAACAGTACCGGGCGGCGCTCGCGCTTGCCCGGTCTGCATTTCTCGTTGGCGCGCCGCGCCGCCAGGCAAAAAAACCGCTCAACACCCGCATTTTCCTTGCTCTCATCTACACTTAACAAAAAACGGTAAGGAAACATCTATGCGCATTCTGCCCGTCATCGCCGCAGTAACAGCCGCGTTTTTAGTGGTTGCCTGCAGTTCCCCGACGCCACCTTCCGGCGTCACCGTCGTCAATAATTTCGATGCACAACGCTTCCTCGGCACATGGTATGAAATTGCCCGAATGGATCACTCGTTTGAACGAGGTTTAGAGAAAGTTACCGCGAACTACAGCGCAATGGATGACGGCGGTATTCAGGTCGTTAACCGCGGTTATAACCCCGATCGTGAGATGTGGCAGCAGTCGGTTGGAAAGGCGTACTTTACGGGCGACCCGAGCAGAGCGGCACTGAAAGTCTCATTCTTTGGCCCCTTCTATGGCGGGTATAACGTAATCGCCCTCGACAGGGAATACCGTTACGCGCTGGTCTGCGGGCCGGATCGCGACTACCTGTGGATACTCTCCCGCACACCAACCATTTCACCCGAAATGAAACAGCAGATGCTGGACGTTGCGACCCGGCAAGGGTTTGATGTGACGAAACTAATCTGGGTTGAACAACCGCATTAATGGGTACTGAGTTTTAGCCCAATAATACCGGCCACAATCAAGGCGAGGCTGGCAATACGCGCCAGACTCGCTGACTCTCCCAGCAACAGGATACCGGTAATAGCCGCGCCCACGGCGCCAATACCCGTCCAGACCGCGTAGGCTGTCCCCACCGGCAGGGTTCGCATTGCCCACGACAGCATGACAATACTGACAATCATCGCGGTAACGGTGATTACACTGGGCGTCAGACGCGTAAAACCATGGGTATATTTCAGGCCAATCGCCCATACCACTTCGAGCAAACCAGCAATAAAAAGCACAATCCAGGACATTTCAGGCTCCTTAACTTTTCAGACAAGTTGGGGCCGTCCCCGGTGAAGGAAGCACTTACGGGTCGTCCCGTAAGGCAGAGATTACGTCTCATATTTTGGTTAGCGTGCGATTTTTTTTCAATCCTTTTATGCACGGCGCGTTAAGGCAAGAAATAGCCTCACTATGGCGCGGAGTTCAAGCTTTTATCACTCATCTGACTTCTCTATGATGATGTGCTTTCTGATGGCAGGAAGCCACACCACTAGCCGACTGCGAATACAATATGTTCAAAATTCTTTTGATTGACCGATGTCACTTCACCCGCACAGGGTTTGAAGCGTGGCTCAATCATTCCGGTTTGTTTCCCGGTAACTTCGTCGTGACAGGGTTGAATAATCTCTTCCTGGCCAGAGAACACATCCTCCAGTGGAAACCCACGCTGGTTATCGCTGACCTGCATGGGTTCAGGCAGGATATTCATCAATTTCAGCAACTCTCTTCTCTGCTGAATGCCAGCGAATCTATGCCCTTTATTTTGCTGCAGTCGGGTGAAGAGCGGGAAATGACCGCCTACCTGGCGCAATTCCCGGTGTGGTCGTCGTTGTTAAAAAATACCGATCTTGAAGGGCTGGCAGCGGTTATCAACGACGCATTAACTTCACGCGCCAGTATTGAGATCCCGGACGTTGCTGCCCCGCTGCTGACGCGCCAGGAGGAGAAGGTGCTGACACTGTGGATGGACGGCGCAAGCAATCAAAAAATTGCCAGTTACCTGAGCATCAACGGAAAAACGGTGTATACCTACAAGCGCAATATTCGCATGAAACTGCATATGGATACGCGCTTCTCTCCGTTTTTATCCCTGCAGGAAGTGGAGAATTGACGGTACGAAGAGATCGACACGCCGTACCGCCCTTACATCACTAGTTCTGAGCTTTTGTTGCGGCACCAGAAATTGCGCTACCACCTTCAGAAATATCCTGACCGACGCCACGCGTGGTATTACATGCGGTTAATACTGAAGAAAGCACCAGGACAGAAAAGATCGCTGCAATTGTCTTCTTAACCATAATATCTTCCTTTTATAGCCAATGTTGTTTTGTGTATAGCCACTTAAGAATAGACAAGATCCCGCCATTTGGCGGCAGAGGAAGTATTTTTAGGAGAATTAGACGAAATTAGCTGGCAGCGTGAGAAATCACATGGCCGAGCGTTTTAATATCTTCACCGACGCCACGCGCGGTATTGCATCCGGAAAGCAGCGCGCAGGAAAGCGCCAAAAGAAGCAATATTTTAACGGTGTGTTTCATCGTTCCTGCCTGCAAAAAAAACAGGCGCAGCGAGTGCTGCGCCGTTAATCATTTACATGAATTACTTCACGCGGGATACATATTCGCCGGAGCGGGTATCCACTTTGATCACTTCGCCAGTCTGAACGAACAGAGGAACTTTAACCACTGCACCGGTAGACAGCTTAGCTGGCTTACCGCCAGTACCTGCGGTGTCACCCTTCAGACCTGGATCGGTTTCAACGATTTCCAGTTCAACGAAGTTTGGTGGGGTCACAGCGATAGGCTGGCCGTTCCACAGGGTCACGATGCACTCAGCCTGATCCAGCAGCCATTTAGCGCTATCGCCTACTGCTTTCTCATCAGCAGACAGCTGTTCGAAAGTAGAGTTGTTCATGAAATGATAGAACTCACCGTCGTTGTACAGGTAAGTCAGGTTCATATCGACAACATCAGCGCCTTCTGCAGAGTCAGTAGACTTGAAGGTTTTTTCTACACGGGTGCCGGTCAGCAGGCGACGCAGCTTAACGCGTGCGAATGCCTGGCCTTTACCTGGTTTAACGAATTCGCTGGCTTCAACCGCATACGGTTCGCCGTCCATCATGATTTTAAGACCAGCACGAAAATCGTTGCTATAGTACGTTGCCATAAGGCCCTCTAAATTTGTTAACTGGTAGCTAAGCCACAAAATGGCGCATATTGTAACCCTAAACACCCCGTCCAGAGAAGATTGGTTATCGCAACTTGCCGATGTAATCACCAGTCCTGATGAATTGCTGCGTCTTTTAGACCTCGAACAACACGAAGCGTTGCTCGCTGGCCGCGAGGCGAAGCGACTCTTTGCCCTGCGCGTTCCACGTGCCTTTGTTGCTCGCATGGAGAAAGGCAATCCTGATGACCCATTATTAAAACAAACACTTACTTCACAGGATGAGTTTGTCACTGCGCCGGGCTACAGCACCGATCCGCTGGAAGAACAGAACAGTGTCGTGCCGGGTTTGCTGCACAAATACCAGAACCGGGCCCTGCTGTTGGTAAAAGGGGGCTGTGCGGTAAATTGTCGTTACTGCTTCCGCAGACACTTCCCCTATGCCGAAAACCAGGGTAATAAGCGCAACTGGCAGGTCGCGCTGGACTATATCGCCGCACACCCTGAGCTGGATGAGATTATTTTCTCCGGCGGTGATCCGTTGATGGCGAAGGATCATGAACTGGACTGGCTGCTAACCCAGCTGGAAGCTATCCCCCACATTAAGCGTCTGCGCATTCACAGCCGTTTACCGATTGTCATTCCGGCGCGCATCACCGACGGGCTGGCTGCACGTTTTGAACAATCTCGTTTGCAGGTTCTGCTGGTGAACCATATCAACCACGCGAATGAAATTGATGAGACGTTTCGCGCGGCAATGGCCCGCCTGCGTAAATCTGGCGTGACGTTGCTGAACCAAAGCGTGCTGCTGCGCGGCGTAAACGACAACGCTCGCGTATTGGCCGATCTGAGTAATGCGCTGTTTGATGCGGGCGTAATGCCTTATTACCTGCACGTTCTGGATCGCGTACAGGGGGCTGCGCATTTCATGGTTTCGGATGAGGAAGCCCGGCAAATTATGCGTGAGCTGCTAACGCTGGTTTCAGGCTATATGGTGCCGAAGCTGGCACGTGAGATTGGCGGTGAGCCGAGTAAGACGCCGCTGGATTTGCAGCTGCGGCAGAGCTAGTTCTTCCGCACCCTAACCCTCTCCCTGTGGGAGAGGGAAACAGGTAATCAGTTCGGGCACTTATATACCTGGCCGTTCATCTGGCTGGCGGTCGGCACGAAGCTGGAGAGCATGCCCTGCGTTGGGCTGCTCACTCCGTAAATCACGTTGCCACCCATGGCTGCCGCCTGGTTACGCAGGGCATTCGCCGCGCCGCGCATTGAGCCACCCTCTTCACCGTGCTGGCCAGACATCCAATTGCTTTGCTCGCCGGTAGCCGTACCTAACAGCTGACATTCGCTACCCGGCTTATCTTCCACAAAGCGAACGCCCTGGCCCGCTGCCGACAGTTCGTTGCTGGAGCTACAACCCGCCAGCAGCAATGCTGCCCCTACGATCCCTGCACAGACTTTTACGCGCATGTTATTCCTCGTTTTCAATAAGCTGGACAGTAGTTGTCCGTGTGTAAATCTTATACCTAAAAGATGACCAAAAGAAAAACCCCCGAGCATTTCTGCCCGGGGGTTTTTCTTATTCTAAGACGTATAGCGCACGATTACATCATGCCGCCCATTCCGCCCATGCCGCCCATGCCAGCAGCACCTAAGTCAGGTGCGTCGCCTTTAGGCAGGTCGGTCACCATGCACTCGGTGGTGATCATCAGACCCGCAACAGATGCCGCGTACTGCAGAGCAGAACGGGTCACTTTAGTTGGGTCGAGGATACCGAAGTCGATCATGTTGCCGTATTCTTCAGTTGCTGCGTTGTAACCGTAGTTACCTTCACCTGCTTTCACGTTGTTGGTCACAACAGATGGTTCTTCACCAGCGTTGGACACGATCTGACGCAGTGGAGCTTCCATTGCGCGCAGCGCAACTTTGATACCGACGTTCTGATCTTCGTTCTGAGCGGTCAGGCCAGCCAGCTTAGCGGCTACGCGAACCAGCGCAACACCACCACCAGCAACCACGCCTTCTTCTACCGCAGCACGGGTCGCGTGCAGGGCATCGTCAACGCGTGCTTTTTTCTCTTTCATTTCAACTTCGGTAGCAGCACCGACTTTGATTACCGCAACGCCGCCAGCCAGCTTCGCTACGCGTTCCTGCAGTTTTTCACGGTCGTAGTCAGAAGTTGCTTCTTCAATTTGCTTACGGATCTGACCAACACGGCCCTGAATTGCCGCTTCGTCGCCCACGCCATCGATGATGGTGGTGGTGTCTTTGTTGATCACAACGCGTTTCGCCTGGCCCAGGTCTTCCAGGGTCGCTTTTTCCAGCTCCATACCGATCTCTTCAGAGATTACGGTACCGCCGGTCAGGGTTGCGATATCCTGCAGCATCGCCTTACGACGGTCGCCGAAGCCAGGTGCTTTAACCGCAGCGACTTTCACGATACCGCGCATGGTGTTAACCACCAGCGTTGCCAGCGCTTCGCCTTCAACGTCTTCAGCGATGATAACCAGTGGTTTGCCGGCTTTCGCAACAGCTTCCAGAACTGGCAGCATTTCGCGGATGTTGGAGATTTTTTTGTCAGCCAGCAGGATGAACGGGCTTTCCAGCTCAACAGCGCCAGTTTCTGGCTTGTTGATGAAGTATGGGGACAGGTAGCCGCGGTCGAACTGCATACCTTCAACCACGTCCAGTTCGTCTTCCAGACCGGTACCGTCTTCAACGGTGATCACGCCTTCTTTACCGACTTTATCCATCGCTTCAGCGATCAGCTTACCTACGGTTTCGTCGGAGTTAGCGGAGATGGTACCAACCTGAGCAATCGCTTTAGAGTCGGAGCAAGGAACGGACAGTGCTTTCAGTTCTTCAACAGCAGCAACGACAGCTTTGTCGATACCACGTTTCAGATCCATTGGGTTCATGCCCGCAGCAACGGCTTTCAGACCTTCAGTGATGATAGCCTGTGCCAGTACGGTCGCGGTGGTGGTACCGTCGCCTGCAGCGTCGTTCGCTTTAGAGGCAACTTCTTTCACCATCTGCGCGCCCATGTTTTCGAACTTGTCTTCCAGCTCGATTTCACGTGCAACAGAAACACCATCTTTAGTGATGGTTGGCGCGCCGAAGGATTTATCCAGCACTACGTTACGGCCTTTCGGGCCCAGAGTGACTTTAACTGCGTCTGCCAGTACGTTTACGCCGCGGAGCATTTTTACACGAGCGTCGTTACCGAATTTTACGTCTTTAGCTGCCATGTTCTTATTTCCTCAAATTCTCGTGCGTAAATTACGCTTCAACAATTGCCAGAATGTCGCTCTCGGACATGATCAACACTTCTTCATTGTCGATCTTCTCGGATTTCACGCCGTAGCCATCGTTGAAAATTACGATGTCACCAACTTTAACGTCCAGTGGCTGCACAGTTCCGTTTTCCAGGATGCGGCCCTTACCGACAGCGATGATTTCGCCACGCGTTGATTTGGCTGCTGCAGAACCGGTCAGAACGATGCCGCCAGCAGACTTGGTTTCAACTTCTTTACGTTTGACGATCACACGATCATGTAACGGACGAATACTCATTGATAGCTCTCCTTTGAGAAAGTCATTATCAGTTATGGATGACGCCGGCCCACGTGCGGTTTTCCGGCTAGTGCCCTGAGAGATGGGGATAGCATTTTACCCCTTCAAGGGGTAGTCGAAAAAAAATTTGCGAAAGTGTTACCATCCCCTCTCTTTTTATCGCCGCAGGACGATGTCAATGAGCGGACTTAGGCAGGAGTTGGGGCTGGCGCAGGGCGTTGGCCTGCTTTCAACGTCCTTGTTAGGCACGGGCGTATTTGCAGTACCCTCATTGGCGGCGCTGGTCGCCGGCGATAATAGTCTGTGGGCGTGGCCGGTGTTGATTGTGTTGGTGTTTCCTGTCGCAATCGTGTTTGCCGTACTTGGCCGACACTTCCCCAGCGCGGGGGGCGTGGCACATTTTGTTGGCCTGGCATTTGGCCCGCGTCTGGAGCGTGTCACCGGCTGGCTGTTCCTTTCCGTTATCCCCGTGGGGCTGCCCGCGGCGTTGCATATCGCCACGGGCTTTGGCCAGGCACTTTTTGGCTGGCATAACGAACAACTCCTGCTGGCAGAGCTGGGGACATTGGCCATTGTCTGGTGGGTCGGTTCACGCGGGGCCAGTTCCAGCGCCAACCTGCAGACGCTGGTTGCCGTGCTGATCGTGGCACTCATTGCCGCCATCTGGTGGGCGGGTGATATCTCTGTGAGAGACATTCCGTTCCCGGCGATTGCGGATGTCGCCCCTTCGCAGCTCTTCTCTGCCTTGTCCGTTATGTTCTGGTGCTTTGTCGGGCTGGAGGCGTTTGCCCATCTGGCGTCAGAGTTCAGGCAACCTGAACGCGATTTCCCGCGCGCGCTGATGATTGGCCTGCTGCTGGCGGGCACCGTTTACTGGGCGTGTACCGTGCTGGTGTTGCACTTTAAGGCCTTCGGTGCAGAGAAAGCCGCCGCGGCATCGCTGCCAGGTATCGTGGTTCAGCTGTTTGGCGTCAAGGCACTTTGGGTCGCCTGCGTGATTGGCTATCTGGCCTGTTTCGCCAGCCTGAATATCTATATCCAGAGCTTTGCACGTCTGATGTGGTCCCAGGCATTGTATAAACCTGAAAGCCGTCTGGCGCGTCTGTCAAACCGTCAGCTTCCGGTGAATGCGCTGAATGTGGTGCTGGGCTGCTGCGTGTTGAGCACGCTGTGTATTTACGTACTGAATATCAATCTGGATGCGCTGATCGTCTACGCAAACGGCATATTCATTATGATCTATCTGCTGTGCATGCTGGCAGGCTGCCGTCTGCTGAAAGGCCGCTTTAAAGCACTGGCGGTCGTCGGAGGCGTACTGTGCCTGCTGCTACTGGTGATGGTGGGATGGAAAAGTTTGTACGCCATTATCATGCTGGCAGGGTTATGGATGTTTTTGCCGAAACGCGGCGTGGTATAAAAAAGCCCGGTAGCGTACCGGGCTTGCTCATCACTTAACGATCGTCTTTATGGTCCAGACGGTCATGCTGTTCATCTTTCCTCTGGTATTCGCCGTCAAAAGTCTCTCCCGGTCCCGTACTGAACCCGCCGCCAGGCATACGGCTGAAACGCAGATGCGGCAACAGCTTCATGGTCAGGTGCTTTTGTACCGGTGGCAACAACAGCAACAGGCCGAGGAAGTCGGTGAAGAATCCCGGCAGGATCAGCAACAATCCAGCAATAATCAGCGACACGCTTTTGATCATCTCGGCTGCCGGACTCTCGCCTGCCGCCATCTTCTGCTGCATTAACAGGAAGTTTTTGAAACCCTGATTACGCACCAGCGACATGCCGATAACAGAAGTGAAGATCACCAGAACCAGCGTCAACAGGACACCCAGAACATGGGCAACCTGGATGAAAATCGATATCTCAACGTAAACGTAGAGAAAGAAAGCAATAAACGGTATCCAGCGCACTGGCATCTCCTGTATGGCAGGAACCGTCTGGTTCCTGTCTGAATGTGTTCGCGAAACGCGTCAATAAGAGATGGAGACGGTTAGCCAAAATTCAATCGGTTTGCACGGATATTTTTTTTGGAAATATTAAAGCGGTGACTCATTTCACAGATTAATAATTATCATGTAATCGGGACGATAATAAGTGATCCAGATTACGGCAATTCGCTATCATCAGCATATGATCTCGAGCATCTGGCCGATTGAGGGAATAATCGTCGGTCATAAAATATTCGTAACCACATAAATACTGTGTGTTTAGTACAATCCAATGTCAGCTTGAAAAAGAAGGTTCACATGTTAAACAACATTCGTATCGAAGAAGATTTGTTGGGTACCAGGGAAGTTCCAGCGGATGCCTACTACGGTGTTCATACTCTGAGAGCGATTGAAAACTTCTACATCAGCAACAGCAAAATCAGTGATATCCCTGAATTCGTGCGTGGCATGGTGATGGTGAAGAAAGCTGCAGCACTGGCAAACAAAGAGCTGCAAACCATTCCTAAAAGTGCTGCAAATGCGATTATCGCCGCGTGCGATGAAGTGCTGAACAACGGCAAATGCATGGATCAGTTCCCGGTGGACGTCTACCAGGGCGGTGCAGGTACCTCCGTTAACATGAATACCAACGAAGTGCTGGCAAACATCGGCCTGGAGCTGATGGGTCATCAGAAAGGTGAATACCAGTACCTTAACCCGAACGACCACGTGAACAAATGTCAGTCTACCAACGACGCTTACCCAACCGGCTTCCGCATCGCGGTTTATGCCTCTGTGGTGAAACTGGTCGATGCAATTAACCAGTTGGGCGATGGTTTCCAGCGCAAAGCGGTTGAGTTCCAGGACATCCTGAAAATGGGCCGCACCCAGTTGCAGGACGCGGTACCGATGACTCTCGGTCAGGAGTTCCACGCGTTTAACGTTCTGCTGAACGAAGAAACGAAAAACATGCTGCGCACGTCCGAACTGCTGCTGGAAGTGAACCTTGGCGCGACCGCCATCGGTACGCGCCTGAATACCCCGGATGGCTACCAGCAACTGGCGGTACAGAAACTGGCTGAAGTCTCCAACCTGCCGGTTGTACCTGCAGAAGACCTGATTGAAGCAACCTCCGACTGCGGCGCATACGTAATGGTCCACAGCGCCCTGAAACGTCTGGCGGTAAAACTGTCCAAAATCTGTAACGACCTGCGCCTGCTCTCTTCCGGCCCGCGCGCTGGTCTGAACGAAATCAACCTGCCAGAACTGCAGGCCGGTTCGTCCATCATGCCAGCCAAGGTCAACCCGGTTGTGCCAGAGGTGGTCAACCAGGTCTGCTTTAAAGTCATCGGTAACGACACCACGGTGACCATGGCGTCTGAAGCGGGTCAGCTGCAGCTGAACGTGATGGAGCCTGTGATTGGCCAGGCGATGTTTGAATCTATCCACATTCTGACCAATGCTTGCTACAACCTGCTGGAAAAATGCATTAACGGTATCACCGCAAATAAAGAAGTGTGTGAAGGCTACGTGTACAACTCCATCGGGATCGTCACCTACCTTAACCCGTTCATCGGCCACCATAACGGTGACATCGTCGGTAAGATTTGTGCCGAAACCGGTAAGAGCGTCCGTGAAGTGGTGCTGGAGCGCGGTCTATTGACCGAAGCAGAGTTGGACGATATCTTCTCTGCGCAAAACCTGATGCACCCGGCCTATAAAGCGAAACGTTATACCGATGAAAGCGAACAGTAACAGTTCAGGCTAAGCTTCCGAAAGGCACGTCACTTGTGACGTGCCTTTTTTCTTTTTAAGCATTACCAATTACACAACAATTTAATATCAACTTGTTAATAAACAAGGAAGGCACTTATGTTTGGAGCAGAACTCGTCATCGTCTTGTTGGCGATCTATTTGGGGGCAAGGCTCGGAGGTATCGGCATCGGTTTTGCCGGCGGTCTCGGCGTGCTCGTACTTACCCTTCTCTTTCAGATTAAACCCGGCGCAATCCCGTTCGACGTTATCGAAATCATCATGGCGGTTATCGCTGCCATTGCGGCCATGCAGGTAGCAGGCGGCATGGACTACCTGGTGAGCCTGGCGGAGCGTATGCTTCGCCGCCATCCTAAGTACATCACCTTCCTTGCACCGCTTGTCACCTGGTTTATGACCATTCTGGCCGGTACCGGTCATACCGCTTTCTCCACGCTGCCGGTAATCACCGAAGTGGCGAAAGAGCAAGGTATCCGTCCGTCCCGCCCACTTTCTATTGCCGTCGTGGCGTCCCAGATTGCCATCACCGCATCGCCAATTTCTGCCGCCGTGGTGTTCTTCGCCGGTATCCTTGAGCCGATGGGCGTGAGCTACCTGACGCTGCTGTCGATCTGTATTCCGGTGACGCTGATTGCCGTAATGATTACCGCCGTGCTGTGTAACTTCCTTGGCGCCGAGCTGAAAGATGACCCGGTTTACCAGGAACGTTTGGCAAAAGGTGAAGTGAAACTGCGCGGCAGCCAGGTCTTCGAACTGAAACCGCACGCCAAACGCTCCGTGCTGCTGTTCCTGATTGGTATCGTCGCAGTCATGTTCTACGCGACCGCCATCAGCGACACCGTGGGTCTGATCCAGAACCCGGTACTGCCGCGTAACGAAGCGATTGTGGTATTCATGCTGACCATCGCCACGCTTATCAGCATCACCTGTAAAATCGACACCAGCGAAGTGCTGAACGCCAGCACCTTTAAATCCGGTATGAGTGCCTGCGTGTGCGTATTGGGTGTGGCCTGGCTTGGCGATACCTTTGTGAAAGCCCACATCAGCGACATTCAGACCGTGGCGGGTGACCTGCTGCATAACTACCCGTGGCTGCTGGCGGTGGTGCTGTTCTTTGCTGCTACCCTGCTTTACTCTCAGGCAGCGACCACCAAAGCGTTGATGCCCGCAGCCCTGATGCTGGGTGTAACCCCACTGACGGCGATTGCCTCATTCGCCGCTGTTTCTGCTCTGTTCGTCCTGCCAACCTACCCAACCCTGCTGGCGGCGGTTGAAATGGATGACACCGGCTCAACCCGAATCGGTAAATACGTGTTTAACCACGCGTTTCTGATCCCGGGCGTCGTCGCCATTTCGCTGTGCGTGATCCTCGGCTTTATCATCGGCGGCGTTGTGTTGTAAACAATGCGTCGTTGTAAAAATAGTTAAAATCGGGCCGCTCTGCGGCCCGATTCATTAATGAGCAATCGCCTTGCGTGATATAGTGAAGACTTTCGTGATGAGGAGGTCGACCTGTGAACACGCCTGATGCTGTTGTCGTACTGTGTACCGCCCCTGATGAAGCCTCTGCCCAGGATCTCGCCGCCAAGGTGCTGGCCGAAAGACTGGCAGCCTGCGTGACGCTTCTTCCCGGCGCTACCTCCCTGTATTACTGGGAAGGCAAACTGGAGCAAGAATACGAAGTCCAGATGTTGCTCAAAACCAATCAGGCAAATCAACAGGCACTTCTCGACTGCCTCAAGTCCCATCACCCATACCAAACCCCAGAATTGCTGGTGCTTCCAGTGATCCACGGCGATAACGATTATCTCTCATGGCTCAACGCTTCCTTACGCTGATCCTGCTGCTGTGCAGCACATCAGTTTTTGCCGGGTTGTTTGACGCGCCCGGCCGCGCGAACTTTATTCCTGCCGATAAGGCGTTCGTTTTCGACTTTCAGCAAAACCAGCATGATCTCAACCTCACCTGGCAGGTGAAAGAGGGGTATTACCTTTATCGCAAGCAGGTCAGCATTACACCGGCTCAGGCCTCGGTGGGGGCATTGCAGATGCCCGCAGGCGAGTGGCACGAAGACGAGTTTTACGGCAAAAGCGAAATCTATCGCCAGCACCTGAGCGTGCCTGTTACGGTGAATCAGGCCGATAAGGGTGCAACCTTGACGGTAACGTATCAGGGTTGTGCCGATGCGGGTGTTTGCTATCCCCCTGAAACCAAGGTGGTTCCGCTTAGCGAAGTTAACGCGTCTGCCGCCATTTCCTCTTTACCCTCCGGGGAGCGGAATGAAGGCGAAGGCAGATCCGTTTCAAACCTTCCCTTCTCGGCACTCTGGGCTTTGTTGATTGGCATCGGTATCGCTTTTACGCCGTGCGTACTGCCCATGTACCCGCTGATCTCCGGCATTGTGTTGGGCGGTAAACAACGCCTTTCCACCGCTCGCGCGCTACTGCTGGCCTTTATTTATGTGCAGGGGATGGCGCTGACCTATACGGCGCTCGGTCTTGTGGTTGCCGCTGCCGGGCTACAGTTTCAGGCGGCACTCCAGCATCCTTATGTGCTCATCGGTCTGTCGGCCGTGTTTATCCTGCTGGCATTGTCGATGTTTGGTCTATTCACCCTGCAGCTGCCCTCTGCCCTGCAAACCCGCTTAACGCTGATGAGTAATCGCCAACAGGGTGGTTCGGCAGGCGGTGTGTTTGCCATGGGTGCCATCGCCGGGCTGATTTGTTCCCCCTGCACCACGGCGCCACTCAGTGCCATCCTGCTCTACATCGCCCAGAGCGGTAATATGTGGCTCGGCGGCGGTACGCTTTATCTCTATGCTCTGGGTATGGGCCTGCCCCTGATTCTGGTGACGGTATTCGGCAATCGTCTGCTACCGAAAAGCGGTCCGTGGATGGAGACGGTGAAAACCGCGTTTGGCTTTGTCATTCTGGCGCTGCCGGTGTTCCTGCTGGAGCGGATCGTCGGTGACGTTTGGGGGCTACGCTTGTGGGCAATACTCGGCGTGGCCTTCTTCAGCTGGGCGTTTATCGTAAGCCTCGGGGCGAAAAAAACGTGGATGCGTCTGGTCCAAATCCTCCTGCTTGCCGCGGCGCTGGTGAGCGTACGCCCGCTGCAGGACTGGGCGTTTGGTACGCCCACAAGCCAGACTCAGGCCCATCTCAACTTCACGCAGATTACGAACGTTGATGAACTCAACCATGCCCTCGCCCAGGCGAAGGGAAAGCCGGTTATGCTCGATCTCTATGCAGACTGGTGCGTGGCCTGTAAAGAGTTTGAAAAATACACCTTTAGCGATCCGCAGGTACAAAGCGCGCTGAAAGAGACCGTTCTGCTTCAGGCGAACGTCACCGCCAACAGCGCGCAGGATAAGGCTCTCTTGAAGCAGCTTGACGTGCTCGGATTACCGACGATTCTGTTCTTCAACGAACAGGGAGAAGAGCAGCCGGCGCAGCGAGTAACCGGGTTTATGGACGCAAAAGCCTTCAGCGCGCATTTGCGCGATCGACAACCATAAACAACACTTTAAACGGGACAAACCGTTGGGAATAGCGGAGGAGAAAACCGTGCAACGCGAAGACGTACTGGGACAAGCCCTACAATTACTTGAGATTCAAGGGATCGCCAGCACCACGCTTGAGATGGTAGCCGACCGTATCGATTATCCTCTGGATGAGCTTATGCGCTTCTGGCCCGATAAAGAGGCGCTGCTTTACGACGCTCTGCGCTACCTCAGCCAGCAGGTTGATGTCTGGCGTAGACAGCTGATGCTGAACGAAGAACTGACCGCAGAGCAAAAGCTACTGGCGCGCTATACCGCATTGACCGAGTGCGTGAGCAATAATCGTTATCCGGGCTGTCTGTTTATTGCCGCTTGTACGTTTTACCCCGATCCAGGCCATCCGATCCATCAGCTGGCGGATCAGCAAAAACGTGCAGCCCATGATTTTACTCACGAGCTGCTGACCACGCTTGAAGTAGATGACCCGGCGATGGTCGCTAAGCAGATGGAACTGGTGCTGGAAGGTTGCCTTAGCCGCATGCTGGTCAACCGTAGCCAGGCAGACGTGGATACTGCACACCGTCTGGCGGAAGATATTCTGCGCTTTGCCCAGTGCCGAATGGGCGGCGCACTGACCTAAGCTAACATCCCCGCCCAAGCGGAGATAAAGAGGCACAGCGCCATCAGGCGCTGGAATCGCACCATCGCCACGGTGGTGCGAAATATCCGGTTTACCGCCTTCCCCAGCCATGCCCAGCACATCAGGCACGCAATAGAGATAATCAGGAACCACATCGCCATCAGCGCCACATCCCGCAGTGCATGTTCGCTGGCTGGAGCAAACAGGCTGACAACGGCCAACGCCATCATCCAGGTTTTGGGGTTAACAATTTGCAGCAGCGCTGCCGCCTGCGCGGTGAAGCGGTTATGGGTCTTTGAAGAGAGACGGGTGGCGGGTGCGCTAAACAGCTGCCAGCTCATCCAGCTTAACCACAACACACCCGCCCAGCTCATCACCTGACGTATCAAAGGGTGCTGACGCAGCACTTCTCCTGCCCCAGCCCCTGAAACCAGCACAATCGCACTCGCCGCAATGCATGCGCCCAATATGGCAGGCACGGTATTCTTTACGCCAAAATGCTGGCTATTGGTGAGAACGAGGATATTTGTCGGCCCAGGCGTTATTGAGGCGACAAAGGCAAATAGCAGGAAGGGTATCAGACTCACAGGTGGCTCCTTGTTATTAGAGCCATCAATGTGCCGCTATTTTCTGGAAACGTCTGGAAGGTTTGTGCACAACCGGCGGTAGTGTGCAGGAGAGATACGGTATGCGCGCTGAAACCATCGCCCAAGATGGCTTTGGTCAGCGAACCCTACGGTAGCCGCAACGTCCACAGGCAACTCTCCGTGCGCCAACAGCTGTCGTGCCTTCGCCAGACGCAGCTGAATAAGCCACGCATGCGGTGCCAGATGAAATTCTCGCTTAAAACAGCGGGTCAGGGTAAAACGATCTGTCCCCGTCTCTCGAGCAAGGTCCGACAGCCCTATGTTCTCGCCGATATGAGCGTAGAGATAGTCACGTGCACGATGCGCCACCGCAGCGCTTTGTAGATGCGTGGGAAGCCGTTTACGCCAATGGCAGTGGGTGGTGATCTGAGAGAGCAGGTTGTCCATCGTGCTTTGCTGGACGATTTTCATCTCGTCGTTATGCAGTGTTGCAAACGTCTCACCAATAGTGCGAACCAGCTGAGGCTCTCGTGTCAGCGTTTGAGCAAAGTGGAGGGAATAACTACCCGGCGTGGATTCATACAAGCCGTGCAGCGTGTCGGTCAGCCACTGTTCATCCAGATAAAAAGTGAGATAAGTAAAACCCCCCTCTACCGGAGCTTCGCCATCGTGGATTTCTCCAGGCTCAAGCAAAAAGGCATCGCCCGGACGGCTACGATGGCGTTCACGGCGACAGTGGAACTGCTGGGTGCCAGAGAGCGTGATCCCAACAAGGTAGCTATCGTGCCAGTGTGGGTCGTAAGCATGCCCTTCGAAGTGCGCTTTAATCGTCTCAATACCCGTATCTGCATGCTGACGTAGCTCAAGCCAGTCGTTCGCCATACTGCCCTCCTCTTGTGCTATCAGCATTACTGCAGTGAACGGGATCTGTCTGGAAGATTTGTGCAATTCGGCGCACAAACCGACAGATTGCCGCAAAGTTAAGCAGTTGAACAGCTTTTCCCGAAATAAGGTTGACGCCCATGCGCGATTGCGGTTTAATGCGCTCCGTTGCCCGGATAGCTCAGTCGGTAGAGCAGGGGATTGAAAATCCCCGTGTCCTTGGTTCGATTCCGAGTCCGGGCACCACTATTTAAAGAACCCAGCCTATGGCTGGGTTTTTGCTTTTCTGCGTTTATCAAATATCAAAATCCTTCCCTTCTTAACTACCCTTGTTGCTCTTTTCAGTGGGATCGTACGGTCTGATATTGCTTTTTTGCCGGGAATTTGCGAAAAAACCAAAGCAAAAAACCCCGCACCTTCCGGTACGGGGTTCTTCTTATTTGATGCCTGGCAGTTCCCTACTCTCACATGGGGAGACCCCACACTACCATCGGCGCTACGGCGTTTCACTTCTGAGTTCGGCATGGGGTCAGGTGGGACCACCGCGCTAAAGCCGCCAGGCAAA
>Ga0207713_1000281_pt1 | contig 59913 bp, 44 predicted proteins | sample KBSS64metaG_FD_184404 | JGI IMG/M metagenome (GOLD analysis project Ga0207713, IMG submission 184404) | Switchgrass rhizosphere microbial communities from Kellogg Biological Station, Michigan, USA - KBS S6-4 metaG (SPAdes) (version 2) | ecosystem: Host-associated > Plants > Roots > Rhizosphere >...
CCAGCAAAGCCGACTTCCAGCACCAACTGCAAGCGGCACTGGCGCAGCACATCAGTGAACAGGCACTGCCACAAGTGGCGCTGTTCGCTGAACAATTCTTCGGCATCATTTCCCTGGACGAGCTGACCCAACGTCGCCTCTCCGACCTCGCTGGCTGTACTCTCTCTGCGTGGCGCCTGCTTGAGCGCTTCGATCACGCGCAACCGCAAGTGCGCGTCTACAACCCCGATTACGAACGTCACGGCTGGCAGTCGACCCACACCGCGGTCGAAGTGCTGCACCACGACTTGCCGTTCCTGGTGGACTCGGTGCGTACCGAGCTGAACCGTCGCGGCTACAGCATCCACACCCTGCAGACCACCGTGCTGAGCGTGCGTCGTGGCAGCAAGGGCGAATTGCTGGAAATCCTGCCAAAAGGCACCACCGGCGAAGGCGTTCTGCACGAGTCGCTGATGTACCTGGAAATCGACCGCTGCGCCAATGCGGCCGAATTGAATGTGCTGTCCAAGGAACTGGAGCAGGTCCTGGGTGAAGTCCGCGTCGCGGTCTCCGATTTCGAGCCGATGAAGGCCAAGGTGCAGGAAATCCTCACCAAGCTCGATAACAGCGCATTCGCCGTCGATGCCGACGAAAAGAATGAAATCAAGAGCTTCCTGGAATGGCTGGTGGGCAACCACTTCACCTTCCTCGGCTACGAAGAGTTCACCGTTGTCGATCAGGCCGATGGCGGCCACATCGAATACGACCAGAACTCCTTCCTCGGCCTGACCAAGATGCTGCGCACCGGTCTGACCAACGAAGACCGCCACATCGAAGACTATGCCGTGAAGTACCTGCGCGAACCGACCCTGCTGTCGTTCGCCAAGGCGGCGCATCCGAGCCGCGTGCACCGTCCGGCCTACCCGGACTACGTGTCGATCCGCGAAATCGATGCCGACGGCAAAGTGATCAAGGAACACCGCTTCATGGGCCTGTACACCTCGTCGGTGTATGGCGAAAGCGTGCGTGTCATCCCGTTCATCCGCCGCAAGGTCGAGGAAATCGAGCGTCGCTCCGGCTTCCAGGCCAAGGCTCACCTGGGCAAGGAACTGGCTCAGGTTCTGGAAGTGCTGCCGCGTGACGATCTGTTCCAGACCCCGGTCGACGAACTGTTCAGCACCGTGATGTCGATCGTGCAGATCCAGGAACGCAACAAGATCCGCGTGTTCCTGCGTAAAGACCCGTACGGTCGTTTCTGCTACTGCCTGGCCTACGTGCCGCGTGACATCTACTCCACCGAAGTTCGCCAGAAGATCCAGCAAGTGCTGATGGAGCGCCTGAAAGCCTCCGACTGCGAATTCTGGACGTTCTTCTCCGAGTCCGTGCTGGCCCGCGTGCAACTGATCTTGCGCGTCGACCCGAAAAACCGCATCGACATCGACCCGCTGCAACTGGAAAACGAAGTGATCCAGGCCTGCCGCAGCTGGCAGGACGACTACGCTGCCCTGACCGTTGAAACCTTCGGCGAAGCCAACGGCACCAACGTGCTGGCCGACTTCCCGAAAGGCTTCCCGGCCGGCTACCGCGAGCGTTTCGCAGCGCATTCGGCCGTGGTCGACATGCAGCACTTGCTCAATCTGAGCGAGAAAAAGCCGCTGGCCATGAGCTTTTACCAGCCGCTGGCCTCCGGCCCACGCGAGCTGCACTGCAAGCTGTATCACGCCGATACCCCGCTGGCCCTGTCCGACGTGCTGCCGATCCTGGAAAACCTCGGCCTGCGCGTGCTGGGTGAGTTCCCGTACCGCCTGCGTCATACCAACGGCCGCGAGTTCTGGATCCACGACTTCGCGTTCACCGCTGCCGAAGGCCTGGACCTGGACATCCAGCAACTCAACGACACCCTGCAGGACGCGTTCGTCCACATCGTCCGTGGCGATGCCGAAAACGATGCGTTCAACCGTCTGGTGCTGACCGCCGGCCTGCCATGGCGCGACGTGGCGCTGCTGCGTGCCTACGCCCGCTACCTGAAGCAGATCCGCCTGGGCTTCGACCTCGGCTACATCGCCAGCACCCTGAACAACCACACCGACATCGCTCGCGAACTGACCCGGTTGTTCAAGACCCGTTTCTACCTGGCCCGCAAGCTGGGCAGCGATGATCTGGACGACAAGCAACAACGTCTGGAACAGGCCATCCTGACCGCGCTGGACGACGTTCAAGTCCTCAACGAAGACCGCATCCTGCGTCGTTACCTGGACCTGATCAAAGCGACCCTGCGGACCAACTTCTACCAGACCGACGCCAACGGCCAGAACAAGTCGTACTTCAGCTTCAAGTTCAATCCGCACTTGATCCCTGAGCTGCCGAAACCGGTTCCGAAGTTCGAAATCTTCGTTTACTCGCCACGCGTCGAAGGCGTGCACCTGCGCTTCGGCAACGTTGCTCGTGGTGGCCTGCGCTGGTCCGACCGTGAAGAAGACTTCCGTACCGAAGTCCTCGGTCTGGTGAAAGCCCAGCAAGTGAAGAACTCGGTCATCGTGCCGGTGGGTGCGAAGGGCGGCTTCCTGCCGCGTCGCCTGCCACTGGGCGGCAGCCGTGACGAGATCGCGGCCGAGGGCATCGCCTGCTACCGCATCTTCATCTCGGGTCTGCTGGACATCACCGACAACCTGAAGGACGGCAAACTGGTTCCGCCGGCCAACGTCGTGCGGCATGACGACGATGACCCGTACCTGGTGGTCGCGGCGGACAAGGGCACTGCAACCTTCTCCGACATCGCCAACGGCATCGCCATCGACTACGGCTTCTGGCTGGGTGACGCGTTCGCGTCCGGTGGTTCGGCCGGTTACGACCACAAGAAAATGGGCATCACCGCCAAGGGCGCGTGGGTCGGCGTACAGCGCCACTTCCGCGAGCGCGGCATCAATGTCCAGGAAGACAGCATCACGGTGGTCGGCGTGGGTGACATGGCCGGTGACGTGTTCGGCAACGGCCTGTTGATGTCCGACAAGCTGCAACTGGTTGCTGCGTTCAACCACCTGCACATCTTCATCGACCCGAACCCGAACCCGGCCACCAGCTTCGCCGAGCGTCAGCGCATGTTCGACCTGCCGCGTTCGGCCTGGTCCGACTACGACACCAGCATCATGTCCGAAGGCGGCGGCATCTTCTCGCGCAGCGCGAAGAGCATCGCCATCTCGCCACAGATGAAAGAGCGCTTCGACATCCAGGCCGACAAGCTGACCCCGACCGAACTGCTGAACGCCTTGCTCAAGGCGCCGGTGGATCTGCTGTGGAACGGCGGTATCGGTACTTACGTCAAAGCCAGCACCGAAAGCCACGCCGATGTCGGCGACAAGGCCAACGATGCATTGCGCGTGAACGGCAACGAACTGCGCTGCAAAGTGGTGGGCGAGGGCGGTAACCTCGGCATGACCCAATTGGGTCGTGTGGAGTTCGGTCTCAATGGCGGCGGTTCCAACACCGACTTCATCGACAACGCCGGTGGCGTGGACTGCTCCGACCACGAAGTGAACATCAAGATCCTGCTGAACGAAGTGGTTCAGGCCGGTGACATGACCGACAAGCAACGCAACCAGTTGCTGGCGAGCATGACCGACGAAGTCGGTGGTCTGGTGCTGGGCAACAACTACAAGCAGACTCAGGCCCTGTCCCTGGCGGCCCGTCGCGCTTATGCGCGCATCGCCGAGTACAAGCGTCTGATGAGCGACCTGGAAGGCCGTGGCAAGCTGGATCGCGCCATCGAGTTCCTGCCGACCGAAGAGCAACTGGCCGAACGCGTTGCCGAAGGCCATGGCCTGACCCGTCCTGAGCTGTCGGTGCTGATCTCGTACAGCAAGATCGACCTCAAGGAGCAGCTGCTGGGCTCCCTGGTGCCGGACGACGACTACCTGACCCGCGACATGGAAACGGCGTTCCCGCCGACCCTGGTCAGCAAGTTCTCCGAAGCCATGCGTCGTCACCGTCTGAAGCGCGAGATCGTCAGCACCCAGATCGCCAACGATCTGGTCAACCACATGGGCATCACCTTCGTTCAAAGGCTCAAAGAGTCCACCGGCATGACCCCGGCGAACGTGGCTGGCGCCTACGTGATTGTGCGTGACATCTTCCATCTCCCACACTGGTTCCGTCAGATCGAAGCGCTGGACTACCAGGTTTCCGCTGACGTGCAGCTGGAGCTGATGGACGAGCTGATGCGTCTGGGCCGTCGCGCTACGCGCTGGTTCCTGCGTGCCCGTCGCAACGAGCAGAACGCTGCCCGTGACGTCGCGCATTTCGGTCCGCACCTCAAAGAGCTGGGCCTGAAGCTGGACGAGCTGCTGAGCGGCGAAATCCGCGAAAACTGGCAAGAGCGTTATCAGGCGTACGTCGCCGCCGGTGTTCCGGAACTGCTGGCGCGTATGGTGGCGGGGACGACCCACCTCTACACGCTGCTGCCGATCATCGAAGCGGCCGACGTGACCGGCCAGGATCCAGCCGAAGTGGCCAAGGCGTACTTCGCCGTGGGCAGCGCGCTGGACATCACCTGGTACATCTCGCAGATCAGCGCCTTGCCGGTTGAAAACAACTGGCAGGCCCTGGCCCGTGAAGCGTTCCGCGACGACGTCGACTGGCAGCAACGCGCGATCACCATCGCCGTTCTGCAAGCGGGCGGCGGTGATTCGGACGTGGAAACCCGTCTGGCACTGTGGATGAAGCAGAACGACGCCATGATCGAACGCTGGCGCGCCATGCTGGTGGAAATCCGTGCCGCCAGCGGCACCGACTACGCCATGTACGCGGTGGCCAACCGTGAGCTGAACGACGTGGCGCTGAGCGGTCAGGCAGTTGTGCCTGCTGCGGCGACTGCGGAGCTTGAGCTTGCTTGAGTAACCGTTGAATGAAAAAGCCCCGCTCTCGAAAGAGGCGGGGCTTTTTTATGCCTGTTGTTTGGCGGTATTTGTGTGTTGCTGCACAAATCCAGCCCCTCACCCCAGCCCTCTCCCCAATGGGGCGAGGGGGAAAGGGAGCCGACCTTCATGCTGTTCAAACTCAAGTTCGTCTAGGTAGTTCACGTCGGTGCATTTCCAACAAGCACCTCGGTCAGTCCCCTCTCCCTCCGGGAGAGGGTTAGGGTGAGGGCAGCAGTCTAACTATCACCGCATACTAAGACCTTGTTTACTCTCAAGCATCGACACATTACCTGCCGGCCTGGTCAGCAAATTACTGAGCGACTGGTCAAACTTCTGCAACGCCCGAACCTGAACTTCCTGTTGCTGATTAATATCCGCAACAATCTCCTTTGAACGCTTGAAGTCCGCCCACACCGGCGTCAATTCTTTTGCCTCAGACCCCTTGGCCGTACCGATATAGTTGAACTTCCCATCATAAAAATCCGCACTCACATCCGCCTTGATGTTCGAACTGCGCGAGGTAATCAACTGGCTGTGAGTATCGACAACCGCCACCACATCCGGATTGGCCGCACGCAGGCTCTGCATGTCCGGGTACACCGTCACCGAGCCAAACTGACGTTGCAGCGAAGCTTTGACCCAATCCACCGCCATGTCCGGTTTCGAGGTGGCGACGTAGGCGTCGTGGATCGGCTGCACCAGCAAACTCTGGCCGAAACCGGTGCCGGCATTGGCCTGGTAGTTGCGCAGGTAGTCGCGGTTGGTTTGGGTGCTCGGGCTGTAGATCACGCCCAATGAGACACCGGGACCACTTTTCACCTGGGTGGCGCTGCTGCGTCCCACCGGTTGGGTGAATAGCGTGTCGAGAGAGGAAACCGCTTTCGGAGCGGTAGGAACAGAACAGGCGGACAACGCTAAAACTGATATCGCCAAGGTACTGGCAAAGGCAAGTTTCATGGTGAGTCTCCCGTGAAGCAACTTCAGTCGGAAAGTCAGGCATGTCGGGGTTGATTAAATGGAACCGGCGACAGTCGCCTCAGACTACTCCCGCCAAAACGAAAACAACCTGACAATTTGCTGAATGACTGTCATGTCATAGTTTTATTGGTTGTAAGCATTTTTGATTAATTGCCGCGTGAAATAAAAAAGGCGCAAATCAAAAATTTCCGCCTTTCATTTATGGCTGGTTAAACAACCATCAGTTTTTCAATGGGATCAGCACTTGCTCGTCGGGTGACAGCACCATGAACACCAGCAACCTGGCCGGCTTGCTCTTGCTGGCGTTTTTCGAGATCAAATGCTCGGAGCCGGCCGGCTCGTACCAGTACTGGCCCTTCTTGTAGGTGATCGGTTGCTCACCCTTGACCTGGGAAACGATCTCGCCTTCGAGCACGTAGGCCATGGCGGTGCCGTCGTGTTTGTGGGCGATCGAGGACTGGCCGGGTTTGTAATCGACTTCGATCATCATGGCTTTTTTGCCGGGGACGTTTTTCAGCATCTGGTCCTGCAGCACCGAGATTTTCTCGGACGGGGAATCGGTACCGTGGGCCAGTGCCGAAGCGCTGATGGTGAGGGCCAGAGCGGCGAGCGGGGCGGCAAGCAAGTGCAGGACTTTCATGGAGATCACCTGATTAAGTGGGGAGTCGGTCATCACAGTAGTCCGCGTGCCGGGGTATTCAAACGGCCAATATTCGGGAAGTTTGGGTGACCAATCTGGGGGATGTCCGCGCATTCAAATACGCCATCGCTGGCAAGCCAGCTCCCACAGTTTTTTTGTGTCGTTCATATGGTTTGTGAACGATACAAAACCTTGTGGGAGCTGGCTTGCCAGCGATGGCGTCAGTAAGTCAAACGATTGGAAAAGAGTTGAAATCCACGCTATTGGCCAGACGACTGTCGATCAGGTCGATGAAGCCCTGAGCTTCCGGGCGATTGAAATGCGCCTGCATCGCCGCTTCCGACTGCCAGCGGGCGCTGACCGTCCAGCGGTGGCTGTCCTCGGGGCAGCGGTCGACCATGTAGGAATCGCAGCCCGGCGTCTGGCGCAGGGTTTCGACGATCTTCTGCAACTGCTTGCCCAGCTCCTCCGATCGGCCGGCGGCAGCCTGCACCTGTACGGTGTTGATCACTTCGTTGGACATTGCTCACACTCCTGAATCAGGCCGGACGAATCCTGCTCACTGAGGGATAACGCTTGTGCAGGATAGGCCTGCATCCCCGGATCACCAATAACCAATCGGCGGTTAATCGTTTAGGCCAATTTAACCAACGACCTGTTGCAGAATGTCGCGCAGGCGGTCCAGCGCGATGTCGATGTCCAGCGTCTCGATGGCGCCGAAACCGAAGTACATCCCGCTTCTGGCCGGCTGCTGGTAATAGAAGCCGTCGATGGCGTACAGCCCGACTTCGACCTTTTTCGCCAGTTCGATCACCAGCGGCAAGTCGATCGGCACCTTGCAGAACACCGCCATGTGAAACCCCGCGCTGGGCGGCACGGCCTCCAGCCACGGCGACAGGTCGGTGGCCATGCGCGCCAGGATCCGCTCACGGCGCTGGGCGTAAATGGTGTGGCAGCGACGGATGTGCTTGAGCAGACAGCCTTCAGCGATGAACTTGGCAAGCGCCCATTGGGGCAGGGTAGAGGCGTGCAGATCGGTGAGCTGCTTGGCGCGGATCACCGCTTCGAGGATCGCTGGCGGCAGGATCGCGTAGCCGAGCCGCAGCTCCGGCAGCAAGGTTTTCGAGAAGGTGCCGACGTAGGCGACGATGCCGCGCTGATCGAGCTTGTGCAGCGAATCGGTCGGGCGGCCCTCGTAGCGGAATTCGCTGTCATAGTCGTCCTCGATGATGATCGCGCCCAGCTCATGGGCCCGCGCGAGCAAAGCTTCGCGTCGCGCCTGGCTCATCGGCATGCCCAGCGGGAACTGGTGCGACGGCGTCACATAGATCAGCCGCGTGCCCTCGGGAATCCGCTCGACCTGAATCCCTTCCGCATCCACCGGCACGCCGACCACCGTCGCCCCGTGAGTGCCGAACAGCAGCCGCGCCGGCGGGTAGCCGGGATCTTCCATCGCCACCAGACTGCCGGGGCGGATCAGCACGCGGGTGATCAGGTCCAGCGCCTGTTGCGCACCGTTGCAGACCACGATGTCCTCGTCCTGGCAGTTCACGCCACGGGAAAACGCGATGTGCCGGGCAATCGCATTGCGCAGCGCCGGCAGGCCTTCCGGCACGCTATAGAAGCCTTTGGAATGGGCCATCTGCCGCAGTGCGTGAGAGACGCAGCGGCGCCAGTCATCATGGGGAAACTGGCCCTTGCTGGTGGCGCCGCCGATGAAGTCGTAGCGCAGCGAACCCTCAAGCGTCGGATGGCGCAGGAACACCGGCAGATTGCGCCAGCTCTCGATCACCTCGGAACTGGCCAGTTCGGAATGGCTTTGCTTGCGCTGTACCGGCGTCGAGCGGGCGTTGACGTAAGTGCCTTTGCCGATCACGCCGGTGAGGAAATTCTCGTAAGTGAGCTGCGCGTAAGTGTCGGAAATGGTCTTGCGCGAGATCCCCAGTTGCTCGGCGAGCAAGCGGCTGGGCGGCAACTGCGTGCCGGCGGCCAGACGCCCGGATTCAATGGCGCCGCGCAGTTGCTGGTACAACTGACCGGCCAGGTCCTTGCGGCCATTGATCACGACATGAAGTTCCATTGCGAGGGAGCGCTCCGGGGGATTGAGTGTGCCGGCCAGATTACTCCCGAATGCGGGCGGGGCAGAAGTTGTGTGCTCGAAAAACCGTGAATTGGCCTCCGGTTCAGTGGTCTTCCGTTTTTTCGCAGAATTGGGGCTGTAACCTTGCCGAGCCAGCGCTTACCGTGAAATCACTCTTCTGCTGCCCGAGGCCCGCCCATGTCACCGCGTCTGGATTACTACAGCGCATCACCCAAAGCCATGAAAGCGATGATTGCCCTGGAAGCGCTGACCAGCAGCCTGAGCATCGAACCGCCGCTGCTGCACCTGATCAAGATCCGCGCCTCGCAGCTCAACGGCTGCGCGTTCTGCACCGACATGCATTCGGTGGAAGCACGGCGGGCAGGGGAGACGGATCGGCGGCTGTACGCGATCGCGGTCTGGCGCGACAGCGGCTTCTTCAACCTGCGCGAGCGGGCGGCGCTGGCCTGGACCGAGGCCGTCACGCTGCTGGCAGACAGCCGGGTGCCTGACGATGTTTACCAGCAGGCGCGGGAACAGTTCAACGAGACGGAACTGGTGGACCTGACCATGGCCGTCAGCACCATCAACAGCTGGAATAGGCTGGCGGTGAGCTTCCGCCAGATTCCCAGCGATTGATCACGAGCCATCAATCGCTCCGCCCTCTACACGCTGATCGTTCCCACGCGGGAGCGTGGGAACGATCAGGTGAAAGCTAGTTCGGCGGCCGCTGCGGTTTCACCGACGTACCAAACGTGTTGCCCATCCGCGTACTGGTGGCCGCCGGCGTCGCCAGCCCCACCTGATTCGGCGGGCGCTTGTTGACCGGCACATTCATCGCTTCCTGATTCTTCTGCGCAGCCGCCGCGCCATCGGGGTTGTTGCCCATCTGCTGGCTCAGGCAGTCGTAATTCGGCGCCTTGTAGCCACCCACCGTCACCTCGACGCAGCCCAGCGGTTCCTCCGCGTGTGCAGCGCTAAACACCGTCAGCAGCAACCCGCCGAGGGCAACTTTCCAGACTGATTTCATGCCTGCCTCCTGGCCGGCCCGAAGGGGCCGCTCTAGTTCAAGAGTCTAGTGCAACGGCGGCGCCGATCCCGTGATGGTTTTTTTGCAGCGGCCGTCACACCAGATTCATAAACAGCCCTCAGGATGACGGTTTTCAGGGATACATCAGCCGTGCAGCGAGGCCGTGCCAGGGAGGATGTTGTGCGCTCAGCGCTCATGCGCCAGCTCTGTCTGGGGCTGCTGCTTGGCTTGTTTCTGGGCCGCGTCAGCGCCGACCCGGTGCCGGCGACGATGCGCATGACGCTGCACATCCCGGCCCAGGAACTGGCCCGCGCCCTTGAACAGTTCAGCCGCGCCACTGGTATGGCGGTGCTGGTCGACAGTCAGTTGAGTCGCGGTCGACGTTCGTTGGCGGTGGATGGCGAATTCACCGCCGCCGAAGCGTTGCGCCGGATGCTCGGCGGCAGTGGGTTGATGGCCAAGTACAGCCGCGACGACGCGTTCACCTTGCAGGTTGCGCAGGTCGAGGACGTGCCAATGCCGGCGGAGAAACCGACCCCCGCCAGCGCAGCCGTCACCCGCAGTTACGCCACGGCGGTGCAGGCCGCGATTGAACGCAACCTGTGCCGTTCGCCGCTGACCCGGCCCGGCAGTTTTCGCGCGGTGTTGCAGTTGTGGATCGGCCGCGACGGCGTGGTGCAGCACAACCGGTTGGTGACCTCGACCGGCGATGTTCGGCGCGATGCAGCGCTGGTAGACAGTTTTCACACGCTCAAAATCGACCGGCCCACACCCGGCGCATTGCGCCAGCCAGTCACGTTGCTGTTGTTACCCGAATCGTCAGGAAAGCGCATGGAATGCACACAATGGGAAGGAGTTTCCGGGGGATGAAAGACGCCGGACAAAGTTCGATGGTCCAGCTATTCCTGACGTCCTACGAGGACTTTCGGGTGCGCCTGCGACGCCGTCTCGGCTCGGAGGACCTGGCCAACGACGTGCTGCACGAAACCTACCTGCGGGTCGACCGCATGGAAGCGCCGCCGAACCTGCTGCGGCCCAACGCCTACCTCTATCGCATGGCCCTGAACATCGCCGCCGACCGCCGCCAGGCCGATGCTCGGCTGCTCACCGGCAGCGAAGTCGAAGAACTGCTGCAAGTCAGCGACGAAGCGCTGGACCCGATGCGCGTGGTCGGCGGCCAAAAGGAAATCCAGTCGCTGCTCAGCGCCCTCTACGAACTGCCGGCCCGGCGCCGCCGGATCTTCATCGCCGCACGCCTGGAAGAAGCGCCGCACCTGGAAATCTCCCAGCGTTTCGGCATCTCCACACGCATGGTCGAGAAGGAAATCAAGGCTGCCCTCGGACACTGCGCGGCCAAACTGGAAAGAAAAGTGTTTCAGCGGTTCGGTCGCGGGGCCGGAAAACCGTCTAGTGAATGAAGCTCCCGATCAACCCGTCGAGTACCTGTGCGTTTGAACATCTTCCGTCTGACACCTGCCGAGCCCACGCCTGCCGAGCGTCTGCAAAGCGAAGCCCGCGACTGGCTGATCCTGCTGACCTCCGGCCGCGCCACGGTCGCCGATGCCCGAGCGCTGCGCGAGTGGTGCGCGCAAAGCCCGGAACATGCGCGCGCCTTTGAAGAGTGCAAGGCCTTGTGGGATCTGCTGCAGCCGGCGGCGGAAGCGACACAGGCGCCACGCCGGTTTGGACGAAGGGCGTTTCTTGGCGGCGCGATAGCCGCATCGGCGGCGTTTCTGCTGGTGCGCGGCACGATTCCGGGCGGGTTCTCCGGGCTCGGCGCGGATTACATCACCGAAGTCGGCCAGCAACGCCGGGTCGAACCGGCCGATGGCCTGAGCCTGGAACTGAACACCCAGACCCGCATCAACCAGCGTTCGGTGGACGAGGGCGTGCAGGGCTTTGAACTGGTCAGTGGCGAAGTCGAAGTGCAGACCGCACGGCTGCCAATGGCGATGCAGGCCGGTGGCGGCTGGCTGCGGGCGAGCAGGGCGCGGTTCAACCTGCGCAACCTCGATCAACAGGTGTGCGTGACGTGTCTTGATGGCGCGGTAGAAGTGGAAGTTGAAGGCCGCAGCCTGCGCCTGGAGCCGGGGCAGCAATTGACCTACGACGCGCAACAGGTCGGCACCGTGCAAAGCGTCGACACCGCAGCGGTGATGAACTGGCGGCAGCAGGTGCTGGTGTTCAACGGCGCGACCCTGAGCCAGATGATCGACGAGATCAACCGCTATCGCCCAGGCATGTTGCTGCTGCTCAATCGCGAGCTCGGCCAGCGCCGCGTACAGGCACGTTTCTCCCTCGACCAACTGGCCGGGGTAGGCGCGCTGATCCGCGATGCCTACGGCGTCAAATGCACCGAGTTGCCGGGCGGCGTAGTCGTTCTCAGCTGATCACTGCAAGGGCCCCATGACCTGCCGATACTTCTCCACCCCCTGCGCCGTCTCCCGAGTCAACCGCACCTCCAACCCCAACGGATCCTCCCGCCGATTCCCGCTCAACTGCCGCCACCCCTTATCCATCTCCCAAACCCGCACCTGCAAATCACTCACCTCACCCAACACCGCCACCCCCGCCGTCGGCGCCGGCAACGGATAGCGACTGCGCGCCGGCGCCACCGCGCGATACAACGTGTCCCCCTTGAGCCACCAGCGCACCCGCTGCAAAGCCCCCGACTGATCCGCCGCGCTACGAATAATGTCCAGCCGAAACCCCTTGCTGTCACTGCTGCGCACCGTAACGGCAGGCGGGGCCGTCGCCGGCTCATCCTCGGTGCCGACCTTCTTCGGCTCCGTCAGCTCGATCCCGGCGCGCATCTCCACGTCCCGCTGCATCTGATTCAACGCCCGCAACAGGCTGTCGCTCTGCTCACCACTGGCCTGCAAATGGCGGTCGGCGCGGGTGACACTGTCCAGCCCCTTCCAGGCAATCAGACTGACCACCGCCATCAACAGAATCGCGACCATCACCTCGATCAGCGTAAAACCTTGTTGTCTGTTCATTGCACGCTAATCCGGCCCGAAGCATCGCGCAGCACACTCAACCGATTGAGCCCGTCAGACAGCGTCAACTGTAGCGGCGGATTGATCCACTCCGCGTTCAGCACCACCTTCTGCTTCGGCTCCACCCGCACCTCCAGCTTCGGGCTCTGCCAGGGACGCGGCCGCAACTGCGGGTCCCGATCGAAATGATCAAAACCCTTGCCACTGTCACTGCGCCGACTGAACCGAAACCCCTTGCCATCGCTCAACCACGCAATCGGCCGGCCATCCGCACGGGCCTCAGCCTGGGCAATCTGCAGCAACTGCGCCACGCGCTCGGCATCCTTGCGCAGCAACTGCAACGGATCGGGCTTGATACTCAGGCTGATCGCCGCACTGGCGATACCGATGATCACCAGCACCACCATCAGCTCGATCAACGTAAAACCCTGCTGCCTGCACCGGTTCATCGAATGCGCACTCCCTTGCGTCCAGCCCCGTCCCAAAAAACCATCCTGCACGGCCAACATGTAAGGCGTGTGAAATAAAACCGTGAGAATTGCCGCGTAGTCTGGTCACCGGGACTAAAAGGAGATTCAGCCCATGAGATTCACCGCACGCTTTTCACCCCCCCAAATCATCCAGGCCGCCGCACTGCTGGCCGCCCTGGTCGGCATCGCCACCTGGTCATCCTTGCTCCTGACCACCGCCGAATCCCACACCCCGGCGGCCACCCCGCAACTGCTCGCTGCGCGCAGTGACAATCCCGCGTTGCAGTGGTTTTCCAACCGCACGGCACCGGTGGAGATCAAGGTCAGCGGCGTGATGGCGGGGAGTCGCGGGGCGGTGGCGATTTTGAGTTTGAACGATGGGCCGCCGAGGAGTTTTTTGCAGGGGGAGCGGGTGAGTCCTGGGGTGAAGTTGGTGGCGGTGGAGGGGGATGGGGTGGTGATTGAGCAGGGTGGGGAGAGGGTGCAGTTGGGGGTAGAGAGGTTGCCGGAGGGGGGTGTTTTGCCAAGGTTGGTGAGGCCGTGATTAGTGAGATTAAAGTGGAGCATCATGTTGTCTTTGATGGGAAAAAGACTCCATAACTATCGGGTCAGGCGTTTCGGTAAGAAATGAGAATGGATCGGAGAAGAACTTTCATGAATGCTTCCGGCCTAGAAAAGTTCCTTCAAGGCCGGAGAGCTAAAATCGATAACAACCATGCCCAGTTATATAAAACGCTTTTAAGTAGCTAAATCTAATAAGATGTGGCGTTGGGTGAATAAATGGGCTTTGTTACTCCTAAATTTAGATTTAATTAAACTCCTGTCGGCGCATTTAGTAATGGAGTGTTAAGTTGTAAGAAGTGCTTTGTTGATGTTTCTAGCAGCGTATTCCGATATGTCTGGCATCTCAAGAGCAAGTGGAGCCATAGAGGTGAAGCGAGCATGGTGATAAGACGTTAAGTTGTTAAGTCGGGCTGAAGCTAAGAGGCTTGTATACGATATATATCCATATGAGTGAACAGTTCTGGCTTTTTCAACTTCTTCATCAGTAAGGGTGTTGAGGGCTTCGAGGCCGGCCTCAATATCATTTAGTAAATATGCGGCTGTCCCAACGTTGGTTTTAAATATGTAGTCTTTTGGAGAGATTTTTACCGCAGTTTGATAATGCTTCAATGCTCTCTCTTTGTTTCCAAGGCTGCTGGAGATCAATCCCCCCTGATTATACACCTCGGCAAGCTTGACGCCGAAGCTAATTAATCTTTCAAAGTCAGCGTATGCCATTTCGAAGGATCGCGCCTCTCTGAGAGCGTTAAAGACTTTAGCTGGGGTGTTCGGCGTAAAGTGGCGGACTTTGGATTCAAGTTCTCGGCCAAATTCCGAAGCTGCAAAACGAGCAAGCTCTATAGTGTTGGCGGGATCCAATGAAATATCTTTCTTTGAGAAAAGAATTAAATCTGCATTGCAAAAAACCCCTCCTAATACGCCTAGTTCTGGAAGTTCATCGGCTAGGCGCTCAACGAAATCATCGATGGTTGAACTGTTGTAGCTTTTATCTGTCCCGACTACGCAAATTGATGATCGATCTAAGACCTCAATACTTCGTGCGCTTTGGAATGTTGTTTGTGCGGAGCGATAGAGTCGAGCTAGGGAGTTGTTTAATGCTGCGGTGCCATATTTTCTTAAGTAATCGGGTTCTCTTGTGAATCGTACGACTAAGGCATAAGGCTTGTTAGTTTTTGGATTGGTCTTTACGAAGTCTTGGATTGCTTCCACTCCACCCGTACGTAAAATATCATTGATTGCGGGGAAATACCTGGAGGTGTGAGGCAGTAAATGTCCTATGCTTCCAGCAGGGATGGCCTCTAAAGTTGATCCGCTTTCAATGTTGATATTTGTGTTGTCGATTGTATCTATAGATGCAAACGAGATTTCTGGCTGACAGTCGAAGACAACTATTCTTGCACTTTCAACGCGAGGGTAAGTGCCTAGTGTGCGGGTAGTGCGTCCATCATTTACTGAGAATTTTCGAAATCCAGAAAATTTAGGATTGAAAACTTTAAATTCTTGACCAACTGACACTCCTACGTTAGATCCGATATCGATCGCAATTACGCCCGTGTTGGAGTCTTGTTCTATAACTCGGCCACAGGAAGAGAGGATCTCGTCATAGAATATTGCTTGATTTCGACCAGCTGCTTTTGCGCGGTATAGTGCGGTATCTGCGCGATCAAGCAGTACAATAGATGGGTCAGTTGCAGAGTCTGTTGCAGAAGTATGATTGTGAAGTGCTATCCCAATGCTGGTCGTAATTGTTCTGTCTTGAATTTGTGGGAGGCTAAGTGCAGTTGTATCACTACTTGCGGACAGCCATTCCCACTCCCTCTGCGTTGGAAGAACCTCATCGGAGATCGACGTTCTAAAGCTGTCTGCCCAAACTTGAAACTGCTCCTTAGTAGCATTTGCACCAATTAAGATTAAAAATTCCTCTCCAGATGGGTGTCCTACGTAAACGTTTGGAGCATAAGGGGTTTCGGATTGCACTTTCGAGGCCGTCTCCTCAAGTCTTTTGCCGAACGTCCTCAATACTTGGTCTCCGTATAAATGTCCCCAAGTATCATTAACTTGTTTGAAATAGTCGATATCTAGGGCCATCACTGCCAGTTTTCTAGGATGTTTGCTTTCCTGTGCTTCCACATAGGAAGAAGGTAGCTTGGCTATTTTTTGTATCTCCTTGAGTAAAGTTGCTCGGAATGCGTCTTTGGCGAGCAGGTGAGTAAGCGGATGATGAGATACTTTGTACGCGTTTGATGCGCTTTCATGAATTTTCTCAATTCGCACGCGATACTTTCGTCTCTTTCCTATTTGTGGTGATTTTGTAAATGTTAATGAGACTGTAGCGTTTGTACCGGATATGAAAAACCAAGCAGTTAGGTCATTGGGTGCATGAAAGGCGATAGTTTCGGATTTGGATCTATCTAAAGGTATTATATCGCTAGAATTCGCAGGCATTGAAGTTAGTATGTTTGTCCAGTTCTCCCCTGTGTTGAAATGCAGTTCGCACTTCGTGCAATCATCGCTAAATTCCAGCATTAACTCTGTGTAGAAAAGTTTGAGTTTATCAATTTTCATATTGGCACTTTATTTTTATTTAACCATTAACGAATTCTTGCCTAGGCTAGCACTGCCATTAATGCAGGTTGATGCCAATTTGGCATCAAGTATATTTTTTTTCAAGGGGGAATCGAGTTTTATTCGAAATGCTTCAATTTGCTGAACGTGGGGAGTGATCGTTTAGCCCCGGAGACGGCTTATCCGTTTATAGCACGTGGTATTTAAGGAAATGAACCGAATGAGGTTGCGATAAACGCAAGCGTTTAAAGAGACATCCACAAACACTCTCCCAGGCTACACATCCTTGCGCCTTTGCCTACAACTACGCCAGAATCCGCCGGCTTGTGCGCCTTGGGGACGGGTTCTATTGTGGTGCGGTCGCTGACGAATCAGTGATCGGATTTGACCGTCCGCCCAACATCAAGGCGCACCAGCGTTCTGCACGTGTTCAGGCATTGTCTGAAATCATGTCGCGGTGGCTGTGCGTGGGACACCTTTGGGTGTGCCGGATTCCTTGATGTCCGGTCGGTCAACCCGCGTACAGCTGCCACCCTGTTTGTTTGACCGCGAACGGTGGCGGCTCCAGTCATCAAGGAGCTTCACCATGATCAAACCAACACCCAACCCGCCCGAAACCGACTCGGTTTCCCCCTACGAATCCATCGATTCCAGAAAACTCCACGAAGCCGCCGACCGCGCGCTCGACCATTACCTCTGTCCGCCCGGCTCCACGCCGCCCCCACGCAGAACCCGCGGGATGTATGCCGTGACTGCGGACAACAAAAACGAAGAACTGCTGATTGATGCCAGTGAAACACTCGCTTCGGCCCAAACCATTGCCCAGAACATCGCCAGTCTGGTGCCGGCTTCGCAGCGTCGGGCGTTGGTGGGCATTGCGCAGTTGATCATGCTCGGGGAGTTGGCGGTGAATCGGGCGTTGGATAATTTGCAATTTCCGGTGAAGCAGACATCGGGGTCAGCTGCTGATTAAGCTGGTGTCAATTCTGGCGCCTTCGCGAGCAAGCCCGCTCCTAGAGAAAAGGGGACTGAATATTTCATTCAGTCCCCTTTGTTTCTTATCCCGCGTCGCCGCTATCTGGCTCTGAAGGCGCATCCGGGCATTCATCAGCCCATCGCGTAACCGTCATGTCTTTGAGCTGCTCACCCATGGTGTCGACTCGCAAGCAGGCGCCTTTCTTTGAATAGAACAGGATGCAGCGCGAGCTATCGAAAGAGCAGGTGTCGAGTTCCAGGAAATTGCGCGCAGCCAGCTCGCGCTCGACACCACTGTATTCGTAGCCATCGCTGGTGTGCATCCGGGTTGGCTTCCATCCCTGTTTGATCAATTTGGATCTGGCCGACACCAAGGGCTCATCGACGGCGATGCCTGCTGGCCCGTGCTTGACGTTTATCGCTTGCGAGCCGCTGGCAAACGCAAAGCTTGTAACTGTGCAATACATTGCGAGGAGCAGGAGGATCGGGGACTTCATTTGATCGTTCCACAAAAAAGGAACAGATTTCTGTTCCCTTTGGTTTCGGGCTTCAATCCTTTTCGGGACATTTGAAGCTCCAGGAATAAATCTTCATGTCTTTGATTTCTTCTCCGACAGTTCCTACACCTAAACAATCTCCGTTCTTGATGTAGTTGAAGCTGCAGTAACGGACGCCCTCCGTGCAAGATTCGATTTCCTTGAAGCCTTTTCTTTGGATGATGCTTTCAACTCCGAACTCACCTGAGTAGGTCGGATTCGGCTTCCAGCCATTTTTGATCAAGGCTTTGCGGGCTTTCGAAAATGGCATTCCTTCTTCGATAGGAAGGTCTGCTGCGCTGGAAAATAAACTGACGCAACATAAAAGGCTGATAGCTAATATTTTTAGTTGCATTTAACAGAGCCGCTGACAATTGGATTTGTGCCATGCCCTGGGAGCGGGCAACTGGTGGGATCTGTTACTCGGGCTGCAGGTTTGCCACTCACGGGAAGTTCCTTTTCAAAGATTCAGATGTCCTTGGCCTGATTGGATTAGAAATTCCGGCCACTGAGATAGTGCGAACATCACACGTTTGGCAGAGCAGGAAAGAGTGCTTTGGTGGAACTCTGCCACCCATGTATGTTTGCGTCGCACAGGATGCCTGAGGCAAATGTGGCGCTCAACATTTCTTGCAATTATTCGGTTGACGGGTTGTGAATGATCTTGAAACGAGTAGTCCGTAACGCCCTCGCGTTCGGATCGATTGAGCTTTTGGTACAGAGAAAAACGCATTTGGCGTAGGTCGTCGCATGGCCACCATAAGACAAATGCCGAAAGGGTATCTGCGGATGTAAAAAGAAGGTCGTTTATCACTAACCCCTGATAGCTAGACGTTAATAAGGGTTGTGTGCGTTATTTCATATGGATCTAAAAACCTGTAACTTCTGACAGGTTCGTTTTTTTTAAAATAGTGAAATTATTCCTTTTCCTTAAGTCAATGTGATCCAGGTGAAATTATGGGAGCTCAAACAGAAGTGGTGATCGAGAATATTCCACCGTCGATGACCGATAACGCCATTAAAACCGCGGTGGCCAAGACCTTCAAAGGTGTTGAGATTATTTCGTTGGTTAGAAACGGTCCGTATGCAAACATCGTCCTCGGAGTGTCAATAGCTCGAGGCCCTGAAGGCAGGATGAAATGGACCGATCTTTCAGGATGAGCATATATGGAGAAGCGATTATGTATTTCGCTACTTGCTCCCCCCCCCTTTATCAAACGATAAAAAGGATTTGCACCTATTAGCTGGTCTTGAGCCAAGGTTAATGGTTGCTCTTTTTTGAATGAGGTTGTCAGTCACACCTGACAACCTCGGCCATTTTCTTTCCGGCTATTGAGCGACAGCAATCAGTCGCTTACGCCTTTACTTCAACATGATCCAACGCCTGATTCACCGCCAATTCACTCAACATCACCAACTGCGCAATCCCGATCGCAGTCTTGCGATGGGCCGGCTCCAGCGTGGCAGCAAAGTTGTTGAGCATTTCGCTAGCCGATCCCAATGATTCGCTGGCGTTGGCCAGCAGGGATTCGGTGTTGTAAGCCGGGTTGGCCAGGTACATGGGATCGTGTTTGTGATGGCTGCCCATGATGCGTTGTTGTGGGGTGAGGTAGTGGTCGAGGGCGCGTTCGGCGGCTTCGTTGAGGGTTCGGGAGTCGGGGAATTTGTAGGGGGAGACCGGATCGGTTTCGGGGGGATTGGGCGTCGGTTTGAACATAGATGTAACTCCTCATGCTTCAAAAAGGGAGGCCATCCAATTTCGCTACCAAACGAAGGTGGCGGCCATGCTCAGGTTGGTAGACCGGCACATGAGGAACCCGGCGCACCCGAAGGTGCCCTGTGCATGACCACCATAAAGCCGAGACGAAACGACGCCGCGAATGGTGATGCTGTGCAGAACTCATGTGCGGGCTACCAAACCCGATCACTGTTTTTCAGTGACCCGGAAACGATAAGACCCGCGCATTAGACGCACAAGCCGGCGGATTCTGGCGTAGTCGTAGGTAATGACGCAAGGTTGTGTAGCCTTGGGGACGTTACGGTTGGTGTCTTTTAAACGGGTTTTTTGGGGTGGGTAAACGGGTGGTTCAACAAGCGGCCCTCACCCCAGCCCTCTCCCGGAGGGAGAGGGGGCCGACGGAGGTGTCTGGCGTTGTACATCGACCTGGGCGACCGAGTTGATTATGGGTTTGGAGGCGAGCGTTTGAGTTGATTATGGGTTCAACGCGGTGTGTGCGAGTTGGTGAAGATATTCAGGTTGGTATCGGAAATTTCCCACGGTCGATTCGCTTGCGTACGAGCGGTTCGACGCTTTGGGAGGGCTAGGGATTTTCGGGGCGGCTAAGCAACGTCTCCAGCCTCGCCAGCGGCGGCGCATCTTGGTTGCGGTCAAACACCTGAACTCCAACCTTGAGCAACCGCCCATTCTCCGCCGTGCCAATCACCTGCTCACACCGCAACAACAACCGCCCCTGATCACACTCCATCGCCTTAACCCCCATCGGCAATCTCCCTTCCAACCGAAGTTCAGCCATCCGACTCTGCGCCGCAATCATCGCAATCGAGCGATCCCGCAAAACCCCGCTGCTCGGCGTCATCAACCCCGCTACACGAACAGCGGCGGACATGGCGACGGCGATAATGGCCAGCGCGACGAGCACTTCAATCAGCGTGAATCCGGTTTGCGGGGAGGGGGTGCGCATCGGGGTCTCGGGCGGTCGGGCAGCCCTTGACGCTAACGCCCGTGCTTGACGGCTTGACGACGAAAACACCCGAGGATTTTCAACATCCCTGACATATCTTCTTGCAACACTGCGCGTCGAATCGAATCAAGCCAGGGAATGACGAGATGGATATCGCGCAGTTCAAACAGCCCAGTCGACCGAGCCGGATGCCCCGTGGGCAGCAGGGTTTCACGCTGATCGAGATCATGGTGGTCGTGGTGATTCTCGGGATTCTGGCGGCGATGGTGGTGCCCAAGGTGCTCGACCGGCCGGATCAGGCGCGGGCCACGGCGGCGAAGCAGGACATTGGCGGGTTGATGCAGGCGCTGAAGTTGTATCGCCTCGATCACGGCACTTACCCGAGCCAGAGCCAGGGCCTGAAAGTGCTGGTGGAGCGGCCGGCCGATGCGAAGAACAGCAACTGGCGCTCGTACCTGGAGCGCCTGCCGAATGACCCGTGGGGTCGGCCTTATCAGTACCTCAATCCCGGCGCCAACGGCGAGATCGACATCTTTTCCCTCGGCGCCGACGGCCAGCCTGACGGCGACGGCGTGAATGCCGACATCGGTTCCTGGCAGTTGTAAGGCCGGTCATGAACAGCCAATCGAACCAGCAGGGGATGGCGATCATCAGTGCGCTGCTGATTGCGGCGGTGGTCGCGGTGATCGCCGCCGGCATGCTGACCCGCCAGAGCGTTTCGACCCGGGCGCTGGAAGCTGAACAACTGCGTGTGCAGGGCCGTTGGCTGTTGCACGGCGGGTTGGAGATCAGCCGGCAATTGTTGTGGGATGCGCGGCAGCGCGATCCGCTGACTCGGCTCGATCAGCCTTGGGCGCAGTTGTTGAACACCCAGGGTTTCGAGGGGCGGCTGGAGGACGAGCAGGGCAAGTTCAACCTGCGCAATCTGGTGGCCAACGAGCGGATCGATGATGCGCAGGTGCAGGCGTTCGAGCGCTTGTGCGAGTTGATTGGTGTCAGCAGCGGCTTGAGCCGGCGCATCAGTCAGCGGGTGATCGGCTCTTATCCGCACCTGTTGAATGCGCAAGTGGTGGACAAGCCAGTGGCGAAAAATACGTTCGACAGTGGACGCGCCACGTCGCCGTCCGCGTCGCGCAAACCGCAATCGCCGACCTTGCCGATGCTGCGCACGCTTGATGATTTGCGCAGTGTCGACGGGATCAACGATGCGCTGTTGGCGAAACTGGCGCCGTACCTGACGGTGATTCCGGCGACCACTTGGCTCAATGGCAACACCGCCACGGCGCCGGTGCTGGCGGCGTATGTGCCGGGGCTGTCGCTGGAGCGGGCGCAGGCGTTGATCAATGAGCGTGACGCCGGGCGCTGGTTTATCAATCGCGGGGATTTCGTCAATCGCCTGCGCCTGCCGCAACTGGAGATCACCAGCGTCAAGGTCGGCATCACCAGCGACTGGTTTCGGCTGCGCGGGCAGGCGCGGCGGGATCAGCGGCGGGTCAGCCTCGATGCGTTGTTGCATCGCAGTGAGGATCGGTTGCCACAAGTGATCTGGTCGCGGGTGGGCGTATGAGCCAGTTGCGCGTGAGTCTGCCGCCGCTGGCGGAGCTGAGTCTCGACAGTGAAGTGGACTGTGCGTGGCTAGATCGTCAGGGAGAGGTCACCCGCCAGGAGCGCGTGCGGCTTGGCGCGCTACCGAAGCAACCGCTGGTGTGTTTTCTGCACCCGTCGGACAGCCTGTTGGCGAGCATCGATCTACCGCCGCTGCCCGCGAACAAAACCGCTGCCGCTGTGCAATGTGCGGCGCAGGCCTTGATGCTCGGCGACAGCGCCGAGATGCACATCGCCCACAGCACTCGCAATGAAAGCGGCCAGGTGCAGATTGCCTGGGTAGCACGCAAGGATTTGCAGCACCTCGGGCAGTTCGGTTTGAACCTCAAAGGCCTGTACCCGGCGGCCTACAACTTGCCGGTGATGGCGGGCGGCGTCGGTTGCCTGCACGACGATCATCTGTTGCTGCGGCACGGTCCGAATGCGGCGCAGGTGCAGCCGATGATCGACGAAGCATGGCTGCTGGAAACCGGTCTGCCGGCGCACTGGATCGGTGACGGCGCGCCGGAAGCGGTGCAATCGATATTGGCCGACACGCAACGTTGCTCCGGCCCGTTGCCGAACTGGGGCCTGCACGGCGGCCTCCAGCAATCGGGCACCGAGCATCGTGGTTGGGGCAGGGCGCTCGGTTGCTGTGCGCTGGCACTGGCGGTGTGGGTGATCGGTTTGAACCTGTACGCCGCCCGCGAGGCTGCGCAGGGCCAGCAGCTCAAGGCGCAGATGGCGCAGCGGGTGAAGCAGGCGTTTCCCGAGTTGCCGGTGATCCTCAATCCGCTGCAACAGGCCCGTCAGCAAATCGCGGCTCGCCAGCAAGGCGCGGTGGATGCGCCGGGGCAGGATTTCACGCGATTGGTGTCGCAGGCCGGCAGCGGCATGCCGTCCATGGCCGGTACGGTGCAGCGGCTGGAGTTTGTCGACGGTGCGTTGCAACTGAGTCTGCTGCCCGAGGCCCGGCGTTCGGGCAACGACAAGGACTGGCAAGACACGCTGGCCCAGGCCGGCATCAGCATCAGCCCGAACGACGACGGTTGGGTCCTGCGCCCGGCCGGCGAGGCGACCGCCGCCACCGACAACGACGACAGCAGCGGAGCCGAAGATGAATAGCCCATCGCTTGCGAAATACCGCGCCGGTTGGCAGCGCTTCAATACCCAGTTGCAGGCCCGTTGGCAGCCGTTGGCCGTGCGGGAAAAACGCATGGTCGGCGGCATGGCGGCGCTGTTGTTGGGGCTGTTTGTGTGGGTGGCGTTGGTTCAACCGCCGCTGAAGAAGATCGCCGCCTCGCAAGTCGAAACCCCGAAATTGCGCGCTCAGGCCGAAGCGCTGGAAGTGCTGTTGCGCGACGTCAGCGTGCGCCCCGACGGGCAAAACCTGGAGCAGTCGCTGCAGCAAACCTTGCAGGCCAGCGGACTGGGCGGCCATTACCAATTGGCGGCCGCGTCCGCCGGCTGGCAGTTGACCTTCGACGCGGCACCGGCCGACGCCGTGCTCGACTGGCTGCTGAGCCAACCGCGGAATTTTTCACTGCAAGTGGTCGAGGCCCGTCTGCAACGCGCAGACGACGCCGCGACCGATGACACCGCCGGCACTCTGTCGGGCACCGTACGCATGGATCAGGCGCTGGGCGCTAAGGAAGCTTCATGAAGGGGTCAGGATCCAAACGCATGGCTTTGCCGATGCTGTTGATGGCATTGAGCGCGTGCAGCAACACCACGCCACCGAATCAACCGCCGCTGCTGGTGGACAGCGAACTCGGCCGGCCGTTGGCCAACACCCAGCGCAGTGGCGACGCGGTGCTCGACCGCGAGCGTGCGCAGGCTCAGGTAAGACCTGCGCCGAAGCAGTTGCACAACATCACCGAACGCGCCCGCAGTGGCGGTTCGGCGCGGGGCACGACGTTGCCGGCCAATCCGTTGGGCGATCAACCGGTGACGCTGAATTTTGTCGACGCCGATATCCAAGCGGTGGTGCGGGCGTTGTCGCGCTCGACCGGTCAGCAGTTTCTGGTCGATCCACGGGTCAAGGGCAACCTGACGCTGGTCTCCGAAGGTCAGGTGCCGGCGCATCAGGCCTACGACATGTTGCTGGCGGCGCTGCGCATGCAGGGTTTCAGCGTGGTCGATGTCGGCGGCGTGGCGCAGGTGGTGCCGGAGGCCGACGCCAAATTGCTCGGCGGGCCGATCTACAGCGCCGACAAACCGGCCGGCAACGGCATGCTCACCCGCACGTTCCGCCTGCAATACGAGAACGCCGTGAACCTGATCCCGGTGCTGCGCCCGATCGTGTCGCCGAACAACCCGATCAACGCCTATCCGGGCAACAACACCATCGTCGTCACCGATTACGCCGAGAACCTCACGCGGGTCGCGCAACTGATTCAGGGCATCGACACCCCGAGCGCCATCGACACTGACGTGGTGCAGATCCAGAACGGCATCGCCGCCGACATCGCGCCGATGGTCGCCGACCTGCTCGACGCGCCGGGCAACGATCCAACGCAGAAAATCGCGGTGATCGGCGACCCGCGCTCCAACACCATCATCATCCGCGCCGGCAGCCCCGAGCGCACTGAGTTGGCGCGCAACCTGATCTACAAACTCGACAACGCCCAGAGCAACCCGAGCAATCTGCACGTGGTTTATCTGCGCAACGCCCAGGCCGGCAAACTGGCGCAAGCGCTGCGCGGATTGCTGACCGGCGAGAGCGACAGCGGCACCAGCGACAGTGCGCGTTCGGTGCTCAGCGCCATGGGCAGCTCTACCAACTCGAGTGGCGGGCAAAACGGCCAGAGCGGCACACAAACCAACGGCAGCACTTCGACCACTAACAGCGGCAGCACCGGCGGCAGCTACGCCCAGGGCAGCAGCGCCACCAGCGGCAGCGGTAATGCGCAGAGCAGCGAACAGAACGTGGCCTTCAGCGCTGGTGGCGTGACTATTCAGGCCGACGCCACCACCAATACCTTGCTGATTTCCGCGCCGGAACCGCTGTACCGCAACCTGCGTGAAGTCATCGACCTGCTCGACCAGCGCCGCGCCCAGGTTGTGATTGAGAGCCTGATCGTCGAAGTCGGCGAGGACGATGCCAGCGAATTCGGCGTGCAATGGCAGACCGGCAATCTGGCCGGCAATGGCGTGATCGGCGGCGCCAACCTTGGCGGATCGGGGATCAACGTCAATGGCAAGACCAGTGTCGACGTGTTGCCTAAAGGTCTGAACCTCGGCTACGTCAACGGCACGGTCGATATCCCCGGCATCGGCAAGATCCTCGACCTGAAAGTGCTGGCCCGGGCGCTGAAGAGCAAGGGCGGCACCAACGTGTTGTCGACGCCGAACCTGCTAACCCTGGACAACGAAGCGGCGAGCATTTTTGTCGGTCAGACCATTCCGTTTGTCAGCGGCAGCTACGTCACCGGCGGCGGGGGCACCAGCAACAACCCGTTCCAGACCGTGACCCGCGAAGAAGTCGGTTTGAAGCTCAATGTGCGGCCGCAGATTTCCGAGGGCGGCACGGTGAAGCTCGACATCTATCAGGAAGTCAGCAGCATCGACGAGCGCGCCTCGGCGGCAGCCAACTCGGCGGGGATCGTCACCAGCAAACGCGCGCTCGACACCAGCATCCTGCTCGATGACGGACAGATCATGGTGCTCGGCGGTCTGCTGCAGGATGGCTACAGCCAGAGCAATGACGCGGTGCCGTGGCTCTCGAGCATTCCAGGGATTGGCGCACTGTTTCGCAACGAGCGCCGCTCGATTACCAAGACCAACCTGATGGTGTTCCTGCGCCCGTACATCATCCGCGACAGCGCGGCGGGGCGCAGCATCACGCTGAACCGTTACGACTTCATGCGCCGTGCTCAGGGCGGTCTGCAACCGGAGCGCAGCTGGGCGATGCCGGACATGCAGGCGCCGCAGTTGCCGGCCACCGCCCAAGGCGTGCCGGCGCCGGTGTCCGGCCCGCGCGCGACCATCAAAGCGGTGCCGCTGCAATGAGCGCATTGCCTTACGCCTGGGCCAAGGCGCAGCGGATTCTGCTGCGCGACGGCGTGCTGACGGTGTGCCCGTCAACGCCGGGCTGGTCGATCAGCGAGGTGCGCCGGCAGTTCGGCGCGGCCAGGCTGGAGCGGGTGCGCGATGACGAACTTGATGGCCTGCTCGCTACTGCCTACGCCGACACCGGCAGCGCGGCGGCGGTGGTCGGTGCGGCGGAAAACGAAGTCGACCTCGATCGCCTGATGCAGGACATGCCGGAAATCACCGACCTGCTCGACACCCAGGACGGCGCGCCGGTAATCCGCATGATCAACGCCTTGCTCACTCAGGCGGCGCGGGATGAGGCCAGCGACATTCACATCGAACCGTTCGAGACCCATTCGGTGGTGCGCTACCGGGTCGACGGCACCCTGCGCGACGTGGTCTCGCCGCGCAAGGCGCTGCACGGTGCGCTGGTGTCGCGGATCAAGATCATGGCGCAGCTCGATATCGCCGAAAAACGCTTGCCGCAAGACGGCCGCATTGCCTTGCGCGTAGCGGGGCGGCCAATCGACATTCGTGTTTCCACCGTTCCAACCGGCCATGGCGAGCGGGTGGTGATGCGTCTGCTGGATAAGCAGGCCGGGCGCCTGCACCTGGAAACCCTTGGCATGGATGCGCAGGTACTGGCCAAACTCGATCACCTGATCCGCCAGCCCCACGGCATCGTGCTGGTCACCGGCCCGACCGGTAGTGGCAAGACCACCAGTCTGTATGCGGCACTGGCGCGACTGGATGCGAGTACCAGCAACATCCTCACCGTGGAGGATCCGGTGGAATATGACTTGCCGGGCATCAGCCAGATTCAGGTCAACGCCAAGATCGACATGACTTTTGCCCTCGCGCTGCGTGCCATTTTGCGCCAGGACCCGGACATCATCATGATCGGCGAAATCCGCGACCTCGAAACCGCACAGATCGCGGTGCAGGCTTCGCTGACCGGTCACCTGGTGCTCGCGACGTTGCACACCAACGACGCGGTGTCGGCGGTCAACCGCTTGGTCGACATGGGCGTCGAGCCGTTTCTGCTGGCCTCTTCAATGTTGGGAGTTTTGGCTCAGCGGCTGGTACGCCGCCTGTGCAATCAGTGCAAACAGGAAGACCCGGCGACGCCCGGCACCTGGCGCCCGGTCGGTTGTGCGGCGTGCAATCACACCGGTTATAGCGGCCGAACCGGCATTCACGAATTGTTCTGCATCGATGACGACATCCGCACTCTGATTCACCAAGGGGCAGGGGAGCCGGCGTTGCGCGCGGCGGCGAGCAAGGCCGGGATGTTCAGCCTGCGTGAGGACGGCGAGCGCTGGATTCGCAGCGGTGCCACGGCCCCTGAAGAAATCCTTCGCGTGACACGGGACGCCTGATGAATCGCTATCGTTTTGAAGCCGCCGATGCCAGCGGCAAGATCGAATCCGGGCATCTGGAGGCGGAGAGTCAGGGCGCCGCGTTCGGCGTGCTGCGCGGGCGTGGGTTGACGGCGTTGTCGGTGGAGAAAGAAAGCAATGTCTCCCAGCACGGTGGCGTTGGGTTGTTCAGCGCCAAACTTTCGGACAACGATCTGGCGTGGGCCACCCGACAACTTTCGAGTCTGTTGGGTGCGAGCCTGCCGCTGGAAGCAGCCTTGAGCGCCACGGTCGAACAGGCCGAGAAAAAGCACATCGCCCACACCCTCAGCGCCGTGCGCGCCGATGTGCGCAGCGGCATGCGCCTGGCCGAAGCGCTGGCGGCGCGGCCACGGGATTTTCCGGAGATTTACCGGGCGTTGATCGCGGCGGGCGAGGAGTCAGGCGATCTGGCGCAGGTGATGGAGCGGCTGGCGGATTACATCGAAGAGCGCAACAACCTGCGCGGCAAGATTCTTACCGCGTTCATCTATCCGGGCGTGGTCGGGCTGGTGTCGATCGGCATTGTGATTTTCCTGCTGAGTTATGTGGTGCCGCAGGTGGTCAGTGCGTTTTCCCAGGCGCGGCAGGATCTGCCGGGGCTGACGCTGGCGATGCTCAATGCCAGTGATTTCATCCGGGCGTGGGGCTGGTTGTGCGCAGGCGTCATGGCCGGGGCGTTCTGGAGTTGGCGCCTGTATCTGCGCAATCCGGCGGCGCGCTTGAGCTGGCATCATCGGGTGTTGAAGTTGCCGCTGATCGGGCGCTTTGTGCTGGGGCTGAACACTGCACGGTTCGCCTCGACGCTGGCGATTCTCGGTGGCGCCGGGGTGCCGTTGTTGCGCGCGTTGGAGGCGGCGCGGCAGACCTTGTCGAATGATCGTCTGAGCCTGAGCGTCAATGAGGCCACCGCCAAGGTACGCGAGGGCGTCAATCTGGCGGCCGCGCTGAAAGTGGAGAACGTGTTCCCGCCGGTGCTGATTCACCTGATCGCCAGCGGCGAGAAAACCGGCGCGCTGCCGCCGATGCTCGAACGCGCCGCACAAACCCTGTCCCGCGATATCGAGCGCCGGGCGATGGGCATGACCGCATTGCTCGAACCGCTGATGATCGTGGTGATGGGCGGGGTGGTGCTGGTGATCGTGATGGCGGTGCTGTTGCCGATCATCGAGATCAACCAGTTGGTGCAGTAGTTTTTTCAACTTTTTTGCCGGCGCCCGGATCTCACCCGAGCGCCAAAAACAGCATCCTCGGGTTCTCCTTTCTGTCATCTGCAACGGCCCTTCAAGGGCTGTGGCCGGTTCCCTCGAAAAGCTTGCCGTAGACACTCCGCACAACCACAAGAACACCCGAGAAAACCCCTAGAAAATCACCTCGCACCTCCCGAGGTTTTTTCCTTTATCTGTCACCGGAAACTGCGAATTTCTCAGTGCGACTTAACCACGGACCCCGCTTGCGAAGGTCGGCGGTGAGTCTTCCCAGTGTCATGCAAGACCCCTGCAAACCTGTGTTCACACCCAACGTTGAAAAGGAGATTCTTCATGTTCAAGCGCACTCTGATCGCAGCTTCCCTGACCGTCGCTGCCCTGGCTTCCGCCCAGGCCATGGCCGCCAACGTAACCGGTGGTGGCGCGACTCTGCCTGCCGCTCTGTACAAAGGTTCTGCCAACAGCATCCTGCCAGCCAACTTCAGCTACCTGGGTACCGGTAGCGGCACCGGCAAGACCGCTTTCCTGACCAACAACTCGGCACTGTTCAACACCACCGGTTCGGTTCACTTCGCCGGTAGCGACTCGATCCTCAGCGCTTCGGAAATCAGCACCTACAACACCAACTTCGGCGCTTCGTACGGCCCGCTGATTCAACTGCCTTCGGTGGCTACTTCGGTTGCCATTCCGTACAAAAAATCCGGTCAGACCGCTCTGAACCTGACCAGCGCTCAGCTGTGCGACGCCTTCTCCGGCACCAAAACCACCTGGGGCGCTCTGCTGGGCACTTCCGACACCACGCCGATCCGCGTTGTTTATCGCAACGTTTCCAGCGGCACCACGGAAATCCTGACCCGTCACCTGAACTCGATCTGCCCGACCAAGTTCGCCACCAACTCCACCTTCGCCAGCGCTCGTCTGCCAGCCGGTTCGACCCTGCCTACGACCTGGGTAGGCGTTGCCGGTACTGCTGACGTGGCCACTCAAGTCAACGCCGTTGACGGCTCCATCGGTTACGTTGGTCCGGACGGTGTGAACGCCGCCAGCAACGCCGTGGTTGCTCGCGTCAACGGCGTACAGCCAACCACCGCCAACGTTTCGCTGGCACTGGGTTCGGCGACTCTGCCAACCGCGCCTTCGAACCCTGCCCAGTGGGTACCGGTCGTTCCTAACCCAGCCAGCGGTTACCCGATCGTGGCTTACACCAACTTCATCTTCGGCCAGTGCTACAAGGACGCAGCCGTGGCCGCAGACGTCAAATCCTTCCTGACCACTCACTACAGCAACCCGGGCAACAACGCTGCCACCATCGCTCACAGCTTCACTCCGGTTCCAACCAACTGGAAAGCGGCTGTGACTGCCAACTTCGTCACCAACACCTCGGGCAACAACCTGGACATCAACAACGCCAGCGTCTGCAACGCTGTCGGCCGTCCTTTGTAAGCCTCGCTTCACGGCAATGAAATGGCAGCAGCCTTCGGGCTGCTGCCATTTTTTTTGCCGATCTACACCTCGTTCATGAAGTTTGTGTGACATCCGTTCGGTCGCGGCCCCCGCCAACCGCCTATGTCGTAACAGCAGGGGCAAGCCGACCTGCGGCCTCATGTGGCAAACAAAAAGGATCTCGTAGTGATGCTCGCTCGCCCATCCCGTCGCAGTACCCGTGTTCAGCCTCAGCAGCGCATGGCCGCCGATCCGGCGCTGTGGTTGCTCAAGCCCCTGGCGCAGGCGATTGCCTTGTGCCTGGTGGCGGGCAGTGCCGAGGCGGCGACCACATTCAGTTCGGGATGGTTTGCCGCCAAGGGCGCGGCGCAACAGGCTGCCACAGCACGCCCGAGCGTGGGCGGATTGCCGGGGATGACGCCACCGCTGGCGCAGCAGCAAAAGGCCAATCAGCAGCTGCAACGCTCGATTCAGACCCTGAACAACACCGTGGCTGCGATTGCGGCGCAACAGGCGGCGCAGGCGGCCGGTCGTGCGGCGGCACTGGGCACGGTGCAGTTTGTGCCTGATGGTCTGGGCGAGGGCGGTCTGAAGGTCGATAACAGCCTCACGCAAGGTTGGCAGAACGCCAAGGGCCCGCAGCAGACTCAGGTTGATGGCAAGACCACGGTGAAGATCGAGCAGACCGCCGACAAGGCGATCCTCAATTGGGAGACCTTCAACGTCGGGCGCAACACCACGGTCGAGTTCGCCCAGCAGTCGAACTGGGCGGTGCTCAACCGGGTCAACGATCCGAATGCGCGGGCCAGCCAGATTCAGGGCCAGATCAAGGGTGATGGCACGGTGATGTTGATCAACCGCAACGGCATCGTGTTCAGCGGCACGAGCCAGGTCAACGTGCGTAACCTGGTGGCGGCGGCGGCCAACATGACCGATATTCAGTTCCGCGACCGCGGCCTGTATTTCGACAGCACCGGCAGCCAGCCGACGTTCACCGAGGCCGCCGGAAAAGTGTTGGTGGAGCGCGGTGCGTCCATCGAAACGGCGCGGCCGGCCAAATCGACCGATGCTGGCGGCTATGCCTTGCTGCTCGGCAGCGAAGTGCAGAACGACGGCAGCATCAACACCGCCAAGGGCCAGACCGTGCTCGGCGCGGGGGATCGCTTTTACATTCGCAAAGGCTCGGGCACTGAAGGCAATGCCTTCTCCACGACGTTCGGCAACGAAGTCACGCCGGGTTTCAAGGCCGGCAGCACTGCCGGCAAGGTCAGCAACAACGGCCTGATTCAGGCCGCGACCGGCGACATCACCCTGACCGGCCATGAGGTCGTGCAAAACGGCGTGTTGCTGGCCAGCACCTCGGTCGCCACTCGCGGCACGATCCACTTGCTCAACCCGGCGACCGACACCCAAGGCAGCGTGACGCTGGGGCAGGGCAGCGCGACAGCGATCCTGCTCGACAGCAGTGACCTGACGGCCCTCGACAGTCAGCATCAGGCCGCCCTGACCGGCGTGACGCCCAACAACAGGATTCGCGGCGATCAGTCGCGCATCGACATCCAGAGCGGCGGCAGCGTCGAGTTCCAGAACGGCTCGATCACCCTGGCCACTGGCGGGCAAGTGGTGGTGGCGGCGCAGCGCCGCAGCCTGGTGCGTGACGGCGCGATGATCGATGTCTCCGGTGCCACCGGCGTGAAAGTCGCGATGGAATCCAACAGCATCAAGATCAACGTCCAGGGCAACGAACAGCGCGATGCGTCGGTCAATCGCGACAAGGGTGCGCTCAACAGTAATGACATCTGGGTCGATGTGCGCGAACTGGTCTACGTCCCGGCCGGCACCAACGGCTACGCCACGGATCGCTGGTACACCGCTGGTGGTCTGCTGGAGGTCGGCGGTTACCTCGGCACCCAGGGCCACAGCGTCGGTGAGTGGATGGCTCAGGGCGGCATGGTCAGTTTTGCCGGCAATGACGTGGTGACCGAGAAGGGCTCGCTGATCAACCTGTCCGGCGGCACGCTGGATGTACAAAGCGGCGAGATTCGCCAGAGCTGGCTGCGCGGGGCCGACGGGCGCCTGTATGAGGTCTCCAAAGCACCGGGCGATCTGCTCTACACCGGGCTGTACAAAGGCTTTGAAGACAGCAGTGAACGCTGGGGTCAGACGAGTTATTACTACAACCCGTTGATTGCGCCGTCCAGTCGTCGGGAGTCGGGCTACACCGTGGGACGCGATGCCGGGCAACTGGTGATCGGCACCCGCAACGCTGTGCTCGAAGGGCAAATGCTTGGCGAGGTTTATCAGGGCGAGCGCCAGACCCAGGCACCGCGTGCCGTACTCGATGGCTATGCGCAGAGTCAGACGGCGCTGGCGCGGCGCGGGCAGTTGATTGTCGGCAGTTATGACCCGGCGTACGTGGCGGCTTCCGGTGGTTTGCTCTATGGGCTTAACCCTTTGCTCGAACAGGTGCAGATCGGCGGTGAGCGCCCGGTCGCCGGCAATGATCGGGATCTGACCGGCGCCGTATCCGATGCGCGCAACGGCAAGCTGTTCCTCGATGCCGGGCAACTCAGTGACTGGCAACTGGGCGCGCTGAAAGTGGCGGCCAAGGAACGGATCAACGTCCAAGGTGCCGTCACCGTCGACAATGGCGGCGACATCACCCTGTACGGGCCGGACGTGCAGGTCAACGCGAACCTGACCGCGCGCGGCGGCAGCCTGCACCTGGGCAACGTGCTCAATCAGCTCAACACTGATCGCCTCACCGACACCCGACTCGTCGCGCCGACCGGCAAGGCCACCCGCGTGAGTGTGGCCGAAGGGGCGCAGCTGGACACTCGCGGTCTATGGAGCAACCTGCGCACCAACCCGGATGATGCCGCCAGCCTGGCGTATCTGGACGGTGGCATGGTGTCGATCCGCAGCAGCGGCGATATCGAAATCGGTGCCGGCAGTCTGCTGGACGTGTCTTCCGGCGGCGCGATTCTGGCCAACGGCAAGACGCGCGGTGGCAAGGGCGGTGACGTGACGCTGGAGGCCGGCGCCTTGACCGCGTCGGGTGACAGTCATCTGACTCTGGACGGCCAGCTGCGGGGTTACGGTGTGTCTGGCGGCGGCCGTTTGTTTCTGCAGACCGGCGATGTGCTGATCGGCCAGACCGATAAGCGTCAGGCCGACTCTGTGTTGCAGCTGACGCCGACGCTGTTTGAAAAAGGCTTCTCGACCTACAACCTGATTGGCCTGAACCGGATGGAAGTGACGGATAACACCGTCATTGATGTGTCGATGCCGGTCTATCGCTTCAGCGAGGCGGCTGCCAATCAGGTCAGCGGTGCCGCGCCGCAGCAGGCACTGGAGCTGTGGACGCCGCCGCTCTATCAGGAAAATCCGACCAAGGCCCAACTGACGCGGCGTGCCGGTGCCAGCCTGACGCTGCAGGCCGGTACCCGCGAAGTCAGGTTGCTCGATCCTGCGCACACGACCCTGAGCCTCGGCCAGGGCTCGCGCATCAGCGTCGACCCCGGGCAGAGCATCAACTTGCGCGGCGCGGGACAGATCACCCTCAATGGCGAACTGAATGCCTGGGGTGGCACCCTCGACATTCGCCAGCAACAGTTCGGTTTGAACGACGTCGCCGACAACTCACAACTGGCTGACAACGCAGCGCACAACCGCTCGATCTGGATCGGCGAACACGCGGTGCTGGATGTGGCTGGCCGCGCGGCCACGGCGGTGGATGCGCTGGGTCGTACTTACGGGCTGGTGGGCAAGGGCGGCACGATCATCGTCGGCGGTGAAATCGATGCGAAAAAAACCACGGCAACGTCGGCCGACGCCTATGTGATCGTGCGTGAGGGCGCACGACTGGACGCGTCCGGTGCTCAAGCCACGCTGGATATCGCCGGGCAGGGCCCAACGCCGATAGCCACCGATGGTGGACGAATCAGCCTCAGCTCCTATAACGGACTGTTCATCGATGGCAGCCTGCGTGCAGTCGCCGGTGGTGCGGGCGCAGCCGGCGGGCGTCTGGACATTGCACTGGAAACGCCGCTCTACGACCTCAACCTCGCCGCCAATAAAGTGCGTGCCGCCAGGGAAATCATCCTTGGACAGGACGCAGGCAAGTCCCTGCTGCCGCAGGATCTGCAACCCGGTGCCGCTGCTTCAGCCTTGCAATACGGTCGTGCCCGCCTGGGCGCCAATCAGTTGATGGCCGGCGGTTTCGACAACCTGAGCCTGCTGAGCAATGGTTTGCTGTCGTTCGACGGCGATGTCGATCTGCACAGCCGCCAGAGCCTGAGCCTGTATGCCGGCGCGTTGGCGTTGGCCGACGGCGCCAGAGAGACTGCGCGGATCAATCTGTCAGCGCCGTATCTGCGGTTGTCGGGGACCGGCAAATACTTCGACGCGCCGGGTTATCTGCGCCCGCGAGTCATGAACACTCCGACGACCCAGGTGGCACCCGCCACGTTCAACGCCACGGCAGACCTGCTGGATCTGGGCAACAGCCTGTCGCTCGGCACGGCGGGGAAGATTGCGTCACTCAACGGTGCGGCAATCGAGGTCAGTCGGCGTGGCTTTGATCAGGTGACCTTGCACAGCCGGGGGGATCTGCGCTTTCTGGCTCCGACCGGATACACCACTAAAACGGAGTTGTGGACGCCTGGGGACCTGAACCTGCAGGCCGCGCAAATCTATCCGGCCAGTGATGTCACTGCCGAGGTGCGGGTCGGTTATCAGAGCGTGCACCCGGGCGCCGACCCGGCGCGCACCTTGCGCATCACCCGCGCCGGGAGCGCCCCGGCCGCCGTGCCTTACTCGGTGTTTGGCGACCTGACGCTGGCTGCCGGGCACATCGAGCAGGGCGGCGTTATTCGTGCGCCGCTGGGCATGATCCGCCTGGGCGACGAGACCGTGGTCAACACCCATGACCTGCATTTGTTGCCGGGCAGTGTGACCTCGGTCAGCGCGGACGGACTGGTCATGCCCTATGGCGGCACCACCGACGGCATCGACTATCGATACGCTGGCAAATCGGTTGTGCTCAAGGGGATTACCGCAGAAACCGCCGGTGTAACGCTGACCTCGCGGTACGTCGATGTGCAGCAGGGAGCATTGATCGATTTGTCTGGCGGCGGCGACCTGCGAGGGGCCGGGTTTGTGTCCGGGCGGGGCGGCTCTACCGATGCACGCTTCAATCCGCTGGTGCGCAATGCCACCGACGGTTCGTTCAGCTTGCCAGGCCTGGCCAGCAATCCGGTGTACGCCATTGTGCCCGGCAATCAGAGCACCTACGCGCCGATGCTCGCCGAAGCAGGAGCGGTTGATCCGCGCATCGGCCAGCAAATCACCCTCGGCTCCGGCGTGCCGGGGCTGGCGGCAGGCACCTATACGCTGCTGCCCTCGACGTTCGCCTTGTTACCGGGGGCGTTCCGGGTCGAGGTCAACGGCCAGGCCGCAGCGGGTGTCACGTCTGGCGCGTTGCCTTTGCGCAATGGTTCATGGACCAGCTCGGGGTTGATGTCGATCGCCAACACCGGGCTGCGTGACAACCTGGCCAGCCAGGTCATCCTGACCTCGGCCGATGTCGTGCGTCGTTATTCGCAGTACAACGAAACCGGTTTTACTCAATTCGTCCGCAGTGACGCTGCACGGCGTGGCGTGCCACGGGCGTTGGCGCCGATGGATGGCAAGTCGCTGAATCTGTACTTGATGTCGGGCGCCGAGCAGGGCATTGCGCTGGATTTCGCCGGACAGGTGTTGTTCAAACCGGCCACTGGCGGCGTGGTCGGGACGGCGGTGGTGAGGGGCGCGCGGGAGGTGGAACTGCTCGGCGACGGGCATCGGCGTACCGAGGGTTTCAGCGGCGTGTCGCTGTATGCCGACAGCCTCAACAGATTGGGTGCAGGCCGTCTGACCATCGGCGCGCAACCGGCGATCGATTACAACACGGCGGGCAATATCGTTTCGTTCATCGGTGATACATCGAATATCACCCTGCGTGAGGGCGCCATGCTGTCTGCGCCTGAAGTGCTGCTGCGTACCACCAGTACCCGTGGCAGCATCACGCTCGAAGCCGGTTCGGGGATCAACACTCTGGGGCGCGGCGACGCACCGTACGATTCATCCGCAGGCTTTATCTATGCTCCGGGCACGGCAGGTCTGCTGGTGGTCTCGAACGGTTGGACCAACGTGCTCGCGCCGTCGTTGTCGACCCCTACCTCCGGCGCGGGGGATATTCGCATCGGCAACTGCCCGACGAACGCCTGCACCAACCCGACGCTGCTTTACTCCAATGGCAGCATCACGGCCGCCACAGACAAACAGTTCGAGCTCGACGAAACGGTACGCTTCGGTACTCGCCATCTGACGCTGGCGGTGGGGACGATCAATGCCGGCAGTGCCGAGGCCTTGAGTGCCGCCGGCAGTCGTGTGCCGACCGGCCTGACCCTGAACCAGAACGTGCTCGACCGGCTGTTGCGCGGTGATACGCAGTTTGGCGCTCCGGCCCTGGAGACCTTGAGCCTGACCAGTCGCGATGCCTTCAATTTCTATGGCAGTGTCAGCCTCGACACGCTGGATCGGCAGACCGGCGTCAGCAAACTGCAGAATCTGATACTCAGCACACCGGCCATTTATGGCTTGGGCCAAGCCGCAGACGTTGCGAGCATCCGCACTGCGAATCTGGTCTGGAACGGCGCCACGCAAGCGCCCGCTGCTGTCATCTCTGGCGGCGCCGGCACCGGTCAGGGCACACTCGACATTCAGGCCCAGCGCATCGAATTCGGCTACGGCCCCAACCCGCAGGCCAGTGGACTGGAGCAGAACGATCGCGTGGTGCTGGGCTTTGCCAACGTCAATCTGACCGCCAGCGACCACATCACCGCCAACCACAAAGGCAGCCTTGCGGTGTATCAGGCGCAAGGCGCTTTCGACCCGGTCGGGGGCTATGCCTACAGCGGCGGCAACCTCAACCTGCGCACCCCGTTGCTGACGGGGGAGGCGGCCTCGGTGAACCTGCTCAAGGCCGGTAACAACCTGACTCTCACGGGCGCCGGTACCCCAGCGGCGGCCAATGTCCTGGGCGCGGAACTGACGCTCGATGCGCGTAATGTCACGCTCGACAGTCGCATTGCTCTGGCCAGCGGCAAACTGGTGATCAAATCGGTAGAAGACCTGACCCTGAACAGTGGCGCTTACCTGGATATGGCCGGGCGTACCCTGGCGTTCAACGATGTGAACAAGTACAGCTGGGGCGGTGATGTGGCGCTGTACAGCAGCCACGGCAATATCCGTCAGCTCGCGGGCTCAAGCATCGACCTGTCGGCGCAGAACAATCAGGCCGGCAATCTCAGCGCCATCGCCTTGGCCAGCGATGCCGGGATGGTCGATCTGCAGGGCCAGATCCTCGGCGCCAGCAGCGGCAGTTATGACGCGGGTGGCACATGGGTGCCGTACAAGGCCGGTGGCGTGGACATCCGCGCGCAACACTTGAATGGCGATCCGAGCCAGCAATTCGCGGCCCTTAACCAGCGCTTGAACGCAGGGCAGGTTTTTGGCAGCCGCAGCCTGCAACTCAAGCAGGGCGATCTGTTGATCGGCGACGGGCTCAAGGCCGGTGAGGTCAATGTCTCGGTGGACAACGGTAGCCTGACCGTCGCGGGTCTTGTCGACGCGAGTGGTTCAAGGGTCGGTTCGATTCGTCTGTCGGCGAAGAACGGCCTGACGGTGACTGGCAGCGCCGTGCTCGACGCCCATGGCCGTGTGCTGCGGGTCGACAGCTACGGAAAAATCATCGATGCACCGAACCGGGCGATGGTCGAGCTCAACTCCGGCGCCGGAACGCTGACGCTGGGCTCCGGCGCACGGATCGATCTGCGCCACGGCACCGACGCTGCACTGGGGCCATTGCCCGGGCAGTCCGATGGATTGCCGCGCGGTACGCTGGAGTTGAACGCACCACGTCTGGCCGGCGGCGACATCGCCATCGATGCCAGCGGCGCGCTGAACATTCAGGGCGCCCGTTCGATCGGGCTCAATGCCACGCGCCGTTACAGCGATGCCAGCGACGGTGCAGACCCGGCGGCCAGCGGACGTCCGTATCAGGTGATCGATCAGGCCTACCTTGACCGCATCCATGGCGACAACACGGCGTTCATCGATGCCGCGTTGCTCAACAGCAACCTGCTGCAGAACAAACTGGCCGGCCTGAACAATGCGTCCTATGCCGATGCCTTCCATCTGCGACCGGGTGTCGAGATCGTCAGCAAAACCGCCGACGGCGATCTGGTGGTGCAGGGCGATGTGGATCTGTCCGGTTACCGCTATGCCAGTCTCAATCCGCATACGCAGAAAACCGCAGCCTATGGCTCTGGCGAGTCTGGCAGCCTGGTGATTCGCGCCGGCGGCAATCTCGATATCCACGGCAGCCTCAACGACGGTTTTGCACCGCCACCCGAGACGGTCGACGATGCGGGCTGGAAACTGTTGCCGGGGATTCAGCCGTTCGGCGGTGATCTGGTGGTGCCGGGTGCAGGCGTCACACTGGCGGAGGGCACGCTGTTCCCGGAGGGCGTCACGCTGAACTATGACGTGCCGCTGCAAGCGACGACCCTGGCCGCTGGCACATTGTTGCCAACCGAAGCGACCTTGGCCGCGCCGTACACGCTGGGCGCCGGTACGGTACTGGCAGGCGCGGTTCACGATGCCTCGGGCCAGTTGATTTTTGCCGCTGGAACGCTGCTGACCGACAACGTCACATTGCCGGCCGGCAGCCGCCTTGGCGCGGGCATTCGCTTGAATGACGTCACGTCTGTCAAAGCGATTCGCTGGCCTAAAGGCGTGCCGTTGCCGGGGAGCGTCGAAGCCGGTACCAACGCGATCAAAGGCGTGCGCTTGAGTGGATCGCTGGCATTGCTGCGCGGTTCTTTGATTCCGTCGATGACCGACGTAGTGCTGGCCGATGGGACGGCCTTTATCGAGTTGCGGCCATTGAACGGCAACCAGCAGGGGCGCAACTGGGCCGTTGCCAGCCTGTTACCGGCCGGCAGCGCGTCCTGGTCGATGCGGGTGGTGGCGGGGGCCGATTTGGGTGCCGCTGATACGCGTGCGATCAAACCGGTTTCCAGCGACGGCAATCTGCGTCTGGCCGACACTCATTACGGGCTCAAAGTCACTGAAAAGGCACCAACCCTGGTTTGGGGTGAAGGCAATCTGGGTGGCTTCACCCCGGGCGAACCAGTGCCTGACGAGCTCAAGGAATGGTGCGACTGGGCACCGAACTCCTGCGTTTCTGCACCGCGATGGACGTGGGCACCGGACAACTGGATGGGCATGCCCCCGGGGTCACCGATAAGCGATGAAGACGTGCTCGCCTGGTGTGGGTCTTTCCCTGAGCTGTGCGTGGAAAACAAACCGGGCATCACCGTCAGGACCCGCACACAGATGTTCAGCGTACTGCGTACCGGTACCGGGGATCTGGACGTGCTCGCCGCTGGTGATCTGAGCATGGACTCACCGTTCGGCGTCTATACCGCCGGCACCCAATCCGAGGAGATCGATCCGCGCTTCAACCAGCCGCGCGGACGTCTGTCGGACAACGGTTCGGTGCTGGGCAGTGCCGGCAGCGATTACGAGCGGTGGGTCACAGGCAACGACAGTCTGTATCAGGCCTGGTACCCGCAAATGGGCGGCAACCTGACCATCAACGCCGGTGGTTCGATTTCGGGGGATGTGCTGGGTCGGCGTGGCCCTTCGGCAACCCTGGAAACACCTGAGCAAGTGCCCAGTGTGGCGGTGGGCAACTGGCTCTGGCGTCAGGGGACCGGCAACAGCGATGTGCCGACGGCGTGGTGGATCAACTTCGGCAGTTATGCGACTCAGCCGTTGCCGGATCAAGGTGTCGATACCGGGCCGTTCCTGGTTGGCTTCACCGGTTTCGGCACGTTGGGTGGCGGCAACATCAGCCTGCGCGCAGGTGCCGATGGGGGCATGGTCAAGGCGTTGGGCGAAAACGCCAACACCAATCTTTACCCCCGTGGCCAAGGCTTGATCGTGGCGGTCGGGAGTACCGGGCGCGTCGGCGACGATGGACGGCTGCAATTGACCGGTGGCGGTGACATGGACATCCGCATCGGCGGTTCGCTCAATCCGTCGTTGCAGGCCCGGGCCGGCAACAGTGGCGTGGGAGTCCCCCGACACGACCTGCAAGGCGCTCTGATCAACCTGCGCGGCGCAGCCCGACTGACTGGCGGGGCGCTGGGTGGAATCAATCTGCAGTACGGCGCAGCCTCCTATGTGCAGGACCCACGAGAAGTCCGACCGTTTGACCCGTTCACATCCACCGCTGGCAGTGCCTCCGGCGGCCTGGTCTTGATCCCTGGCGACTCGGGCATGAGCCTCAATACCCGCGGCGACCTGGTGCTGGGTGGTGCGGCGGACCCGGGCCGGGTTCGGTTGCAGAACTCGACGCCGTTCACCACCGCTGACGGTGTCGTGCATGACGGGGGCGGATTGAGTGGTTTCTCGCTATGGACCGATCACACGGCTATCGATCTGTTTTCGGCTGGAGGCAACCTGACGCCAAGTACACAGCTGGGCGAGGTTGACGGGCAGGGCCCCATGATCGGGCGAAACACATCTCCCACCGATGGGCGCTTCGTATATCCGTCGATCCTGCGTGCGGTGGCGGCCCAGGGCTCGATTTATGCCGGGCCGTCGGCGACCTACATGCAAGGCAGCGGATTTTTGCCGGCCACAGCGTACTCCTTGTTGCTGGCGCCCTCGAAGGCCGGGCAACTGGAGCTCCTGGCGCAGGATTCGATCTATGCCGGTGGCTACGCAATCAATCAGTCGGGCGCCAGTCCGTCGGCCATCGCTACGCCATTCACACCGGCCTTCAATGGCTACGGTAACAACACATCGAAAACGCCGATCATGACCAACCGTGGCAGTGATGGGGTTTCACCCGATAAAAACTTGCGATATCCGCTGTTTGCTTTTGGTGCCAACAGTTACTCGGGTTTGAGTGAGGTGCAGGCGCCCGCACGGTTCTATGCTTTGACCGGTGATCTGGTGGGGGTGCGCAGTGGGGAAACACTGACGTTCAGCCTCTCCAAACGTACCTGGTACGAGGCGGCCAGCACTGTCTGGATGCTGGCAGGGCGAGACATCGTGGCTTCCGGTACCTTTCTCGGGCAACCGACCACGGCGCCCAACGGCGAGATGGGGTTACCGAATACAGAGGGTGTCGCCTCGACCGGCAATCTGTTCGTGCACAACAATTCACGGGATATTTCCCGGGTCTCGGCAGGGCGCGACATCCTCTACAGCAGCTTCGACATCGCCGGCCCGGGTGTGCTGGACATCAAGGCAGGGCGCAACATCCTGATGGAGGACCGTGCCAGCATTACCAGCATCGGACCGATTCTGGCGGGGGACAACCGCCCCGGCGCCAGCCTGGTGATGCAGGCCGGTACGGGCGCACAGGGAGCGGACTATTCGCGGTTCATCGCCCGTTACCTGAACCCGCAGAACCTTGCCGACCCGAGCGTTTCCCTCAACGGGCAACCGGGCAAAGTGGTCAAGACTTACCTCGACGAATTGCAGAGCTGGCTGACCCTCGGCTACGGTTTCAGCGGCAACGCAGAACAGGCGCAAGCCTTCTTCGCTGCGCTGCCAGGCGCCGAGCAGGCGATCTTCGCCCGTCAGGTGTACTTCGCCGAATTGCGTGCCGGTGGTCTTGAGTACAACGACGTCGACGGCCCGCGCAAAGGCAGTTACCTGCGCGGTCGCAACGCCATTGCTTCGCTGTTCCCGACCGTCGATGTGGTCGGCAACCTGATCCGTTATGACGGCGACATCACCCTCTACGGCGGTGCCGGGGTCAAGACGCTGTTCGGTGGCGATATCCAGATGCTCACGCCGGGTGGCGGTCAGGTGTTCGGCATCGAAGGCGCGGCGCCGCCATCGACGGCGGGGATCATCACCCAGGGTTCGGGCGACATTCAGCTCTACTCCGAGGGCAGCATTCTGCTCGGGCAGAGCCGGATCATGACCACGTTCGGCGGCTCGATCCTGGGCTGGTCCGCCGAGGGCGACATCAACGCCGGTCGCGGTTCGAAAACCACCGTGGTCTACACCCCGCCGAAACGCGTGTACGACACCTGGGGCAACGTGACCCTGTCGCCATCGGTGCCGAGCACCGGCGCCGGTATCGCCACGCTCAACCCGATTGCCGAGGTGGCACCGGGGGACATCGACCTGATCGCGCCGCTGGGCACCATCGATGCGGGCGAGGCGGGGATTCGCGTCTCGGGCAACGTCAACATCGCCGCGCTGACGGTGGTCAACGCCGCCAACATCTCGGTGCAGGGCAAGGCGACCGGCGTGCCGGTGGTCTCGGCGGTCAACACCGGCGCGATCACTTCGGCCAGCTCTGCTGTGTCGTCGGCCACCCAGGCGGCGGAAGACGTCGCCCGTCAACAACAAGCCGCCTCGCGCCAGAACCAGGCCTCGGTGTTCACCGTGCAGGTGCTCAGCTTCGGCAACGAACAACTGGCCCCGACCCGCGACGGCGCCAGCCGCGCACCGACGCCGGGTTACAACCCGAACAGCCCGGTGCAGGTGCTGGGCGCTGGGGCGCTGGATGAACAGGCGAAACAGCAGCTGACCGAAGAGGAGCGGGGACAGCTGACGTTGTAAAAGGACTCTCGTGTAGTACGCTTCGGGCGGCCGTTTGGCCGCCCTTTTTTTATGTAGATGAGGTTCGTGGGTATTGTCGTCGGGTGTGGACTAACGTCAGTATTTTGATGCGCCCGTTCACTCGATAGACCAGCAGATAGTTCGGATTGACCACCATTTCCCGAGTGCCTGGCGCTCGACCGGATCGGTAACCATAAGGGATTGATGAAAGCCTTTGCGTTGCTGCACCAACCTTGTGCTGCAGAGCCGCTGAAGCGTTGGAGTTGTATTGTTCAACGTAATCGATAATGTCAGCCAGATCGTCCAGAGCTTGATCGCTCCATTCAAGCGGCAGCGCGTCGATTCTTGCGTCTCTCTTCTAATAGTTGGTCGAGCCGCACCATGGCTTCCTCATGGGGAATGCCCGGGCGAGGATCATCCAGTACAGCCTGCACCTTGGCACGAAACCAGCGATCGTAGCTCTCTGCCTCTTCTTCGGATTCGAAGTCAGAGTAAAACGGGGAATGCAATATGCTCATAGTGATCTCCGTGATCAATTTCAGCAGTCTAAGGGGGAAAGGGCCCATTGTCGTCACTGGCAGACGATGCACCCCATGAGCCCTGTAGGAACCATGGGGTAGCGGCGCCCAGTATCTGCAAGTCCCCCCTTTGAAATCTGCCGGACGTTTCCCACCGTTGTCCGGCAATCTCGACCGCCGCTGTAGGCCTATTCCCACCCTCTGTTTTTCAGGTTTCCAGCCTACAAATCCGCGCGCGCCTTCCTACAAATGCACTCAGAACGCATACGGAATACTCACCTTCGCCCACAGCATTTCCCCTTCTGGCCGGTTCTCCACGTCGAATTCCTTGGCCCAGCGGATCTCGGCGCTGGCGTACTTGAGGAAGGTGAAGTGCAGCGCCGGGCCGATGGCGAACACCTTGCCGCGTACGCCGTCGTTCACGTCTTCGCCGGCGAATTGCACGGTGTGGCCGAACTGTTTGTCGTCGGTGGTCTGCTTGAGGTAGTAACCGTTGATGCCGAGCATCAGGTCGTCGGTGATCTTGTAGCTGGCCGAGTAATCGAAGTGGAAGATCTGCCCGGACTTGTAGTCGGTGTCCTTGTTCTTCTCGTTGAAGCTGTAGGTGGTTTTCATCGACACCTCGGTGCGCTCGGTCGGCAGCCAGGTGAAGGAGAACAGCGGTTTGTAGGTGTAGAAATTGTTGCTGGTGTTGGCCAGTCGATCGACGCTGTATTCGCCGGTGGGCACGGTGATTTCCACGGCGGCGCCGAGGGTCAGGTCCTTGCCCATGTCCCACAGGATGATCGGCGCGATGGTGGTATCGCCCATGCCTTCACGGGTGTCGCTCAGGCCGAACACCGAGACTTCCTGCTTGAGCCACGGCTGGGCGATGTAACCGGCCAGACGCCCGCCGAAAATCCGCACCGGGCTCAGGTAATCGATGCGCGGGATGACGGCGGTGGATTCGATCTCGACATTCGGCACCTTGCCGCCGAGCGAACTGATGTTGAGCTTTCGTGACTTGTAATGGTTGTAGTAGAGGTTGAAGGCGACCATGTTCTCCGGAAGGCTGTCGACCTCCAGCGGCAGCATGAAGAAGCCGTCGGTGCCGGGGCCGATGTTGTCGACGCCGGCTTCAGTGGCCAGCACCGGCAGGGTCGCGGCGCAGCCGAGCAGGCTCAGCGCCAGTCGCACAGGGAATGTCGCGCGGTTCGGGGTCATGTCCGTCCTCATTATTATTGTGTTTTGGGCGCAACGCCGGCATTCGGGGTGCCCGGCCACGATAGAAATAAGCCCTTGGCGCACAACAGGGCAGGGTATTGGCGGACACGGAAGGGGGCTTCTGCGGACAGTCCGCCAACCCTGTGCTAACTTCCTTCGACATAACCGGTTACAAAAATAACAATTCAGCGTGATCCGGGATGTCAGCCTCCATGAACGTAAAAGTCCAAGACCCCACCTTCGAACTGGCGCTGGTGTCGCCATTTCTCCTGCAAACCCTGGCCGAAGTCGCCGCCAACAAGGGCGTCGAGCCGCAGAGTCTGTGCCGTGGCCTGGGGTTTGATTTCGACGACCTGCAGGATCCGGCGCAGCGGATTTCCTATCGCCAGGCCGTGGCGATGATCCAGCGTGCGCTCAAGGCTTTGCCCAATCAGGGGCTGGGCCTGTGGGTCGGCGCGCAGAACGTGCTCGGTACGCTGGGTCTGCTCGGGCATGTGCTGTCGCTGTGCAAGACCTTGCGCGACGCGTTCGAAATCGGGGTTCGGCATCAGCACACTTCCGGCGGGATTGTCGTTTCCAGCGTCGATGTGGTGGGCGACCAGGTCTATGTCGATGTTGAGTGCCGGCTGCCGTTTGCCGAGGTTCAGGTGTTTGCGGTTGAAGAGTTTTTCGCCAGCCTGCTGGTCTATGGCCGGGCGCTGGTGGGCGAGACGTTCAAGCCGATTGCCGTGGAGTTCATGCACGCTGCGCCGGATTACCTGGATGAGTACCGGCGGCTGCTGGGGCCGGAGGTGCGCTTCGGGTGCCTGCACAACCGCATGCTGATCGACGTGCAATGGCTGGATGTGAACCTGCCCAACCACCATTCGCTGGCGCTGCGTCAGGCGGTCAAGTTGCTGGAACTGGAGGCGGCGCAGGTTCACCAGAAACTCGATCTGATCCAGGCGGTGGAGCGGGCGATTGCCCGTGACTTGAGCCGGGGCAGCCATATTGAAAAGATTGCCGCCGACTTGAATATGAGCAGCCGCACTCTGCGCCGGCGGCTGACTGAGCATTCGCTGACGTTCGAGGCGCTGCTGGAACAAGTGCGTCAGGCGCGCACCATGAGTTTGCTGGCTAATCCTGATATGCCGATTGAGCGGATTACCGAGGAAGTCGGCTACAGCGACGTGCGTAGTTTTCGCCGGGCGTTCAAACGCTGGACGGGGAAAAGCCCGAGTGCGTGGCGCAGTGCTTCGATTTGATCTGAGACCGATGGCCCTCACCCCAGCCCTCTCCCGGAGGGAGAGGGAGCCGATTGGGGGATATTCGAGAGATACGCCGACCTGAAAGTTTTTCAGCGAATCCCTATTCAACTCTGTCTTTCACGTCGCTGTATCTCCAACAAACAACCCGGTCAGTTCCCTCTCCCTCCGGGAGAGGGCTAGGGTGAGGGGGCCTTTGAGGCTACCCAACCCATTTCAATCCCCCACAAACCCTCCGCCTACAGTTAAACTCCGCGCTCTTTCCAAGGAGTCGACATGAGTTACTACCAGCCGGGCATTCTCGCCACCCCCGTTCCGCCACAAGCACGTCACCTGTTTTTCGCCCTTGATTCGGTTGAAGCGCTGCCGCAGGCGATCGACAACCTGCTGAACCTGGTGGACGGCAAGTCGGCGGTGGTCGGTTTCGGTGAATCCCTGGCCAAGGCCCTGAATGTGAACATCGACGGCCTGCGCAGCTTCCCGGCGCTGACCGGTGTCGGCGTGGAAAACCCGTCGACCCAGCACGCCCTGTGGGTCTGGCTGCACGGCATCGACCGTGGCGACCTGCTCAACCGCAGCACCGCGCTTGAGGCCGCACTGGCCCCGGCGCTGCGTCTGGTGCAGATGCAGGAAGCCTTTCGCCACAAGGACGGCCATGACCTCACCGGTTATGAAGACGGCACCGAAAACCCGCACGACGAAGCCGCCATCGCCGCCGCACTGCAAAGTGACGGCGCGGACGGTCTGGTCGGTGGCAGCTTCGCCGCAATCCAGCAATGGCAGCACGACCTCAAGGGTTTCCATGCGTTGTCCGCCGAGGACAAGGACAACATCATGGGCCGTCGCCTGAGCGACAACGAAGAGATCGACGACGCCCCGGTGTCCGCCCACGTCAAACGCACCGCCCAGGAAAGCTTCGCCCCGGAAGCCTTCGTCGTGCGTCGTTCGATGCCGTGGATCGAAGGTGACCGCGCCGGCCTGATGTTCCTGGCCTTTGGTTTTTCCCTCGATGCCTTCGAAGCACAACTGCGCCGCATGAGCGGTCTGGAAGACGGCATCACCGACGGTCTCTATCGCATCAGCCGGCCGATCACCGGCGGCTACTACTGGTGCCCGCCGCTGCAAAACGGTCACCTCGACCTGCGCGCACTGCGCATCGGCTAAGGCACAAGGAAGAGCGATGAACGTGGTGCGTTGGGGAATGATCGGTTGCGGCAGTGTCGCTGAACGCAAGAGCGGGCCGGCCTTCTACAAGGCGCCCGGCTCGGCGTTGGTAGCGGTGATGGGGCGACGTCTCGAAGCCGTGACCGATTACGCCGCGCGCCACGGCATCGCCCGGACGTACACCGACGTCGATGCCCTGATCAACGACCCCGAGGTGGACGCGGTGTACATCGCCACACCACCCGATAGCCACCACACCTACAGCCTGAAAGTCGCCGCCGCCGGCAAGCACTGCTGCGTGGAGAAACCCATGGCGCTCAATGCCGGGCAAAGCCGCGAGATGCAGCAGGCGTTCGCCGAGGTTGGTCTGCACCTGTTCGTCTCCTATTACCGCCGTTCGTTACCGCGTTTCCAGGAGGTTCGGCAGTGGCTGGAGCAGGGCCGCATCGGCCAGGTGCGGCATTTGAGCTGGACGCTGACCAAGGCACCATCGCCCAAGGATCTGGACGGCAGCGACAACTGGCGCACCGATCCGGCGGTGGCCGGGGGCGGGTATTTCGCGGATCTGGCCAGCCATGGTTTTGATCTGTTCCAGTACCTGCTTGGCGACATCGTCGAAGTCGCCGGTTTCACCGCGCGTCAGGCCGGGTTGTACGCCGCGGAGGATGCGGTCAGCGCCAGTTGGCGATTCGCCTCGGGCGCGCTGGGCATGGGTTGCTGGAGCTTTGTTGCGGATCGCCGTGAGGATCGGGTCGAGATCATTGGCAGCCAAGGGCGGATCGGCTTTTCGGTGTTCGACGAGCATCCGGTCGAGCTGCATGCCGACGAGGACATCAGCCTGGAAATCCCCCATCACGAACACATCCAGTGGCATCACGTACTCGGTATGAACGCGCAGATTCGCGGTGAGTCGCAGCACCCGGCAATCGCCGCCGAGGCCCTGAAGACTGATTGGGTCATGGATCAGATCCTCAAGCGCCACTGAAGGCGCATCTAAGGTTATGCCCAAACAATATTTCTCAAACTTGTCATAACGTCTCTAAGATCACGTCATAACTCGTTATAACAAGTGATCCCGTCATGACCGATAACGTTCTCTCCCTGGGCAGCGTCCCGCTGCACACCCAACTGCGCGACGTATTGCGTGCCCGAATTCTCGACGGCGAATACCCGCAGGACAGCCAGATGCCGTCCGAAAGCGAGCTCGGCGCACTGTTCAAGGTCAGCCGCATCACCGTGCGCCAGGCCTTGGGCGATCTGCAGAAAGAAGGGCTGATCTTCAAGATCCACGGCAAAGGCACCTTCGTCGCCAAACCCAAGACCTTTCAAAACGTCAGCACCCTGCAAGGTCTCGCCGAGTCCATGACCGGCCGTGGCTACGAGGTGATCAACCGCCTGCGCAGCTTCAAATTCATCGCCGCCGACAAACTGGTTGCCGAGCGTTTGCAGGTCGCCGAAGGCGAAATCGTCGCGCAGATAAAGCGTGTACGGCTGATCAACCGCGAGCCGATTTCGCTGGAAATCACCTACCTGCCCAAAGCCGTCGGCGAGCGGCTGGAGAAGGCCGATCTGGTCACCCGCGACATCTTCCTGATCCTCGAAAACGACTGCGGCATCGCCCTCGGCCATGCCGATCTGGCCATCGACGCGGTGCTGGCCGACAGCGACCTGACTCAGGCGCTGAACGTCGAGGCCGGCTCGCCGATCATGCGCATCGAGCGGCTGACCCACGACGCTCACGGCCAGCCGTTGGACTTTGAACACCTTTACTACCGTGGCGATGCGTTCCAGTACCGCCTGCGGATCGACCGGCAAAAAGGGGCGTGACCATGACCCGCAACACCCTCGAACAGGAATACGACATCGTCGTGATCGGCGGCGGCACTGCCGGCCCGATGGCCGCGATCAAGGCCAAGGAAAAGAACAAGGAACTGCGCGTGCTGCTGGTCGACAAGGCCAACGTCAAGCGCAGCGGCGCGATCAGCATGGGCATGGACGGCCTGAACAACGCGATCATCCCCGGCCACTCGACGCCCGAGCAGTACACCAAGGAAATCACCATCGCCAACGACGGCATCGTCAATCAGGCAGCGGTCTATGCCTACGCCACCCACAGTTTCGAAACCATCGAGCAGCTCGACCGCTGGGGCGTGAAGTTCGAGAAGGACGAAACCGGCGATTACGCGGTGAAGAAAGTCCACCACATGGGCGCCTACGTGCTGCCGATGCCGGAAGGGCACGACATCAAAAAAGTCCTGTATCGCCAGTTGAAGCGCGCAAGGGTCAACATCACCAATCGCCTGGTCTGCACCCGTTTGCTGACTGACGAGGAGGGCGCCGTCAACGGTGTGATGGGGTTCGACTGCCGCACTGCCGACTTCCATGTGATCAAGGCCAAGGCAGTGATCCTCGCGTGTGGCGCTGCCGGGCGCCTCGGTCTGCCGTCCTCGGGTTATCTGATGGGCACCTACGAAAACCCGACCAACGCCGGCGACGGTTACGCGATGGCGTATCACGCCGGGGCCGAACTGGCGAACCTCGAGTGCTTCCAGATCAACCCGCTGATCAAGGATTACAACGGCCCGGCCTGCGCCTACGTCACCGGCCCGCTCGGTGGCTACACCGCCAACAACAAGGGCGAACGCTTCATCGAGTGCGACTACTGGAGCGGGCAGATGATGTGGGAATTCCACCAGGAACTGGAAAGCGGCAACGGTCCGGTGTTCCTCAAGCTCGATCACCTGGCCGAGGAAACCATCCAGAACATCGAGGAAATCCTCCACAGCAACGAACGTCCGAGTCGCGGCCAGTTCCATGCCAATCGCTGCACGGATTACCGCACGCAGATGGTCGAGATGCACATCTCGGAAATCGGTTTTTGCAGCGGCCACTCGGCGTCCGGCGTGTGGGTCAACGAGCGCGCCGAAACCTCGGTGAAAGGTTTGTACTCGGCCGGTGACATGGCCGCCGTGCCGCACAACTACATGCTTGGCGCGTTCACCTACGGCTGGTTCGCGGGCAACAACGCGGCGGAGTTTGTTGCCGGGCGCGAGTTCTCCGTGCTGGATGCCGAGCAGATCGAAAAGGAAAAGGCCCGGGTCTATGCACCGCTGGATCGCGAACACGGTCTGCCGCCAGCCCAGGTGGAGTACAAGCTGCGGCGCTTCGTCAACGACTACCTGCAACCGCCGAAAGTGACCAAGAAAATGGAAATCGGCCTGCAACGCTTCAGCGACATCGAGCGCGATCTCAACGAGATGAAGGCCAACAACGCCCACGAACTGATGCGCGCCATGGAAACCAGCGTGATTCGCGACTGCGCCGAAATGGCCGCCCGCGCTTCGCTGTTCCGCGCCGAAAGTCGCTGGGGCCTGTACCACTACCGCGTCGATCATCCGCAACGGGACGACCGCGAATGGTTCTGCCACTGCCACCTGAAGAAGGGCGAAGACGGGCGCATGACCAGTTTCAAGAAAGCCGTCGAGCCTTACATCATCCCCCTCGATGCCGAGGAAATGCAGGCCTACGACCGCCTCCGGGTCGGCGCATTCGCCGCTTGAGGCATCACTAGAGAGAGTCCGAACCATGGCCTACCAAGCCCAGGAAATCTTCTTCCGCTCCAACGCCCCCGTCACCGTGGACGAGGACAAATGCATCGCCGAAAAGGGCTGCACCGTGTGCGTCGATGTCTGCCCGATGGACCTGTTGGCGATCAACCCGGCCACGCAAAAGGCCTACATGGCCTTCGATGAATGCTGGTACTGCATGCCTTGCGAAAAGGACTGCCCGACCGGTGCGGTGAAAGTCGAAATCCCGTACCTGCTTCGCTAAAACGCTATCCGGCAACACCGGACGCCTGATTCAACACACCCCTCGTTTCCCACCGCGCCCTGATCGCGGCGGAGACGAACATCCTATAAATGATTCGAGGGGATTCAACCATGTTGCGTGCAGCAATCGCCGGTCTGGTACTGGCTTCGTTCACCCTGTCGGCCTCCGCCGAAACCATCCGCATCGCCATCGGCACCCAGGACACCACCATCAATTGCGCCGCCGGCGGCCTATTGATTCGCGAACTGGGCCTGCTCGACAAATACCTGCCTCACGACGGCGCCTACAAGGACGCCAGGTACGATGTGCAATGGAAGAACTTCACCAGCGGCGCACCACTGACCAACGAGATGGTCGCCGGCAAACTCGACTTCGGCGCCATGGCCGATTTCCCCGGTGCGTTCAACGGCGTGGCGTTTGAAACCGCCGGCAAACACAGTCTGTTCATCAGCGTGCTGTCGGGCAGCATCAAGGGCAGCGGCAACGGCATCGTGGTGCCGAGCGCGTCTGGCGTGCAGTCGTTGAGCGAACTCAAGGGCAAGACCATCTCCGTGCCGTTCGCCTCCACCGCCCACGGCATGTTGCTGCGCGCCGTGGCGGAGCGGGGCTGGGATCCGCTCAAGGACGTGAACATCATCGCCCAGCCGCCAGAGGTCGCAGGCTCCGCGTTGCAGGCCGGCAAAATCGACGCCCACGCCGACTTCGTACCGTTTGCCGAACTGTTCCCGAGCCGCGGCTTCGCCCGCAAGATCTACGACGGCGCCCAGGCCAATGCACCGACGTTCCACGGTGCGCTGGTCGATCAGGCCTACGCGAAGAAATACCCGGAAATCGTCGTCGCCTACCTGCGCGCGAGCATCGAGGCCAATCAACTGCTGGCCGCCGAACCGGAGAAATACAGCGAACTGATCGCCAAGGTCACCGGCGTCGATGCCGAGGTCAACTACCTGTTCCACGGCCCGCTCGGCGTGCAGACCCGCGACCTGAGCTGGAAACCGGAATACCGCCAGGCCGTGGGCACGGCCATCGATACGCTGAAGTTGCTGAAAAAGGCCGATCGCGGACTCGATCTGAATACCTTTATCGACGATCAGTACATCCGTGCGGCGTTCAAGGCTTCGAATCTGGATTACACGGCGCAACTGGCCAACTACGCGCAGACGCCGTTGAAGTCGCAGGATGCATTGACCGGCAAAGCGATCACCGACTTCAGCCATGTCGCGGAAATCTGGGTGCGCGGTGAGGACAAGGTCCGGCGTTATGCCTCGGCTGAAGAGGCGTTCACGGCGCTGGCCGGCCTGAAATCGGAAGGCAAGAACATCCGTGCGGTGTATGCCCAGGCGAGTGACAGCGGGATCAAGTTGCTGGCGGAGCAGGCGTGGTTTGCCAGTGATGCGAAGGGGCGGCTCAGCGCGTTTTTGCTCAAGGGGCAGGCGCAGCAATTTGCCACGGCTCAGGGCGGCAAAGTCCTCGACTTTACCGACGCTACCACCCAGGCCGTGGCCACCCGCTAACAGCAGATCAAAAGCCCCTCACCCTAACCCTCTCCCGGAGGGAGAGGGGACTGACGGTGTTGTTCTGGAGAGTTACGCCGACCTGAGATATCGAGCCGAACTCAGGTTTGAAAATCATGAACATCTGCTCGTTCTCGAGTCGGGTACAGGTTTTGAAAGGCTTGAAGATCTGCCCCCTTTCCCCCTCGCCCCCTTGGGGGAGAGGGCTGGGGTGAGGGGGTTCGATCTCAGTCATCACACGGAATTCCGATCCATGAAAATCCCGAAAGCCCGCTGGACCACCAGAGCAACCTCCATAGCGTTCTGCCTGCTCTTCTGGCAACTAGCCGCCAGCCACCACTGGAACCTCGGCCTCGTCACCTTCGCCAACGTCCCGACCCCGCTGGCCGTGATCGAAGCCGCGCTCGGCCTCGGCGACTCCGGCAAGCTCATCCAGCACCTGAGCGCCAGCCTTGGCCGGGTCTTCGCCGGCTACCTCGCGGCGCTGGTGATCGGCATCGCCCTGGGCCTGGCCATCGGCCGTTCGAAATGGGCCGAAGACCTGCTGCTGCCACCGCTGGAAGTACTGCGCCCAATCCCCGCCGTGGCATGGATTCCACTGGCCATCCTGATGTTCCCGTCGTCGGAACTGTCGATGGTCTTCATCACCTTCACCGGCGCGCTGTTCCCGATCCTGCTCAACACCGTGCACGGCGTCGAAGGCGTCGACCCGCGGCTGATCGCCTCGGCCAAAAGCCTCGGGGCCGGGCGTCGGGCGATCCTGCTGGAAGTGATCCTGCCGGGCGCCGCACCGAGCATCATCACCGGGCTCGCCATCGGCATGGGCACCTCGTGGTTCTGTCTGGTGACCGCCGAAATGATCTCCGGTCAGTTCGGCATCGGTTACTACACCTGGGAGTCCTACACCATCCAGAACTACGCCGACATCGTGGTCGGCATGTTGCTGATCGGCGTGTTGGGCATGGGCAGCAGCCTGCTGATCAAACGCCTGGGCGGGCTGTTCACGCCCTGGCATCGACCACGAGGAAAAGCCTGATGAGCGTGATGCAAACCCCGGAAGGGCGGATCGATATCCGCCAGTTGTCCATCGTCCTCGGCGAAGGCCGGCAAGCGTTCGAGGCGGTGCAGGGCCTGGATTGCCAGATCGAGCCGGGCCAGTTCGTGTGCATTCTCGGCCCGTCCGGTTGCGGCAAGTCGACTTTGCTCGGCGCATTGGCCGGGCATCTGCAACCCCATGGCGGACAGTTGAAAGTCGATGGCGCCGAGGTGTCCGGCCCGTCGCCACAACGCGGCATGGTGTTCCAGCATCACACGTTGTTTCCGTGGCGCACGGTGCGCGACAACGTTGCCTTCGGCCTGAAAATGCGTGGCATCGGCAAGGCCGAGCGCCACCGCGCCGCCGACGACATCCTCAAACTGGTCGGCCTCGAAGGTTTCGCCGAACGCTGGCCCGATCAACTGTCCGGCGGCATGCAGCAACGGGTGGAGATCGCCCGGGTGCTGGTCAATCGCCCTCGGCTGTTGCTGATGGACGAACCCTTCGGCGCACTGGACGCGCTGACCCGCCTGAACATGCAGGAACTGCTGCTGGACATCTGGACGCAAATTCGCACCACCGTGGTGTTCGTCACCCATGACATCGACGAAGCGCTGTTCCTCGCTGATCGCTTGCTGGTGATGAGCGCACGGCCGGGGCGAATCATCGAAGACCTGCGTCTGGATTTCCCCCGGCCACGCACCACCGAACTGGTGACCAGCCACGAGTTTTCGCGCCTCAAACGCCACTGCCTCGATCTGCTGCGCCACGACAACGACCGACCGCTGCCGCGCCTCAATCCGCTCGGTTTGCCTCCTGAAAACTCCTTGCCGAGATTTGCCCTGTGACCTCATTTTTTGCTGTGACCGATAACGACGCCATTCTCGCCCTGCAACCGCGCCTGACCGCTGATGACGCCGGTGTACGGCGGATTGCCCTGATCGATCTGGCCGACCTCGAAGAACCGGACGGTCTGCTCTGGCTGGTCGAGCGTCTGGCCGAAGACCCCGCCGAAGAAGTGCGTGCCGAAGCGGCGCGTCTGTTGGAAGCCTGGGAAGACGAGCCGGTGGTTGAAGCGCTGTGCCAGGCGCTGACGGATCCGTCGCCGGCGGTGCAAGCCGCTGCGGCGCAGAGCCTGAGCCTGCTCAAGACCGAAGCGGCGGGCAGGGTGATTCTGCCGTGGACCGCCCATGCCGAAACCGGCGTGCGGATTGCCGCGTTCCGGGCCTTGCGCGAGTTGCGTTTCCCCGGCGCTGCGCCGGCCGCGATTCAGGCGCTGAACGATGCCGATGCCAGTGTGCGCCGCGAAGCCGTCGGCGTGCTCGGCTGGCTCAAGCAACTCGACGCGTTGCCGGCACTGGCCCGCCTGGCGAGTGATGACCCGGACACCGAAGTACGCCGCGCCGCCACCGGCGCCCTGGGCCTGGCGAGTGGCGCCGAGGTGCTGCCAGCCTTGCGTCAGGCCTTGCAGGACGACGCCTGGCAAGTGCGCGAAGAAGCCGCGACCACCCTTGGCAAGGTCGGCCATACCGACGCGGGCCCGGCGCTGATCGAAGCCTTGGCCGACGACTACTGGCAGGTTCGCCTGCGCGCCACCCGCAGCCTCGGGCGACTCAAGTACGTCGCAGCCCTCGATGCCCTGATCGACACCCTCGGTCATCGCATCAGCAACCTGCGCAAGGAAGCCGCGCTGGCGCTGGGCGAGTTGAATGATCGCGGGGCCGTGGCCGCATTGCAGGCTGCGCAGGACGACGGCGACCCGGAAGTGCGCAAAGCCGTGCGGATTGCCTTGAGTCAGCTGCAATGAATCCGCTGTCGGTCGGCAATTCCCAAAGTGAACACCAGTTACGGCTGAGCTGGCCGGATGGCCGCGAACAGCTTCTCGACCATGCCGAACTGCGCCGCCAATGCCCGTGCTCGCAATGCCGGGCGTTTCGTCTGCGGGGCTCGCCACCGTTGGTTGACCCGCGTGTGCGGGTTATCGAATTGAACGCTCAGGGCTACGGCCTGCAACTGGTGTTCAGCGATGGCCATCAGCGCGGGATTTACCCGTGGGCCTATCTGGCGCAGTTGGAGGGGATCACTGTCCCGCCGTCATCGCCGGCCGACAGCCATGGAAAATATCCAGCCCCGGCTGATACAGCGACGTCCTGACTTCGAACAACCCGAGCACCGAATGGAACAGGTTGTCGTGGCTCAGATCCGGCTGGCTGCTTTTGCCTTGCAGGCAGCCACGGTCGATGCCCAGTTGCGCCAGGGTGTTGTTGCCGAACCACATCACCATCGGCACATGGGTCTGCGCTTCCGGCGCCAGCGCATAAGGCGCGGCGTGCAGGTACAGGCCGTTCTCGCCCAGCGATTCGCCATGGTCGGAGACGTACAGCATCGACGTATCGAGATGATCCTGATTGCGCTTGAGCAGCTCGATCACCTTGGCCAGGAAATGGTCGGTGTAGAGGATCGTGTTGTCGTAGACGTTGACCAGTTCGTCACGGCTGCAACTGCCCAGCTGGTTGGTGTGGCAGATCGGTTTGAAGCGCTCCATGTCCTTGGGGTAGCGCTCGTAATATTCCGGGCCGTGGCTGCCGTCGGCGTGCAGGACGATGATCGCGTTGCCCTTGAGGCTGTCGATGTAGCCTTGCAGGTCGGCCAGCAGCGCTTCGTCGAGGCAGTTGTTGCCGTCGCAGAACGGCCCCGGCTGGTTCTTCGCGATGTCGCGGTTCGGCACCCGCAGGCAAGTGCCCTTGCAGTCGCTGTTGTTGTCCAGCCACAGCACCTGCACGCCGGCCCGTTGCAGGATGTCCAGCAGGCCTTCGTAGGTTTTGCCTTTCTTGTCGCTGTAGTCCTCGCGCGGGAACATCGAGAACATGCACGGCACCGACACCGCCGTCGAAGTGCCGCAGGAATGCACCTGGGTGAAATTGAGGATGTCGAGTTTGCTCAGCTCGGGATTGGTCTCGCGCTCATAGCCGTTGAGCGAGAAATGGTCGGCCCGGGCGGTTTCGCCGACCACGAACACCATCAGCGATTTCTTCTCGCGGGAGGCCGCCTTGGCGCTCATCACCGCGTCTTCGCCGATGGCCTGCACCACAAAATGCTTTTTGATCCCCAGCCGCTGCTTGGTGTATTTGCTGATCGCGTAGATGTAGTTGGTCGGGTTGATGAAGTGGGTGAGCTTGTCTTCCTCGCGAAAGATCGGTGCGTAGGTCGAATAGAACGCGCCCACCGAAGCGCCGATCACCAGCACACAGGCGACGATCACCAGCACCTTGTTCAGCAAGCCCCGAAAGAACGGCCGATACACCACCGGCCAGCGCCAGATCAGCACGGCCGGCAACACGCCGAGCAACAGCACGTAAGCCAGCAATTTGCCGCTGAACAGCGCCGTGGCTTCCCCGGGATTGGTTTCGAACACGTTCTGGATCATCACCGTGTCGATGGTGATTCCGTATTCGTTCATGAAATACGCCGCGCAGGCCGAGAGCAGGGCCACCAGCGTCAGCACCGGTTTCAGCGTCCAGCGAAACGACACCAGGGTCAGCAGCAGGGTGATTGCCGCCCACAGGAACAACCCGAAGGACGCGAAAAACGCCAGTTTCTGTGCGCCTTGCAGGGTAATCAGCGTTCCCAGCGCCTTCCAGGTCGCCAGGTTGTACAGCGCCACCAGTGCCAGCGAAAACAGCAGCACCAAGCGGGTCGGAGTGATGGACGGTAAACGCAGTCCCTTGCCCAAAGCCATTTCGATACTTTCCTCTACGTCAGTCGAAAACCCATACGGTTACGCGCGTAACTGTAGAAGAGCATTGGTAAAAATTCCGTAAACATCCGGTAACAAAATCACGATAAGTGCAAAAAAATGTGGGCGCCAGCAGGCCGGCTCCCACGGAGAACTGCGGCGGTTCAGAAGGATTTGCTGACGCTGGCGACGACCGTCGCCGTGCACACGTCCTTGAAGCCCCAACTGCTCAGACACTGGCTCTGCGAAAGGTCGGTGTCGATGTAGCTCAGACCCAGTACCACGCCGGCCAGGTTGTGGGTCAGTTTGACTTCCCACTCCCGGTAGGACTCTTCGCTGTGACCGGACGCCGAATACATATGCGGGTCCTTGAAGTCCATGTTGCCGTAGCGCAGCTTCAGCCCGGAATCGAACGGCAATTCGGTTTCATAGCCAATGTAGCTGTAGAGCGAACTCTGTTTGCTGTCGATGCCCGGCGCGTCACTGGAGTAATAGGCCGCGAGTTTCACGCCGTAAGCGCTGAGAATCGAGTACACCTCGCTTTGGTTGAACTGGCTCTCTTTGGGATACGCGTATTTGATGTAGCCCAGATCCAGGCTCACAGCCTCGGTGGCCTGCCACAGCCAGCCGGCGTAGTAATCGACCTCCTGACGGGTTTTCAGGCCGCCACCGAAATCGATGTTCGAACTCCATGCGCCGAGGTACAGGCCGCTGCTGTGGGCCAGGGTCAGACCGGCCTGCAGGGCTGGGTCGTTCTGGGTCTGGGAGATGCCGCGGGTGCGGTAATCGCTGGCCAGGGTCAGATCGACCAGCACCGCGAAATCATCGTTCAGGGCAATTGCGTGGCTGCTCAAAGGCAGCAGGCTCAAGGAAGTGAGGGCGAGCAGGGGCAAGGCTTTCATGTGAAGTCCCGTTGTTGTGGTTGTTATGGGCAGGAAGCGGGCAAGGCTGCGCCGGACCCCGGCGGCTGGCGCGGGGTCGGGCAGCGGATACGGCGATTGTTATTGGAGGGTAGGGGCGTAGACCTGACGGCCGGCGAACCAGGTTTGCAGCACCTGGGTGTCATGCAGGGCTTTGTCATCGACGCTGAACACGTCGCGATCGAGCACGATGAAATCGGCCTGTTTGCCGGGGCTCAGCGAGCCAATCTGTTGTTCCAGGCCGATGGTCCGCGCCGCGTTGGCGGTGTAGGCGTAGAACATGGTTTCACGGTCCAGGCGTTCGTCGGCGTTGAGCACGCCCAGCGGCCCGGTGCGGGTGATGGCCTGGGCCATGGCGTTCCACGGGTTCGGCGAGGACACCGGCCAGTCGCTGGCGCCGGCAATCGTCGCGCCCTGTTTGAGCAGCGAATGCGCCGGGTATTGATAGCGAAAGGCAAGAGCGCTGACGTAAGGCTTGATCATGTCGGTGGTGTAGTCGTCGGCGCTGGCCCACAGCAGTTGCATCGAGGCAATCACGTTCAGCGGCTTGAAGCGGGCGAACTCCTTCGGGTTGACCATTTGCAGGTGGGTGATCGAGTGCGTTACGCCGCTTTGCCGGTCCTTGCGCGCCTGGGCGATGCCGTTCAGCGATTCGCGCACCGCGCGGTCGCCGATGGCGTGGATGTGCACCAGCCAGCCGCGCTGGTCGATGGCACTGACCAGTTCGCCGAAATGCTGCGGATCGATCAGCAATTCGCCCTGTTTGTGCGAGTTGCTGTAGGGATCGATCATCGCCGCGCTCTGGGCCGGGTACTCGATCACGCCGTCGGCGAAGATCTTGATCCCCGGCAGCGTGAGGTTGGGAATGCCCTGAAACTGCCGGCGCACCTTGTCGAGGGTGTCGAGATCGGCCGGGACGCTTTTCGGATTGGCCACCAGCAGTGCGGCGACGTGGGCAGTCATGCCGCCGCTTTCCGACAGGGCTTTATAGGCCGGCAGCACGCCGACGGTTTTCTCGGTGGGCTTGAGGGCGAACACCGGCTCGCCCGGCGCGGCGTTGGCGGCGGGGTCCATCCACGCGGTGATGCCGAGGCTGTTGTTGAAACGCACCGCCGATTGCGCGGCTTTGAGCATGTCGGCCGGGCTCGGCACTGGCATTTTCGAGGCAACCCGATCCCAACCGGCGTCGACCACAAAGCCGTTCGGTTCACCGTTGGCCAGTTTGCCGAGGGTGTCTTTTTCCGCGTCCGGCAGGGTTTTCAGCAGCGCGGCGTCGATGCCCGCACGCTTGAGCATCACGTTGTTGGCCCACGCCGTGTGGTGATCGCTGCCGGTGAACACCACCGGCACGTCGGTCCATTCGCCGTTATTGAAGATTTTGCCCAGCGCTTCAGCCTTGGCCCAATACGCCGAACTCATGCCGGCCACGCTCAACACATCGCCATGCCGGGCCTTGCCGTCGTCACGCCAGCCGCGCAGGCGTTTTTCCAGTTCATCCAGACCGACCACCTCGTCTTCCATGTTGGCCGAGACCATTTCCAGTCCGCCGAAAATTGCGTGGGAGTGGCTGTCGATCAGGCCGGGCATCAGCGCCTGGCCTTTCAGGTCGATGACCTGGGTGCCGGGTTCGATCAAGGCCTTGATCTGCGCATCGCTGCCGACTTTCAGCACCTTGCCGTTCTCCACGGCCAGCGCCTGAACCTTCGGTTGAGCGCGGTCGGCGGTGAAAATCTTGCCATTGAACAGCACCAGATCGGTGGCGGCCATGGCTTCCATCGAGGCAAAACTCATAGCGGCGATCAGCAGATTTTTTGTGAAAAGCGGGATGAATCTTTTCATTGAACATTTCCTTGTTATTGCGTCTGATGGCCAGATTAGTGGCTGCCAACGCCCGACAGAACGCCTCCCTCACGAAAAACGTTTTTGCCTGAATGGAAAAAGCATGGA
>Ga0207713_1000282_pt1 | contig 59331 bp, 58 predicted proteins | sample KBSS64metaG_FD_184404 | JGI IMG/M metagenome (GOLD analysis project Ga0207713, IMG submission 184404) | Switchgrass rhizosphere microbial communities from Kellogg Biological Station, Michigan, USA - KBS S6-4 metaG (SPAdes) (version 2) | ecosystem: Host-associated > Plants > Roots > Rhizosphere >...
GCCGGAATCGAAAGCCCCTTCTGGAACTGGATCCGATTGAACGTCATCGCCGTATCTCACTGAAGATCCTGCATTTCTAAGCCAAAGCAGCATCATCAGCTGAGACACAGCGCTAATCAGGTCCCCGGGAGAGGCGTTTGGGGTGAGGGGACGGACGTGCACGCCGCCCCACTGCCAAGCATGCGGTCCCGGCAACCGCGCCCGGATCCACCCCCATGTCCGTCTCATGACCGCAACGACGCAACCGCCTGCGCAGGCCGCGCCCCCCACCGGGCAATACGCATTCAGCGATGGACGTGGAACCATGTTGGCGCCGGCCACGCCTCGGGATAAGTTTTGTCCCCGCTTTGTTGCGGGACAGCACCGGACGTCGGCGCAGATCGGCGTTTGTCAATAGGCTCCAAGAGCATCTGCTTATATTTCAACAACTTGAGCCGTGGCGTCTGCTGCGCCATCACCATCAACGTTGTCCACAAGGGGTGTGGATGACTTCTGCATAAGGGTGTGGATAAGCCCATCGCGGCCAGGTGCCACAAGACTGTCAAGAGACCTGGCGAAAAATTAGACAGGCGATTTTCGGCCCCCGCATCCGGCCCCGGATCGGAGCGCCGGCGCGGCCATTCAGCGCCCCGCCAGGACCGCGGCCACGGCCATGGAGAAGACGCATCCGCGGCCTGCCGGCCGTTCGCCAGCCCCGCCTGCACTTGCCGGGCCAGCTTTGTGGCGAACTGGGGCTTCCGCCGCCGCAAACGAAGACCGCGCCATGCGGATGCATGGCGCGGTCGGGGGCAGGCAGGTCGCGGGCGGCGCAGGCTCAGGCGAGCATGCGCAGCTTCGGCTCGCGGTCCCACTGGCGGGTCTTGGCCGCCTCGATGAAGCCCTTGCCGTTGCCGGCGTCGAGCACGCCCGCGTCCTTGACCACGTTGCCGGCCTTCAGCAGCGGCTGCGCGCCGGCATCGGCGGCGATCGCCTTCAGGTGGGCGAAGGCGTTGCTGACGAAATCGACTGCCGCCGACTCCTTGCTCAGCTGTTTGCCGGCCTCGGCCGACAGCACCACCGCCACCGCGTCGAACACGAACGACGGGGTGCCGGCCAACTGGCCGTCCGCGGCCAGCTTCTTGCCGTCGCTGAGCTTGGCGCCGCCCAGCTTGGGCGCGACGATCTTGACCGTGGCGCCGGCGTCGCGCGCCGCCTTCTGCAGGGCCTTCACCGTTGCCGCGTCGGAGCCGTCGTGGACCAGGATGCCGATCGTGCGGCCCTGCAGGGTGGGCTTCATCTTGCCGATCAGTTGCAGCGCCGGCGACGGCGGCAGGTCCTGCGGCGGCACCGCGGCCGGCGGCGCCGGCGGCAACGCGTCCATGCCCAGGCCGTCGGCCACGCGCTGCGCCAGCGCCGGATCGACGTGGCGCAGGTGCCCGACCACCGCCGCCCGCACGTGCGCGGTCTCCACCTTGGACAGTTCGAACACCAGTGCCGAGGCGACGTGCGCCTGTTCCGGCTTGCTCTGGCTGCGGTAGAACATGCGCGCCTGGCTGTAGTGGTCGGCGAAGCTCTCCGCGCGCACGCGGCCCTTGGCGCCGTCCTCGCTCGGCGTGGCGTGGCTGGGGAAGCCGCGCGCGCTCTCGCGCGGGGTGTCGTCCTGCAGCGAGCTGGGCTCGTAGGCCACGCGGCCCTTCGGCACGCCCATCTGCATGTGCCCGTCGCGCTGCATGTTGGCGAACGGGCACTTCGGCGCGTTGACCGGGATCTGGTGGAAGTTCGGCCCGCCCAGGCGGCTGAGCTGGGTGTCCAGGTAGGAGAACAGGCGGCCCTGCAGCAGCGGATCGTTGGAGAAGTCGATGCCGGGCGCGATGTTGGCCGGGCAATACGCCACCTGCTCGGTCTCGGCGAAGAAATTGTCCGGCCAGCGGTCCAGCACCATGCGCCCGACGATCTTCAGCGGCACCAGTTCCTCGGGAATCAGCTTGGTCGAATCCAGATGGTCGAACGGGAACTTGTCCGCTTCCTCTTCGGTGAACAGCTGCACGCCCAGCTCCCATTCCGGGAAATCGCCTTGCTGGATCGCCTCGAACAGGTCGCGGCGATGGAAGTCGGGATCGGCGCCGGCCAGCTTCACCGCTTCGTCCCACACCGTGGACTGCAGGCCCAGCTTGGGCCGCCAGTGGAACTTGACGAAGGTGCTGTTGCCGTCCGCATCGAGCAGGCGGAAGCTGTGGATGCCGAAGCCTTCGATCATGCGCAGCGAGCGCGGAATGGTGCGGTCGCTCATCGCCCACATGATCATGTGCAGCGATTCGGGGGTCAGCGAGATGAAATCCCAGAACGTGTCGTGCGCGCTGGCCGCCTGCGGGAAGCCGCGGTCCGGCTCCATCTTCACCGCGTGGATCAGGTCCGGGAACTTGATCGCGTCCTGGATGAAGAACACCGGGATGTTGTTGCCGACCAGGTCCCAGTTGCCTTCCTTGGTGTAGAACTTGACCGCGAAGCCGCGCACGTCGCGCGGCGTGTCCACCGAGCCGGCGCCGCCGGCCACGGTGGAGAAGCGGGTGAACACCGGCGTCTTGACCCCGACCTCGGTGAGGATCTTGGCGGTGGTGTACTTGGCCAGCGAGGCGGTCAGTTCGAAGTAGCCGTGCGCGGCGCTGCCGCGGGCATGCACGATGCGCTCGGGGATGCGCTCGTGGTCGAAGTGGGTGATCTTCTCGCGCAGGATGAAATCTTCCAGCAACGTCGGCCCGCGCGGCGTGGCGCGCAGCGAGTTCTGGTTGTCGGCGATCGGGATGCCCTGGTTGGTGGTCAGCGGCGGATGCGTGCCGCCGGCGCTCTGGTGCAGTTCGTCGCCGCGGCCGCGCCGGTCGGCGACGGCACGGGTGTCGACAGGCGCGCTGGACTTGGGTGAATTGGGCTTGCGTGGCGAGCTGGCCATGAGCGGTGCACTCCGGGGGGATCAGGCGATGCGGATGCAGCTCAGACGTGTGCGCTGCGGCGAGAGGCGTGAGCCGTTGCCCGATGCTGGTCCGAGGGGCGTGAATGGTCCGTGCACTGCCGGGCGCGCACCCGCGCGCGGGCCGGCGGCGCCGCGTGGCCACGCGCTCGGGGCACGCGGCCGGCCCGACGCGCGCTGCGGCATCGCCATGGCGGATCCCGGGCGAACGGAAGCGGCGTCGTGGGCGCGGTCCCCGCTGGCGGGGGTGGCCGACGGTGCGGCATGCCCCCGCCGGCTGTCGCCTGCGCCGCGGTCCGGCCGCCGGCACGGTCGGCAATCCCGGTAAGCTGACCGCTACAGGATCGCGATTCGGAGCCGATAGCGCGTTGTGCGCCGATCCGTCGACGCGCCTGCGTGAGAGGGGGGAGGGGCATCCACCGGGCGCGGCCGCATGGCGGCACGCCCTGGACCATCGTGTGCCGCGGAGAGCGAATGTTGCTGCCCATCGTCGTCATTGGCCTGATGCTGGCCCATGCCCTGGTCGCGCATGGCGGCGGCTCCGGCACGCCCGCGGCGCAGTGGTGCGGGCTGGCGGTGCAGGCCGTCTCGGTGCTGGCGGTGCTGCACCGGCACCGCCATGCGGCGGCGGTGGACCGGTTGCCGTGGCGGCTGCTGGGATGGATGGTCGCGATGCAGATGCTGTGGACCGCCTGCAACCTGCTGGCGCTGCTGGTGCCGCAGCACGGCCCGGTGCTGCAGCAACTGGGCGTGATGTTGTCCGGCTCGTCGATGATCCCGGCGCTGTTCCTCATCGCGCGCTCGTTCAACCGGCCGCAGTCGCGGCTGATCGAGGCGCTGGACGCGCTGCTGGCGCTGGTCGGGGCCGGACTGCTGTACCTGCTGATCCATCTTGCGCTGTCGGCGGGCGACGGCTTCTCCGAACCGGATGTCAGCCTGATCATTCATCACGCCGACGCGATCGACCTGTTGCTGGCCTCGATGGCCACGCTGCGTCTGTTCGGCGCCGGCGGCTGCAGCCGCCGGCACTTCTACCTGAGCGCCAGTGCCTACCTGTGGGCCAACGGCGCGGTGGTGGCGGTCTACAACCGTATCGAACTGGCCGGGCTGCCGTGGTGGGGCGGGCTGCTGATCGACCTGCCCAGCGTCACGCTGGTGCTGGCGGCGGCGCTGCCGCGCGGGCGCTGGTTGCGCCGCGCGCGGCCGACCATGCGCGGCGCCGAACTGATCGCCGCGTTCGCGCCGATCGCGTTCGCGCTGGCGGTGCTGCTGTTGGCGATCAGCGTGTCGCGGGTCAGTTTCCTATGGGGCATGGCCGCGGCCACGCTGGCGATGATGGTGTACGGCGTGCATGTGGCGTTCCTGCACAGCGCGCACCTGGAGATCCAGCGCATCAGCCGTTCGAGCACGCGTCGCCTGCAGCAGCAGGTGGCGCGCGATCCGCTGACCGGCATCGCCAACCGGGTCGGCCTGGCGGCGCGCCTGCGCGACCTCGACGGCGGGACCGACTGCTCGCTGCTGATGATCGACATCGACTTCTTCAAGCAGTTCAACGACAGCCATGGTCATGTGGTCGGCGACGCCTGCCTGGTCGAGGTCGCCACCGCGCTGGCCGAGGCGGTGCCGGCGCCCATCGCCACGGTGGCGCGCTACGGCGGCGAGGAGTTTGCGGTGGTGCTGCCGGAGACGGCGGCCGACGCCGCCCACGCGATCGCGCGTGGGCTGCTGGCGGCGGTCGCGCAACGCCGGATCCCGCATCCCGCCAGCCCGCTGGGAGTGGTCACGGTCAGCATCGGCATCGCCACCCGGCCGGCCACCGCCGACGCGGCGCTCGAACTGCTGCACCAGGCCGACGCCGCGCTGTACCGCGCCAAGCGCAACGGCCGCAATGTCTGCGTGCATGCGCGCGATGCGACGGCGGACGCCGCGGGCATCGCCGCGCCGGGCTGAGGCGCGGCGGTCGGCCATCACGGCATGGCCGATCCGTTCTTCCGCGGCAAGGGGGCGGCTACTTCGGAACACGACCTGCCACCGCATTGGCGCGGGCGCTGCAGGTGAGAGGGCCGGAGGCTGTCGCTCGCAGGCGCGTCCGTAGCCGTGCCTTGAGAACCGCCAGGTCCCGCGCCGCCATCGTCGCGAGCGTTGGCCCGACGCTTGGCGCCCCCAGGGCCGTCGCCCAGAAGTCGTCGAAGCTGGCGAACGTGCGGCGCACGTCGATCTCCCGCGTGTCGATCGCGTCCAGGCCAGCGCCAGCCCACAACGCCCGCATGACCTCGATGCGCGACGCATCGGGGCTTGGCGGTGTCGGAACCGCGATGCCGAGCCGGCGGATTTCCACCAGCAGCGGTTCATAGGGAAAGCCGCCGCCCGGCATGTCCCAGGCGTAAGCGGCAACGGACCCGCCAGGGCGCACCACCCGTTCCATCTCGGCAACGCCTTTGGCCGGATCGGGGACGAAGAACACCACCAAGGGCATGACGGCGGCATCGAACGTGTTGTCGGGGTAAGGCAACGCCATCGCATCGGCCTGGTGGAACTGCGCGTCGCCAAGCCCCGGCCGCATGCGCGCGTAGGCAAGCTGCTCCTCGGAGGGGTCCACGCCCTGCACCAGGGCCGGACGACAGCGTGCGACAAGCATGTCGGTGAAGGCGCCATTGCCACAGCCGACGTCCAGCCATCGTTGGCCCGGCTCCGGTGCGAGCCAGTCGAGGAAGGTGCTGCCGGCAAGCTGGCTCCACGTTCCCATGTATCGCTCATACGCCGCCCCATCGTGAAACTGGATGTGATCGGTCTTCATGTCAGGCTCCCGATGATGCGATCGCCGCGCCGGAATGAAACAGGCCTGCTGCGAACCCCGGCGGTTCCGGATCCGTCCGCGTCATGCCTGTTCCCTGGGCGATTGCTCCACGGGCGCGGTGATGGCATGGTAGAAGTTGAAGTCAACTTCAAGTCAAGGGGTCGGGCGATGGACATTGCCGACGTCGCCAAGCGCACCGGCGTGCCCGCCTCCACGCTGCGGTTCTATGAGAAGAAGGGGCTGATCCCGGCAAGCCGCGCGGCGGGTGGCCGGCGGCACTTCGCACCGGACGTGCTCGACCAATTGGCGCTGATCGCGCTGGGGCAGGCCGGTGGGCTGTCGCTGGACGACATCCGCGCCATGCTCAGCCCCGGGGGCGCGCTGCAGGTGGACAGGGCGCTGCTGTCGGCGAAGGCCGACGCCATCGACGCGACCATCAAACGGCTGCGCACGATGAGCAAGGGGCTGCGCCATGCCGCGGCATGTCCCGCCGTCCAGCATACGCAGTGCCCCACCTTCCAGCGGTTGCTGCAGGCTGCTGCCGCAGGCCGCCTGACGCCGGGCGCGGCGTCTCCGATGGCCCCCAGTCGCCAGGCCAGGCGCCTCCCGCCGCGCTGACGGCCATCCGGGTCCGGCGCGTTCGCCGCGTCGGAGCGGCGTTGGCGAACCGCGTCGGGTGTCGGACGGCGACGGCGCAGGGTGGATGCGAGCGAGCCTGCGAGACGCGTTGCGGATCGCGCAGATGCCGGGTCCAGCGAAGGACTCGGCGGGCTGCCTCGCGCAACAAAACACCGGCCGCGACGTGCGCGGCCGGGTTCGGCGGTCGCGGCGCAGCGATGGGCGTTACGCCACCACGTCGTCCTTGTACGCATCCACCGGGATGCACGCGCACATCACGTGCTTGTCGCCGTACACGTTGTCCACGCGCGCCACCGGCGGCCAGTACTTGGCCTGCTTGAGCGTGGGCAGCGGGAACGCGGCCAGCTCGCGCGGATAGGCATGCGTCCACTCGCTGGCGGTGACCTGCGCGGCGGTATGCGGGGCGTGCTTGAGCGGGTTGTCCTCGCGGTCCAGGCGGCCGTCCTCGATCGCCGCGATCTCCTCGCGGATCTGGATCATCGCGTCGATGAAACGGTCCAGCTCGTGCAGCGATTCGCTCTCGGTCGGCTCCACCATCAGCGTGCCGGCGACCGGGAAGCTCAGCGTCGGCGCGTGGAAGCCGAAGTCGATCAGGCGCTTGGCGATGTCCTCGGCGCCGATGCCGGTGGCCTTCTCCAGCGGGCGCACGTCGAGGATGCATTCGTGCGCGACCAGTCCGTTGCGACCGGTGTACAGCGTCCTGTAGTGCGGGGCCAGGCGCTTGGCGATGTAGTTGGCGTTGAGCAGCGCCACCTGGGTCGCCTTGCGCAGCCCGGCGTTGCCCATCATGGTGATGTACATCCAGCTGATCGGCAGGATCGAGGCTGAGCCGAAGCTCGCCGCCGAGACCATGCCGACATCGCCTTCGCCGCCGAGCGTGCGCGGCAGGTACGGCGCCAGGTGCGCCTTCACCGCGCACGGGCCCACGCCGGGGCCGCCGCCGCCGTGCGGGATGCAGAAGGTCTTGTGCAGGTTCAGGTGCGACACGTCCGAGCCCCACTTGCCCGGCTTGGCCAGGCCGACCAGCGCGTTCATGTTGGCGCCGTCGGTGTAGACCTGGCCGCCATGCGCATGCACCGCCTCGCAGATCGCCACCACGTCCTCCTCGAACACGCCGTGGGTGGATGGGTAGGTGATCATCAGCGCGGCCAGGCGCTCGGAGTACTTCTCGGCCTGGGCGCGGATGTCGTCGACGTCGACATTGCCGTTGGCGTCGCACTTGGTGACCACGACCTTCATGCCGCACATCTGCGCCGAGGCCGGGTTGGTGCCGTGCGCGGATTCGGGGATCAGGCAGATGTCGCGATGGCCTTCGCCGCGCGCGCGGTGGTAGGCGCGGATCGCCAGCAGGCCGGCGTACTCGCCCTGCGCGCCGGAGTTGGGCTGCAGGCTCACCGCGTCGTAGCCGGTGCACTCGACCAGCATCGCTTCCAGTTCGTCGATCAGCTGCGTGTAGCCGGCGCTCTGCTCGGCCGGGGCCAGCGGATGGATCGCGCCGAACTGCGGCCAGGTCACCGGGATCATCTCGGCGGTGGCGTTGAGCTTCATGGTGCAACTGCCCAGCGGGATCATGGTGCGATCCATCGCCAGGTCCTTGTCGGCCAGCGCGCGCATGTAGCGCAGCAGTTCGTGCTCGCTGTGGTGGGTGTTGAACACCGGGTGCTGCAGGAACGCGCTGTGGCGTAGCAGGTGCGGCGGCAGCGCGTCGGCGGTGGCGGCGTCGAGCGCGTCCACGTCCGCCTGCGCGCCGAACAACTGCGCCAGCGCGACCACGTCGGCGCGGGTGGTGGTCTCGTCCAGGCTGATGCCGACCGCTTCGCTGTCGATCGCGCGCAGGTTGATGCCGGCCGCGCGCGCCTTGGCGTGGATCGCATCGGCGTCCACGCCGGTGACGTGCAGGGTGTCGAAGAAGCGCTCGCCGACGGCGACGCCGGCGCCGCGCAGCGCCGCGGCCAGGATCGCGGCCAGGCGGTGGGTGCGGCGGGCGATGCGCAGCAGGCCCTCGGGGCCGTGGTACACCGCGTACATCGAGGCCATCACCGCCAGCAGCACCTGCGCGGTGCAGATGTTGGAGGTGGCCTTCTCGCGGCGGATGTGCTGCTCGCGGGTCTGCAGGGTGAGGCGGTAGGCGGGGTTGCCGGCGGCGTCGATCGATACGCCGATCAGGCGCCCCGGCATCGAGCGCTTGTAGGCGTCGCGGCAGGCCATGAACGCGGCGTGCGGGCCGCCGAAGCCGAACGGCACGCCGAAGCGCTGCGAGTTGCCGACCACGATGTCCGCGCCCCATTCGCCGGGCGCGGCGATCAGGGTCAGCGCGAGCAGGTCGGTGGCCACCGCGACCAGGCCGCCGCGCGCATGCACCGCGTCGGCCAGCGCCTTGTGGTCACCGATGTGGCCGAAGCTGTCGGGATACTGCAGCAGCACGCCGAAGCACTCGGCCTGCAGCGCTTCCTCCGGCGTGCCCACGCGCAGCACGATGCCCAGCGGCTCGGCGCGGGTGCGCAGCAGTTCCAGGGTCTGCGGATGCACGGCGTCGTGCACGAAGAATGTGTCGGACTTGGCCTTGGCCGAGCGCTTGGCCAGGGTCATCGCCTCGGCCGCGGCGGTGGCTTCGTCCAGCAGCGAGGCGTTGGCGATCTCCATGCCGGTCAGGTCCGCGCACATGGTCTGGAAGTTGATCAGCGCTTCCATGCGGCCCTGCGAGATCTCCGCCTGGTACGGCGTGTAGGCGGTGTACCAGGCCGGGTTCTCGAGGATGTTGCGCAGGATCACCTTCGGCGTGTGGGTGCCGTAGTAGCCCTGGCCGATGAAGCTGCGGAATACCGTGTTCTTGTCGGCGATGGCGCGGATCTTGGCCAGCGCTTCCTCTTCGGTGACCGCCTCGGGCAGCGCCAGCGGCTGCGGCGACTTGATCTTGCCCGGCACGATGGCGTCGGTCATCGCCTCCAGCGAGTCGTGGCCGACGGTGCGCAGCATGTGCGCGATCTCGGCGTCGTTCGGGCCGATGTGGCGCTCGACGAAAGCCGAGTGGTGTTCGAGGTCGCGCAGCGAGGGGGTATGAGACATGGCGGTCGTCCGGCAGAGGAGGGCACGAAGGGCGGAGGACGCACGGATGCCGCCGTCGGCCGCACACGCGGACACGACCGACGGGAAGCCACAGGTCTTCCCATTGCCCCTCTGTCCTTTTGCCTGAGAGTTTGGAAGCGGCGGCTGGCGCTGCGCTTCGTGCCCCTTCGGCGCCGGGTTGGACCGGTCTCTCCAGAGTCTTGGTGCGGGTGGTATCGGGCCTGAGCGATTACGGGCGTTTGCGCCTTCGGCAGCGGGTCGCCCCGCTTCTCCCACCATGCTGCGCGGCGATTATAGCGTGGCCGGCGCTGCCCACGGCGGGCCGTTCGCGCCCACGCCAGGCTGAATGGGAAAGCCGCGGCGGATGCGCGCGCCCGGCCGCAGCGCGTATCATGGCCGCATTCCCTTCTCTCGCGCCCGTCCACGCCGGACGGCGTCGTCGCGTGTGCGCCCATGTTGCGGCCGCCGCGGCCGGCTTTCAGGATGATGTCCCCATGACGCTCCCATCCGTGTCCACGCGCCGCATGGCCCTGCTGCTGGCCGGGCTGGCGATGTTCGGCCCGTTCTCCATCGACACCATTTTCCCCGCCTTCCCGCAGTTGGCGCAGCGCCTGGATGCCGATCCGGTGGCGATCCAGCAGACGGTGAGCGTGTACCTGCTGGCCTACGCGCTGATGGGCCTGGCGCACGGGCCGCTGTCCGACGCGCTGGGGCGGCGGCGGGTGATCGTCGCCGGGCTGGTGGTGTTCATCCTGGCCTCGGCCGGCTGCGCGCTGTCGCGCGATCTGCCGACGCTGCTGACGTTCCGCGCGCTGCAGGGCGTCTCCGCCGGGGTCGGCATGATCGTGGGCCGCGCGGTGATCCGCGATCTGTTCCATGGCGACGACGCGCAGCGGCTGATGAGCCAGGTATCGATGATCTTCGGCATCGCCCCGGCGATCGCGCCGGTCATCGGCGGCTGGATCCTGGGCAGCGGCCGCGGCTGGCCGTTGATCTTCTGGTTCCTGGTCGGCTTCTCCTCGCTGCTGCTGGTGGCGACCCTGCGCTGGATGCCGGAGACGCACCCGCCGCAGGCGCGCACGCCGCTGGCGCCGCGCACCCTGCTGCGCGACTACATCGGCATCGCGCTCAATCCGCGTTTCCAGCGCCTGGCCGCGGCGGGCGCGTTCAACTTCGGCGGCGTGTTCCTGTACATCGCCTCGGCGCCGGTGTTCATGATCGAGTTGCTGGGCAAGACCGAGCGCGACTTCGCCTGGCTGTTCCTGCCCACCATCGGCGGCATGACCCTGGGCGCGTTCCTGTCCGGGCGCATGGCCGGGCGGCTCGGGCCGATGCGCCAGGTGCGCTTCGGCTTCGTCTGCTGCGGCCTGTCGATGGCCGGCAACATCGCCTACAGCGCGCTGGCGCCGGCCATCGCGCTGCCGTGGGCGGTGCTGCCGATCTTCTTCGCCGGCCTGGGCACCGCGCTGATCTTCCCGATCCTGGCGCTGGCGGTGCTGGACATGTATCCGCGCCAGCGCGGGCTGGCCTCGTCGCTGCAGGCCTTCACCCAGTTGATGGTCACCGTGCTGGTGGCCGGGGTGCTGTCGCCGCTGCTCAGCGGTCACGCCCTGCACCTGGCGCTGGGCTCGGGCGCGTTCTTCCTGCTCGGCTGGGGGTTCTGGCGCTGGGAGCGGCGCAGCGGCAAGCGCCTGCCGCGGCCGGACGCGCAGGTGCCGCGGCTGGAACCGGCCGACCCGCTGTGAGCATCGCCGCGGTTGGGCTATCGTCGTCGGGTCATCGTTGAGGAAACCGCATGTCCATCCAGTCCAAACAGCGCCGCGACGTGCGCAAGAAGCTGGCCGAACGCCTGCGCCACCGCGCCGAGGCCGCCGGCGGCGCGGCCCCGATCGAACCGCATGCGGAACTGCGCGACCAGCAGCGCACGCTGCTGGCCGGCATCGTGCGCCGCGACGGCGAGTGGGTGCTGGGCATGGACGGGCGCATCGCCGGGCAGAGCGAGAGCGCCGCGCAGGTGCTGTCGCTGATCATGCAGGCAGCGGAGCTGCACGAGCGCGCCGGCACCCCGGTGCGGCTGGTGTATTCGGACGCGCTGAAGGACGCCGCGCACGCCGACGCGCAGGCGCAGGGGCTGAGCTTCGACGAGTTCAAGGACCGCCACGCGCAGGTCATGAAGCGCGGCGAGCGCACGGCGTTGCCGGGCTGAGGCGATGGGCCTGAGCGCCAGCCAGGCCGCGGACGCCGCCGTGTCGCTGGCGCGGGTGCGGCGCCGCGACGGCCTGGCGCTGATCCAGGCGCACCGCGCCAGCGTCGCGCTGCATCACCCCTGGACGTATCCGTTCACCGACGTGCCCGGCTTCAACGCCTGGTACGCGCAGACCCTGGACGGCAGCAACGTCGCCCTGCTGGCGCGTGCGCGCGACAGCGGCGAGGTCGCCGGGCTGTTCACCTTCAGCGAGATCGTCGGCGGCTGCTTCCAGAGCGCCTACCTGGGCTACCACGCGATGGCCGGCTGCGAAGGCCGCGGGCTGATGACGCATGCGTTGCGGCTGTGCGTGGCGTATGCGTTCGCCGAACTCGGCCTGCATCGGGTGGAGGCCAACATCCAGCCGGACAACGCGCGTTCGCTGGCACTGGTGCAGCGTGCCGGGTTCCGTCGCGAAGGCTATTCGCCGCGCTATCTGCGCATCGGCGGGGTGTGGCGCGACCACGAGCGCTGGGCGCGGTTGGCGGACGATTGAGCGGACGCTCGGATCAGGGGCCTGTGTGCAAAATCTTCTCGGCATGCCGAGCGGGGGATCATGCTTGATCCGTACGCATCAATGGCAAGACTGCTGCTGCATCGGTGGTTGTGCTGACATCAAGGTATAGGGGGAACAGCATGGAGCATGGGCTGCTAAATGCGTTCCTGGCGTGGGCTCAAGGACACGGTGAGCCGGAGCTGGGTGCAGTTAATGACAATCCCGGTGCTTGGATCGATTTTGAAACGGCTGCAGCGATGGGTCGGATTACTTACTGGTCTTCAGGGCATTGCGATGCGGAGATCATCGATTCCGATACGGAAGCGACGCTCTACCAAAAGCATTGGGACAATTTGCCCCCGGAGCGGCTTGAGAGTGAGTTGCTTGGATTCTTCGGTGTTCTGAGAAGTACAAGATAGGCGCGTTTTCCTTTATTGCGCTGGTGCAATGCGTCGATTCCGCTGCGAAGGCTATTCGCCGCGTTGTATGCGCATCGGTGGGGTGGGGCGCGAACACGACCGCTGGACGCGGCTGGTGGACGATCGGCATCCGGCGATGTGCGTCCCGGTAGCGCCGGGATCGCCGCTGCGCGATCGCCGGAGTGGATGCGGCACGCCGACACACGCGCCGAGGCCGGCAGCGCGACGCAGGGACATGGCAGCGAAGACAGGGCGGCGAAGGCGCCGGGCCGTTTGCTATATTCGGCCGCGCCAGCCTCGCCGCGACAGGCGGGGCGCAATCCCGGGAGCTTCGGTCATGGACGACATCAAACCCACCCCCTTCGATGCCGGCGTGCGCGATCATCGCGCCGAGGCGGAACTGGACGCCCTGCTGGCAACGCACCGACGCGTCGGCGTGCTGCTGCAGCGCCCCTATCCGCCGACCGCGGCGCCGCGGGTCCGCAGCCGCCTCGGCGGCTTGCCGCAGCTGCCTGCGCCCCTCGACTGGCCGATCGGCGCGCTGCGGGGGGAGCAGACGCCGATGCATTTCCTGGCGCAGATCGATTGCGCGGAGTTGCCGCCGGTGTGCGCGGACATGCCGCGGCAGGGCATGCTGTTCTTCTTCGCGGTGAACGCCGAAGAACAGTGGTGGCACGACGGCGAGCCGTCCGAGAGCGTGCGGGTGCTGTACGTGGCGGACGTGGCGCTCGACACGCCCGTGCGCCAGCCGCCAGCGGCGCTGCAGCCGATTCTGTCGATCGTGGCGAGCGAGCACCCGTCCTCCCGTTTGTGCTGGTTGCTGCCGGGCGAGGACGGTCCGCGCGTCCATGCGCACTGGCCATTGCTCGCGCGCCGGATCGACACCTGGCCGGACTACTGCATGCTGCCGGATGCCGCGCCCCGGCCGGACTATGTGCGCTACCAGCGCAGGCTGGCGCAACTGCGGCTGGGCGCGGCGGTGGCGGCGACGGGGCTGATGTCCAATCTGGACTTCACTCCGCCCTGGGCGCGGCCGATGTCGATGCCTTGGACATTTCCGGTCGACTGGTTGCGCCAGGAGGAGGCGTTTCCGCAAGCGGGCATCCTCGTCGACCGCATCGCGCGCGTGATCGGCCGGCGGCGATGGCGCAGAGGGGAGCGGCGCGTGGCGGAGGATGTGCTCGGCTGGATTCGGCGCGCCGAGGCCATCGGCATGGACGGCGTGCCGGGTCCCGAGGACCGGCAGGCCTTTCGCGCCTGGCTGGTCGAGCAGATCGGGACCGGCGACGATGCGGCGCTAGGGGACAGCGACCTCGGCGACGCGTTGACGCGCGGGATGCTGGCGGCCATCGCCTGCACCGGCGGATCCGCGCGCACCGCCAGGCTCATCCCGGATGACGTCTACCAGTACCTGGAAGACCATCATCTTCCGTTCGAGCGGACGTGGACGCACGAGCGCGATGGGGCCAGGCTGCGTAGCGAGGCCAATCTCCATCAGATGCTGGGCCACCCGGTGTTGCTGCAGGACATGGTGCCGGACACCGAGTCGGAGCCGGTCTGCCTGCTCCAGCTCGCCAGCGACGATGCGATCGATCTGCGGTTCGGCGATTGCGGCATGGCGACGTTCTGGATCGACCGGGAGGATCTGGCGAACCTGCGTTTCGACCGCGTCGTCGGCATCGTGGAGTCGTGCTGACCGCGCAACGACGGCCGTAGGGCGCAGCCGCCGTGCGAGCGGCGCGGGCCTTGTGCGAGGCCCGGCCGCGCGCGCCCTTACCTGGACGCGGGCGTCGCCGCGGCAGCGGACGGCGCCGGCAGCGGCTTCGGCGCCTGCCATCCGCACATCTGCCCCTGGTTCTGCTGCTTGAGCCACTCCTGCATCGGCGCGAAGTATTCCAGCAGCGGCGCCGCGTCGAGCTTGTCGTTGCCGGTCAGCTCCTTGAGCGTGAGCTGCCAGGGCTGGCTGCCGCCACGCTGCAGCATCGACCAGAATTTCTGCCCGGCTTCCTTGTTGCCGTAGAAACTGCATTCGTACAGCGGCCCCTTGTAGCCGGCGGCATCGCACAGGCCCTTGTAGAACTGGAACTGCAGGATGTGCGACAGGAAGTAACGCGTGTACGGGGTGTTGCCGGGCACGTGGTACTTGGCGCCCGGGTCGAAGAAGTCCTCGCCGCGCGGCGTGGCCGGGGCCACGCCCTGGTACTGCGCCTTGAGCTCCCACCACGCCTGGTTGTAGCGCGCCGGCGCGATCGAGCCGTCGAACACGCCCCAGCGCCAGCGGTCGATCATCAGCCCGAACGGCAGGAACGCGACCTTGCTCAGCGCCATGCGCATCTGCGCGTTGATCAGCGCCTCGCGGCCGAGCTGCGGCGCCTCGACCAGGCCGATCGAATGCAGGTACTGCGGGGTCATCGCCAGCACGATGGTGTCGCCGATCGCCTCGTGGAAACCGTCGTTGGCGCCGCCCTGGAACAGCGGCGGCAGCGGGTTGTAGGCCAGGTCGTAATAGAGGTGGCCGAGCTCGTGGTAGATCGTGGTGAAGTCTTCCTCGTTCGGCTTGATGCACATCTTGGTGCGCACGTCGCCGGCCATGTCCATGTCCCAGGCGCTGGCGTGGCAGACCACGTCGCGGTCCAGCGGCTTGATGAACTGGCTGCGCGCCCAGTAGCTGTCGGGCAGCTTGGGCATCGCCAGCGAGGTGTAGAAATCCTGCGCGCGTTCGGTCATCTGTCTGGCGCTGAGCAGTTGCGCCTCGCGCTGGGCCATGAACCGCGCTTCCGGCGAGGTGTCGCCGTTGCGCCGCGCCAGCGCCGCGCTCAGGTTGCCCTGGTACTGCTTTTCCAGGGTGTCGGTGATGTCCAGGCTGCCGGCGCCCGGGTAGGGCTGCAGCAGGTCCCACAGGTTGCTCCAGTCCTGCTGCCACATGTTGCCGAGCAGGTGCGCCGGCAGCAGGCCGCCGGCGACCTCGCCCTTGTCCTTGCCGTACTCGGTGTCGAGCTTGGCGCGGGTGTAGCAGTGCAGTTGTTCGTACAGCGGCTTGACCTGGGCCCACAGCCGGTCGGTTTCGGCGGCGATCTGCGCCGGCGGCATGTCGTAGCCGCTGCGCCACATCGCGCCGGTATCGGCGAAGCCGATGTCGCGCGCGCCTTCGTTGACCAGCTCGACGAAGCGCTGGTAGTCCTGGCGCATCGGCTGCGCGGTGCCGTGCCAGCCCTGCCACGCGTCCATCTGCTGGTCGTAGTCGCGGCTGCGGCGCAGCACGTCCTCCAGTTCGCCCAGTTGCCGGCAGCGGCGCGCCTCGCCTTCGCCGGTGCAGTAGCTCGCCGCGCCGTAGGCGCCTTCCATCTTCGAGGCCAGGCCGGCCAGCTCCGCCAGCTTGGCCGGATCGCGCGGCGCCGGCATCGCGGTCATCAGCTTCAGCAGCGTCAGCGCGCGCGCGCTGTCGGCGGACATCGGCGTGCCCTCGTAGCGCTTGGCCTGGGCGATCCAGCCGTTGAGCGTGGTCAGCCAGCGCGCGTTGGCCTTGGCCACCAGCCGCTCCGAATCGCCGTTGATGTAGGTGATCGACAGCCACTGCGCCGAGGTCAGTTCCGGCAGCAGCGCGCGGTATTCCTCGTTGATGCGGGCGACGAACTGGTCGGCGTTCTCGCCGGGCGCGGCGGCCGTCGGCGCGGCGCTGGTCTCGGGCGTCGCTTCCTTGCGGCACGCGGACAGCGCAAGCACGCTGGCGCCGATGCACAGCGCAAGCAGCAGAGGGCGGTGGTTCACGGCGGATCCTTGCGATGGCGAATGCGACGAAGGCTAGTGGCCCGCCCCGTTCGCCGCAAGCGCCGGCCGCCGTCGCCGGCCGCATCCGCCATGGGGCCGTGCGCGGCGCCCGGCGCCGCGTTCGGTTTCCGGCCTGCGCCGTCGCTACCCGGCGCAGGGCGCGAACAGGTCGCGCGCGCGGTCGTAGACCTTGGTCCTGACCTGCATCAGCCCCAGCACCGACGGGAACAGGTTGTCCTGGTCGGCGTACTGGCGCGAACGCGCGCGCACGCAGGCCAGGTCCAGGCCGCGGTCGCGGGCGAAGCCGGGCGAGAACCACATCACCATCGGCACGTGGGTCTGTTCCTGCGGCGCGATCGCATACGGCACGCCGTGCAGGTACAGGCCCTTCTCGCCCAGCGATTCGCCGTGGTCGGACAGGTAGATCATCGCGGTGTCGTAGTCGGGCATCGCCTGCAGCGTGGACACGGTGCGCGCCAGCAGGTGGTCGGTGTACAGCAGCGAGTTGTCGTAGGCGTTGGCGATCCGCTCGCGGTCGCAGTCGCCCAGGTCGGCGGTGTCGCAGGTCGGGGTGAAGCGGCGGAAGCTGGCCGGATAGCGCTCGAAATAGCTGGGGCCATGGCTGCCGAGCTGGTGCAGCACCACCACGCGATCGCCGGGCTTGGCGCGCACCTGCGCGGCCAGGTCCTGCAGCAGGATCTCGTCCATGCAGCGCCCGTCCTTGCACAATTGCGGGTCCTTGGCGTCGTCCAGGCGCTGGATCTGCAGGCCGTCGCACACGCCCTTGCAGCCGGACTGGTTGTCGCGCCACAGCGTGGCGATGCCAGCGTGTTCGAGCACGTGCAGCAGCGACTGGTGCTTGCGGATGTTGTCCTCGTTGTAGTCGTGGCGGCCGAACGGGGAGAACATGCACGGCACCGAGACCTCGGTGCTGGTGCCGCACGAGTGCATGTCGGGGAAGTTGATCACGTCCAGCTGCGCCAGCTGCGGCGTGGTCTGGTGGGCGGAGCCGTTGAGGCCGAAGTTCTGCGCGCGCGCGGTTTCGCCCAGCACCACCACCAGCAGCCGCGGCTTGCTGCCGGACGCGCGCGGGGTGGCGCGCGCATCGTGTTCCAGCGGCAGCTTCGGCGCCTTGTGGGTGGGGCTGGCCGACTTGAGGTTCTGCCGCAGCGCGACCAGGTAGTTGATCGGCGTGGCCAGGTAGCGGATCTCGCGGTGGTTGCGCATCATCGCCGACAGGTCCTGGAACGACAGCATCGCGCCGACGCCGCCCAGCGCCAGCATCGCCAGCAGGAATCCGGCGCGAATCGCCAGCGCCCGCCCCGGCGAACGCCGGGTCAGGCGCACGCGCCACAGCGCCAGGATCGGCAGCGCCGCGTAGAACAGCAGCGGCGCGATCAGCGCCGGGGTCATCAGTTCGCGCGATTCCTTGTGGTCGGTGGCCAGCACGTTGCGCAGCATGTCCGCGTCCAGGTAGACGCTGTAGCTGTTCATGTAGTGCGCGGCGAAGGCGGTGGTGACCAGCAGCAGCGCCAGCAGCGGCTTGGCCACGCCGCGCCACAGCAGCAGGCCCAGCAGCAGTCCGTGCACCGACAGCAGCAACAGGAACAGCGACAGGGCCAGTTTCAGGTCGCCCGGATGGCCGCTCATCGCGCTGCGCCAGAACATGCCGTTGCAGGCCAGGGCGAAGAACGCGCTGGCGGCCAGCGCCAGCGTTTCGCTGCTGATCTGCGGGCGCAGGGTCCACCATTGGGCCTTGGACATGGCGGGATGCGGCAGCGAGGCGCTCATGCGCGGCGTTCCTTCACGGTAGGCACCGGCATATGCACGAACCGGGCCGAACCCTGCGGCCGCCACAGCAATGCGCGGTACAGGCCCAGCGCCACGCACCAACTCAGGGATAGCGTCCACAGATCGTGCGACAGGAAATGCGCGCCGCGCAGTTGCTGGCCCAGGCCGAACAGCAGCCCGGCGCCGAGCCCGGCCGCCAACGCCGGCCAGCGCCACGCCGGCTTCAGCGCCAGCGCGAAGAAGTACAACGCGACCCAGGCGTAGCCGGCGCTGGAATGGCCCGCCGGGAAACAGGCGGCATGCGGCATGCCCGCCGGCCGCGCCTGGAACAGGCCGATGTAGGGCAGGTGCCCGCCGTAGCGGCTCAGGTCCCAGGGGCAATCCATGTGGGTCAGCGACTTCAGCAGCGACACCACGCCGGTGCTCAGCGCCACCGCCAGCGCCAGATACAGCAACGGCAGCCGGTAGCGCCGGCCGTCGGGGCGGCGCCAGGCCCACACCGCCAATCCGGCCACCACCAGCCAGGCCGCGGTGCTGAGCAGCTTGCCGTCGTGATGGATCAGGTTGCGGGTCACGATCGCGTTCTGCAGCGCCCAGTGGCCGCCTTCCCAGCGGTACAGCAGGTCGGCGAACCAGAAATCCCCGCCCAGGCCCATCAGCACGCCGCTGCCCAGCAGCGCCGCGGCCAGCGGCAGCCACAGATGCTTGAGATAGAACGCGGCTGGTGCGGGGCGGGCCGCGCTGGCGGGCAGAGGCAGGGGCAGGGACGGGCTATGCATGGGCGCGGGCGGGCTGGCGGTTCGCTGGTGGCGAATGTCATGGTGTTGCGGCATGTGTCGGAGACCGGTCGGATTCGGCCGCGGCGGGGGCGGCGCTTCAGCCCAGGTTGCCGCGGCGGTTTTCGGATCGCGTCCAGGTTTTTTCGAGATTCGATCAAGATGCAGCGTTCCGACCGTGTTCCGACGCGCATCCGCTAGCATGGCGGCATTCCCCCTCGTCTCCGGATGCGAGCAAGCGCCATGCGGCTGTTGGTGATAGAAGACAACCAGAACCTGGTCGCGAACCTGTTCGACTATTTCGAGGTGCGCGGCCACACCCTGGACGCGGCGCCGGACGGCGTCACCGGGCTGCACCTGGCCACCACCCAGCGCTACGACGCAGTGGTGCTGGACTGGATGCTGCCGCGCCTGGACGGGCCGCAGGTGCTGCGCGCGCTGCGCGAGCAGCACCATGCCGACGTGCCGGTGATCATGCTGACCGCGCGCGACGAACTGCCGGACAAGATCGCCGGCTTCCGCGCCGGCGCCGACGACTACCTGACCAAGCCGTTCGCGCTGCCGGAGCTGGAGGTGCGGCTGGAGGCGCTGCTGCTGCGCGCCAACGGCCGCGGCCGCAGCAAGTTGCTACGCGTGGGCGACCTGCAGCTGGACCTGGGCACGCTGGAGGCGACCCGCGGCGGCCGCACGCTGCATCTGTATCCGGCCTGCCGCAAGCTGCTGGAGGTGCTGATGCAGGCCAGCCCGGCCGCGGTCACCCGCGACCGGCTGGAGCACGCGCTGTGGGGCGACGAGCCGCCGGACGGTGACATGTTGCGTTCGCATATCTACGACCTGCGCCGCAGCGTCGATGGCCCGTTCGCCGACAAGCTGATCCACACCCTGCCGCGCATCGGCTACCGGCTCGCGGTGATCGGCCCGAACGAGAGCGAGCATGCCGCGTAGGACCGGACTGCGGCAGCGCATCACCCTGTGGCTGGTCGGCTATGCGGCGCTGCTGTCGCTGGCGGTGTTCGTGCATGGCTACATCGTCAACGACCAGGCCGAACAGCTGACCTGGCGCTCGTTGCTGAGTTCGGAACTGGAGCACTTCCTGGCGCGCAGCGCGGTCGATCCGGACTATCGCTGGATCGACACCCGCACCGTCAGCCTGTACGGCGACGAAGGCGGCGAGCCGCTGCCGCCGGCGGTGGCGGCGCTGGCCCCGGGCCTGCACGACGACGTGCCGCTGGAAGGCCGCGACAAGGTGGTGCTGGTGCAGGACGTGCACGGTCGGCGCCTGGCGCTGGCGCTGGACATCACCGAACTGCAGAAGCACGAGGAGAACCTGGCGCTGTGGATGCTGCTGTCCAACGTGGTCGCGGTGCTGCTGCTCGGCGCGTTGGTGGCCTGGGGCCTGGGCCGCGTGGTGCAACCGCTCACCGACATGGCGCAGCGCATCGGCAGCCTGCGCCCGGACCGGCCTGGCCAGCGCATCGAGGTGCATCCGCGCGCCAGCGCCGAACAGGTGGTGATCGCCGACGCGCTGAACGACTATCTGCTGCGCAACGACCTGTTCGTCGAGCGCGAGCGCGCCTTCATCGACAGCGCCAGCCACGAGCTGCGCACGCCGGTGGCGGTGATCGCCGGCGCCGCCGAACTGGCGCTGGAGCAGGGCGACATTCCGTCCAGCGCGCGCAACCAGTTGCTGCGCATCCGCCGCACCGCCAGCGGCGTCGGCCAGTTGATCTCGCTGCTGCTGGTGCTGGCCAAGGATCCGGCGCGGCTGGCGCGCGGCAGCGACCTGGTGCGCCTGGACCAACTGTTGCCGGACATCGTCGAGGATCATCGCCACCTGAGCGCGGACAAGCGCCTGGAGTTGGTGCTGGCGCCGTTGCCGGTATGCGAAGTGCTGGCGCCGCTGACCATCGTGCAGGCGGCGATCGGCAACCTGCTGCGCAACGCGATCGAGAACAGCGATCAGGGCGTGATCCGGATCGCGATGCCGGCGCCGGGCGTGGTGCGCATCGACGACCCGGGCCATGGCATGTCGCCGGAGGAGATCAGCGCGATCTACATGCGCCTGGCGCGGGGCGGCGGCGGCCGCGAGGGCAGCGGCATCGGCCTGGACCTGATCGCGCGCCTGTGCGAGCACCTGGGCTGGTCGCTGCAACTGGATTCGGACGCCGGGCAGGGCACGCGCGCGACGCTGGATCTGCGTCCGGCGTTGAAGGACGGCGGCATGGCGTAGCGCGTTGCCGCGCTTGCACCCGGCATCGGCATCGCCGCCCTGGTGCCCTCGGGGATGCGCATGTCGGCCTGGGTCGGCAGCAGCCCACCTGTAGCAGCCCACCTGTAGGAGCGGCTTCAGCCGCGACAGCGCCCGCAGCTGGGTTGCATCGGTCCCCAGACTGCATCCGCAGCCTGGCGCTTTCCCGCTTCGTTCGTCGCGGCTGAAGCCGCTCCTGCAGCGGATTTGCGGCGAACTGGCCGGGTGCACTGTGGGAGGGACTTCAGTTCCGACGCATTGCGCCGTCTGAAAGCGCACCGCTTCGTTCGTCGCGGCTGAAGCCGCTCCTACAGGGGCGTGCGGCCGCTTCCGCGAGACCTCGGGGAGCCAATGCCGGTCTCAGTCCTGCCGGGGCAACAATCCGCGTTGCAGCAGCCAGGCGCGCGCGTCCTCGGCGTCCTGTTCGAACCAGGCGCGGGTGGAGCCCAGCCGGTAGGTGTAGCCCCATGCGTCCATGTCGGCCATCAGCCGCGCGCTGCCGACGCCGGGCAGGGCAGCGGCCAGCACGATCTGCAGGTAGCAGGTGGCGTCCTCTTCCTCGACCGAATCGGTGGCATCGGTATGCACCCGCGCGCGCCGTTCCGGCGGCAGCACGATCAGGTGGCAGGCTTCGTGCAGCAGCGAATGCACCGGCGTGTCGTCGCGCACGTACACGTCGCTGGCGATCACGCCGGCTTCCGGTTCGCCCCAGTAGCTGCCGGGAATGCTGGCGCCGTCGGCGACACGGTGCAGGGCCAGCCCATAGCCGGCCAGCAGCGCGCGCGGCGCGTCCAGGCCGATCGCGCCGACGGTCAGCACGCCGGCGGCGGCAGCGGGAGGGGAGTCGTGGGTCTGCATCGGGAGGCGAGGGCGGAAGAGGCGAGCGCGTCTGGCGGAGGTGGTGGCGGACGGGCGAGGCGGCTGCACATGCCGCCGCGGGACAAGCGCAACGGGGAATGGCGACACAAGGTCGCTGGCTCGTTGCTGCTCCCTGTCGAGCCTGGGCGGCTAGGGAGAGTGGAAGCACCGGCATGCGCCTGCCGATTCCCGTCTCCCCCATTCCCCATTCCCGGACTCACCCAATCAGGGGTTCGGCCCTTCCGGCAACGCCACCGAGATGTCGAGCACGTCATGTTCGCCGTCCTTGACCAGGTCCACCTTGACCGCGTCGGCGTCGATGTTGACGTACTTCTTGATCACTTCCAGCAGTTCGCGCTGCAGCAGCGGCAGGTAGTCCGGGCCGCCGCGGTGATTGCGTTCCTGCGCGATGATGATCTGCAGGCGATTCTTGGCGGTTTCGGCGGTGGTCTTCTTGGTCTTGAGGAAGTCGAATAGTCCCATGCTCACCCTCCGAACAACTTGGTGAAGAAGCCCTTCTTCTCCACCGAGATGAAGCGCATCGGACGGTCTTCGCCCATGATCCGGGACACCGCGTCGTCGTAGGCCTGGCCGGCCGGGGACTCGCTGTCCAGGATCACCGGCTCGCCCTTGTTGGAGGCGTTGAGCACGTCGCCGGACTCGGGGATCACGCCGATCGCCTTCAGCCCCAGCACTTCCTCCACGTCGGTGATGCTGAGCATCTCGCCGCCTTCCACCCGCACCGGGCTGTAGCGGGTCAGCAGCAGGAACGCCGGCACGTTCTTGCCTTCCTCGGCCTTGCGGGTCTTGGAGTCGAGCAGGCCGATGATGCGATCCGAGTCGCGCACCGAGGACACTTCCGGGTTGACCACCACCACCGCGCGGTCGGCGAAGTACATCGCCAGGAACGCGCCCTTCTCGATGCCCGCCGGCGAATCGCAGACGATGTAGTCGAAGCCGTCGGCGGTCAGGTCCTTGAGCACCTTCTCCACGCCATCCTGGGTCAGCGCGTCCTTGTCGCGGGTCTGCGAGGCGGCCAGCACGTACAGGTTGTCGAAGCGCTTGTCCTTGATCAGCGACTGCTTGAGCGTGGCCTCGCCGTGCACCACGTTGACGAAGTCGTACACCACCCGGCGCTCGCAGCCCATGATCAGGTCGAGGTTGCGCAGGCCCACGTCGAAGTCGATCACGGCGACCTTCTTGCCGCGTCGCGCCAGCCCGCAGGCCAGGCTCGCGCTGGTAGTGGTCTTGCCGACGCCGCCCTTGCCGGAGGTGACTACGATAATTTCAGCCAAAGGAATGTCTCCTGATACGTTCGGTTGTAGGGCCGCGTCAGTCTTGCGCGGCGATCTTGATCTGGTCCTGCTCCAGCCAGACCTGGACGGCCTTGCCACGCAGTTCCTTGGGAATATCGTCCAGCACCTTGTAGTGGCCGGCAATGGCGACCAGTTCGGCGTGGAAGTCGCGGCAGAAGATCCGCGCCTCGGTGTTGCCCTGGGCGCCGGCCAGCGCGCGGCCGCGCAGGCTGCCGTAGATGTGGATGCTGCCGTCGGAGATCACTTCGGCGCCGGCGCCCACCGTGGCCACCACGGTCAGGTCGCAGTTCTCCGCGTACAGCTGCTGCCCCGAGCGTACCGCGGTCTTCTGCATGCGGCCGGGCTGCGGGCGCGCGGCCGGCGCGGGCGGCGGCGGTGGAGGCGGCGGCGAAACCGGGGCGGGCGCGGCGGCGGGGGCGCCGCCCTCGATGCGTTCGTACTGGGCGCGGAACTTGGCCAGCAGCGGCAGGCCCAGCGCCACCGACAGCTCCTCGATCTCGCGGGTGCCGTAGGCCAGCGCCACCGGCAGCACGCCGGCCTCGCGCAGGCCGTCCAGCAGCGCCTGCGCGGTGGCCGCGTCCGGGGTCTGCGCCAGCCCGCCGAAATCGATGATCACCGCGGCGCGGCCGAACAGTTTGGGCGCGCGCTGCACGCGCTCGCGCATCTCCTGGCTCAGGCGCGCCACGTCCAGGGTGCGGATGCGCAGGTTGGCGATGCCGACCTGGCCGATCTTCAGTTCGCCGGCCTGCTCGAAGTCCAGATTCACCGACGACACGCTCAGGTCCCGGTCGGGCGCTGGGCCCGTTGCAGGCGGCGGGCATGGCCGACCCAGGGCAGGTCGGGCAGGCGGTCGCCGTAGGTCTCGCGGACCCAGGCGTAACTGCACAGATCTTTCAACAGCATGCTGGCACGCACCTCCACTTCGTTCATCGTGTTCTGGCCCACTTCGCGGAAACCGAAGCTGCCATGGAACAGCAGCGCTGCATCCGCGCCGTGGTCCAGGAAAACCTCGCACGCCAGCTGCGGGTAGCGCAGTTCGGCGTAGCTCTGCACATCGGCGTAGAACGCGCGGCCGACGCCGCCGCCGCGGCGGCGGCTGGCCACCACGATGCGGTCGATATAGAAAAACGCCGGGTAGCGTTCGCGGAACCAGGCGAAATTGCTGCTGTCGTGATCGCCGTCGCTGCCGAAGCCGACCAGGAACCCGGCCAGGTTGCCGTCGCGCTCGGCGACGCGGAAGTACTCTGCGGTCTCGTAGAAGCGGTGCAGCTTGGCCGAATCCAGCGGCAGGATCGCCAGTCCGGCATTGTTGTTCAGGGCCAGGACCGAATCGAGCTCGTGCTCGCGCACGTCGCGGATGACGATCGACATTGGGACTCCATTGCTGATGCGCGCGCGGCCGCAGGACGGACCGCGTGCGGATTATCGCACGCGGGGCGCGGGGCGGCGAGCGGGCCAGGCATGACTTCCGTAGGGGGGCAATGCGCGCCGTTCATCCTAAGATGGCCGCATGTTGGAACATCTCAGCCACACCCGCGTGCTGCGCTTCGCCGGCCTGTTCACCTGGGCCATGATCGCCATGCCGCTGGTCTACACCTACTGGATCCCGGACGACGCCTCCAACCGGCGCGGCGGCTGGGAGGCGGCGATGATGTCCGGGTTCTTCATCGCCTTCGGCGCCAGCTACTACTGGCTGACCCGCGGGCTCGGCAGCGGCCGCCATGCGCACTGGTACGACCGCGCCATCCTGTTGCTGCTGACCATCTGCGCGCTGGCGGTGAGCTATCTCACCGGCAGCGGGCTGGGCAGCATCCTGATGATGGTGGCGGCGGGCGTGATCCCGTGGCTGCTGCCGGTGCGGATCGGGGTGCTGTGGCTGGTGCTCAGCCAGTTGGCGGTGCTGCCGGTGTATTACCTGATGGTCCGCTTCCCGATGTTCGACGCGTTGATGCAGTCGCTGCTGTACGCGGGCTTTTCGATGTTCGTCTTCGTCACCAGCCTGGTCGCGCGGCAGCAGACCCAGGCCCGCGAGGAACAGCGCCAGCTCAACGCCGAACTGCGCGCCACCCGCGCGCTGCTGGCCGAGAGCGCGCGGATCAACGAACGCACCCGCATCTCGCGCGAGCTGCACGACCTGCTCGGCCACCACCTGACCGCGCTGAGCCTGAACCTGGAGGTGGCCGGCCACATCACCGAAGGCCGCGCGCAGGAACACGTGCACCAGGCGCATACCCTGGCCAAGCTGCTGCTGACCGACGTGCGCGAGGCGGTCAGCCAGTTGCGCGACAGCGGCGCCATCGACCTGGCCGCCGCGCTGCGGCCGCTGGCCGAGCAGGTGCCGGCGCTGCAGATCCACCTGCAGGTGGACGAACCGCTGACCGTCGAGGATCCGGAGCGCGCGCACGTCCTGCTGCGCTGCACCCAGGAAATCATCACCAACACGGTGCGCCATGCGCAGGCCGACAACCTGTGGATCCAGGTGCGCCGCGAGGGCCCGCTGGTGGTGATCCAGGCCCACGACGATGGCCAGGGCTGCGCGACGCTGCTGCCCGGCAACGGCCTGCGCGGCATGCGCGAGCGCCTGAGCCAGTATGGTGGCAGCCTGGAGATCGACGCGCCGCCGGACGCGGGCTTCCGCCTGCGCGCCGCGGTCCCGAGCGCGGCGGCCCTGCTGCCGTCCGCCGTTCCACAAGGAGTGCTGTGATGATCCGTGTCTGCCTGGTCGACGACCAAACCCTGGTGCGGCAGGGGATCCGCTCGCTGCTGGCGCTGGACGGCGGGATCGAGGTGATCGCCGAGGCCAACGACGGCCGCCAGGCGGTGGAGCTGATCCCGCAGGCGAAGCCGGACGTGGTGCTGATGGACATGCGCATGCCGGCGATGTCCGGCCTGGAGGCGCTGCAGACGCTGTCGCGCAACGGCACGCTGCCGCCGACCATCATCCTCACCACCTTCGACGACGACCAACTGGTGCTGGCCGGGCTCAAGGCCGGGGCCAAGGGCTACCTGCTCAAGGACGTGTCGCTGGAGCAACTGGTCGGCGCGATCCGCACCGTCGCCGCCGGCGGCTCGCTGGTGCAGCCGGCGGTGACCCAGCGCCTGCTGTCGGGCCTGGAGCACATGCGCAACGACTTCGTCAGCCTGGACCGGCCCGACCCGCTGACCGACCGCGAGACCGAGATCCTGCGGCTGATGGCCAGCGGCTTCTCCAACAAGGAGATCGCCAATTCGCTGGGCGTGGCCGAGGGCACGATCAAGAACCACGTCTCCAACATCCTGTCCAAGCTGGGCGTGCGCGACCGTACGCGCGCGGTGCTCAAGGCGTTCGAGCTGCAGTTGGTCTGACGGCGGATGGCGCGACCGGGCGCGGCGCGCTGTTCGCGGGCGCCGGGCGCCGGTTGGCAGGCGGTTGTTCGCTCCTGCTCGGCGGACGCGATGACTGGCGCCGGGCAGCCGGGCTGTTGCGGGATGGGAAGGAATGCTGTCTGGCCGCGACAGACGCGGCGGGCGTGTGCCGGCCCTGCCGGCGATGCGCCCGTCGTGGCGACCGTGGCGACGCCCCAGGCCGCGGCTGCAGGCGGCCCGCGCGATACCCGGCAGGCGCGCGTCGCGGAGGCACTGGTCTTGGCCGTCCGGCTTGCCGGCGGCGGGCCGGCGAGGGCGCCGGGGCCGCGCCATGGCTGGCTTTGGCCAATGTCGGTGGCGCCGCATGCGGCCTGTCCGCCGCGGTCCCGGGACAATGGTCTGGTCGCCCGCCGCGCCGCGCGGCGGCCCCGTGCACGGCGCCTTCGCGGGGTTTTCGCCACTGTGCCGAATTCCGCGCCGCCATCGGCATGACCACGAACCGCGAAGCCTGCTAGGATGGCCGCTTCGCTTCATTAACCCGGCCGTGGGATCGGCCCCGGAGACCTCCTGAATGACCCGTATTATCGAATTCCTGATCGCACTGGGGATCGTGGCTGGCCTGTTCGTCCTCGTCGGCGTGGTGTTGCCCTCGGAGCGTCACATGTCCGAGAGCGTCGAGACCAACCGGCGCATGACCATCGTCTATGACACGGTCAACAGCTTGCGTCGGTTCAAGGACTGGAACCCTCTGGTGCTGCGCGATCCGAAGATCCAGCTGAAGCTGTCCGGCCCCGAGTCCGGCGTCGGCGCCCGCCTGGATTACGCCTCCAAGGAGGGCTACATCGGCAAGGGTAGCTGGACCATCACCTCGACCGAGCAGAACAAGCAGGTCGTCATCGGCATCGAGGACGAGGGCAAGGGGCACGACAAGACCACTTCCTTCAAGCTCGAGCCGACCGGCAAGGGTGGCCGCAACGTCAAGATCACCCAGGACTACACGGTCAAGTACGGCTGGGACCTGTTCGGTCGCTATGCCGGCCTGTACGTGAGCCGCCATGTCGGCGACGACATCAAGCTGGGCCTGTCGCGGCTGAGCAACGTGCTGGCCACCGTGCCGAACGTCGACTACCGCGCCCCGGAAACCCCGCTGACCGACCTCAAGGTCGTCGACGTCCCGGCCGAGGATCTGCTGGTGGTCAACGCCGGCAACATCGACCGCGACAACGACGCCATCAAGAAGTCCATCAAGGACAACCAGGAGTGGATCAAGCGGGTGATGGACGCCAACGGCCTGGAAGCGGCCGGCCCGGTGCGCATCGTCACCACCGACTTCGGTGCCGAAAAGTACGCCTTCGACGTGGCCCAGCCGGTGCGCAAGCGTGCCGGTGGCGCGCCGAAGCCGGACGCGGCGGCCAAGCCGGATGCGAAGAAGGACGATGCGGCCGCCGCCGCCGCGCCGCCGGTCGATGCCACCCCGGTCGCCGCCAGCGGCGAGCCGCTGAAGCTGACCATCCCGCAGGGCGCGCCGGTGACCTACCTGCGGACGCAGGCGCACCGCTCCGCGTTCGCCAGCTACACCGGCCACATGGCGGGTCTGGACGCGGCGCGCAATGCGGTGCGTGCCTGGTCCGCGACCAGCGGCTACGACGTGACCGACCGTCCGTACGAAGCCTGGAAGGGCGGCGTGGACAAGGCGTTCTCGCCGGAAGGCACCTACGACATCTACTGGGCGATCAAGTAAGCGCCGCCCGGATGGATGCGTGACCCGAAACGCGCCGCAGCTTGCGGCGCGTTTCGTTTATGGGGCCGGCGCACCGGCCGCAACGGAGCATCGCCATGCTGCATCTGGATCACCGTCCCCGCAAACGCGCCTGGCTGGCCGGCGCCGGCGGCCTGTTGGCGGCGGCCGCGATCGGCCTGTCCGCCTACGCCTCGCACGGCGTGGCCGAGCCGCTGGCGCAGTCGCACCTGCAGACCGCGGCCCTGTACGCATTCGGCCACGGCGTGGCCCTGGCCGCGCTGGGCCGCCGCGGCGAACGCCTGCTCGGTCGCGCCGCGCTGGGATTGCTGCTGCTGGGGACGCTGCTGTTCTCGGGCAGTCTGGCCGGCAACGCGCTGGCGCAGTGGCCGACCCGGCTGGCGCCGGTCGGCGGCACCACCCTGATGCTGGGCTGGCTGCTGTACGCGCTGGACGCGATCAGGCGCTGAGGCGAAAGCGGAGGCGGGACGTGGCGCGGGGCCGCCGCGCGGCGCGGCGGGCGCCCAGGCCATTGTCCCGGACCACGGCGGACAGGCCGCGCGCGGCGCCACGCCGCCATTCACGCAAGCCGGCCACCGCGCGGCGTTCGCGCCATCGCAACAGCCTGCCGGCAAGCCGGATGGCTGTTGGGCGCAGGTGTCCGGCGTCGCGCAGCGGCGGCGATCGCACCGTGCGGCGCGATCGTGCGCTGGCGTGAGGTCAGGCCGGCGGCGTCGCGGCCGGCGCCGAATCGGTCGCCGGCGCGGTGTCCGGCTGGGGCGCCGCGGGTGCGGCGGCCGGTGTGCGGAACAACGGGTCGTCGCTCAGCCGAGGCCGCAGCGACGATGGCGAGCGACGCTCCTGCAGCAACCAGCGGTGGTGGTCGAAGGTGCCCTTCGCCGCGGCCACGTAGATGAAGACGATGATCACGCCCAGCACCATGCCGCTCACATTGCCCCCGATCAGCATGAGCACCCGACCCAGCACGTAGTACCCGAGCAGCAGCAGTGCGGCGACCCGGCTCTTGCGATAGAGGCCGTAGGCACCCGCGCCCAGCAGCACCGCATCGATGCTGATGCCGACGCCCACCGGGATGTTGCCGCTGATGAAGGCGCGCAGCGCCCAGAACAGGTCGATCGCCGCGCTCAGGCTGGCCACGATCCAGCCGACCATGATCTTGCGCAGGATGGTGTCGGGCGCTTTCGCCAGGGGCGCGGCGGGCTGTGCGTCATGCGCGTGCGCATCCGGTGCGGCGTAGGGGTTTTCGGCCATGGGGGCGGCGTCCTTGCTGGGGTGGAACACCGCTTATCGGCTGGCGCGGCGAAAACTTCACTGCAGCCGCAGGCCTGAGTCCGTCGCCAGTGTCAGACGCACCGCGACTGCGCTCTTGCCACCGCCTGCCGCCGCTCGGCGACGCGCTGGCGCCTGGGAGCGTGGCTGGTCGCGCGATCGTTCGTCGGCGACCGGCGCGAGCGCATGGCTGGCAGCGTGAGCGTTGGCGAAACGCGACGCGGGTGAGCGCGACCAACTGCACGCGCAGCACGCGGGTCTCACGAGGGCGCTGTGCGGCGCCCTCGTGCGGCCGCGCGGGGTTTACGCCGGCGGCGTCGCCGCCGGCGCCGGGTCGGACGCCGGCGCGGTGGCCGGCTGGGGCGCCGTGGCCGCAGCGGCGGGCGTGCGCAACGGCGGGTCGTCACGCAGTCGTGGCCGCAGCGACGACGGCGAGTGGCGCTCCTGCTGCAACCAGCGGTGGTAGTCGAAGGTGCCCTTCGCCGCGGCCAAATAGGCGAGGAGGGCGAGCACTGCAAACGTCAGGTTACTTGCATTGCCCGTGATCAGGATGAGCACCCGGCCCAGCAGGTAGTACCCCAGCAACAGCAGTGCGGCGACCCGGCTCTTGCGGGAGACGCCGTAAGCGAGAGCGCCCATCACCACCACATCGACGCTGACGACGATGCCGAAGCCCACGGACGGGTGGCCGGTAGCGAAGATGAGGATGGCCGTAATCAGGTTGATCGCCGCGTTCGCGCCGGCCACGATCCAGCCGGCCATGATCATGTGCAGGATGATGTCGGGCGCTTTCGCCAGGGACGCGGCGGATGGTGCGCCATGCGCATGCGGTGCGGCGTAGGGGTTTTCGGCCATGGGGCGGCATCCTTGCGGGGTGAGCCGTGCCTATCGGCTGGCGCGGCGAAAACTTCACCCCGGCCAAGGGAGCCTGCGCAAGAGCCTGGATCGGTGGCGGCGCGTGCGGGAGGGCTGGCTGCGCAAACCGAGCAGGCTGCTCGCCTGGACGTCGCAGGAAGAGGGGGGGGGTAAGCCAATTCCGTTCCAGGAGCCCGGGATGAAGCTGCATCAGCGCCGCCGCGGCGACGCGCTGGCCGCGATCACTCGTCGGCGACCAGCGCGATCTCGGTCTGCAGGCGCACCCAGGCGTCCTGGCTGGGGTCGTTCACGGTGGCTTGCACGCGGTAGAGGCCGAGCGCATCGCTGTCGTCGAAGCGCAGTTGCACCGACAGCGGCGCCAGTTCCAGCAGGCCGGCGGCGGCCGGTGCGGCGCCGGTTCCCAGCGGGCGCATCGGTTCCTGCAGCGTCTCGCTGCCGTCGGGCGCGAGCAGGCGCAGGCGTATCTGCGCATCGCAGGCGCCGCCATTGTTCGGGCTGGGCGCGCAGCCGGAATACAGGATCGCCACCCGCACCGCCTGGCCGCGGCGCACCTGGGTGGCGGTGCGCAACTGCGGCGCATGGCCGGCGGCGGTCTGCGCCCATTCCCGGGCGAACCGCGCGAACTCGGCGTCGTCGGCGATCTGCACGGCGGCGGCGAAGTCCTTGTCGTGCGCACGCGCGGGGCTGTCGGGCAGCGGCGCGCCCTGGCGATCGCGCCATTGCGCGGCGGCGGCGCCCGGCAGGAACGCCCATGCCAGGGCAAGGCAGGCCAGGCCGTCGCGCAGCAGGTTCGGCAGCGGACGCTTCATGCCGCGGCCGCCGCGTGCCAACGCCAGTGCCAGGGCTCGTACACGATGCCGTGCGGGTTGTCGCGCGGATAGCTCATGCGGAAGCCGAAACCGGTGGCGTGCGCCTGCAGCCAGGCGAACGCCGGGGTTTGCTCGAAGCGTTCCTCGGCCGGCGGCTCGCCCGGGGTGCCGATGTCCAGCGCGTCGCCGCTGTGGTGCTCGCTGTGGCCGGGCGCGGCGTTGACCTGCAGGATCTGCTGCAAGGTCTGCCCGCGCGCGAACTTGCGCGCGAAGATGCCCAGTTGGTAGGCGTGGCTGCGGTAGCCGGAGATCGCCTCCAGCACCACGCCCTCGCGCGCGGCGGCGTGCCGCAGCGCCTGCCAGGCGCGCGCGGCGCCGGCGCTCAGCCACAGCGGGCGCCGGTAGCGGTCGTGGCCGGCGGCGTGCAGGACGGCCGGTTCGGCGTGCAGCGGCAGGCCTGTGGCGCGCGCGTAGGCGTTCGCGTCCAGGCCGAGCTCGGCCAGGCAGGCGTGCAGGCCGTGCAACGGCAGGACGGCGCCGTCGTCGTGCGCTGGCAGCCGCCGCACGGGCAGCGCATCGAGGCGATCCAGCGCCGCGTCGATGCCCGGCTCGTGCAGCAGGCGCGGCAGCAGCGCATGCAGGCCCCGCGCGGAGGCGACGGCGAGATAGCGGCCGTCGCGCTTGCGCCGCAGCAGCCAGGTCGCCCGCGCCAGCAGGCGCGCGTCGGCGTTGCTGCGCGCGCGGTACAGCGTGGCCGGCAGCAGTTCGATGCAGTCGGTGTTGAGCAGCAGGGCGGGGGCGGCGCGCATCCGCACAGGGTAGGGCTAAGCGGCGCGCGCGGCCAGCCGTTGCAGGTCCTGCAGCAGTTGCCTCGGTTGCTCGGGGCTGAGCAGCAACCAGCGTCCATCGTGCAGCGGCAGCGCCAGCACGCGACTGGCGTCGGTGAGCAGGCAGAACGCGCGCTGGCCGTTGCGCAGGCGGAAGTGGCCGGACTTGAACCCGGGCAGGCCATAGCCGATGGCTTTGCCCGTCGGCGCCAGTTCGGTGTGCTCGGCCAGGTCCACCACGCGCGCGCGCGACAGGTCGATCGCCGCGAGCTCGGTACGGTTCTGGAACATGGTCGAGCGAACCCGGAGCGCGGTGCCTTCCAGGCGGATGCCGCGGCGCTGGTAGAGCAGGGTCAGGGCGACGCCGAGCGCGGCCAGGAAGGCCGGTGTGGACCAGGACACGCGCTGCGCCTGGGAGAGCCCCAGGCCGACGACCAGGCCGGCCGTCAGCAGCAGCGGCAGCCACAGGGTCAGCAGCGGCAGGCGTCCGGGCGTGGCGACGCGGTAGTCGCGGACGGCGGGCGGGGTGCGGGAAGGGCTGTGCATGGCGGTCATCGCTGCGCGCCGATCCATTGCGCGGTGTCGGCGATCAACTGCGGATCGACGTGGCCGGGTTGCGCATACTCGGCCGGTCCGGGCGTGCCGCTGCCGGCGATGCCGAGATGGTTGAGTCGCGGATAGCGGTGCAGGGTGGCGCGCGGGTCCTGGCCCAGCGCCTGCTGCCAGCGTTGCCAGTCCGGCGCGGTGACCTGGAAGTCGCGTTCGCCCTGCAGCCACAGCACCGGCATCGGGCCGAGCGTGCGCAGCTCGGCGACCGGGTCGATCCGGTCGAGGTCCCGCGCGTACGCGGCGGGAACGGGAATGCCGAGCAAGCGAACCGTTTCGCCGGCGGCCGCGCCCGCCGGCGGCGGCTCGCGGATGCGGCGCACCTCGGCCTGGACCTGGTCGATGACGGTCTGCTGTGCGCCCAGCGTATGCATCTGCTCCAGCAGCAGATCCAGGAACGGGCGTGCCGGCGCGGCCAGCAGCACGATACCGGCAACCCGTTGCGAGCGCGCCGCGATGCGCGGTGCGAGCAGCGCGCCCTGGCTATGGCCGAACAGGTAGATGCGGTGGGCGTCGATCAGGCGGTTGCCGGCGAGCGACGCGATCGCGGCCACCGCGTCGTCCGTGGTCTCGGCATCGACGCTGAGGCGTGCTCCGGCCATCGACTCGGGTTTGGCGAATGTGCGCTTGTCGTAGCGCAGTACCGCGATGCCACGCTCGGCCAAGCCATGCGCCAGGTCCAGGAATGGCGTGTTGGGGCCGATGGTTTCGTCGCGATCGTGCGGGCCAGAGCCATGGACCAGCACGACGGCGGGGAACGGGCCGGTGCCTTTGGGCAGGGTGAGCGTGCCCGGCAGGTCGCCGACGGTCGCGGCCTGCTCGGTGTAGCCGGCATCGGGCGCTACCGGCGCCGCCGGTGGCGCGGCGGAGGCGGCGGGCACGATCAGCAGGCTGGAGATCCGGCCGTCGGCATCCACGCCCACGCGCGCCTGCAAGTCGCCTTTGGCGTAATGCAGCGGCACCAGGATCAGCGTGGCCGTGCCTTGGGTCTGCTGCTCGGGCTGTCCTCGCTCCTTGAGTGGACCGAGCTGGCGCTGCAGTGAGGTCCAGACCGCGGCGAGCTTCTGCGGCGTCAATGCGGTATGCATGCGCGTATCGAAATCGGCGGTCGCGGCGGCGTAGTCGCCGGCCTGCAGGCGGTCCAGCAGCGTGGTGGCGGCCTGTTGCGGCGAAGCGGCCAGCGCCGCGAACGGGATCAGCAGCGCCGCCAGCATAGGGGCGAGAACGCGACGGGTGCGCATCTCAGAGCTCCCGCTTGAACAGCAGCAGCGGCTTGGTGCCCGGCAGGGTGAGGACGCTGACCAGTTCCCAGCCGAGCTTGCCGTGCTTGTTCAGGTCGGCCTGCAGCTCGTCCAGTTTCAGGCCCAGCATCAGATTGGTCTTGGCCTCCAGGGTGAGGTATTCCCAGCGTTTGCTCATGCTTCCGGTTCCTTGTCGTCACGCGGCTTGGGCAGCCGCCCGGCCTTGCGCAGCGCGTCGCGCAACACGTATTCGATCTGCGCGTTGAGGCTGCGCAGTTCGTCGTCGGCCCAGCGCTGCACCGCCGCCAGCACGTCGGCGTTGATGCGCAGCGGATAGGCCTTCTTCTCGCTCATGCGGGGATTCCTGGCGCCGGCGCGGTCGCCATGGCGCGGCGATGGCGCGGCCGGCGCATCAGTACAGCGACCCGGCGTTGACGATCGGTTGCGCGCCGCGGTCCGAGCACAGCACGGTCAGCAGGTTGCTGACCATGTGCGCCTTGCGTTCCTCGTCCAACTGCACCACGCCGTTCTTCTGCAGTTCGGCCAAGGCCATCTCGACCATGCCCACCGCGCCGGCGACGATGCGCGTGCGCGCGGCGATCACCGCGTTGGCCTGCTGCCGCTGCAGCATCGCCTGGGCGATTTCCGGGGCGTAGGCGAGGTGGCTGATGCGCGCCTCGATCACGTCCACGCCGGCCTGGGTCAGGCGTTCGTCGAGGTGGCGCTTGAGCTGCTCGCTGATCTCCAGCGGATGGCTGCGCAGCGAGATCTGGCCGTCCTCGTGCTGGTCGTAGGGGTAGCTGGTGGCCATCGCGCGCAGCGCCGATTCGGACTGGATGTGCACGAAGCTCTCGTAGTCGTCGACGTTGTACACCGCCTCGGAGGCGTCGATCACCTGCCACACGATCACCGCGGCGATCTCGATCGGGCTGCCGTCCAGTTCGTTGACCTTGAGCCGGCCGCTCTCGAAGTTGCGCACGCGCTGGCTGACCTTCTTCTTCGCGTAGAAGGGGTTGTTCCAGCGCAGGCCGTTGTCCTTGACCGTGCCCACGTACTTGCCGAACAGGCTGAGCACCGCCGCCTGGTTCGGCTGCACCGTGTACAGGCCGCACAGGCCGAACAAGGCGACGGCGCCGAGCACCAGCGCCAGCAGCACCAGCGGCAGCGAGGTCGGACCGCCATTGACCGGGTCCTTGAGGATGCCGGCCACGAACAGCCACAGCGCCAGGCCGGCCAGGACCAGGATGCCGAGCAGCAGCGGAATGCCAGGCAGCGAGCGAAGCGTGCGTTCTTTCATGACGGTCTCCCCGGGTGTGTGGCTGAAAGATATCATTCTGATATCTCTTTGCAAGGGGGGCCGATGCCGGGAAGCATCCGGTGGACGGGGCGCGACCCTGTCGCACGGCTCGCCGCTGCGTCGCGAGCCCCTGGTTGCGCGCGTGCCCGCCGGCGCACTGCGTGCGCGGCGCGACGTGTCGGGAAGGAGCAGGGCGCTGAGGCCAGCGGCGCCAGCGGGGCGCTGGCGATCAGCCGCCCGCGATGACCACGGGCGTGGCCAGATGACGGGTGCCGACGACGACATCGCGCCGGTAGCGACCGGGAACCTCGACCAGGCAGCGCCTGCCGACCCGGCCCCCCGCGGCGATCTCCACGCCCCGCGCCGGCGTCGCCCGGCGGCCGATCACGGCTTCCGCGCCGACGAACGCGCCGGCGTCGCTCCACGCCGATGCGCCGACTGTCGGGGCTGCAACGCGCGCTGCGGCCGCGTCACGGCAGCAGCACGATGGCGCCGGTGCTTTCGCGCGATTCCAGCAGCCGGTGCGCATCGGCCGCGCGCTCCAGCGGCAGCCGCGCGCCGATCTCGACCCGCAGTCCGTCCGCCAGCCGTTGCAGCGTCGCCTGCGCCGCCGTGTGGTAGCCGTCCAGGTCGCGGGCGATGAAGCCCAGGACGCTCGGCCGCGCCAGCGCGATCGAGCGCGCCGGGCCGAGTTCTTCGAGATCCACGGAGTGCCGCGCGCCCACCGCCGCCACCTGGCCGATGCTCGCGACCAGGCCGAACGGACGCACTGCGCCGAGGGTCCGGATCAACACCTCGCCGCCGATGCCGTCGATCGCGTAATCGACGCCGTCGCCGCCGCCGAAGGCGCGGGCGGCGGCGACGAAGTCTTCCTGCCGATAGTTGACCACTGCCTCGGCGCCATGGCCCCGCGCCAGCTCGGCCTTGGCGGCCGAGCCGACCGTGCCGATCACGCGCGCGCCGAGCGCGCGCGCCCATTGCGTCGCCAGCGAACCGAGCCCGCCGGCCGCCGCGTGCACCAGCAGCGTGTCGCCGCCAGCGACCCGGCGCACGCGGTGCAGCAACATGTGCACGGTGATGCCTTTCAGCAGTCCGGCCGCGGCCGCTTCCTCGCTCAGTCCGTCGGGAAGCGGCAGCACGCGTGCGGCGGGCAGCGTGCGCACGCTGGCGTAGGCGCCGCTCGGCAGGCCCGCATAGGCGACGCGCTGGCCGGGCACCAGCGCGTGCACCCCGGGACCGACCGCGTCGATCACCCCGGCCGCCTCGACGCCGAGCGCCTCCGGCAACCGCGGCAAGGCGTGCGCGCCGCTGCGGAAGTAGATGTCCACGAAGTTCACGCCGATGGCGGTCTGGCGGATGCGGACCTCGCCGGGGCCGGGAGCGGCGATCGGCGCATCGAGCCGGCGCAGCACGCCGGCGTCGCCGTAGCGGTCGATGCCGATGCGCAGGGCGGTATGGGCGGGGGACATGGCGGCGTCTCGGTGTGGGGAGACGCCATCATCCGGTCGTGCATAATTTGGCGGAACTCTCTTCTTTCGCTCAGGCGTTGTGCAAAATTCGACCGATGCCGGGGCGTTCCCGGCCGCCCCCGGCGCGATGAGCTGGGACGACGTCCGCTACTTCCTGGCCGTGCTGCGCGAGGGCAGCCTGTCCTCCGCGGCGCGGACCTTGCGTGTGCAGCATTCGACGGTGGCGCGGCGGATCGACGCGCTGGAGGCCGCGCTCGGCATGCGGCTGTTCGACCGCCTGCCGCGCGGCTGGCTGCCGACCGCCGAAGCGCTGCAACTGGCCGAGCACGCCGCGCGCCTGGAAGCCGAAGCGCATGCCTTCGGCCGCGCCGCGCAGGGCGCCGCCGCGCTGGACGGCGTGGTGCGGGTCTCGGCGCCGCCGGTGTTCGCCAGCCACTTCCTGGCGCCGCGCCTGGCCCGCGCGCTGCGCGCTTGGCCGGCGCTGCGCATCGATCTGCTGGGCGAAGCGCACGCGGCCAACCTGTATGCGCGCGAGGCCGACCTGGCGGTGCGGCTGTCGCGGCCGAGCGAGCCCGGACTGGTCGCCCGGCGCATCGGGACGATGCGGTTCGCCTTGTGCGCGACCCGCGACTGGGCCGACGCGGCGCCGGACACCTGGGCGTTCGTCGGCTACGACGCCGCGCTCGCGCGCACGCCTCAGCAGCAGTGGCTGGCGCGTTTCGCCGGCGCCCGCCGCTTCGCCTTCGTCGCCAACGATCTGGCCGCGCAGCAGCGCGCCTGCGCGGCCGGCGCCGGTGTCGCGCTGCTGCCGCGGTTCCTGCTCGACGACCCGGCGCCGCCGGCCGGCGCCGCGCTCGTCGAGCTGGCCGCGGCGCCGCGCTGCGACGTCGAACGCGCGATCTGGCTGGTGGTGCACCCGGACGTGCGCCGCGCGCCGCGCGTGCAGCGTGTCGCCGAGGCCATCGCCGATGCGGTGCGGCAGGCGGACGGGCGGCTTTAGAATAGGCGCCCCTCTTCGCGCAGGCATCGCCGCCATGACCACCCTGGGAACCCCGCTGTCCGCCTCCGCCACCCGCGTGCTGCTGCTGGGCTCGGGCGAACTGGGCAAGGAAGTGGCGATCGAGCTGCAGCGTTTCGGCGTGGAAGTCATCGCCGCCGACCGCTACGCCGACGCCCCGGCGATGCAGGTGGCGCACCGCGCGCACGTGCTGGACATGCTCGATGCGATGGCGCTGCGCGAACTGATCGCGCGCGAGCAGCCGCACCTGATCGTGCCGGAGATCGAGGCGATCCACACCGAGACGCTGGTGGCGCTGGAGCGCGATCACGGCCAGCGGGTGATCCCGACCGCGCGCGCGGCGCGGCTGACCATGGACCGCGAGGGCATCCGCCGCCTGGCCGCCGAGACGCTGGGCCTGCCGACCTCGCCGTACCGCTTCGTCGACACGCCCGAGGAATACCGCGCCGCGATCGCCGCGGTCGGCCTGCCGTGCGTGGTCAAGCCGGTGATGTCGTCCTCGGGCAAGGGCCAGAGCACGCTGCGCAGCGAAGCGGACATCGACGCGGCCTGGGAATACGCGCAGACCGGCGGTCGCGCCGGCGCCGGCCGCTGCATCGTCGAAGGCTTCATCGACTTCGACTACGAGATCACCCTGCTGACCGTGCGCCATGCCGGCGGTACGGCGTTCTGCGATCCGATCGGGCATTGGCAGAAGGACGGCGACTACCGCGAGAGCTGGCAGCCGCAGCCGATGTCGGCGCTGGCGCTGCAGCGCGCGCAGCAGATCGCGCGCGCGGTCACCGACGACCTCGGCGGCTGGGGCCTGTTCGGCGTGGAACTGTTCGTCAAGGGCGACGATGTGTGGTTCAGCGAAGTCTCGCCGCGGCCGCACGACACCGGCCTGGTCACCCTGGTTTCGCAGGAGCTGAGCGAGTTCGCGCTGCATGCGCGCGCGATCCTGGGCCTGCCGATCCCGGCGATCCGGCAGAGCGGCCCGTCGGCCTCGTGCGCGCTGCTGGCGCACGGCGAAGGCGTGCCGGTGTTCGGCAACGTCGCCGCCGCGCTGCAGGCCCCGGACACCGCGCTGCGCCTGTTCGGCAAGCCCGGCGTGCACGGCCACCGCCGCGTCGGCGTGACCCTGGCGCGTGGCGCCAGCATCGACGAAGCGCGGCAGACCGCCCGCGACGCCGCCGCCGCCCTCACCATCGAACTGAAGGCCTAAGGCTTAAAGGCATGAGGGCAGTGGGCAGCTCCGAACAGGGAATGCCGCTCTGACCATTCCCCAATCCCCATTCCCCACTCCCAGCCCCTCACACCGGCGGCGCAAACCGCGCCGCCGCCAGGCGGATGCTCCACACCAGTTCCACCATCGCCAGGTTGTTGAGCAGCGCCTCGCCGCCGAGGATCAGCCAGTAGCCGGCGCCGTCCACCCAGAACGGGACGAACGACCAGTCCGGCAATAGCAGCTGGGGTTCGCTGTGGAACGCGACATAACGCTGCGCGCCGCTCCAGCCGCGCGCGCTCTGCCGTTGCGCGAAATCGGAGAAGTCGGCGGCGGCCACGCTCAGCGTGTCGGCCTCGTCCTGGCCGAGCCCGGCGTGGCCCAGGCAGAAGCCGCTGTCGGAGGCGAGCACGGCGCGGCGTTCGGCCGACAGCGGCGCGATCACGTGCTGGGCGAAATCGTCCAGTCGGATCTCCGGGCCGGGCACCGGGCGGCGCAGCAATTGGATCCACTGCTGTTCGCGCGCATCGGCCAGCAGGCGCAGCGCGTCGCCGTCCACGCGCGTGCGCCACTCCGGCAGCGACAGCGCGCCGTGCGCGCCGAGCAGCAGTTGCAGCGCGCGCTGCATGCGGTCCGGCGCGGCGCTGGCGAAGCCATGCAGCACGCCATGCGGCGTGGGCATCAGCCAGGTGGGGTCGTGCTCGTTCATGGCAGATGGCCTGCGCGGGAAAGGGAGGGCTCGGCGGCGGCGCTGCGTCCGCCGAGCAGGTCGCGTTGCTGCAGCCAGCGCGCGGTGCGGTCCCAGCGGTCGCCCAGGGCCAGCGCGTGGCGGCGCAGTTCGCGGCTGGCGAGCATGAACGCGAGTTTGTCCTGGCAACTGATGCAGTAGTCCAGGAACTCGCGCTCGCAGCGCGTCGCGGTCAGCGGCGCGCCTTCGCACAAGGCCTCGACCACCTCGCGCACCATGCGCCGCGAATGGTCCGGACTGGCCCGGCGTACCCGCGCCGGGACGTCGGCCGAGGGCCGCGCCAGCACGCTCCAGCGCGTGGCCAGGGCGTTGATCGGCAGCAGGGCGTGGCCATGGCAGTGGCGCTGGAAGGCCTCGGCCACGTGCGGCGGCAGGTGCGCGGCGGCCATCTGCAGGGCCAACTGGCGCAGGCTGGTGTCGTGCCGCGGCAGCGCCACGAACAAATCGGCGAGCACGCCTTGCGCCGGTTCGGTGTCGTGCAGTTGCAGCGCCGCGTGCAGGCGCGCCAGGTGCGCGGCGGCGTCGCGCGGGTCGCGCAACAGCGCGCGCGCGTGGGTGCGCATCACCAGGCGCGCCGGATCGGGAGACGGATGGGCGGTCATGGCGTCGCGCTCAGTCCAGCAAGGTGTCGATCAGGTCGATCATGAATTGCGCATCCTCCATGTGCATCGCCTCGAATCCGTGCTCCAGGCCCAGCGCGTCCAGCACCGCCTGGTCCTCGCGGTGCGCCGCGTCGCCCAGCGCCAGCAGCGCCTCGCGCAGCGCGGGCAGGTGCGCGGCGATACGCGGGTGCGCGAGCAGCACGTGGCCGATGTCGCACAGCGCGCTCTCCACCAGCGGCCGCAGCCGTTCGCGGGTGAGCCGCGACAGGCGGTGATAGGCGTCGGCCAGGAACAGCCCGGCATCGGCTTCGCCTTCCAGCAACAGCCGCGCCACCGCCGCGTAACTGCGGGCCGGGCGCCAGGCGATGCGCTCGGGATCGAGATCGGCCGGTTCCAGCAGCCGCAGCGCGATCAGGCGCACGTCGTGGTTGTCGGTCAGCGCGATGCGGCAGCCGTAGGGCAGGTCCTCGACGCAGTGCGCCGGCGCCTCCGCGGCGGTGGCGATCACCACCTCGTCGGCGCGCCCGCGCGGCCGCGCCAGCGGCAGGTAGCCGCGTTCGCGGATCAGCGTGCTGGCATCGAACGGGCTGGCGTACACCAGATCGACCTCGCCGCCGTCCAGCAGTTGCTTCTGTTCGGCGGCATCGGCCGGCATCAGCAGGTGCAGGCCGAGCCCGGCGCGGCGCTGCAGCAGCGTGCTGAGCAGGTACCAGCCGCCGAAGTGTTCCGGCGCGAAATCCGGCGCGACCAGGAAGTCGAGGCTCATGCCGGCGTCTCCGCGCGTTCGTCCCGCAGCCACTGCGCGTACAGCGGCCGCAGCGCGTCGATGCGCCGCCGCGAGGGCTTGCGCCGCACAGAGGTGAAGCCGACCACCTGCCCGTCGCGCACGTTCGGCAGCGCGGTGGCGTAGACCCAGTAGCAGGCGCCGTCGCGGCGCAGGTTCTTGACGTAGCCGTGCCATTTCTCGCCGGCCAGCACCGTGTCCCACAGGTCGCGGAACGCGCGGCGCGGCATGTCGGGATGGCGCAGGATGCAGTGCGGCGCGCCGATCAGCGTCGCCCGCGGCCAGCCGCTGAGTTCGACGAAGGCGTCGTTGGCGTGGGTGATGACGCCGTCCAGGTCGGTGCGCGAGACGATCAGGCGCCCGTCCGGGTAGGCCACCTCGCGTTCGCTCCAGTACACCAGGCGGCGGCTGCCGTCGTGGTAGCGCAGCTCGGCGCTGCGATGCGGCTCGTGCGGCGGATCCATCGGCGGCAGCGGCATGGCGGCGCTCCTAGAGGATCTGCTGCAGCGCCTGGGCGGCGCGCTTGATGTCCAGGAACACCAGGCCGAGCTTGGCGCTGGGCTTGGCCAGCACGGTCAGCACCGCTTCGCGCCCGGCCGCGCTCATGATCACGTAGCCCTGTTCGCCCTGGATCAGCACCCGTTCCAGCGGCCCGCGCGCCAGTTCGCGGGCGCTGCGCTCGCCCAGCGCCAGCAGCGCGGCGGACATCGCGCCGACGCGGTCCTCGTCCATGCCCTGCGGCATCGCCGAGGCGATGGTCAATCCATCCAGGGAGATCAGCGCCGACGCCTCGATGTCGGCGGTGGCGCCGTTGAGTCCCTCCAGCGCCTGTTGCAGCTGTTGCGTTCGCATGCTCGCTATCCGTTACGCATCCCGGCGGGGTGCGGCATGCATTGGACAGCGTTTGCGCCGGCTTGCCCTTGATCTGGATCAAGGCCGCGCGCGGCACCGGACTGCCGAATCCCTAATCCCGAATCCCCACTCCCGGCTCCACCGCCACATCCACCCACACCAGGTGATGGTCGCTGCCGTCCGCGATCGCCGCCGCCGGCGCGCTGGAGGCCGGCCAGAACACGCCGCCGTCCAGGTAGCGGAAATTGGCCGACGGCAGGACGTAGTCCAGCCGCATCGTGCCGGCCTTCGGCCCGAAATCGCCGGTGACCTGCTCGGGCGCGCCGCGATGCGCGATGCCCTGCGCGGCGTAGGCGCGGGTGGTCTCCGCGCCGCCGGCGTCGGTGGGCGCCGGATAGCGCAGGACGCGGCGATGGTCGATCAGCGCGCGGATGGCGTCGTGGCGCCCGTCGCCGTCGACCGGATCGTTGTTGAGGTCGCCCAGGATCACGAAGCGCGCATCGGCGGCCAGCCCGCCGCAGCGGCCGGCGTCGTCGCACAGCCAGGCCGCCGCGCCGTCGGCATCGTCCAGGTACTCGCGCCACAGCCGCAGCTCGTCGTGGTTGCGCGCCAGGTTGCGCTTCTCCGGGCCGTCGAACACCGGTGGAGTCGGGTGCGCGACCAAGGCATGGACCACGCCCAGCGGCGTGCGCACCGGCACGTCCCAATGCGACTTCGACGACAGCCGCAGTTGCGCCCAGACCGCGTCGCTGTGGAATGGGCGGCCGCTGGCCGGATCGATCGGGCGCAGCGCGCCGGGCATCGCGCTCCACTTCAGCAGGCGAAAGCTGCGCACCGCCGCGGCGTCGATCGGGTACTTGGACAGCAACAGCATGCCGTACTGACCCGGATGCAGGCCGTAGCCCCAGGCATCGTTGCCGCGGGCGCGGCCTTCGCCGCCGACGTGGCCGTCGTTGTCCAGGTCCAGGCCGCTGGGCACGCCGGTGTTGACCGGTGCCAGGTAGCGATAGGGATAGCGCAGCGCGGCGCCGCCGTGCGCTTGCGGCACCGCCAGGTAGCGCTGCTCGAACAGGTCGGCGGCGCGGTGCGCGTCGTCGTAGTCGAATTCGTTGAGCAGCACCAGGTCCGGCCGCACCTGCTGCAGCACCGCGGCGATCTTGCGCGCCTGCGCGCTGTCGCCCTGCAGCTCGGCGATCAGGCCGCCGGCCTGGTCCGCGTTCAACGAGGTGTTGTAGGTGGCCAGGCGCAGGTGCGTGGCGTCGGCGCTTGCGGCCGTGGGCATGCTCGGGGCGGGGCCGGTGTGCGCGCAGGCGCCGCACAGCAGGGTCAGGGCAAGCAACAGGAGGCGTGGGTTCATCGGCGCATTTTCGCATGCGCCGCATGTCCGGACGGTGGCGCCGCGCGTGGCGTGGTGGCATGGCGCCGCGCCTGCTGGCGCAGCCCGGCGGCGCGGGCCTGGCGTGCCGTCCGCGGCAGGCTGGCGCAGGTTCAGTCGCCGAGGCGGCCGATGGTGTCGTCGAACGCGCGCCAGGTGCGCCCGTCGTAGGCCTGCAGCGGGCGGAAGCGCCGCTTGTAGTCCATTTTCCGGTGGCCGCGGATCCAGTAGCCCAGGTACAGGTAGTCCAGGCCCTCGCGCCTGGCCCAGTCGATCTGGTGCAGGATCGCCAGCGTGCCCAGCCCGCGGTCGCCGGCCTCGGGATCGTAGAAGGTGTACACCGCCGACAGCGCCTGTTCGGTGACGTCGGTCACCGCCACGCCGAGCAGCGGGCCGCGCGTGCCCTGCGGCGTCTTCTGGCGCATTTCCAGGAACCGTCCGTGCGCCCAGCGCCCGATCAGGAACTGGTCGAACTCGTGCGCGCCGTGCTCGTCCATGCCGCCGCCGGGATGGCGCAGGCGCAGGTAGCGCTGGTACAGCGCCAACTGCTCGGCATTGCGTTCGGCGGCGACGATGCGCACGTCGATGTCGGCGTTGCGCGCCAGGCAGCGGCGCTGGCTGCGGTCGGGCGCGAACGCGGCGACCGGAATGCGTACCGCCACGCAGGCACGGCAGTGGTCGCAATGCGGCCGGTAGACCAGGTCGCCGGAACGGCGGAAACCCCAGCTCAGCGCCAGCGGGTACAGCGCGCCCAGGCGTGGGTCGTGCGGGTCCAGCACCAGGTCGCGCGCCTGCCGTTCCGGCCAGTAGCCGCACGCGTGCTGGCCGGTCTGGAACAGCCGCAGGTCGTCGCTGGCGTCGGTATGGATGGCCATGCCGGGAGCATAGCGCTTCGCGATCGCAGCGGCCGCGACTGTCCGCCGCATGAATGCGCCCCGCGCCGCGTCAACCGCGCCGACGCCGCGGCGTTCTCAGCAGGGAAGGCGCCGCTGCGCCGGTCCGCATCGCGGCCCGTCGCTGCCGCGCTGGTGACGGCCGAACGCGCCTGGCGCGTCGGTCCGGTTTTCCGCTTTCCCCTGAGGGAGTACTCCATGAACTACCGCAATCCGCTGCTCGCCCTGGCCGTGCTCGTCGTGCTGTCCGGTGGCGCCTACGCCGCCAATCCGCCGCCGCCGGCCGATCCCGCCGCGCCGGACGCTGGCGGCGGCTTCGCCAGGCTCGACAAGAATGGCGACGGCGTCATCGATCGCAGCGAGGCCGCGGCCAACCCGCGCCTGGCCCAGCGCTTCGATGCGCTGGACAAGAACCACGACGGCAAGCTGACGCCCGACGAGTTCCCGCGCCACGGCCGCCCGGGCGAGCGCGGCGGGCATGGCGGCATGATGGCCAAGCTGGACACCAACAAGGACGGCCGCATCAGCCGCGAGGAGGCCAACGCCGATCCGAAGTTCGCCGCGCGCTTCGCGGAAATGGACGTGAACAAGGACGGATTCGTCGACCGCGCCGACTTCGAGTTGCGCGCCAAGCAGCATCGCGACGCCTGGTTCGCCAAGGCCGACACCAACAAGGACGGCATGCTCAGCCGCGCCGAGTTCGATGCGGCGCAGTCGATGTGGATGCACAAGCCGGACGGCAAGCCCGGCCGCAAGCACGGGCCGATGCCGGCACCGGCCGCACCCGACGCGAACTGACCGTTCCGCTCCGCAACACGCAAGCAACACGCAACAAGGCGCCGATCGACAGCCGCCCCTGCGCAGCGATGCACAGGGGCGTTTTATTGTCCACGCAGCACACCGGTCCAATCGCCATGCACCTGTAGGAGCGGCAGCATGCAGACAGTCAGCGGATCGCGCGCGGCTTCAACGACTTCCGCAGGCGCCGTGGCGACATCGCCGGCATCGCCACGCCCGTCGAGCGTCAGTGGTCTCCCCGGATCCTGCAAGAAACAGGACGCCTTCCCGCCGAGGATGGCTCAGTTGCCGCGCTGCGCCGGTTGCACCCGCACGCGTACTTCGTCGCCGTCCTGTGCCGGTTGCGTTGCCGGTTGCGTTGCCGGTGGCGCGGCGGGGCGCGCCGCCGGTGCGGCAGCCGGTGCCGGTTGCGGTGCGCGGTTGCCGAAGTGACGCAGCGCGGTGGCCATCGCCACCACGCCGATCACCAGCAGCAGCGCGACACGGATCCGCCACGCCCAGCGCTTGCCGGGCGCCGGCGCCACCTGCGAGCGGAAGTCGGTGAGATACGGCACTCCCTGCGCCGGATCCTGGCGGGTGCTGTCGATCAGCCCGGATTCGCGCAGCAGCGCGCGCGCGCGCGGCTGGTCGTCGGCGTGTATCACCCAGACCGTCGGCTGCGCCTGCGCCGCGGTCGGTTCGAGATAGCTGAACTGGCCGCTGCGCCGGCTGCGGTAGGAGCGGCCGTTGCTGACCCGCACCGCGATGCCCGCATCGCGCAATAGTTTGGCCACGCCTTCGGCGGTTTCCACGCGTTGGCTGCTGAAGATCTGCCGCATCGTCGTCGCCTCAGTGCTTGGCCGGAACCTGCGCCGCGGCGCCGGCATCGGGCACCACGCGGATCAGGCCTTCCTGCGCGGTGCTGGCCACCAGCACCCCGTCGCGGGTGAAGAACTGGCCGCGCGCCAGGCCGCGCGATCCCTGCGCGCTGGGGCTGTCCAGCGAGTACAGCAGCCAGTCGTCGGCGCGGAACGGGCGGTGGAACCACAAGGCGTGGTCGAGCGAGGCCATCTGCACGTTCGGCGTGTAGTAGCTGATGCCGTGCGGGAAGGTCGCGGTGCCGAGCAGGTGGAAATCCGAGGCGTAGGCCAGCAGCGCCTGGTGCAGTTCCGGCGCGTCGCCGACCGGCTCGCTCAGGCGCAGCCACATGTGCTGGAACGGCGGGCGCTTGGGCGGATTCAGTTCGTCGCGCGGATAGACGTGGCGGAACTCGAACGGGCCGCCGCGCGAGAGCCAGCGCTGCACCTTGGTCGGCAGCGTCGCCAGCACTTCCGGGCGCGCCGCCGGGGTCGGTTCGATGTCCTCCGGCTGCGGCACTTCCGGCATCTTCAACTGGTGCGTGGCGCCGTCCTCCTGTTCCTGGAACGAGGCCGCGCAGAAGAAGATCACCTTGCCGTGCTGGACCGCGGTGACCCGGCGCACCGAGAAGCTGCCGCCGTCGCGGGTGCGGTCCACGTCGTAGACGATGGGATGGTCGATGTTGCCGGCGCGCAGGAAATAGGCGTGCAGCGAATGCACCCGGCGTCCGTTCTCCACCGTGGCCTGCGCCGCCGACAGCGCCTGGCCCAGCACCTGGCCGCCGAACACGTACTTGGTGCCGATGTCGCGGCTCTGGCCGCGGAACAGGTTGTCCTCCAGCCGTTCCAGCGACAGCAGTTCGATCAGTTCGGACACGACGGGGGCGGGCTTGGCGGACAAGAGGCGGGGCCTGGAGGCGGACGTGCGCCGATTATACCGGGCCGTCCGCGCGGGCCCGCTGCAGGGCGTGTCCTCCCACTCCGAGTGCGCCGCTGCGCCGCGTTGGCTCAGGCCCAATCGAAAGGCGGCGGCTGTGCGCGCCCTTGGCCGGGTCGCGCTAGGCCTTGCCCAGCCGCGTGGCCAGCGCGCGCAGCGCGGACTGGGTGTCCGGCGCCTGCCAATCGTCGATCAGCCGTTCCAGCCCGATGTACTCGTCGGCCAGCGCCACGCGCAGGTCGGCGCGGGCGATGGCGCGGGTCTGCAGCATCGGCTGCGACGGCCGCTTCAGCAGCTCCAGCAGCCAGGCCAGCGCGCGCGCCACCACCAGTTCGGCGTCGACCAGTTCGTCGACCAGGCCGATCTCCAGCGCGCGCTCGGCGCTGACCAGGTCGCCGCCGACCAGCAGGCGCTCGGCGCGGTACGCGCCGACCACGCGCCGCAGCAGGCGCTGGATGCCTTCCGGCGCGACCAGGCCGACCTGGATCTCGTTCAGCCCGATAGTGAGCGGATGCGCCGGGTCGGGGCTGCGCGCCATCACCCGGTAGTCGCAGCACAGCGCCAGCACGCAGCCGCCGGCCGGGGCGTGGCCGGTCAGCGCCGCGGCCACCGGGATCGGGCTGTCGGCCAGCGCGCGCGCCGCGCCGAAGAAGGCGGTCCAGCTTTGCAGCAGCTTGCCCCGATCGTCGCCATGCGCGAGCAGGTGCGGCACGTCCATGCCGGCGGAGAAGATGCGCGCGTTGCCGGACAGGATCAGCGCCCGCATCCCGTCGGCCTGCGCCTGCGCGATGGCCGCGGCCAGTTCCGTGCACAGCGCGGTGTCCAGCGCATTGACCGGCGGCCGCGCCAGGCGCAGTTCGCGGATGCGGTCGTGGTTGATCACGTCGATGAGCGTCGTCATGCTGCGGTCTGATTTCGAAGAAGGAACCGCGGTGATGATAACCAAACCATTCGCTGGCGTATTGTTGGCGTTGTGTGCGGCCGCCGCATCGGCGTCGGCCGCGGAATCGACATGCGTCACCCTGGAGCAGGGCTGGGCGCGGCTGCCGCCGAATCCGGCGATGCCGATGACCGCCGGCTACGGGGTACTGCATAACGGCTGCGGCAAGGCGGTGGTGGTCACCGGCGCCAGCAGCGCCCGCTTCGGCGATGTGTCCTTGCACGAGACCACCGTGGTGGCCGGTGTCAGCCGGATGCGCGCGATCGAGCGCCTGCCGCTGGCGCCCGGCGCGCGCGTCGAGCTCAAGCCCGGCGGCATGCACCTGATGCTGATGCAGGGCAAGGGCGCGCTGGCCGAGGGCCAGGCCGTGCCGCTGCGCCTGCAACTGGAAGGCGGCGACGAGGCCGCGGCCACGCTGGCCGTGCGCGCGCAGAAGTAGCGCCACGCCAGAGGTCGATCCGGCGTGGCCGATGCCGGGCCGCGCCCGGCGCGGGCAGCGGCCTCAGCTCGACGCGCGACGGATGGCGTCGGGCAGCGGCGCGCTCTTGCCGGTCTCGGTGTCGATCCACACCACCACCACGTTGCCGTCGGAGTGCAGCACGCTGTCGTCGCGCTGGTCGACGATGCGGTGGCCGATGGTCACGCTGCTGGTGCCCAGGCGTTCGACGAACAATTCGACCACGATGTCGTTCGGCCACACGATCGGCAAACGGTAGTTGACGTTGGTCGCGGCCACCACCGGCGCGATGCGGTCGGTCATCGACACGCCTTCCACGCCCAGCATCCAGCGCACGCGCGCCTCTTCCAGGTAGGAGATGTACTTGGCGTTGTTGACGTGGCCCATGCTGTCCATGTCGCGCCAGCGCACGCTGATCGGCACGCGCGCCAGCGGCTTGTGCGCGGTGGAGGGGGACGCGGTGGGGGATGCGCTCATCGTGCGGCCTTCTTGGTCGTGGTCTTCTTGGCCGCCTTCTTGGCGACCTTCTCGGGTTTGCTCTTGCGCGGCGGCAGCGCGTCGGGCTTGTTGGCCATCGCCGCCGGCTTGGTCGGCTTGGCCGCGGTGCCGGCGGGCAGCAGCTTGGCCAGGAAATGACCAGTGTAGGAATCCGGATGCGCGGCGATGTCTTCCGGCGTGCCCGTGGCCAGGATGGTGCCGCCACGGTGGCCGCCTTCCGGCCCCAGGTCCACCACCCAGTCCGCGGTCTTGATCACGTCCAGGTTGTGTTCGATCACCACTACGGTGTTGCCTTCGTCGCGCAGCTTGTGCAGCACGCCGAGCAGCGCTTCGATGTCGTGGAAGTGCAGGCCGGTGGTCGGCTCGTCGAGGATGTACAGGGTGCGGCCGGTATCGCGCCGCGACAGTTCCTTGGACAGCTTCACCCGCTGCGCCTCACCGCCGGACAGGGTGGTCGCGCTCTGCCCGAGCTTGATGTAGCTCAGGCCCACGTCGACCAGCGTCTCCAGCTTGCGCGCGATGGTCGGCACCGGCTCGAACAGCCGCAGCGCGTCCTCCACGGTCATCTGCAGCACGTCGTTGATGTTGAAGCCCTTGTACAGGATCTCCAGCGTCTCGCGGTTGTAGCGCTTGCCGTGGCAGACGTCGCAGGGCACGTACACGTCGGGCAGGAAGTGCATCTCGACCTTGATCAGGCCATCGCCCTGGCAGGCCTCGCAGCGGCCGCCGCGCACGTTGAAGCTGAAGCGGCCCGGCGAGTAGCCGCGCGCGCGCGCTTCCGGCACCTGCGCGAACAGTTCGCGCAGCGGCGTGAACAGGCCGGTGTAGGTCGCCGGGTTGGAGCGCGGCGTGCGCCCGATCGGCGACTGGTCGATGTCCACGACCTTGTCGAACAGGTCCAGGTGCTCGATCTCGCGGTACGGCGCCACCGCGTGCGAGGCGCCGTTGATCTCGTTGGCGGCCAGGGTGAACAAGGTGTCGTTGATCAGCGTCGACTTGCCCGAACCGGACACGCCGGTGACGCAGGTCAGCAGCCCCGCCGGGATCTCCAGGTCGACGTTCTTGAGATTGTTGCCGCTGGCCCCGCGCAGGCGCAGGGTCATCTTCGGGTTGGCCTTGTGGCGCTTGGCCGGGATCTCGATGCGGCGCTTGCCGGACAGGTATTGCCCGGTCAGCGAACGCGGCGCCTTGAGCAGGTCCTGCACGCTGCCCTGGCCGACGATCTCGCCGCCGTGCACGCCGGCGCCGGGGCCGATGTCCAGCACATAGTCGGCCAGGCGGATCGCGTCCTCGTCGTGTTCGACCACGATCACCGTGTTGCCGAGGTCGCGCAGGCGGGTGAGGGTGCCGAGCAGGCGTTCGTTGTCGCGCTGGTGCAGGCCGATCGACGGCTCGTCGAGCACGTACATCACCCCGACCAGGCCGGCGCCGATCTGGCTGGCCAGGCGGATGCGCTGCGCCTCGCCGCCGGACAGGGTGTCGGCCTTGCGTTCCAGGGTCAGGTAATCCAGGCCGACGTCGACCAGGAAGCCCAGCCGCTCGGCGATCTCCTTGACGATCTTGGTGGCGATCTCGCCGCGCCAGCCGGGCAGGTCGAGCTGGCGGAAGAACGCCAGCGCGTCGTCGATCGGCAGCACCACCAGGTCCGGCAGCGGGCGATCGGCGACGAACACGTTGCGCGCGGCCTTGTTCAAGCGCGCGCCCTTGCAGTCCGGGCACGGCCGTTCGCTGATGTACTTGGCCAGTTCCTCGCGCACCGCCGGCGATTCGGTCTCGCGGTAGCGGCGCTCCAGGTTGGGGATGATGCCCTCGAAGCGGTGCTTGCGCTGGGTGCGGCCGCCGGCGTCGGTGAAGTAGGTGAAGGTGATGGTCTCCTCGCCGCTGCCGTACAGCACCGCCTGGCGCACGCTCGCTGGCAGCGACTGCCACGGCGCGTCCACGTCGAACTTGTAGTGCTTGGCCAGCGAGGCGATCAACTGGAAGTAGTAGGCGTTGCGCCGGTCCCAGCCGCGCACCGCGCCGGCCGACAGCGACAGCTCCGGATGCACCACCACCCGCTCGGGATCGAAGAACTCGGCCACGCCCAGGCCGTCGCAGCTCGGGCAGGCGCCCATCGGCGCGTTGAACGAGAACAGGCGCGGCTCCAGCTCCGGCAGCGAGTAGTCGCAGACCGGGCAGCTGTACTTGGAGGAGAACAGGTGCGGCGCGGCCGCGGCGTCGTCCAGCGACTGCACCGAGACCATGCCGTCGGCCAGCTTCAGCGCGGTCTCGAAGCTCTCGGCCAGGCGCTGCTTGATGTCCTCGCGCGGGCGGAAGCGGTCGATCACCGCCTCGATGGTGTGCTTCTGGCGCAGCGCCAGCGCCGGCACCGCGTCGATCTCGTACAGCTCGCCGTCCACGCGCACGCGCACGAAGCCCTGCGCGCGCAGCTGCTCGAACACCTGCGCATGCTCGCCCTTGCGGTCGCGGATCACCGGCGCCAGCAGCATGTAGCGCTGCTCCGGGTCCAGGGTCAGGATCTGGTCCACCATCTGGCTGACCGTCTGCGCTTCCAGCGGGTAGCCGTGGTCGGGGCAGCGCGGCTGGCCGACGCGCGCGTACAGCAGGCGCAGGTAGTCGTAGATCTCGGTGATGGTGCCGACGGTGGAGCGCGGGTTGTGCGAGGTCGACTTCTGCTCGATCGCGATCGCAGGCGACAGGCCTTCGATGTGATCGATGTCGGGCTTCTCCATCACGCTGAGGAACTGCCGCGCGTACGCCGACAGCGACTCGACGTAGCGGCGCTGGCCTTCGGCGTAGATGGTGTCGAACGCCAGCGACGACTTGCCCGAGCCGGACAGGCCGGTGATCACGATCAGCTTGTCGCGCGGCAGGTCGAGGTCGAGGTTCTTGAGGTTGTGCGTCCGCGCGCCGCGGATGCGGATGAAATCCATCGCCATGAGGAGTCCGTGTTGTGCCGGCGGGCGTCGGCCCAGGCCAGCGTGGGGGCGGAGAGGGGACGGCAATCGATCAGCGTACCCAGCTTGTCAGGTGGGGGCAATTGCCGGATTTGCCAGCCGCGCGCAGGGCGGGTGGCTGGCCGGTTCAGGCAATTGCGGCCGGTGGCCGGGGGTCTTTCCGCGCCGGGCCGGGGGCTTGACCCTAAGCTGCTGAAGCCATTACAATTCCGCTCCTGTCTGCCCGAAGCGGCATGGCGGGAACGACCACAATAACTACAGAGGAAGTCTGGTCATGTACGCAGTACTGGTCACCGGCGGTAAGCAATACCGCGTCGCGCAGGGCGAAACGCTCCGCGTGGAAAAGCTCGAAGTCGAAGCCGGCAACGAGATCACGTTCGACAACATCCTGATGCTGGGCGACAGCGACGGCATCAAGATCGGCGACGCGCTGAAGGGCGCCGCCGTCACCGCGAAGGTCGTGGCCCATGGCCGCGCCGACAAGGTGCGCATCATCAAGTTCCGCCGCCGCAAGCACCACATGAAGCGTCAGGGTCACCGGCAGCACTACACCGAAATCGAGATCACCGGCATCGCCGGTGGCGACAAGAAGTAAGGAGCAGCAGTCATGGCACACAAAAAAGGCGTAGGTTCCTCGCGCAACGGCCGCGACTCCAACCCGAAGTACCTGGGCGTGAAGATGTTCGGCGGCCAGGCCATCGAGGCCGGCAACATCATCGTGCGTCAGCGCGGCACCCAGTTCCACCCGGGCGCCGGCGTCGGCCTGGGCCGCGACCACACCCTGTTCGCGCTGGTCGACGGCAAGGTCGAGTTCTCGGTGAAGGGCGCCAAGAAGCGCCGCACCGTGAGCGTGGTCGCCGAGGCGTAAGCCTTCGGTCTCCAGGGCCTGCGCCGTGGCGCGGGCTTGCTGACGAGAGCCCCGCTTCGGCGGGGTTTTTCGTTGGTGGCCGGGATGTCGGGATTGGGGATTGGGGATTCGCAAAGGCGGATTCCAGTGGGTCCTTCGATTCCTTGCTCCGTTCTTTGCCGGGGCCGCTAAACTGCGGCGTCCGGTGGTTTTTTCCAATCCCGAATCGCGAATCCCGAATCCCATGAAGTTGGTAGACGAAGCGGAAATCCAGGTCACGGCCGGCAATGGCGGCAATGGCTGCGTCGGCTTTCGCCGCGAGAAGTTCATCCCGCTGGGCGGGCCCGATGGCGGCGATGGCGGCAATGGCGGCAGCGTGTGGCTGGTCGCCGACGAGAACCTCAACACCCTGGTCGACTTCCGCCACCAGCGCGCGTTCCGTGCGCAGCGTGGCGAGAACGGCATGGGGCGGCAGATGTACGGCAAGGCCGGCGAGGATCTGACCATCACCGTGCCGGTCGGCACCGTGGTGATCAACGTCGATACCGACGAGACCATCGGCGACCTGGTCGCGCACGGCGATCGCCTGCTGGTCGCGCAGGGCGGCAAGGGCGGCCTGGGCAACATGCACTTCAAGAGTTCGGTGACGCGCGCGCCGCGCAAGGCGACGCCGGGCGAGGAGGGCGAGGAGCGCACGCTCAAGCTGGAGCTGAAGCTGCTGGCCGACGTCGGCCTGCTGGGCTTCCCCAATGCCGGCAAGAGCACCTTCATCCGCGCCGTGTCCGCGGCCACGCCAAAGGTGGCCGACTATCCGTTCACCACGCTGTATCCGAACCTGGGCGTGGTCAGCGTGGAGGCCTACCGCAGCTTCGTGATCGCCGACATTCCCGGGCTGATCGAGGGCGCCGCCGATGGCGCCGGCCTCGGCGCCCAGTTCCTGCGCCACCTGCAGCGCACCCGCCTGCTGCTGCATCTGGTGGACCTGGCGCCCATGGAGGGCGGCGTGGATGGGGTGGCGCCGATCGAGCAGGTACGGGCGATCGAGCGCGAACTGCAGAAGCACGATCCGGAGCTGCTGGCCAAGCCGCGCTGGCTGGTGCTGAACAAGGCCGACCTGATGTTCGAGGACGAGGCGCGTGCGCTGGCCGAGCAGGTGGTCGCCGAACTGGGCTGGACCCAGCCCTGGTACCTGGTGTCGGCGCTGGGCCGCGAGGGCACCTGGCCGATCATGAAGGACGTGATGGCGTTCTTCGACCGCCAGCGCGAAGACGCGCTGGAGGCAGCCGCCAATGCGCCCTGAGTGCGTCGCCCGATCCGCGCTGGCAGCGGATCACGCGCACACGAAAAACCCGGCCGAGGCCGGGCTTTTTCGTGGTGCTGCCGGAAGCGCGCGCGCTCCCGGCATCGACTGCGGCCGATCAGGCGGCGGTCTTGATCGCCTTGATGCGGGCGCTCAGGCGGCTCTTGTGACGGGCGGCCTTGTTCTTGTGGATCAGGCCACGCGAGCTGAACCGGTCGAGGATCGGCTGGGCGATGGCGAAGGCGGCTTCGGCGCCGGCGGCGTCGTTGGCGTCCAGGGCCTTGATGACCTTCTTGACGGCGGTGCGCAGCATCGAACGCTGAGCCGTGTTGCGCGCGTTGCGCACGACGGTCTGCTTGGCGCGCTTCTTGGCGGACTTGATATTGGCCACGGTGGTGGTTTCCTGGAAAGCTGTGTGGTGGATAAAAACAAGCGGGAGAGTATGAAGCGTCCGAACATTCGCGTCAAGCCAATTGTCAAGAGGGTGGCCGCATGAGTCCGCCGCGCATGCTCCGTGGGCTGCTCTCCTTCAGCAGCATGACCATGGTCTCGCGCGTGCTGGGGCTGGTGCGCGATCAGGCCATCACCATTTCCTTCGGCGCCAACGCCACCACCGACGCGTTCTGGGTGGCGTTCCGCATCCCCAACTTCCTGCGTCGGCTGTTCGCTGAGGGCTCCTTCGCCACCGCCTTCGTGCCGGTGTTCACCGAAGTGAAGGAAACCCGTCCGCACGCCGACCTGCGCGCGCTGATGTCGCGGGTGTCCGGCACCTTGGGCGGGGTGTTGCTGCTGGTCACCGCGCTGGGGCTGATCTTCACCCCGCAGGTGGCGATGCTGTTCAACCCCGGCGCCAGCGACGACCCCGCCAAATTCGGGCTGATTGTCGACCTGTTGCGGCTGACCTTCCCATTCCTGCTGTTCGTGTCGCTGACCGCGCTGGCCGGCGGTGCCCTCAACAGCTTCCACCGCTTCGGCCTGCCCGCGCTGACCCCGGTGATCCTCAACCTGTGCATGATCGGCGGCGCGCTGTGGCTGGCGCCACGGCTGCAGGTGCCGATCCTGGCGATGGGCTGGGCGGTGCTGGTCGCCGGCGTGCTGCAGTTGCTGTTCCAGTTGCCGGCCTTGCGTGGCATCGACCTGCTGACCCTGCCGCGCTGGGGCTGGCAGCACCCGGACGTGCGCCGGGTGCTGACCCTGATGGTGCCGACCCTGTTCGGTTCCTCGATCGCGCAGATCAATCTGCTGCTGGACACGGTGATCGCCTCGTTCCTGTATGCGGGTTCACAGAGCTGGCTGTCGCAGGCCGACCGCTTCCTGGAGCTACCGCTGGGCGTGTTCGGCGTGGCCCTGGGCACGGTGATCCTGCCGGCGCTGTCGCGGCACCACGTCAAGACCGACCGCGCCGGGTTCTCCAGCGCGCTGGACTGGGGCTTGCGCACCACGCTGCTGATCTCGGTGCCGGCGATGCTGGGGCTGATGCTGCTGAGCCAGCCGTTGGTGGCGACCCTGTTCCAGTACGGCAAGTTCACCGCCTTCGACACGCGCATGGCGGCGATGTCGGTATTCGGGCTGAGCTTCGGCCTGCCGGCGTTCGCGCTGCTCAAGGTGCTGCTGCCGGCGTTCTATTCGCGCCAGGACACGCGCACCCCGGTGCGCGCCGGCGTCGCCGCGCTGGTCGCCAACATGGCGCTGAACCTGCTGTTCCTGGCGATCCTGTACCAGCTATGGGTGCCGGCGGAGTTGCGTGCGCAGGGCGTGCGCGCCGCGCTGGCCGCGGTGCCGGGCCTGCATCTGGCGCTGGGCCTGGCCAGTGCGGTGGCCAGCTACCTCAACCTGTCGCTGCTGTGGCGCTGGCTGCGCCGCGACCAGGTCTACCAGCCCAGGCCGGGCTGGGGTGGCTACCTGCTGCGGCTGGCCGTGGCCTGCGCGGCGATGGTGGCGGTGCTGGCGTTCGGCCTGCACTGGCTGCCGGCGTTCACCACCATGGACAAGTGGCACCGCATCGGCGGCCTGCTGCTGCTGGTCGGCGGCGGCGGGACGGTCTACCTGCTGGCGTTATTGGCGCTGGGGTTCCGACCGCGGGATCTGCGGGAGCAGTGAGGCCCAGCGCTTGGGTTAGTGCCCGGAATTTATGCGAGTGCGTGGCGTTGCTGGGACTTCTTGCTTCAAGGTAACGCTGATCTTGGTCGAGCCGGGCGGTGACCCTAAGGTCACGACGTGCCTGGGCTAGCGATTGGCAGCCATTGCCTAGCCGGGGGGGGGGGCGTCTCGGCGCGTCGGCTGGCAATGCTGCTCGATCCAGCGCCCTAGCCCGCACCAGGGCTGACTGCTGCTGTTTCATCGGTCGATTCCGATTCCGGAAGCGGTCATCCTCGTGGCTCTCGACACGGACCTGATCAGCGTTGCTTCAGGGCTCTCTGTGCGTCTCGGATGGCCTTGATAAAGCCTTGTTTGTCCTTGGGGGAAATCAGAATTCTCTTCTGCCCATAGTGTATTTCAAGGCGATCGAGAGAGAGGGCCGGGCTGGAGATTGGATTTGATGAAGGTCTTATGTCACTAATCTGATCTAGTGGTATACGTTGCCTGATCGGGCCGCTGCGAATAATGAGGACTTCTGGCTCAACGGTGTAGGCCGTGGAAAGCAGGAGCCAGGCGGGCAATACGGCGCCTATAACAAAGACGGCTACCGCAGTCAGCAAGCCTGCATTGGATCGCCCGTGTGACGCAGCGACTACAGTTACGAGAGAGACCGCGATCACCACCAACATGATGGCGGCTAACCACCAGTCGATTTTCGATCTGAACATCATCACTTGCTCCGGCTCTCACTCTGGGGTGCTAGGCCAGAAACCCTCAGTGAATAGGCCTGAACCGCGGATATGGCTGTTCTGAGTTGGGTCTCGTCGAAACGAAAGAGGCCTGCACTGGCCATGGCGCGCATGAATGCATCCACTTCACGTGAGATCAGGTCCCGATATACCTGTGTTTGAAGTTCTGAATTGCCAAGAATGGCTCCAAGCCGCAGTGCGCGCTGGCTATTCCTGACTAAGAGGGGATCAAGTTTTGTCATGCTTCCATTGAACGCACCTCCTCGGTCCTCAATTAACTGTGGGAGTTGTGGGGAACTACCAGAGGTGCTGACCTGAGTAAGAACGGCAGCTGCAGAAACGACCGCCACCATCAGATAGACCACTGCTGTAACCGCGGCGCCAGCTGTCACGGCTGCGACACAAACGGTCACAGCTGTGCAGAACATCGGTGTGACGCGCCCAGAGGAGGTCAGATGGTAGAGTGCTGCCAAGTCGTCTTCGGTCGGGGTGCCTGCAGTGTGGGTGATGAGTTCCAGAAGTGCCTGATCCTGGGCGTTTTCCGTAACCAGTCCTTCTGATCGAAGAAGGTTGGCAATTTCATCGTAGTTCCCTTGCAGCGCAGTCGCGATTCGGTTGGTTAGCACCGACGTGTCGGGTTGCTCGAAGAGCCCTGCCGCCTTAAATAGGTTGATTGCGCTATCCCAGTCTGAATTCTCTAACGCCAGCCGAACAGCTGGGTCGCTCGCGCAGGCGAGCATCCTGGTCACTTCGCTATTCAGTATCCTGTCGGAGCCGTCGAGCCCATGGGATCGAAGGAATTTCTCCGGGGACGCATGGAACCGGGTCGATTCTTCGCTAGAGGTCAATACGCGATCAACGACTTGCGCGACCCGAGCCAACTCCGCCCACGAATCAGCTGGAAGGCCGGTCTGTGAAAGCGGAAGCATGAACTTCGCTGCCGCTTGGCCCCCGTCGGCCTGAATGCTTAGCGGGGTTCCATAGAGCCTTTCGGAACTGGCGCCGCTAGCGGTGGCTGTGGCGGCGGCTGGAGCAACCAGGGCGGCTTGTATGAATTTCCTTCTCTTCATGTGGTCTCCTCTTCCTTGCTTGGGATGGGCGAAATTTCTTTGCTTGAAACTTCTAAGGCCCGTTTCAGGTAGAACCTTGTCATGACTTCCGGCGCAAGCTGCTGATAACGAGACAGCACCGCGCGCTTTACTTCGTCATCTTTATGAAGGATTACGCAGGCTTGGCATATATGGACTACGCCTTCAAGGATCTTCGCGGATTGCTTGCCTAGAACACTTTCGATGATTGCATATGGGCCGTCCGTATGTATCCAGAATTTTAGGAAGTCTTGAGACTGGCCGTAGTAGAGTTCATCCATATTGCTGCCATCACAACGGCCAAGGCGCATCTCTGGAATATGCTCGAGTGTCAATCCGCAGCACGCGGACAGGTTGTCGTGAGGTGTGACAACGACGTTTGAGAAGATCTGGTCGCAGCCATTTCTCAAGCTCTCGTGGTCGACTTCCTGGCCGCGCTCGTCGGCATCGTTGTGAAAGGGCATCCAGCTGTTGGACTGAATGCGTAGAAATCCCCCTCTGAGCAACTTCTGCACTCGCGGATCCGATGCCAGATGGCGATAGTGCTTGTTTTTTTCTTCGTCAGCCTCGACCGTGATCAGCGTTGAAATCATGCGGTCGGTGACGGCTTGGGCCGCGTTGATGACGCAGTCCTGAGAAACAAATTCCTGATGATCTTTTCCAGTGCTGATGTTGAGTTCTGAGAGGCCTGAAGCCGCCAGCCTTGAGGCAACATGATGAGCAGATCGTGCTGTCTTGCCCCAAGAGCCATTCGACACAATGCGTGTCAAGAGCCCTAGGCTCGTACACAAAGCAACAGCCTCATAAAGATCCTCTTTCAGGAGCGTAGCTTCGCCGCCGCTGAATACAACTATTTTGAGGTTCTGGAATTTGCTCTTGGCTTCCTTGATGCGAGCCAGAAGTGCTTCGCGCTCGAGCCTTCCTACTACTTTTGGACTTGATTCGAAGCAGCATTGCCTGCATGCGGCGGTGCACGTATATGTGCACAGAATCGTCAAGGTCTGCGGATCTATCAGGCGAGTGTGATAAGCCTTTGCCTCAGTCATGAGATTTCCATCCCTCAGTCATGATTCCATTCCTTTAGAATTTGACGTTCATAGCATTGGGCGGTTCCGTGGTCAAGTCTGGCGTGCATGGTGAATAGGGCAGCGCTGATCATGTTGTCGAGCAGTGCGGTGATCTGAAGATCCGGGCATGGCGCGCTCAGGCCAGCGATTGACGATAGTTGCCGATCTGTTTCCGGACACTCAGGTTCCGCTGTTGCGCCTTGGGCGAAATTATCTCGTCAAATACGCGCGTGCCAGTTGCGGGCTTGGCCAGGCCGCACGTGAGGCTGCGGTTCGCGTTCCTCTCCTGCCGCGATGTCGCACGCGGTACGCGCTCCCGGTCTAGGGCCTGTCATCAATTGAGCGCAATGACCGAGGCGATCCAGTAGATCGCGCCGAGGAAGTTGCAGGCGGTCTTGTCGTATCGGGTGGCGATGGCCCGGTACTGCTTGAGTTTGGCGA